>Ga0058704_10001276_pt1 | contig 11874 bp, 11 predicted proteins | sample AgamicMgSfe_FD_71363 | JGI IMG/M metagenome (GOLD analysis project Ga0058704, IMG submission 71363) | Agave microbial communities from Guanajuato, Mexico - Mg.Sf.e | ecosystem: Host-associated > Plants > Phyllosphere > Phylloplane/Leaf | place: Guanajuato, Mexico | collected 2012-05-30
AAGTTATGCCATCAAACAGCTGTGCACCACAACTCGGAATAGCTTGGGCGCCGTTGCATTTTCCATGACCATCCTCATCACCGATTAGCCTACGACACTCCTCACAGTAATTACATATACTGACATATCTCGGTAGTGTTGAACCCCAAGAAAAAGTACAATCTCCAGTACTATCTCGACCTCGCCGAGAAGATCGTTGGCATGGGCGCGCATATACTGGGCATCAAGGACAGCACGTACTCCCTAGTGCAATGCGATCTATAGACTCATACTGACACTTACCTAGTGGCTGGTGTCCTCAAGCCCAAGGCTGCCGCCCTGCTTGTGGGATCACTCCGCAAGAAGTACCCCAACACTCCCATTCAGTAAGACTTCTCAGACCCAAGCCTTCTAGCCAGACCGCTGACATAATACACAGCGTACACACCCACGACTCTGCTGGAACTGGTGTTGCTTCCATGGTTGCATGTGCCCAGGCTGGTGCTGATGCGGTTGATGCCGCTACAGACAGCATGTCTGGCATGACCTCACAACCCAGCATTGGTGCCATACTAGCCTCACTCGAGGGAAGCGACATCGATACTGGTCTTGACGCCAATCAAGTCCGCGCCATTGACTCTTACTGGGCACAGACACGTCTCACCTATTCGCCATTTGAAGCTGGTCTCACTGGCCCTGATAGCGGTAAGTTGCTCTCCAGATTTTCTTTATTTATGTTACTTTCGTGCCCCTACGAATACCTACGGCACTCTCCCTGGCACCTTCAAGCTTGTTCTCTGTGTCTTGTTCTAGCACCTTTTCCTGTTCCTTCAGTTCCCAACACGCACGCACATCTCAACAAAATCCTTATGGCACTCTCCACAGGCCTTCTTTCACTTTCTCCTTGACTTCTTACTAGCACATCATCGTCTTCCTCGAGATTCGCTGCTAGAAAAATGAGTCTGAGCAGACTCTCTGCCATTTCTGCGGCACTCTCCCCAAGAAATTCCAACCCTTTTACCATAACTTTTCATCATCACAATCTTTCTACTTTCTTCTTCGCTTATTGCCGTACCATTACTAACACGTCATTCAAGATGTTTATGAACATGAGATACCAGGAGGACAGCTCACGAATCTCATCTTCCAAGCCTCCCAGCTTGGTCTTGGCACTCAGTGGGCACAGACGAAGAAGGCCTACGAGCAGGCCAATGATTTGCTTGGTGACATTGTCAAGGTCACCCCAACATCGAAAGTCGTCGGTGACCTTGCACAGTTCATGGTGCAGAATAAGCTCGACTTCAAGGGCGTCCAGGAGAAGGCCAAAGAGCTTGACTTCCCTGGCTCTGTGCTCGAATTCTTCGAGGGTCTGATGGGTCAGCCATACGGCGGCTTCCCTGAGCCTCTCCGTTCTGATGCCCTCCGTGACCGTCGTAAGATGGACAAGCGACCCGGTCTCTACATGGAGCCATTCGACTTCGCCAAGGCTCGCAAGGACCTCGAGGCCAAGTATGGCAAGATCAGCGAGACCGACCTCGCCAGTTATGCCATGTACCCTAAGGTCTTTGAGGACTACAAGAAGTTCACACAGACATACGGTGATCTCAGTGTGCTGCCTACAAAGTACTTCCTCGGCACACCACAGGTCGGGGACGAGTTCCAGGTCGAACTCCAGAAGGGTCAGGTCCTCATCCTCAAGCTCTTGGCCATTGGACCTCTCAGCACTCAGACCGGACAAAGGGAAGTCTTCTACGAGATGAACGGTGAAGGACGAACCATTGCCGTCACAGACTCCAAGGCATCTACGGAGACGAAGACGAGGCCAAAGGTTGACCCAGGTGACAACTCACAATGTGGTGCCCCAATGAGTGGTGTTGTCGTTGAGCTACGTATCAAGGATGGTCAACAGGTCAACAAGGGCGATCCACTTGCGGTCTTGTCAGCAATGAAGATGGTAAGTCATTCACGGAGGCAATGTTTCATGCTCGGGCAATATGCTAATCTGCGCAACAGGAAATGGTCATCTCAGCACCGTTCAGTGGAAAGGTTGCGAGCTTGTCTGTTAAGGAGGGTGACTCGATTGACGGTTCCGACCTCATCTGCAAAATCACGAAATGAGAGTGCAAGTGGAACACGAAGAAGCAGCGGTGCTATGGCTGATATGACTAGAGTTGATGAATAACAAGCAGAAGCTGTACTCGTAATGTTACAAGTATCAATATTGTAGTCGAGAATAACAATTGTTCTTGTCTTGTGCATTCCACATCTCGCTATTTATATGGATGTTTCAGGTTTGGTCTCACCTTATGCAGGCAGCCGCTCCACCCCAGCCTGAAACAAATGTAGGATTGGTTGTTCGTGCAGCACGCCTTATGCCTCGTCATGCTCCACTCGTGCATAAAAGGGAGAATACTCGAATCCTCTGGTTGAGTTGGGACTATTATTGGCACTAACGGCCAATCAGGAAGGTGGCCTCCCGCCAAAGACCAATGACGGAGGATCGAGAACGAGCATGTGACTGCTATGCATTGTAAAAAATCAAGTGCGACATCAGTGAAACACGAACTATTGTATCACAATTATCCTCTACAAACCTAGAAGGTACGAAAAGACCCTAAAGATTACCCGGCCAATATCATACTCTCGCTTGGCTCGAAGAATCGTCCGCATACAAAGACTTACCAAATTCAGCCACCGCAGAATTGGCTCAGCAAATCCCTAATTTACCTCACCTTTCCGCGAGGCTTTAGAAGACCTCGCAGTACTCGCCACGGCTTCTCAAATTACCGGCAAGGACGCTCAAATTGTTTTGGCACGACCATACCAGGACATTTCCAACAACATCCCGCCGCCATAAGCAAATTGTACAAGCTAGACCCGACACCACGGACTCGATACTCGAGCTCCAGAAGGAATTGGACCTGAATCAGAAGACCCCTGCCTCGCCTGAATATCAGCTGCCGCATAAGACTCTCTCTGCTTCTCTCCCTTTAGCGGGAGAGCAAGTGAGGACTTCACTTCAAATTGTCATTGGCTACGCGCCATTCAAACCACCTTAATACCTCATCTAATTAGAACACAAAAAACTCTCAGTCATATATTACCAACTACTGGTTCTCTACAAAAGCACTTCGAATCCTGACTACCTCAGCACACACATATCAATATTCCAGCACAAGAACAACAAGCAATGGCACCTTCCGCAGTCAACATTCTCGAGGATTATTCCTTTGATGCTTCCAGCACCAAGCTCAACCCAGCAAATGGCTCACCCACACACTTTCCTTCCAATGGTCATGCTCTGAGCAAGCAGCTGATCTCTCAAGCTCTCAAGCAGCGTATCAGGACCATTGATCAAGACATTTGCGAACCTGGTGAAGAAGACACTTTCTTCGTCGCTGATCTTGGTGATGTCTACCGTCAGCATTTGAGGTGGAAGATGAACTTGCCTAGAGTCAAGCCTCATTACGGTAAATGTCTCTGTGTAGTCGATTGATGACCAATAGCTAATACGAACTTTTTCAAGCTGTCAAGTGCAACCCAGACCCTCAAGTCCTTCGTCTGCTTGCAGCTCTCGGTACTGGTTTCGACTGTGCCTCCAAAGCTGAGATTGAGTTAGCTCTCAAGACTGGCATCGACCCATCTCGCATCATTTACGCTCAGCCATGCAAGACCAAATCCTACATTCGCTACGCAGCTCAGCAGAACGTCAAGCAAATGACATTTGATAACTCTGACGAACTGTACAAGATCAAGCAATTCGCACCGAACGCTGAGCTTTTCCTTCGCATCCACACCGATGACTCAGCTAGTTTGTGCCGCTTGTCCCTCAAGTTTGGTGCCTCTCTGGACGCGACACACGGCTTGCTCACATTGGCAAAGGAGCTAGGACTCAATGTTACTGGCGTTGCATTCCACGTTGGATCTGGTGCTTCGGACCCGCTTGCATTCGTCCAGGCAGTCACTGATGCTCGGTTCGTCTTCGACCAAGCTACCACTCTCGGCTTTGACATGAAGACACTTGATGTTGGCGGCGGTTTCGTCGGAGAGTCATTCGAAGCTATGGCTGCTGCCCTTTCAAGTGCACTCGATGCCCAATTCCCACCTCACATCCGCATCATTGGCGAGCCTGGTCGCTTCTACGTGGCCTCTGCATTCACGATTGCCTGCAACGTTATCGCACGGCGTACTGTTGACGATTCGAACCCTCTTGTCAACAACAGCTACATGCTGTACCTTAATGATGGGGTCTACGGCAATTTCTCGAGCATCATGTTTGATCATCAGCACCCTATCCCACACGTCTTGAAGTGTGGCGACGATTACTTCCCTGCTGCCCACGTAGGCGAAGCTGCACAAAAGGACCTCATCGAGTACAGCATCTGGGGTCCTACTTGTGATGGCATTGACTGCATCTCGACGTCAACCTTCTTCAAGCACGTCATCGAGCCTAGCGACTGGCTGTACTTTAGCGACATGGGAGCATACACTAAGTGTTCTGCCACACGCTTCAATGGTTTCACTGACAACCACGAGTGCATCTACATCTGCTCGGAGCCTGGCGCCAAAGCTCTACTGGGAATGTGATGAGATGTGAATGAGAATGAGAGCATCTCACGGACATATATGACTTGCTAGCAAAGATGGACGCTTTGACTAGTGAATGATGAATGGCGAACAGGTCACAGACCTCTCCTTTGCTCGTTTCCTTTGGTCAGGTTATGGTCTCCTGGTCAGACCGGTCAAAAGTTTTGCTTTTCTGGGAGGATCGCTCGAATTGAATGGCTCAAGATGTCGTCGCTATCGAGCATCAAGTCAGGCACGGCGTTTATGAATGAGAGGATGGTGATGTATATGCAATGAAGAAGTAAGGGTGTGGCATAGCAAGAAGCGGTCATGGGTCTGTTGTTTTCAGCATAGTTTGCGCTTTCCTAGAATTGTACAGTTTCAATGACACTTCATTGTCTTCAGTCTCTACTGCTTTCCTATCGCAGTGGCAACTGCGCAAGCACTCATACTAGATGGTAATCTTTCGTCTGCACGTCGCGACCACAGTGTGCATGTCCACCAGAGCCGCCTCGTAACGATCGGCATGACTAGCAAACACAGCAAACACCAACTACCTTCCTACTCTGCATGCCGGAGATCTTCGTACTTGTCAGCAATTGCGAGCACATTTGAGTCTTCCACATTCCGAAATCATGCCATGTATGCACAATCGCGTAAGAGTGCTTGCGGCGGATGCGGAAGTGCTACTCGTCGCCCGCTGTTGTTCTGGCCCCCAAGCTGAGAGGGGCCGATTGGCTGAAAGTGATTACAAGGCTGCACTTCCCAGATCCTCCGCCAGCATGTCCACCTTGAGGCTCTGCTGCCTCCATCTTCGCGAAGTCTACCTCGTCAAAGATTCTCTAGGAAAGGAGCATGGGCAGACCAGTGAAGTACCAGAACGAGGAGGAGAGGCTATTAGCACGGCGCGAACAGAATAGGTACATCCGACTCCACACGCTCACTTAGACTTTCCGCTGACCACATCACAGACGACATGTCAGAGCTCATCGTGGCCGCAGGGCGAAGGAGCTTGTCGAGCTCGTGCCTTCAGTCTGTGCCACGGCAATGACACGCAATGTGGAAGGCAAGCCTCTTAGGCTCAACAGCACATCAGCAAGGGTCCTAGCGGAGACGACAAGTGTAACAGACGATGATATGCCAACACAAGCCCTTGTACACTACCTGTCGACACCAGCCAGAGACATCACGCCACACAGCAAAAAGGCGCCAATCGACATATCCTTCCAATCACTACGTGCTGTCCTGGAAGACTTTGAGAAGACCGTCACTGGATGGCCTTGGAGTGCCACAATCTCCCTCAGCCGCGGAGACCGCTTGGTCGAGATTGCTGTTCTAGCAGCCGGCTCAGCAGTCCTAGGCAGTTCGCGTAACGACAAACAACTCATCTGCCTGTCGCGCATGGCGTATCAGAACATCCTGCAACAATTACGCCGACGGCTGGACAGAGGCGGCTGGGGAGGGACGCCGCTGGGTCCACTCATGAACACGGTCGAGATTGCACTGGCCGGCGTGGAAGTTATGGAGAGCACCGTCCAATATCGAACGATCGCTGATGGGCACGCTTCAGAAGCAGAGTGTACTGCAGATGGAAATCCAAAGTGGCTCTCGCACTACCGAACTTGTCTGCTGACTTTTCAGCTTGCTGGACCTGCGGCGTACCAGACGTCAGTGGGTTTGCACATTCTACGCGCTATGAAGCCCAAGATACTCTTCATTAGCATGTTTGACAGGAAGAAGCTCTTTTTGGACGATCACAAATGGCGTATCGTTCCGTACCAGATCTACTCTCAGAACGTCGAAGACGAGCTTTGGCATTTGGTTGAGCGAGTGCCTGGGCTTCTGGAGCGTGCCGATAGCGTCATGCTGGAGTATGAGCACACGGCTGACATGGACTACCTCTTGAACGATGTCCTAGCACTCAAATATACTTTGCAAGATTGGCTGAGCAGTCTACAAGCCTCCTATCCCGATCTACTCACTGTGGCACTACCCTCTTCCACGGCACTTCTCAAGGGTAGCTCTCATCTCGTCACGGTCTTCCCACGATGCTACATCTTCCGCGACGCACGCCTCGGCGATCTGATGACTATTTACTGGTTCTACGAAATGCGCCTCATCTCGATCTTACTGAAACTGGCCACCCAGCTGCAATCCTATCATACCTATACTCAATTCCCACGTCACCAAGATCAAGTTCGTCCGACATCTGCACAGGCTTCCACGGCAGCAGCCGTCGCTCTTGCCTTGACCGCAGCAGATCTTGACCAGCCAGCCGAAAACATTTGCGCAAGCATGGAATATATGTATCACCTGCGCGGCTCGACAGCGAATGACACGTTCCACTATCCGGCCACGCTGCCACTTCGGGCCGCTATGTACCACTACGCCAAACAGTCCGTGGGGCAACCCGAAGTCATTGAGAGGCACGACAGCCTACAATCTCTGAACAGCAGCATCGCCGGCCTGACCACGTCCTCCTCAACTCGATCCTCAATCTCCAGCACGACCTCGCCCATATCCGCATCTGCCAGCACCTCCACATTCGTCACTAGCTCTACCATAAGCACAAGCACATCGGCGTCCCTCCGACTCGCATGGTGCAAAGCCGTCCTTGCCAACATTCTCTGTGGCGACGACTTTCGCGTCGTACTGAGCGAGACGTACATTGATGCACTGTACGGCACAGTGCCGGACATGGAGCGAAAGCTGGCTGCCAAGACGATGAGGAGAGCGGGAAATCTGTGAATCGTGAGGCCGGGCTTGCATTGGCGTGGGTTGGGTAAGCTGGGGTGGAATTCAAACAAAGGGATATAGCCAAGAGAAGTGGTAGGGTCAGGAATCAGTAGAATATATGATTGCGGCGCGAGCGGAGGGTGCTGCAAATGGCTATATTTACAAGTTTGTGGCGTGTGGCTCAATGGAAGAACTGGCTTACTGGTACACTATGGGGTCGTGGGAGTCTATGATTGAGGGGGTCTTCCGGGTACTAAGCATAAGAATGTCCTTAAACACTTCCTGCTCGTTCTTTGCGTCCTGGTGCTTCATGCAATCAGTCCTTACGTCCAGTTCAGTATCACGCAAGCACCAGCATTAGCGACGACGAGGTAGACTTCAGACTAGCCAGGTCCTGCCTCTTCATCCTCTATACTGTGATCCATGATCATATAGAATGTTGGCGATGGTCATGGTCGTCGCTCCTGCCTCCATTTCGCGTTGCACATGACTCGCGGCACTAGTTTCTGACAAATAATGAAATCGGTTTGCCAATCACTAGAGCAGACATACTTCACGCTGTCCAATTTGCTTTGCCTCGCTGCAACCATGAGAATGAATGAATTGTAATGACTTGTGAATATGCACAGAAAGAGCATTACATCTGCCTGATCACCTACCTTTAACCCTGCTGTGACATTATCCCCAAAAGGCGAAGCTCAAACAACACACAGATCAGCAGCCATGACTACGCTGACCAGCAAGACCACAACTGCCATCACCGCAAATGCTGTCACGTCTCTGCCGCAGACTATCGATGAGGCCCAAAAGTACTTGGCCAACCCCTCAACCCGCCAGATCCTCGACTTCTATACCATCTCGCCATATCTCCGAGATACAGCATTTGCCTACCACTCACTAGAGGACACTTCATTTGGCACCACTGAGGAAGAGCTCCTGCTCAGTCTGCCGCTGCTACCACTGGAAGAGCTTTACTCCATTCATGATCTATTGAATATTCAAGCAAATGCGCCAGTTGTCGTTCAATGGGACGAGCCAACCGACGGGGCGAACGGTGATGCTGCAGATGAAGCCGAGGACTACTGGGTAGTTGAACGGGATGTCAAGACGATAGGCAGGCTGTTCAACACATCTGGTGTTTGTGAAAACCTGTGGGCGCAGGCTGTGCTGGGAATGCCGAGGTCGGTTGTCGCTGGGCTGTTGGCGAAAGTGAGGCTGAAAGAGCGGAACCGGAGGCAGAAAAAGGAGCAGAAGAGGGCAAGACGGAAGAGTAAGAACGCCCAAAAGTTGGTTAGGCAGGAGCCGGAGAAGCTGGAAAAGTCGGAACCACAGCAAGATGGCAGGGAAAATAAGAAGGCGAGACGGAAGAGGAAGAGAGAGGCTGAACAACAGATGGCAGCGAAGCAAGACGTGGCGGATATTCTCAAAGGCGTGGAGGGCGATCAGAAGAAACAGGTAGTTGATGCGGTTGAGGCTGAAGTGGCGGGCTCGGAAGGAGGCGTGTACAGCAATCAACAGGATGAGGTCGACCTTGCGATTGAGACTGAGGTTGCCGATCCTAATGAGGGCGCAGAGGGCATTCAGGCGACCCAGGCAGATGATGCGGTGAAGACTGAACCGACCGTCGATGGGCAGAATCTCACAGCTTCGAAGAGGAAACGGATGAACAGGAAGAAATCTCGAGCAAGTCAGAAGAAGCAGAAGGTCGATGGAGAAGCTCATGTCGAGCAAACTTCAAAGGAGCCAGATGCAGCGGAAAGTGTGAATGCCAACGTTGAAACCCTCTTTGAGATTCAAGCTGAACCCAGTAGGATTGAACACGGCACCACTCTTGAGCTTGACTATATCCAACAGCAAGCAGTAATACCGCACTTACAACCTGCCACGACGGATATCAGCATCGATAGCACAAAGGAGATCACTGAGAACGGTCAGGAAAGAGCATCTTCCGACAATAGTCAGGAAGACACAAGGAAAGATCACAACATTATTACAGGGAGCTCTGAAACCCACACAATCTCTTTGCCACTGCCATCACCAGGACAGATCCCACTAGACACGTCTATGCCACAAATTGCACCAACACCTTCATCAATAGTCCTCATACCACCGGGAGATCCCAGCACCGAAGACCATCTAGCCCATAGCCGCACGATACGAAAGACTACCTCACGCACCAAATCGCCCTACTTCGCACTCACCAAGGCCAGCACGCCTCGTCAAAAGCTCTCGCCAACCAAGTCACCTTACTTTCTCCCAGCAACCTCGAAATCAGCGTCGTCACCCCGGGTTCCAGCCGGGACATCTTGTCTTCCCTTTCCACCACTCTCTTCTCCAACCTTTGGCCTAATCCAAGAAACTCTCGCACACACACCATTTCATCTCCTCCTCGCCGTCAGCCTACTCAACAAAACACGCGGATCCGTTGCCATACCTATCGTTCATGCTCTGATCGCTCGTTACCCAACGCCTGAATCGATGGCTGTTGCGGACGTCGAGGATATCGTCCCACTGATACGGCATCTGGGGTTGCAGAATAATCGGGCCAAGACGATGGTGGCGATGGCGAAGATGTGGGTGGCGCAGGAGCCCTGTAAAGGCCGCAGATATAGGACGTTGAACTACCCGTGGAAGGGAGCTGGGAAGGGGATAGGTCGCGAGGAGGTGGTAGGGGATGAGGATGATGTGAATAGCGAAAGTGGTGAGGAAGAGCTTGATATTGAGAAGACAGTCGAAGAAAATGTGCTTAGTGAAGAGGCAATCGTCGAGGAAGCAGTTACTACACGTGCGGCGCCTCACAACGCAGCCAATCAAGTTCCGACGGTCCATGGTCTAGAGGTTGGAAACGTGATTGACCTTGAAGGCTATGACGAGACAATATCGAACAATTCTCACACAGACGACGATGCAGTCTCATTCGACCATACACCGACATCTACTAGGTCCAGGCTCAAGTCCAAATCCAAGCCCAATTCGAACGACTTCACCAAAAGCAAGTCCAAGAAGCCCGGATCCGTTGCAAACCTCAGTCCATCAGCCAAAAGACATTCTTCTGGCGCTTGGGAAATCGCACATCTACCTGGTGTTGGAGCATATGCAATCGACAGCTGGCGCATATTCTGTCGCGACGTGTTGCGGGGCGTGGCGTCGGGCTGGGAAGGGGAGGATGCTGAAGCGTTGGCGACTGTTCACAGGGCATCATGCCACCGCGAGCCAAACCAAGGAGATCGCGAGTCAAACCAAGGAAATGCCAGAGAATACGATCCAGATACATCGGTGGACTCGAATGCACGGGATGAAGAGACACGCACCGAGCAGTCATTGCAGCTACAACGTCCTGTGCTGTTGGATGATGGAGAAACACGATCCAAGTTCGAGCCCGAGTGGATGCGCGTCCTGCCGTTGGATAAGGAATTGAGGGCGTATCTGAGGTGGAAATGGTTGAAGAAAGGGTGGGTGTGGGATCAATCGACGGGGAATAAGACGAGGGTAGAGGAGATGGATGTGGAGCAAGTGTTCACGGAGGCGACAGGTCAGATGGGGGACGAAGGTAGGGGAAGAGAATTAGTGGAAGAGATAGAGGTCGCTAGGCCGGAAACAGTGGACGCGGAAGAGCTGGGAGCGGAAGAGGGACGGGAGGATGTGGCGGCCGAGTTCGATAGTAGGCAGGCGGGGAGAGGGAACATGGAGGCTGGAATGTAGAGGCGCATGACCAGATCTGAGCTCAGATGAGGTGATTGAAAGAGATGAGAGTGAGCCCGAGGAGTTCATGCACCTTTGGATAACGATTATGATTCGATTGAAGTGAAAGGAAGTATTTATGAGGTATCAGCTTCGTTTAAGATCAATGAAGACCTTCGACAGACGAGACTGATCAGATCAGACATGAGACACTCGTCTACGAGGGTTTGAAAGGTCTAACATCCTCATCTGTTTCACTTACCTTGTGTCGTCGCTGAAGTTCACGAACGTGCCCCAGCCTCCAGGGGTTTTCACCAGATTCGGAATCACAGCCGAAGTGATCCGCGCCTTTTTCTCTCCAGCCTAACCGTAGAGCCTAGTCCAATGGTAGACGTCATAGTACGAGCATCACGGGACTTTTTGTGTCAAACCTTACGTCTAGCTACACCACACTTCATACACAACAAGCTGCAATACCAGCTTAACACACCACACCACACAACCACTCACTACTCAACCCACCACTACTACCACCACTTCCACCCCGCCCTCCACAGCCCGTCCACGCCAACCCTTACCACCTCTACACATCCACCGAAATGTCAGCATCCCGCCCCGTCCTCCTCATGGCCGGTGGAATCGCAGCCGGCATCGGTCTGCTCGTCTACGGCCGCGAAGACTTCAAGACGCCCGGAATCAAGAACATTGAGAACAGACATGCGGCTGCTGGAGGCGGACATAGCAGCACGCCTGCGCAGGCGAGTCCGATGGGGAACCAGAATGACGGACAGGGGAGACATGGGGGAAATGGTGAGTCCAACTTCGTACTTCTGTCTTTCTCAGAAGCGGGAGAGGCTGCGGTGAACTGAAGGACAGGGAATAGAGGAGCAGAAGAGAGGAAAGGGCGAGGTT
>Ga0058704_10001277_pt1 | contig 11866 bp, 11 predicted proteins | sample AgamicMgSfe_FD_71363 | JGI IMG/M metagenome (GOLD analysis project Ga0058704, IMG submission 71363) | Agave microbial communities from Guanajuato, Mexico - Mg.Sf.e | ecosystem: Host-associated > Plants > Phyllosphere > Phylloplane/Leaf | place: Guanajuato, Mexico | collected 2012-05-30
GGACTCGAGCGGCATTGTGGGCGAGGAGAGAGCGGCGGAGGAAGCGGGCAAGCTGCGGCATGTCGTGTGGGGACGTCCTGGGAGCGTCAGCTGCCAGGCGGCAGAGTGCGCCGGCCAGCATCGTGAGAATTCGTCGGTCGTGTCTTGGAGGCGCGTGGCGGTGAAGTCAACGAGCGGCGGCGCAGCTCTGAGCGGGCAATTGAGGGGGCTCGGGAGGTGCGCGCACTGTGTTGATGAGTCGGTGTAACGAGAGGCTGGGAGCTAGCCAAGAACGTCATCCAAGTAGAGAGTAGTCAGGCACGCGCTGCATTGATCCTCTACCCCACCATTGCAGAGTCACTGCCGCAGCATCACCATTGCCAAGTCATTTCCCGACCAACGTCACGTCTCAATATCTATATACATTCCCCGCTTGCTGAGCCTATCTACCTCGTCTACAGAGCGTCTTGCAACCATGTCGACCATGTGCTTTTCATATCACCTTGTAACTGTTTCGTCGTGTTAGCGGGACATTTGTCTAATGAGTGGGAAGCTCATACCTCCATGGATGGTCCTCGTCGCCGTACTGAATGGCCTCCATCCAATCCTTCATCTGTTGTGCCACAGGGCCGGCTTCGACGTGGTCTTCAAGTCCGCAGTCGACAAGCTGTCCCTTCCAGCTAATCTTTCGCACCGGTGCGACAATGGCAGCGGTACCTGCACCAAAGATCTCCATCATGCGTCCCTCGTTGGCAGCGTCGGCCACCTCCTTCATGGTGAACTTGCGCTCCGTTACGGTCCAACCCTTTGGCACCAATCGCTCGCGCGCAAGTTCGAGGATCGAATCTCGCGTCACTCCCTCAAGAATCGTTCCGTCAAGAGGTGCAGTGAGCAACTCTGGCTTTCCCGTCTCCTTGTTCTTGATAGCTGCGAACAAGTTCATCGTGCCCACCTCTGTAATGTACTCTTCTTCGCCAAACAACCACAGGTTCTGATGGAAACCACGGCTCGCAGCCTGCATCTGCGGGACAATGCAAGGCGCGTAGTTGGCACCGAGTTTCTTGTCTCCAACACCTCCAGGCCATGCACGCACAGCGTAGTCTGTAGCCTCGAGCGAGATGGCCTTGAAACCGGTAGGGTAGTACGGGCCGACAGGCGAAGCGATTACGTAGAGTAGTGCAGAAGCGGGAGGACCTACGCCCAGAGTACGCTGTGTACCGATCATGGTTGGGCGAAGGTAGAGAGAGTAGCCTCGTGCACTGCTATGGTTAGAAGGACGCGTTGGTCACAAGACTCGGAACTGAACATACTCGGGAACAAAGCGCTCGTCCTCTTTGACGAACTTGCCAATGAGCTCGATCAGAGCATCAGGGTCGAATGTAGGCAATGCAATTCGTGCCGATGACTTGTTCAACCTAGCCATGTTCTTGTCCGGCCTGAACAACCTAATGTTGCCGCTCTTGTCCTTGTAGGCCTTCATGCCCTCGAAGCACTCGAATGCATAGTGGAAGACGCATGTCGCAGGGTCGAGACTGAGGTTCTGGTAGGGTGTGATGCGTGCCGGTAGCCATCCTTGTGTTGCTGTCCATTCAAGGGAGAGCATATGATCTTGCATGCAGGTTAGATATGAGTCGTGGTGCCATTGGAGCTATTACCAGAGAAGTTGCGACCAAAGACAAGTTCCTCATGCGGCAGGAGGTCTTTTGGTGTGGTCGTCTTGGTGATGGAGAGCTTGGTAGGGTCGATGTCCTGTATCTTCTCGCCAACAGAGACATCAGCATGAATGCTGTATGGCCGCTGGGTCCGACATCGCAGCGACGCGCTGAGCGGTGCTACAGGCGAACGGAAGGCGCCACGGGCCAAGGACGAGAGCAATCGTGAAGACCGCTGCTGAAGCATTGTGAGGTATGCAGTGCAAGCGGAGAGAGTGGGGCGGGAAGGAGAGTTGGTGCAGGTGGTGGATTCGAGGTCGACAATTATTTTGTACTACAAGACCGAAGCTGACCGCGCCCTGTAGATATCGGACCTCGAGACACAGTCACCAACAGTCACCTCCGATCGCGCCCCTGCACCAGCCACCAGACGGGCCGCCGAAGGGCGCAATTGGCACCTTGGTAATCTCCAATGCGGATATTTGAGGTTATTCACGTGCTCGGTATCCTGTCTGGCGCCGGTGGCCGCATTCACACTGCCTGCGCTGCGCTCACGTCATGCAAGGCGGGAGACTAGAGGCGGCCCTGACCATCCTTCTCCACAGCTCGCGTGGGGTTCCCAACACTTGGCCTTGTCTACCAATTGCCTCTTAGGTATTCGCCGTCGCAATGAGCCTGGAAATTGTGCGACTCTTCTGTGGCTGTCGCAAGTCGTCTCGTGGAAAGAGGAACCATGTCTGATGTGTCTTGATTTCCTCGGCGGCCCCAGCTATCTGTCTCAGATCTCACGCGAATACCAACACTTCTCACATCGACATCACAGTCCATGACGCCCTCGCTTCACACCCACGAAATCGCCGCGCGCGCGAATAGACCACCAGCAACATGTTTTCCAACGCCCTAAAGTCCTTCACTTCCAACATCTCGAGCAACTACACCCTCAGCCCGCAACCCACGTCCCATTCTGGACCATGGAAGATATACGACGCAAAGAAGAAGTCGACCGGCAAGGCGGCATCTGTCTTTGTGTTCGAGAAGAAGTCACTGGAACCACCAGCTGGCGCAGGCTTCGGTGGGCGCTCAGCAGCTTCAGGACTCAAGCGCGCGCATGACGAGGTCGTCGAAAGACTCAAAAAAGAGGCCAGTTCTCTAGCTCGGTTACGCCATCCCAACGTGTTAGAACTGGCTGAACCTGTCGAAGAAACTCGTGGTGGTGGCCTTATGTTCGCGACAGAGCCCGTCACGGCATCCCTGGCTGGTTTGCTACAAGAAAAAGATGAGCAGGAGAAGGCTGGTGGTGTAAATGGACGTCGTAGCCGATATGTCATCGAAGAAGCCGATGGCCAGAAGCGGAGACGCGAACTTGAGATCGACGAGCTGGAGATACAGAAAGGCTTGTTACAAATCGCAAAGGGCTTGGAATTCCTGCACGAGAGCGCTGGATTGGTACATGCCAACTTGACTCCAGAAGCCATCTTCATCAATGCTAAAGTAGGCAGCCACAATACTAGCCATTCCCTACAAACACCTTGCTGATCGTTGTGATAGTCCGATTGGAAAATCTCAGGCCTGGGTTTTTCTACGCCTCCAGAGAACTCCACGAAACCCACATCCGTAACGCCCATCTCGCTCTCGGAAGTCCTGAACTACGACGCCCGCCTACCACGATACGTCCAGTTGAACATAGACTACTCTTCGCCCGATTTCGTCATGGATAACAATATAACCCCTGCTGCGGACATGTTCAGTCTAGGTATGCTGATAATTGCGCTATACAACTCGCCGCATAAGAGCCCGTTGGAGTTCAACGGAAGTTCTTCTTCATACAAGCGGGCGTTCTCCTCATCCTCCTCAGTTCCAAGCAAAACGAACAACTTCATGGCGTCACAACCATTGCCGCGAGATCTCGCAAACGGTGTCCTAGATCGCTTAATAACGCGGCGACCAGCGCAGCGACTGGACGTACGAGAATTCCAACAAGCAGCATACTTTGACAACATTCTAGTGTCCACAATCCGCTTTCTTGACTCGCTACCGGGGAAGACACCCAACGAGAAGTCACAGTTCATGCGTGGTCTACCGCGTATCCTGAATCAGTTTCCCAAATCTGTACTAGACAAGAAGATATTACCTGCTCTGCTTGAGGAGATGAAAGATCGGGAACTCCTCACTTTGATACTCCAGAATGTCTTCAAGATCGTTACTATGCTTCCATCCGGCAAACGAGCCTTCACCGAGAAAGTGATACCGAAGTTGCGAGAGATATTCCTGACTGCTGCAGCTACAAACACGAAAGCGCCGCAACAGGAGAGAGATAGCCTCAAGGAAGCGGGACTTATGGTACTTCTTGAGAACATGCAGATCGCTGCAGATAACTCCAGTGGCAAGGAGTTCAAAGATGACATACTCCCAATCATCAACTACGCTCTTGAATCTCCTACCCACTCGCTCGTCGATGCAGCTCTGCGTACGCTACCTGTTGTCTTGCCAATTCTAGACTTCTCGACTGTGAAGAACGAGCTCTTCCCTGTAATAGCTAGTATCTTTGCAAAGACCAGCAGCATGGGTATCAAAATTCGTGGTCTAGAAGCTTTCAAGACACTTTGTGGAGGAGGAAGTGAACAGCAAGACGACCAAGGTGATGGTCTTACCGGAATGGTAGCAGCACCCAAGGCCAAGAGCTCCAGTGTATCGATTCTCGACAAATATACCATCCAGGAGAAGATAGTACCGCTGCTTCGTGCTATCAAGACGAAAGAACCCGCCGTCATGGTACGTTCACGAGAAGGAACAAGTTACAGACGTCATGCTAATTATTGTACAGATGGCCGCACTGGATGTCTTCAAGGCCATCAGCACCCAAGTTGACAGTGACTTTCTTGCTATGGATGTACTTCCTATCTTGTGGAATTTCAGCTTGGGACCGCTACTTAACTTGCAGCAATTCCAAGCGTATATGAGCCTTATCAAGTCGACATCTGCCCGTGTCGAGAACGAGCAGACACGTAAGCTGCAAGAACTGGGCGCGAATGGCTCCACAGCTACCACACGTAATGAGTTCATGTCCTTCGGTGGCCCATCAGCAACCAATGGCTTCGACACCAGCAACGGAAACGGAGATACTGACTTCGAGGCCCTTGTACGTGGAGGACAACAAGGATCTTCTGGTGGCACAGATATGTTGGGTGGAGATCCATGGGCAAACGCTCCAGCATCCGCTACATCCTCTACGATCCTCCCCTCACGGCCATCTACCAACCGAACAGCATCCAGGACCGCATCGCCAGCAGCAACCTTCTCTTGGTCCACACCCCCCGTCTCTCCACCACCAACCAATAACCTCGGCGCCCCCAAACCGCAAAGCAGAGCCATAACACCGGACAACACGCTAAATACACTCAACTCTTCTTTCCCCGCTCTGAGCGCCGCAAACCCAGGTATCGGCAGTTCCTCCTTCACCCAGCCCCAACAACAAGTCCGACCAGCTATGAACATGAACAACATAATGTCTCCCACCTCTGCCACAACACCCTCATACAACAATACCACGCAAAGCTCGGGTATCGATTGGAGTAAAGCAGGTAACTCGTCAATGGCATCAAACAACTGGAGTAACATGGCCACTTCGAATACCAACACGAACAATTCTCTATCGAGCTTCCCTTCTATAGCTCCACCTTCCTCACAGTCACGGACGCAATCTCCTTATTCGTCCTTTAGTATTGCGCCTCCTCCTGCGAAACCGATGGGCACAGGAACTTTTACCATCGCACCGCCACCCATGGGAAGTCGAACATCGAGTTCGGGAATGGGTATGAATAGTATGGCAAATTTGAGGGCGCAGACGCAGACTCAGCAGCAGCAGCAGCAGACAAATTGGGGAAGTGGAGGTGATAGCTTAATTTGAGAAGTTACAGCGGGTATTTTAATCTTAGCAGTGAAGTTATAGGGTATGAGAGAAATCACTGTCATATAACCATATTCCGCAGGACTCAGGGAATGGGGAAATATACGCCATTCATGTGGGTTGTTTCTACTACGAAACTGTTCGGAATGCATATCGAGCCTATTAGCACCACGTTTCGGGCCATCAGGGGTCTTTCTTCAAATCCTAATGTTATTTTGTGAATATGTTAGTGATTAGTATGTTGGATCATCTATGCAGAAGTCGTCAGTATCATGTCTTCCTGTCCGTGGGCAGTGGAACCACATTCAGCAAGATGCGCTTATCTAAGTGAAAAGGCCCGGCTATCTGTGATAAGAAGATACTACAGAACGGATGATGACGATAAGTTACTCCGCCAGCTTTTAGATCCTGTAGAGATAGATAGCTGTTGTCGGTTCATCGATCGGGTGATCGCTTTCGAAGGACTTTAGCACCTGTTGCGGAAGTGATAGGGTGATAGGTACTCTACGGCTGGTATAGTCCTTCGGTGTCTGTGCGTCTGTCGACGTTTGGCTCCCTTTCTTTACGCGGACGCTGCCATCCGGTGAATATTGGAGTGACACGCGAGCATCAATGCACACGAGACTGCTTTTTTCTGTCCGAATGCCAAGTGCAGGATCAGCAACGCGCATAAGCCATGCAGCGCCCAGAACTAATATGAGGACGATCACGCAATTTGGTGTGCACTTTTGCGTTTGCTGCTTCGGTGAATTGCCAGTCGCCTGGCGAATCGTGCAGCAAGATCTACGATTCTGCAACACGGGTATTTCGGAGTGCGATGATTGGGAAGCGCGGACATGGTTGGCTAGATAGCGGACCCGTACCCTGCAGGACAGACATCCCTACAACGTGGCCGACACCGTGGTTACTGCCGTTTTCCTGGCTAAATCGGATATATACCATGGAATTCCAAAGATGGTCCATACTTTGAACGCGACGCGCTGTTTGTGACTGGTTTAGATAAGCAAAGGACGCGAAGGATTCGACATTGGTGGCTAGACATTGGCGAGGCTTGGTGGTGGTAAATCGCCCACGGTATGTCGTAAGCTAAGCAAGCCAAGCCAAGCTTACCGGTGCTGGGAGGCCTTGATATGGAGCTTAGCAATTGAGCTTAGCGGGCGCCACAGTGACATCAAGCCTCGATGTCTGACTTGTGAGCCAGTACAACGGTGTGGCGGTAGGAAGTGGGTGTGACAGAAGCGCAGGAGTGCGGAAAGGTGACGCGCCATCGGTCTAGTTATCTAGAGTCGTTGAAGATTAACGTAATGGGTTTTCGATATGCGTATGCTGCGCATGGGTGAGAGTGAAAAGGTAGATCTGTGCCGTTGGCATGGTAGCGACAAAAGCGACCTCAGGCTTGCTAAAGCCTAGTCGACAATACGATTAATCCACAGAGAGCGGCTCTCGCGGCGTCAGGCCAGAGGATTTTACTGAGATTTCATAGCGCGAGAGCGGGAGAAGATGGGAGTGTCGCGGTCATAGCGCGCCGAACGGCTGGTGTTTGTGCGAGCCTTCATAGGTCGCGTTGAAGCCCGGTCGCGCCATAGGCAAGAACAGTCCCCACTCTTACGCCTTCCCTGCTCGCCTTCACCGAACCCTCTTCCAACCCCCGCAAGTTTGGGCCTAGCCATGCTAGCAGCGTACCCTAGCCTACGTCCTTCCACTGCAACACTCCCTGTACCCGCTATCACCTTGCCCCCGCAAATATATTTAACGATCTTCGCACCTGGCTCCTCCATCGTTTAGTCAACTCACTTCAACTTTACACCTCCCGGACATCGCACCCGCAATTAATGCTCCCGGAAGCGGCTATTCGTCGTCCTTTCTATTACACTCCCTACAAGAGGAGTATCCGTTGCTTAAAATGGCGTTGAAATCCATCTTCGGCGGCAAGGCTTCACCTACCGATGCCACCAGTCAAAACAGTAATGAGAAAGTCGCTTTGGAGAAAGAGAAGAGCTACGACGCCGAGGCAGCAGGAGGGATCCTACCTACTTCCGCCGACACCGACTCCGACGCCAGTATCACCATCGGCAGGCAGATCGAATTAGAAGCCAACAATGCTATCAAGTACCGCACTTGCAGCTGGCAAAAGACTGCGGCGCTGTTGTTCTCCGAGTACATCTGTCTAGCCATCATGTCCTTCCCATGGTCCTACTCCATTCTTGGCCTCGTCCCGGGCTTGATCTTGACTTTTGTCATCGCCGGTCTCGTCCTATACACGTCCTTGACTACATGGTAGGTCTTGTCAATAGTAAAACTTTAGTTACCCATGCTAACTGATCAGGGAATTCTGCATGCGCCACCCCCAGATTCGCGATGTATGTGACATCGGCCAGATGCTCTTCTGGAACCAGAAATGGGCCTTCTACGCAACAGCAGTCATGTTTGTCCTCAATAGTAAGCCACAGCTTCTTTGCAAAAACCTCCAGCCTAGTACTGATTCTTCCTCAAGACGTTTTCATCATGGGTCTGCACTGTCTCGTTGGCGCCAAGTGGTGGAATACCATCACCGGACACGCTACTTGCACCATTGTATTTGCCGCCATAACTGCCATCATCTCGTTCGTGGCTTCCCTCCCACGAACCTTTAGCACCCTGGCTACTCTAGCGACTGCCTCCGCCGCCTTCACTTTCATCTCCGTTATCCTTGCAGCAGCATTCTCCGGTGTCGACGGCAAACCTGCAGGCTACCCAAGCCTGGGCGAACTCGAGGTTTACGCCGTACCCCCAGCTGGAACCACTTTCGTGATGGGCATGAGCGCCTTTATGAACATCAGCTACACCTTCATTGGTCAGATTACCCTTCCCAGCTTTATTGCCGAGATGAAGGAACCAAGAGATTTCCCAAAGGCACTCTGGGCTGTCACCATTTGCGAGGTCATCATCTTCAGTTTGGTCGGAGGCGTTGTATACGGTTACACTGGTACCAACTACATGACCTCCCCGGCCTTTGGCTCCATCTCCAACGAAGTGTACAAGAAGGTGGCTTTCACCTTCATGGTACCCACAATCATCTTCCTTGGTGTTCTGTACGCCTCAGTAACAGCTCGCTTTGTCTTGTTCCGCATTTACGGTTCTCAGTCCCGACACAGGACCGGCCACACCGTGGCTGGCTGGGTCACATGGATCGTAATTCTTGCTGTACTATGGGTTTTCGCCTTCATCATCGCCGAAGTCATTCCCTTCTTCTCCGACCTTCTCTCACTCATGAGCTCCCTGTTCGACTCGTTCTTTGGATTCATCTTCTGGGGCGTGGCGTACATTCGACTTCGCAGGGAGAGGTATGGTGTAGATTTCTGGAAGACGCGTGGACTCCGTGGATATGCTGGGTTCTTCTTCAACATCATACTTTGCTTTATTGGTCTGTTGTTCTTGACCGCGGGCACGTACGCAACTGTCCAGTCGATCATTGACGGCTACAAGGCCGATGGCTTTGGTGGACCTTTCACATGCGCCGACAACGGCTTGTAGAAGTTGAATATGTTGGACATGACACGATCAGTATAATTTCGAACGATGTTGGCATTCCGATCAGGGCGCAATTCTGTCAAGGATACGAAACACAGGCCCGGAAATGCACGGTAGGACGGGAGGCGTTTTTGTTTTCTTGGATTTCTCGTTATAACGAGGCTTGGTATACCCCGCAGTAAAGGCTGCAGAAGTGGAACACATCGTAGTAGAGATGGAAACTACAACATCCTTCTTGAATAAAAGTTCAACCGATACAATAATACATCATAACAAGTTGACAGCTTAATGCGCTCGGTAGGCGTTCGTCCGTGACGCGCCCCTTGCGCGATTCTTGAACATGTGGAGCTTATGACGTCTCGCTAACGGCGCAACTGCCGAATGCACATGCTTGACACCTGGGCAAGCTGTCCACATCCCCCACACCTTCTGTATCGTGGATTCAAAGCTTCACCTACCTGTGTGTTCTTGCGTTTGAAGACTCGCAACTCGTCTGGACTTGCTCTTGACCATGGCTTCTTACATCGACTTCAGTCAGCCCAGTTTGTGGGGTGAGTACCACCACCCAGATCCCCGCTGTTTGCGGATGCGACGACTAACGTGATGACAGTATCTGCTGCAAGCATTGTATTCAACCCTACTTTCTGGAAGTGAGTCACATTGCTCATGAGTTTATACAGCCATTAACAGAAGTATAGCATCGCTGCGCAGCAAGGTACGCACTCTCGTCGTGGCGTTGGGAGACCAGCAGCCACTTTCCAAGGCTCGGCTATAGTCGCAATAGCAGGATTCGGGGAAGCTGACAAGACTTAGAATACCACAACAAGGTCATTACCAAGCTGTTTGGGGGTAACTCTCGACTTGGGTGCTATGCGCTTGCCGTAACCATTTTCTCACTGGGTATCTTTCGAGACTACCTGTACGTGCAAGCTACCACTACTATCTCGAGACGTCAACGTCTATCCGGCCTAGACTCTGACAATGTCTCTACAGTTACAATGAAGCTCTCGCCGATCAGCCCACCCATCCGACTCTCCTCTCCCCTGCTATCAAATACTCCGCGATCCCTCTGTTCCTAACAGGGAACACCCTCGTCCTGACCTCGATGTGGGCTCTTGGTGTCACTGGCACCTACCTTGGTGACTACTTCGGCATCCTCATGGACGAGCCTGTGACGACATTCCCATTTAACGTCTCGGGTTCGCCCATGTATCACGGCTCTGCCATGTCTTTCCTGGCCACGGCTATTTGGTACGGAAAACCAGCTGGTATACTTCTTACTGCACTGGTCCACACTGCATACTCTATTGCGTGCAGGTGGGAGGATCCATTCACTGGTATGATCTACCAGAAGAGAGACGAGGAGAGGAAGAAGGGCAAGAAGGGTCTGTAGATGACTCGTCTCTACGTTGGCCAGCACGATACAAGATAATAATGTTGGGCAAACGAGCCTGCGACATGGCTCTTGTGATCAATCACACAATAGCGCATTCAATCTCCATGTCCGCACACGTATGGGTTGTGGGGGGAGAACGAGGCGGAGCAGCACGTCTTTTCAACACGACAGTGGAGCAGAGGCGGTAGGTTTGTTTAGGAGGGGTATTCAACTGCCAGCTGGCAGAGGGGTTTATGTAGCAGCATCCAAAAGTACAGTCGATTTGACATGATATGACAATAGCCCAAAGCGACAATACCCCAAGCGACTTCTACTTTCTTCTTTTATTGGTAGGTACAGTATCTCCTTCGAACAGGCTGTCTTTAGACTACTTTCTCCGATCAGCTTTGCTACAAGGTATCGCTAACTACACAATTCCGTGTGATATTCGAATTGATACACGCAGGTTGCAAGCCAACTACTGTGCCGCAAGGCTCTTCTTTGCAAGCTAGACGGAGCAGAATAAATGAGGCAGCTACCCATGATCATAATCATTGTATAATCGAACATTAATTTCCCATTTTCTCTGAGTGGTATAGTTCTGAAATGTGTGCAAAGTCGCCAACCTGGTATACAACATCGATATCCGCTCTTTTCCCATCTAAAATGGGTATCCGTCCCAACGCCATGCTTCCTAATACATTATATAGTATCAAAAGTAGAAAAGATCAAACATCCTGCGTCGTGGCATGATATGTCTGCGCAGTACCACTCCTCGAGTGCATTGCGCTGGGTGGGTTACCAGCATGCGGTGCGCCATTGCGATTCAGCACACTCAGTTCACTCTCATCCACACCGTTGGCATGGGCATTGAACTGGCCGTCCGCTCGCCTCCGAAGCGCTGTCTCACTATCTCCTTTCCTGCTCCATCCCTCAGTTCCGACATAACTTCCTCTACCAACACCAATGCCCCACGCACGGTCGTAGCTCCTCGGACCCCAGGCCCATCCCGCGCCCCGTGTGATGGGGAGATGGTACCAGCGAAAGGAAAACCACGCGCACGTTACGCCAATCAGCGTACCGAACAGCAGATCAAAACCGAAGTGACGGAAATCGGTGAAGCGCGTGCTTGTTATGTATATGGCGGCGCAGATGGGTACCAAGACAAGCACGAGGGTGTAAACGGGGGGTGCAGCGTTTTGGTAGCGAATAGGTACTACAGTGTCGTCGTTGTAGGAGGTAGGGTTCGAGAGAGTTGAGTCTTGCTTGTGGATAGGGAGTGTGGCTAGCCTCTTGAGGTTGGAGGGGGAGACGGCTGAGGTGTGAGCGGGGTTTGCGGAGTAGGGTCGTGGAGGAAGGAAGGGGATTGCGACGGAGAACTTGGAGGCGAGGAAGAGAGTGAGGTAGAGGAGTCCGGCCCATGAGACTAGAAAAGTGTATTAG
>Ga0058704_10001278_pt1 | contig 11863 bp, 8 predicted proteins | sample AgamicMgSfe_FD_71363 | JGI IMG/M metagenome (GOLD analysis project Ga0058704, IMG submission 71363) | Agave microbial communities from Guanajuato, Mexico - Mg.Sf.e | ecosystem: Host-associated > Plants > Phyllosphere > Phylloplane/Leaf | place: Guanajuato, Mexico | collected 2012-05-30
CATGTAGGTCTGACCACCATGTTTGCGTCGACAGGGATGCGCTGGATCCTGTGATGAGGGTTGGCGCTGCCATGGTCGTCATTGCAATCATGTACGAGCTGGACTGTCAGTGTTGAAGGTAGTTGATGGATGTTTCCTGGCCTCCGAATCATCTCGCGAGGACTGTCTGAACTTGTCACCCTGATGAGCATCACGTCGCGCTATGTGGCTGTTGGATCATGGTCGCTCACTTCGACTCATCATACTCCCAGCTGAGGGCGGTGCCTTGCAGCTTGCATATCCAGTAAGTCCATCCCACCAGCGTCGACGCAAGCTTGAACGAATAGCAAACGCTTGCTACCTTGTGTATGCAAGCCACCTGTTAGGGTTGACTTTGGAACTGCAAACACATCTGTCGAGCGAAAGGTGCATTTGCGCAGGCTGAGTCCGGTGAAGGCTTTATGGGTACGACTTTTGCCCTTTTTCGAACCTCTGCAGCTGTTGTGGAGAGTTTCGACCAATCTTTGCGGGAAATTGTTTGCGTTCACGCACGCGGCGGGATCCTGGGGTCTTGTCACCTATCAATCGCTGATCCCTGTCAAAACGGCGCCGAAGCAACAGCCTACGTCACTTATGAACTCTAAAGACGCGGCTTCCCAGCGACTCCGGCCGCGGTGCGCGTAGTGGTGATGGAAAAGGGCTTTGTAGCTTCTGTAAGGTACCATTGTTAGTCTTACGCTGATCATGCTCAACGTCTGTACGAAGCAGTTGGAACAATCGCAGTCTATTCCTTAGGGTTGGAAAGTGGTGGAGTTTGTCTCCTTGCGCGGTGAGGACGCACGAGGTTGAGAAGCGCGAGATGTCTCAGGCAACATGGTGGGATCGCGTGAAGAGCGGAAGCAAGAAAGGGTTTGACGCAACCTGGAAGGCAGCGGATAAACTGGGCGCGCCGGTCAACAAATTAAGCAACAAGCTGGGCAGCGAGGCTTTCTGGCCGACGACACTGGATAAAGAGAGTGATAAGGCTGCACGCATATTGAAGTCCTTCTGCAGTAAGCGAGAGACATCACGGTTCAGTAACAGCGACAGTGGCTGACATAATGTTACAGAGGATGGCTTCTACACCGAAGAGGAGCGACAGCCTGAGGATGGTCCCAGACAGAAGCAAAAGGTTGTCCAGAGAATACCGGCAAAAGTCATACAGAATGCGAAAGGCTTGGCGATTTTCACAACCATGCGAACTGGTTTATGGATGTCAGGCGCAGGTGGATCAGGCATACTCGTAGCGCGGCTGGCGGATGGTTCGTGGTCACCTCCATCAGGCATTTTGCTGCACACGGCTGGTCTAGGCTTCATGGTTGGCATTGACATCTATGACTGCGTCGTTGTGATAAACACCGAGAAAGCGTTGGAAGCGTTCACCAAGATCCGATGCACGTTGGGTGGCGAAATAAGTGTCGCTGCCGGACCTGTCGGCGCTGGTGCTATCCTCGAAACGGAGCTACATAAGCGTCAGGCGCCAGTCTACAACTACATGAAGAGTCGCGGCTTCTACGCCGGTGTTCAGATTGATGGCAGCGTTGTTATTGAGCGGACGGACGAGAACGAGCGCTTCTATGGCGAAAAGATACCCGTCCAGGAAATCTTGGCCGGCAAGGTTCGCCATCCTCCCTACGAGCTTAGACAGCTTATGGAGACGATCAAAGCTGCGCAAGGAGACAACAACTATGATGAAAGTGTAATACCCTCCGAGCCGCCACCTGGTGACTACGTAGTCGACGACGGCCATATGTTCGGCATACCAGAAAAGGACGATCCAGATCCATACGGCGTGCTCGCGCTCGAGAAGGAAGGCCTAAGTCTGAAGGAAGCGGGTACGCAGAAACGAGCCAGCTGGCAAGATTTCAGCTTCCAGCCGTCGCCCACCTCGCCTGTTCGTGCACTATACGAAAAAGAGAAAGTGGTGACTAGACGCAACAGCTGGCGTGCAAGCACCTTCTCCAACGCTGAGCCGAAGACGCCTAGCAGCCTGCGGCACAGCTTGGAAGTGCAGCCGAAATCGCCGTCAATGATGTCGGACATGGCAACGCAAACCGACTTCCCAGACCCGCCGAGCCCGAGTCGATGGAGTGCGAGGAGTGGTAGGAGTAGTAGAAGAAGCAGCCAGCGGAGTCTTGCAAGCAAGCGTCATAGCCAGATGCAGGAAGTTCCGGAACACAAGGCGCTCGACACGTCGCCAGATCGCAAGGTGCCAGAGAACGTAAGTAAGGTCAATGGGTACTCAACGCCACCACATACACCGCCCATAGACAACCACGCAGAAGAGGGCGCAGAATTCGATGATGAAGAAGATGCACACATCGAGGAGCCAGTAGTGCATTCCATCCAGACTGTGCAGCCGGTCTCACCGCAGGTCGTCTCAAAGGCACGCCTAGTCACTGTGCACGTGCCGAAGCGACCTCCACCGAAGCTGCCGCCCCGGAATCCTCATCGTGGCGGTGGCCCGCTTGTCATCGATGCTTCACCGAAGCCTGGTACACCGGAGGAGCAAGACTCTGTGGCTGCTAAGGTTGCGGATTTGGATGGCACAACAGACAAGCTGACCGACATCAAGCTGGAAGACAGAGAGAACATGGACGATGTTGCACTGGGAGATGTGGTCGATGCGGAAGATGTCAAGTCGCTAGAGGACGAAGATGTTATGCCGAACCCATGGGCTAAGGTCGAGGAGGCGAGGAAGCGTGAAACAATGCCCGGTGGCTTCGAGTGAAATGACATGTGGCAATTCTTGGACGACTTTTGATGATACTGCATGATGTTACGATAGCTTGGCGTTGGTGGCAGATTGAACAGCTCACCAGCGGCAATATTTCCGTGCCGCTGAACAGTAATACGGTGTCGGACTTAGAGCCATACTTACTTGGCGACAGCCTGATTCACCTGAGACGCTGATGTCTGGGCAGCCTCGTGCTGTAAAGCGATTCGTATAGAACCCTTTGTATAAGTGAACAGCGACGTATTCAATGTCAAGCATGAAAGCCAGGCGCGTAAGACCTCCGAGATTCCGACTGCGGCTCCATGCCCATCATCAGGTAGACAGTCGGCTGTGTGTATCGGTCGACGCTCCGCCTCGCTTCTCGCATCTGCGATCATTCAGTCGCGCTTATTTCCCGCGTCTGGGCTCTCGGAGGTGATCCATCGTTCCGCGAGCTCGTGTGTTTTTAGCCTCCTTGGTCCGCGGCCGTATCCGTTGTACGCGTGCCCACATAACCACAGATTCGGTAACCTTTTGGACGACGTTCGTTCCCAAGATCCACTGTCACGCCCGTCTTTTCTATTCATGACACCGCTACTTCGTGTGACAAAGTAGCCTCTCTGTGCCCTGCAGGTACGTTGCTGGTAGGATCCTTCTGACCGCGCCTAGCGTGACGAGGTACGCTTGTTGTTCGTCTTCTACACCGCTAGCAAGAGGTTGCATCACCGCGCGTAAATGGGAAGGGCGCCTCAATCGCCATAGCCACGCTGCTGGCTAGCTCACCTCGCTGTCAGTCAGTCACTTATTAGGCAGCGAGGCGCTGTTGGGGTACCCTTTTGGGGACAGATGTCTGTGGACACCACCTAGGTATGTACGCAGACGTGGTGGCTGGCCAATCCGGATACCTTGTCTCGCTTGGCACTTCTCATCGCATTGAGAAGTACTGGGCCACCCACGTGCGGCCGTCTCTCGTCCGTCTCTGCAAGTTTTTACTATCATCCAGGCTGCCGGGTAAAGGTCGCGACAACAGCAACATAAGTGGAATGACTAGCGATAAGATCCGAAATACGTGCGAAGCAGATCAATGGGAATCAGGATACCATCGGCGCACAGGAAGCTGACCTATTCGTTTGCTCGGGCCTGTGGGGTCCCAGATGAGCTTAGAGGCCCTTGATGGTGGAGGTTGCGCTCACCAAACCGTAGCGCCGGACTTGTGCCTTCTACGACACTCCTGCAGTCCACCTACTTGTACCGGCAGCTGCATTCAGTTTGTTGGCAGACTAGTTTAGCCGGCGCTTGTCACTGTTCCGCGCTGGCTCAGGCTGGTAACCGGCCGAACGCCGCAACGCTCGCCTAGCTTCTACGGTGAGCATCTTCCGTTCATGCGCTCAGGTCGACCGTCGGCCAGCAGAGCACCAGAACCTCGGCCTGTTGGCCCATGGCCGACCTTGAGCGCTCCAGCCGAGGGTACATCCATATGATTTGCGGAGCATCGATCGATCATTGCCGAAGATTGACTTGTGGCGTATAAAGATAGCCGGCTGAGTGTGGAGCAAAACGGACGTATCCATATGCTTGCTTGATGGCTTGCTGCTGAAACGGGAAGAGACTGGTGAGCGGAGTGTCAGTCGCTCGTGGTACATGTAGCATCGACGGTCGAAGGGCCTTCTTTAACAGCTGGAGACTCAAAGCTTTGCTAACGCATGCGAGGAAGCGAGTGCCATTCTGCAGTAGTGTGTTGCCCTTGCAGCTAACCATGCTACTGTTGTATGACAGCGACGCCATCAGCTCATTCGTGAGCGTTTATTCAGCCTCATCTAACAGGATTACTGGTCAGTAAGACCCTGGAGCTTCCGTACAGACTTTTTGGGCAGATAAGGATGAGCCCGTGGACTGTCAATATCTGTTGTGGACGGCGGGTCCGGCATCTCGGCAGCCCACCCTAAGCCCTGCACGACGCCGCACGCGCGCGGCGGATTGACAGTAGAAGTGTACTTTGAATCAAGTCCCTGGGCGATGATATATAGTAAGTTCGATCTCCATTGCCGCGAACAGACGCTGGGTCTTCTTGTGGATCGGCATGTCGAATTGACATGCGTAAACAGTCTTGAAGAATGCACTCTTTGGGTTTTCACCTGTTGCTGACTGAGTCAATACTTTGGCAGCTAATTGATTGAGGGAGCGGTATTCTATAGAGCGCCCTGCGCAGAAGCAGCTCTATCACGGACGAAAGGTGCAGGCATCCACCCAGCTAGTAGGTATCAGCGAGCTGCATGATCATTCACCTGCATGCCTTGTGGATCACTTCACTGTTGCTTTGTTGCAACGTCACATGCTCCAACAAGACTGTGCCACAAGAACTTCGTTCACCGGCGCGACAGAGTCAGTACGTTCTTCTGGTTGGTTCAAAAGACACGTGCCTCATTCTCCAGCTTCTGTGAACCCACATGCATCATACATCTTCGATATCTGACACCAGCTACTGAAACAGTTCGAACAATATCTCCAGCATATCTGTTCAAACACTGTTTACGCTAAGCAGGCGTAGCTTCACAACGTCGAACTCAATCATGCTGAGAAATCTTCGGTCTGCGGTCCGCAAGCCGACCAGCGTTCTCGCTTCCATCGAGCATGCAAGACCCTATGGCATGCAGCAAGCTGTACCGCTCGACAAGTCCGAGTACTGGAGAAAGATTAAGAATTGGCAAAACGTACAGGAGCAGGAATTCCTAAGCTACCGATGGCAGGTATGGACAGACAATGTGAAAGTCCTACACTTACAACGATTATGGGTGCTAATTGTGACAAGGTTGCCAACACCGTCGAGAGGAAAGAGAAGCTCATCAGCTTTCTGTCCAACGTTGTGCCGGCAGAGCTTCCGCGTCCCAAAGATGGAGATACGAGATTGACGGGCATCAAAACGCGCGACGACTTCCTTGCTGATGTCGTGGAAGGTATGAAGGTCGCTCCAATGTCCGTTCGCTTGACGCCACACATTCTTAGCGTTGCCAACTGGGACGATCCACTCGGCGACCCTATTCGGCGTCAATTTATCCCACTGAAGTCCACGATGGTCCCGGATCACCCAAAGCTTACGTTGGACTCACTCCATGAGACGGACGACTCACCAGTGCAAGGTTTGGTTCACCGCTACCCGGAGAAGGTTCTCTTTCTCGGTGAGTACACTTGAAAGCTCTGCGTACCTCGAGGTGGTGGCGCTAACATGTCCTAGCGACCTCGGTATGTCCAGTCTACTGCCGCTTCTGTACCAGATCGTACGCGGTCGGCAGCAACACGGAGTCCGTCACTAAGTCGTCAATGAAGCCTACGAAGAGGCGCTGGGAGGCTATGTTTGAGCACATCGAGAAGACGCCGGAGATACAGGATGTCGTCGTATCTGGCGGTGACTCTTACTATCTTCAGCCTGATCATCTACGACTTATCGGTGAGCGCCTACTCAGCATTCCGCATGTCAAGCGGTTCCGCTTTGCTACGAAAGGGTTAGCGGTGTGCCCGATGCGCATTCTCGATCAGGCCGACGGCTGGACGGAGGCCTTCATCGATCTTAGTAACAAGGGTCGCTCGATGGGCAAGCAGGTCGCACTCCACACTCACTTCAACCACCCGAATGAGGTGACATGGGCCACTGAGCTCGCTGCAAGGTATCTATTCGAGCGCGGTGTCACAGTACGCAACCAGACGGTATTGCTGCGGGGTGTCAATGATGACCTCCAAACCATGGCTATGCTGATTCGCAAGCTTGCCGACCTCAACATCCAACCGTACTACGTCTATCTAGCGGACATGGTTCGCGGAGTCGAGGACATGCGTACTCCGCTCTCAACCATCCTCGACCTTGAAAAGAACATTCGGGGCACGATTGCGGGCTTCATGACTCCGTCCTTCGTTGTGGACTTGCCGGGCGGTGGCGGCAAGAGGCTCGCAAACAACTTCGAGACGTACGATGAGAAGTCCGGCATCAGCACCTGGAAAGCGCCGGGTGTCGCAGGTGACGAGACCTTCGAGTATTACGATCCAGCCGATTAGCATGCATGGCTTTAGATTGCAGAGCGATTGCGCAACTCATTCGATAATGCGATTGCGCCAGAGTTGGTTGCAAAATTTCTTTGCTCTTAGCGTGGCGTAGCTGGCGTCAACGATCAACGAGTGACAGCGACAGCTGCTCCCATACCAAAGATGCTTGCTTCGGAACTGATTGATATCATAACTGCCTCCATTATTTGCTTTAGGGAGTTCGGAAATCGAATTACTCAGCTAGGATGTCCTTCATGTCTAGTTTTCGCAGCTCACGGCTGACACCTCAAATCCTTTGCTCATCACCCCTCTGCTCATCCTTCCCCACGCCGTTTCACGACTGCTTCTTGCTGAGAATGACGATTTCCGAGTATGCGCCTGTAAGGACAGTCGTGATCATCACCTCGAGGGGTAGTCCAACGCTCGCTACGTTCGTGTCGATGTTTGGGTACTGCTCGTTCGCGACGATCTGCGCTGGTGTGAGAAGATCTCTTTGGTGAATCTCGACGGAAGAGGCACCACGAGGAATCTCTTTGAAGCTAGTTTGGAGGTCTGGTTCTGTACTTGGTCAGCGAAGGTTCTTGATTCGGGAATCCCTGTGTTCTGCTTACTGTTCGTCAGTATCTCCTTGAGCTCCTGCTTCGTGATCACCGCTAGCCCTTCCTTAACCGCTGGCTGACCGTTCGCGCGGTAGTGGTAGACGAGTACTCTGTCTCCTGTAGTCATGGTGCTTATGTTACTTGGAGACTCGATGTTTCGTTTGAGGTCGCATTGCAGTGGAGTTTGTGAAAGAGATGCTCCAAATCTCAATTGGAGCAGGGTAACAAAAAGCAAGCCGGAATAGGAACATCAACCAAACAAAGAAACCATTGCGCATTGTGTTAGCTTGACCTTCACCTTGTATTCACACAGCGCAAGAAAGCGTTCGCCTGACTGCTTCAAATGAATGGAAGTTTAATCGTGATTAAAATTTGGTACGGAGAGAGGTGGAATACCTGAAGGATAGACTGAGAATAAGATGAGAATGTGTTTCTCTGATATGCTTCATGTGGCGATAGAGAGCGTATGCCGAGTGTCTATCGTAGATGTGTATCTATATCGCTGTTCGGCTCGCGTGTGAGCTGGCGACGTGATGTCACGTGACAGCGAAATCTGATCACGCTCACAGAATGGAAGGCCGCATCTGGACACTGTCACCGCGAAGAGCGATGGTCGCACTCATCCCTATACTTATCGCGGCTCCTGTACCTTTTTCGCTCTTCTCGATGCCGGTCGCCCTTCCCGTCGTACTCATCCCTGTCCTTCTCATAACGATCCCTGCGCCGAGGACTGCGACTCCGAGTCCTGTACTTGTGACGTTCTTGCCCACGGTCGTGAATACCATCTCGCTGGCTTTCTCGCCGCCGCTCATTCTTCTCGAACACGTAGTCGTACTTGCCACTGCCATCTCTGTCGCCTTCGGTAGCCCGGTACTGCCTCCTTTTCTCGAGGCTATCGATACCACCAAAGCCGCCTCGAGACCTAGCGGTTTTCGAATTGGTCGTACTTCGCCAGTCCTGTGAGAGCTTGGACACACTTTGCGAGAAGTCGACGTGTATGCGATGGTCATCAATCAGCACACCTTGCATCTTGAAGTACGCCCGCTCGCAGTCCTCTTTGCTTGCAAACTCGATGAAGGCATACTGCAAGCTGTCGCAGGTCTTGCGGTCTCTGATGACTTCGCACGACAGTATCTTGCCGAAGCGTGAGAATATGAGCTCCAGATCTTCATCGCGTGTCACTGGGTTCAGCTTGCATACGAACAGGATCTGCTCTGGCGGAGTGACATCAGCCGATGGCAAGTCGCCTATCAACTCAAGCGTGAGTGCCTGAGCCCGAGCTTCGCGCTCTCGCCGTAGCTTTTCCAGTTGCTCCGGATCACTTTGCTGCTCTAGTATCTCATCGTGTGCAATCCGTACGGTGGCACGCTGTTCGGTGGACGGCACTGGACTCGATGGCGGTTCCGAAAACCCAGGTGGATCGTCGTAAGGGTCATCGAGGACGACGGTGTGCAGAATGCGGATGTCCTGTAGTGGCCGGCCACTTGAATCGACGAATGCAGTATTGATCTTCTCCAGCGCATCAAAGCCCTCGACCACCTCGCCGAAGATTGCTGCTTTGTTATCGAGCTGCTCAATATTTTCGCCAAGAGTAATGATGAACTGACTGCCAGCTTGTCGGTCGTCCGGGTTGGCCTTTGCGGGCGTGGTTGCCATGCTCACAGTGCCTCGCTCGGCGTGCTTCCTCTTCTTTGAGAACTCGGGTATGAATGCCATCTTCTCTGGCCGTGATGCGCGCTTCGTCGCACCATCCGGCAGGCCCCATATTGATGAGCCGTCATCACTATCTTTCGATTCTGGCCCAATCGGGTCGCCAGTTTGGAAGGAGAAGTTCGACTGGACGTTGTATACTGGGGAGTAATTATAGTATTTGACCTTGCAGAGCTTCAGGAAGCTGTGGCCACGCGCCCGAGTCTTAGCATTCCGATCAGCCTTTACATTGACTTCAGGCCAGTTGCATGTGCAGCCAGCCTCGCTCGGAAGGGGGACTTACTTTTCGCAGCACTTTGGCGCATCCTTGACGAAGAGGTCGATAGTGATGTCACCCGCCGATGTCTCGAGCAGGACCGACATACTGGTATTCCGCAAGCGCTTCTCGACAGCTTGCGTGTCGACTCTGATTGTGTGGCTTTGGGCGTAAGTGGTCGCGATAATACTACGAGTAACAATAAACTTTCAGCGCGACATCTGTTACACAGAGAGTGGAAACGAGGGTTGGTGGCGCGATCCGGCCGGCGATCTCCCCGGCGGTGGCTTGGGCTTGGCGGATGGAAACAACCAGACAACGCCACTTCACCCTGATGTCCAGACGACAGACACATGATATCAAGGAGTGTCTTGCTATCCGTCATTTGATTCAGCTGAAATTCTTACACGCTCACGCATCAACTGGAAGATCAGTTTTCCGGTACTAATGACAAGGATTAGTGTCTGCCAAGGGACCGTACAGGAATAACGTCACAAACAACCGCATTGCAGTCTCCTCAATGCCTCTTTTGCATTTGGCGCCTCGCATGACCTAACGCCATGGCAGGGTATGTCTCATGTTCCTCACCGCACTCCTGTCATCTGCCAGGTTTTGCTTTGGATCGCCTATCTGAAACATTCGTCTCTCTGTTGCGGAGCGATTGTCGCGACCAACTGAAGCTACAAGGCCGTCATGGCGTTTGAGAACTAGGACTCGGTTGATCCTTGAAGACTTTGGCGTGATTCGAACATCTATGCGGACGGTGCGGAATCGAAACAGAACAGAGCAAAACGGGAAGCCCAAGCAGAACTACCTCCAAGGACATACCCTCCATGAACAGCGCCGCTGGTCATTGGCTGAACGAGAATGCCGGCATCGCTTGGCGTTCGAACCGAAGAACCGTACGGTCGGATTCATCAATGCGATATGCGTGCGTGAACGACGCGAAAGACATCAATGGCATCGCAAGTCCTGACACTGGCCACCTGAACATTCATAGTCGATGAAGTTCGATACCAAGTCTTCACGATATAACACAATCTTATGGTAAGCACATAGCGTATGCGTTCAGTCTCAGGAAACTCGTTTACGTGCGACTTCGGATCATTTGACCACCCGATCCGTCTGCGACGACCCGGCTGCAGGTTGCTCGAGCGGTTAGTAAGGCAAATGCGCGTCCCTGCGCATGCGTGTTACGAATAATGCAGTTGACCGAAAGCTCATTGCGTAATCGCTCGTCGATACATTGGAGAAACTACCTTAGCGAGGCTGGTGCTCGGAGCGGTATAAGACTGTAGCTGAATGTCCAAGCTGACCAGCGGTGTGACCTGTCATGTTTGCGAGTTACCATCGCGCTTCGATCCTTCTGCACCGTAACGCCGTGAGCTTGTTCGAGAGGCAAGTCACCGCACCTGCCGCTTTCGATGGAATCGCATATCCAAGTTGAATTAAACCCGGATGTGCCGTTTGGCAGATCACCATGCGGACCGAAAGCTCAATGGCTGTCCTGATCGGCCCGCGTTCGGGTGCCGTTCCTTACGCACCTGAGCTAGAATTTCGCACTATTGGTAGACCATGGTGCTTTGTGCTATAACGCTTTAGTGTGGATGTGATGACACGTGCGAGTCAGAGCGCTAACGGTCGCAGGCTGAGCGGATCCGGAACAAGATATGACAGGTGGTGGTGCGACCTGAACGTGCATAACATACTCGCCCAAGACCGCTACTCTGCGACAGGGCTTGTGCCGACTACCATTGCATTAGGCTGGATTTCCTAGCGCAATCTCTGTTACATCTGCTACCCATGTTCTGTTTGTAGCCTGACTGCTTTCCACGACTCCTTTGGATCATTCGAGCCTGGGCAGACACAGCATACGACAGCAGCGAGTGTGACCTCTATCTGAGCAGGATCGACAGGCACATATTGCACAAGTACTAGAGGATGACCTCTGCAGTGCCTCGCAAAACCCGGTTGGGATCGTGCACTACTGCAAGCATCCTCAAGCCTGATGCCATTACCCGTCTCCGCGAAACACCGCCGCAGAAAGGGACGAGCACGTAACAACCGGAACGTTCCTCTTTCACGCACTGACCAAACATGCGGTTTTTGGAGACGTAGGGCCAATAAAGTTGGTCAGATATCGACCGCTATCAAGCCTAAGTGAACCCGATGCCATCCCCCTGAAGGAAAGAGGCTTGTGGGACGCAAACAAACACCTTTCGGCTGGCTCCTCATTGCTTTGTTTGCTCGATCGCAGTACTTGCACCCTTCTCTACTTGGTTTAGTGGCCTCTGCTCATCTCCGCTCATTCGATTCTGTATCGTCATCCCCTCTTCCGCATAGTATCTTCATTCTATCCTGCCGCAGATCTGCTTGTTCGCCACAATAGCATCTATCGACAACCGTGCCTCTGCTTGTACCTGTCGTCTTTTCGCGCTTGTTTGGTGGCTTGCTTTTTCCATGCGTCTGCAGATATCTGCTTTGAATGGTTCGCAGTATGATGATGACGCAGTCATACTACGGGTCAGG
>Ga0058704_10001279_pt1 | contig 11860 bp, 6 predicted proteins | sample AgamicMgSfe_FD_71363 | JGI IMG/M metagenome (GOLD analysis project Ga0058704, IMG submission 71363) | Agave microbial communities from Guanajuato, Mexico - Mg.Sf.e | ecosystem: Host-associated > Plants > Phyllosphere > Phylloplane/Leaf | place: Guanajuato, Mexico | collected 2012-05-30
TATACTTCTTCCGCAATGTTGTCATGATTGATCAGCCTGCGCATCTACCTACAAATGGCGATGAGAACGACTTTTCAAGAGCAGCCACGATCGAAGCCTTCCACAACCAAGATGTCTTTCAGCTACTGTTAACGATCTGCTCTGGCATGGGCGAGGACTTTCAGGATCAGGACATCATCATCATGGAGATACTTTTCCACCTCGTCAAGGGCGTTGACCCGAAGAAGATCTTCAGGGAGGACAAAGAGGTGGCATCGGATAATCTTCAAAGTTTCAAGAGTCTACTACAAAAGGAGAAAGCTATGTTTGCAGCACAAGCCAAGAATGCACCAACAAGACACAACCGCTTCGGGACGATGATCTGGGTGAAACGGGGAGACGAAAAGATGACGACCATGTCTGGACAAGGTGCGATTGCAAGCGAGCAAAAAGTGCTGCAAAAGATGGACTCGACCAAAAAGTGGAACAAACCAAAATCGAGGAGTAGGAAGGTGGAAAGACCAGGCGAGAGCAGTGATTTCGTTCAGGTTCACTTGGATGCAAAAGCACGCAAGCATCTGAAGACCTTTGTGGCCGACTTCATCGACTCTTCCTTCAATCCGCTGTTCAACCATCTCAGGCGAGCGATCGAACGAGAGGCAGATCGCGTAAAAGAATCACACTCACGACAGTTCTTCTACCTGGTATCGTGGTTCCTTAAGGCAGATGAAGCACGAAGAGAAAACAACTTGCAGTCACAGAATCCGACACAATCAGCGGAAGACACACCTTTCGCTTACGTTGCAAGTGTTCTTACCCAGGAGAATTTTGTTCTGCTTGGTCGGACCATGCAACGCCAGCTGGAAGACAAGTCATGGCATGATCTTCACACAAGCATGATGGCTTTCACACAGATTATGCTTACGATCTCTGCCATGTCCGAGTCGAAATCGGAGGACGATCAAGAGATTGCGGAAAATATCCAGAGCCGAATATTCTACGAAGAACAGACTCACGACCGGGTTGTGCAGATCATCCGCAATTACAAGTCAGGGACGCAAAGCTTTGGTTATCTGGACGCTTGCACGGAGTTGGCTCACGTCTTTCTACGTATGTTGGAGCGGTACAGCAAAGTGAACGTCGACATGTTCATTCGGTCAAAGCGGCGAGCAAGGAGAAAGGCAAAAGCTAAGCCAAAAGGACAAGCGACCATCGAGGGCTTGGAAGATGATCAGCCTCAGCACGAAGAGGATGGAGGGAGAGACGAGGCTGACGCTAACCGCGAGGTTCAAGAACGAAAGTTCGACTTCAATCGCTTTGCTGCTCGCTTTGTAACCGAAAGTTGCATTGACACTTTCGTTGCTCTCGCGAGTCACTACGCCACAATTAACGAAGATCAGCTCAAACGATGTCACAGATTCTTCTACCGTGCAGCGTTCAAGATGGACCGATCGATTCTTCTCTTCCGCGTCGATATCCTCAACCTTCTCAACCGCATGATCAAAGGTCCCGATGGGCTGGATACCTGGCTGGATCGAAAGAATGCACAATTCAAGGAATGGGAAGAGCTTGTCAAGCAGATCTTTCGAAGGTGCATCAAGAAGCTGGAAGACAGGCCAGAGATGGTTGTCGAGATGCTTTTTACGAAGATACCCAACACACTGTTCTTTCTGGAGAATGGTTACGATGTGGAGGTCAAGAAAGCTGCACCGAGAGCTGCTGCTGAAGTTGAGGTCAAGCCTGGCATGACCTACGAGGAGCAGATCGGCGTTGCAGTCGGCGCACTTCTCAATCTCGGCAAGCTTGATTCGGTGGCCTGGGTAAAGACCGTATTGGAAAAGGCTTCGGAAGAAAGGAGAAGCTGGGAGGATCAGGAATCGGCAATGTCTAGCCTCGAACGCCCCATCGAAAACCCAGTTCAGCTTACGGAGGATGACGCAGACAAGAATACTCCTGCAGTTTCAGCACAGGAGGAGAGACCTAAGGCGCCATCGATTGTCGTTGTGCCGGACAACGACGAACGCAAAACAGCTACCTTCAAAGACAAAAATCTTCGTCTTCTCCTGAAAACTCTGTCATTCCAACGCCTTGGGGTCGCGGATGACCCAGACGCAAGCTGGAGTGTACCTTCAAATCTGACTGCGGATCAGCTCGAGGAGTCCCTTGATCTTATCCGCAAGTTTGAGTTCGATCCTCCGGTCTATGAGGAAGGCAAATCGGCAGAGTCGTTCATCCGAAATGCTTCCGCCGCAAGACGAAACGTCTACGAAAGGGACGGAAGTGACAGCGACGGAGATACTGACGTTGATGAATCACTCTTTGTTCCAGGTGGTCCAACCATGAGAGCTGTCGATAATCCAGAAGATCGGCAAAAGAAAAAGAAGAGGAAGCTACACAGAAAGGGCGATGAAATCTCAGAAGAAGAGCGGCAGCGAAGAGCAGACGAGAAGAAGAAGCGTGAAAGAGAGAAGGATGCCAAAGTCAAGAGCACACTTTTCGTTACAGAAAGTGATGATGAAGATGACGATGATCGTGATGCTGAGTTCTTCCGGATCGAAGCTGCGAGGAGAGGAAAAGCCGTGGGCGCGATAAAAGAGGCTCTTATGCAAGGTCGAACTGGCCACGGTGAGGAAGTCTCTGAGCATCTTCAACCTGCCAGCAACAAAAGGAAAAGTGCCGGCAAATCTAATAGCGCAAACAAGAGGCGTAGGACTATTGGAATCGACGACGATGACGACATGAGCGATGTTGAGGACGAGCCTCTTATCAACAGTAGCAGAGAGTCTTCCGAAGATGTAGAGAGTGAAAGAGAGGAAAGCTCGAATGTCGAGCAGGATCCGGACGAAACACCGCTGTCATCTCAGAGTAAGGAGGCTATAGCGGACAAGACCGCGACGATGTTGAACGAGACGTCTGGTAACAAGGGACCATTTCAACTCGATAGTGAAGACGAGGAGGATGATGTGCCTGTCGTCAAGTCAATGAGGAGGTCTGGGAGGGCTCCAATAGTCATTGACGATGACGATTCGGAATAATGAGTATACCTTGGGTCTTGATATAGCATTCATAAGCATGGCGATCGGGTTCGATAGCTGCTTGATACCAAATTCAATATTTTTCTGATGATTAAGAGCAGGTTCACAGACGATTGAAGAAGACAAGAAATAAGTGAACAGCAGAGAGCGACTTCCACTTTTGTGAGCAGCATTTGTTCGGGTAGTAACTTCCTCCTATGCCACGAGCATAGTCTTCAAGATTGAATCAGGTGAAGTGATGTATGACTTCCTGCTTCGTCTTCACATTCACCTCGCGCTTCACTTCTCGACATCACGAATCTGCCATCACAACAAACAACAGAATGCTTCCCATAGCTCCAATCCAGGCCTATCAGCCTGACCACAGACATCCGAAAATCGCCAAGATGCCGTCTTTGGGTCGAGGTCTGCGAGACGCCGACAAAGCAAACGATGACACTGTCCAGGAACAGCCTCAGATGAGGAGACTCAGTTCTTTGGCCAGTATCACGCAATTAAACCTCTTCAGCCGCCGTCGGTCGACAACGACAATCAGTGAATCATCGACGTCCAATGCATCGACCAGCCTAGGAAGATCGTCGACACTCAATAATCCCGACTCTGCTCCTCTTGTGACAAACGCGTTTTCCACAGAGTCATCAGATGATGGTGTAGCTGTATCGTCACATCTGTCAAAGAGCTTTGCCAGCCGCAGGTCAACATGGATACCTATTCCAGAGAAAGCTGCGATCCCCATCTCGCGAAGCCGAACAACCAGTAACCTACCTGTGGCTGTCAAGCGAAACAGTCAACTAGTTATCGAAAACACAACCCGAAGCCGAATTTCTACACCAAAAGGATCGAGAAACCCTGCCCGCCCACGAATGCCATCCGTTCCGAAGGGAATACTGAAGACAAGCAGAAATAGAGGACTGGCGAGATCGGATACCGAACCGTTACTTCCCTCACCGATCGCGAAACACACACCCAAGTACCCGAGGGCGACCAGTTTTAAAGAAAACTTTACTCCGACCAAAGCAGGACTGTCATCAGCTGTTTCTTCGTCAAACGACGATTACAGAAGTTCCACCTCTGATGTCGGAAAGGCGATCAGAAACTTCTCCCGATGCGTGGATTCTTCGTTTGCTGCACTCAGTCCTGACATCCGGCAATTGTCTACAACACAGAGCAGTCCTGTGAAGTCAACATACAGCACAACATATGTACAGAGTCTTGAGCATACCATCAATGCTGCGGAAGCCCAGCTGCAAGCCAGCAATGCCCTCACGCAGAAAAGGAGGTCTTATGGTGGTGAGATAAAGCAGCATCAGCTTCTGTCACCTAAGCAACCGCCAACTCCGAAGCCAGAAGTTCTTAACCCAGCTGCAATCTTACCGCCTAGCTCACCTACGAAAACATCGCCAGAAGTGGACAGATACTCGCCGGATCGCAACACTGAGCACGAGGAAAAGACTCCTAAGCCGAAGCGAGCGTTCAATGTCGATATTGTGACAGTGGCAGAACCGGTTTCGTACTGGTGCGGTCGCTTCGTGTCGATGAATGATAGACTCCGTCATGACGAGTTTGATGCTATGCCAATGGAGGAGAACCAGGCGATGGAATCTATGGCCGACAAAAGGAGAAGGACTATGGAGATCTTCAGACACCTCCATAGTAGATGCGCAACTGACGAAGCAAGATTGAGTCTTAGGGTAGGTTAAAGCTCCGCCGACGACTTGACATCGAAGCTAATCATACTAGACCTTCCATGCATATCTGCGAGAAATGCACACCAAAACAGCCATAGGAGACGAAGAAGCTCTTGTGGCATACATCCCTTGGGGAGATATTGCAGGCGGCAAAGACCTGGACAGTATGGATAGTGTCAAAATTCAAAGGTACAAAAGGGAGTCTTCAGTCGAGACCGGGATCTCCGACAAGTCGACATCAACCACCGACAGTCGACGCAGAAGCACATTCATGGAGCGTCTGCTGGGCAAAACAAAGCGTGCTGTGTCTTGATTGATTGCGTAGAGTTTTGCAGTGCGATGATCGCTGAGAATATCCCAGCGCGTATGGGTAGCACCAAGGGGTTTGCGATCGGCAAAGGAAAAAACAGGAGAGACGATGTCTGACATGGTATTTTTAGCTCAGTACGATGACGTGCATAATATAAGAAAATTACAGCTATTTGCACAATCATGTCGCATAACTTTGTGCAATCGTAAGTTGGTCAGCTCAGCTTCATTTACCATTCTGACTGACTTCATCTCCCGTTGTTGTTCCCTATCATGCATTTCTAGTTGACCAACAAGATCGTCGTCGCTTCATGGTCAATTCTGTGGGTCGAGTTGGCTTGGACTGGCTTGGACTACTTGTCGTCCTGAGTATCTATTTTCGCAGCGTCTTTAGAATTGTGACAGCATCTGCTAAACCTCATTCATTCTGACAGCTCGAATCAGGTAGCCAATTAGACCGACACCTCCGTAACGCTTTGACGTATACCAACAGTCACCAAGTCATCTTCACAGAATACTAGTAAAGAAGTAGTCATCGAGTGTGCGTATCATGGTACTGGACATAATTACAAATCTTCTTTCGTATTCATAAGTATCACTCTGCTCCGTCAAATTCAGTCTATCATCCCATAACCCAAAAAATTGAAGTGCTGGCTCACTTCACCACAATCCCTCCAAAATGCATGCAACTACACTCTTTATTGCCCTGCTGGCAGGGTCAAGCGTCGTTTCTTCCTCTCCAGTAGCAAAAAAACATAAGACAAAGGTCACACACAAAACGGTCACCTCTACGGATGCGGCGTCAACAACTTTCGACCTCGGAGGCATCGCTACCTCCGCTCTGGTCAGCGGTCCGATGGTCCAGGCTGCTGTTACAAAACGCCATGAAGACCGCACTAGATTCAGAGAAGATCGTCACCACAACTCGACGAGACCCGAACACCATCGTGGACAAGGAAATGAATCCCGGGAAGACGCGAGCAATGAATCTGCTGCTCAGCGCCGAAGCATGCCCATCGAGGTCGCCGACTCTGACGCGTCTTCTGTCAGCAACTTGAGTGTTACTCTAAATACCACAAGGGACGCACGCATATTTAGACCATCCCCGACTCCGGCGCCTATCGGAAACGTCGGCATCACATCTGCGCCTGGGAGCATGGCCACTGCTGCAGTAGAAGGCACAGAAGATGAACAGCTGCCGAGGGAGGCAGAGTTGGGAATCTATGCCTAGAGAATGAGAATGCTACAGTACAAGCGGGATTGTTTGGATGGCGGACAGGAAATCGCCAATGAGATGTTCATGCATTGTAAAAGCTTAGATGTATAGAAACGATTATATACAGCTCTGGCTTGATGTGATATTTACTACCTGTGTATTATGAATCTGTTTGATCGGTCACAAGGGAGTGAGATCCAGGATTTCTACGACTAGACACACCGATGATTTCTCCTTGCTCCGGCCAAAACACTGGAACATTGAGCTGACAGCTTATTAGCGCTGGGAGGTGCAGGCACTTCCAGTCGTAAACGAGAATTAACCAAGCCTGTGCAGAGAATGTGCTTGTAGTCACACTTTTCGCACCCTGGCATAATTCGCTATGCCTTGCGAGCAATTGTATGTCTTGCAGTCGATCGCTCTGATGCGCGTGTAGTTGTCAAAACATGACACTGAGGCTCATCATGAGAAAGTACTACTGCGAGCGCGCCGCGACCTCGTCTTACGAGGCGATTTGCTCGATATAGGAGGGTGCATGACAAAGTCTTCAATCTCCCTGTCGGGATCCATCTCTAATAATTCTCTTTCAAGTGGCCACAACGGACTCTCCGGCAGTATGCGAGTCGAGACATTCTTCTGCTTCGTCATGAGCTGCCAGTAGATATCTGGTCTCGCTGGTCTTCCACCGTCGCTTTCGCCGGGATCAACCACCAGCTTCCAATCCTTCATAGCGCGCGGTGTGTAGTGGCCGTGGTCGTCGTAGCCCGGTCCGTCTAGCTTGATACGTACTCTGACGCTCGGGTGGACGTATTCGTGCGTGTCGCGTAATGGCTCGTCGGTTTCTCTCCCCGTTGTAGGATCGACGACGTAGTAACGACCTGGAGTCCGGATCCTTTCACCACCCAAAGCGAACAGGCCAGCCATTGAATTGTAGATCTTTCCGAATGACCACGGCCGAGGTCGTTCGTTGACCTTTTCGTAGTAGTCCTCGGTCTTTTCCTGCTCGTCCAATACGTAGTCTAGATCTATATCGAGAAAGTCCCTTAGTTGCGAGACCATCCAAGCGAGCGTGATGTTAGCCAGTTCTTGGTCATTGTAGCCTCCTCCGATATTGGAATGTACGCCGGGGAACCAGACTTGTCGAAGTCGGGTCTTGTTCTCTGGTGTCTTTTCCCATACCGACGGAGAAAAAGAAGCCCTTCGTTCGTCGAGACCGAGCGCCTGGAAAGCATTCTCGATGCAGTTGGAAAGATGTGTGTCATAGAATCCCATTATTTTCGTGGCCGAAGACTGCAAACCGACCTTTTCGAGCCACCCAATTCGTGGTGTGCCCAACGAGCCTACAGTCTCCCAGACACCCACTGCTCGGATCCTCACTCGGAGTATCGCTAGTCCACGTCTTCGCAATTCCTCGGTATAGCGTGGACTGTCAGTGCTGGGCTTATTTCGAAAAGGTATGTTCGGATTCTTTGGCTTGTACTCTGGATCGTGGCGATGTTGGACATCTCGAAAGATTTCGGCTAGGTAAGGAATGCCAGTCCTGGTCAGAATTCCAATTTGATCGATGAGACCGGCTATAGCACGCGCGGTGAAGGCACCGCGCGAGAAACCAATAAGGAAGATCTCATCGCCACGCTCGTAATTTGTTGCAATGAACGAGTAGCCCTCCCTCACATTTTCGGAAAGACCTTCGCCGGTCACGCCACCATAGATTCTGTCTACGATACCGCCTTGTGTGCCGACTCCGTAGTGATAGTAAACGATTTGTGGTATACCGTCAGAGCTCTGTCGTCTGATGGCACGCGCTAGTCGGGTTACATTGGAGGGGATGTTGGCACTGTCCTTTGTGTTATTGCTTGCAGCATTTACCCAGGTCCCGTCACAGGCGACGATAATCCTTTTGTATGTTTCATCAGCTGTGTAGCCATCTGATGCAGCCTCTTGAACGCGAGGAGCTCTTGCGAGACTGCTGCCCCTTTGCATGTGTTGTTATTGATGTTTGGAACCAGGCGTGGGAAATGAGGATGTGATGTGCGGCTCAGCGGACGGTGATTGTGCGTAGCCAGTGTGGACATACCGACGGACTCGTATTCTATTTGCTCGATAGATATCGAATTACCATGCATCAGATCTATCAAGAGAAATCATGAGAAAATTATATGTTGAGTTAGAAGTATTGAGTGTATTTATACAGCGTCGCAGCGTGTGAGTGGCTGAACCCTGTCACTTTGACCAATCAAAAGCCATCATGGTTCGTTGCAGTAAATCGACCTCATAACATCAGGGACGTTCACGATTTGTTAAACGATGAAGACAAGTTGGAGACAGTGCCATAACTACGATGTTCATGAAGTCCTGACAACCGTTGTTCATGCCGCAGCGCCATCGACCGCAGTACCACTTTCCGGAGTATCTTTGTTGGCATCCTGAGCCTTCTTGGCCGCAGCCATCTGCCACGCCGGAATTGACGCCCTTCCGTTCATGAGCCTACCATAAGGAGTTGAGCTTGCTGATTTGTCCGGTAGTGTCGATTTCTGTTCACTGTCTTGCTGTGCCTGCTCCAGAGTCTGTGATCCTTCGATTTTGGTGTTGCCAATACCGGCCGCCGATGTATTGACATTGGTGGAAGCGTTCAAAGGCGCGCTCGGCAGTGCACTGTATGACTGCGATGGTCGAACTGCCTGTGCTGCTCCTCCCACCCGATTGCTCAGCAAAGTCTTCAAGCTCTGCAGCTCTACGCCAAGCTCCTTCAACCTCAGATCGGTGCTCTCTTCGTGTGATTTTATGGCCTTCGGTATCAGATCTCTCAGTGATTGCACCTCATCGCGTGTCCTCCTACTATCACTTTCTCGCTGCTTGAGACCATCTTTTACCTCTCCAATGACACTCTCAACAAGTGACATGGCCTCGTCCAATCTTTCTGTCCTCTTCGTCTCTGACTCCTTGAGCTCCTCGGTGTCTTTGGCTAGCTGATCCAGAAGAGCAAACGCTTTTTCGAAAGATGCATCGACGCTAGCTTTGTCCTGCTCCAGCTGAGGTGGAGTCGGCGGCGCAATCACAGGGTAAATGTATCGTTTCGCAACAACGTACGCGCCGTAACCGATCCCACCAACAACCGTTGCCATGATGAACCAATCTCGCCAATCTCTTTGCGGTATCTCTGGGGGTGGCTGTTGCCAATTCGCATTAGGTGGATATCCATTGTAGGGGCCGGGTTGTCGATATGCAGGTTGTTGCTGATACGCGTAGCCGGAAGGTTGTGAGGTTTGATTCGAGACCGTTGCAGGAGCTGGCTCCGAGCCTACCCTTTGTAGTGATACATCTATTTCTTCCTGTGTGAGATTTTTCGATCGTAAGAAAGCTACTCTTTGCTCAATTGGTGCATTTGCGACCGAAGGGTCTTGCAAGACTGCGGTTTCTTGTTAGTATAGACGTCGGAATCGGTTGTCGACGAACATCGTACAAGAAACCTATCAAGAATGTTAGTATGCGCTCAGGTCAAACGAGTGTCTGCATAACACATACAGCTCCGTTAATCAAGTCCTCTCGGACCATGATTGCAAGGCAGCACCTTCAGTAGACGATACGCTGGAGTTATTGGAAGTGCTCGGGCTACGCGACGAAGAGTTATGATTGCAAGCTTGAAGTGAAATATCGATGAAATTGTAAGTAGGAAATACGTGGACGAGTGCTTCGTTGGAGGCTGGGTCGCGGTTATCACATTTCAGGTGATGCCGAGGCACGAGATTAGATGTACTGACTCGGGACGACCTCCTTGGCGTGGGGAAGTTTCGCGACGGGGGGCCAAACATGCAAATACAACCCGGTTACGGTTTGTTTACTCCGCGCGCTTCTGCATCATCAATTGTACGTCCCTGTGAACAAATCAACAACTTTGTGCGCCAACCACGACAGAACGCCAACAACATACTCGCACTCATCTATAACGATACTCGACCTGTCGGACGTCATCCCCGTTTCACTCGCAGATAGTAGATAAAGACGCGCTCAACATGGCGCAAGACGCACACCTCTTCTCGGTGCGCCGACCGCGCGAGGTGCGTAACAATAATCAATCAGAGACCAGCGATATTAGTCGTACTAACCATACAATACAGACCCTTGGCCCAGTAAACCATAACGTATCTGCAATCCCTATGCCAATGTCTGCGATGAAGCGATCAAACTCGATATCGAACCTCCAAGCGCCTGGTACCGCACAACACAAACGATCGACGTCTGGTTCTAGGATGTCGCTTGCACCTGGTCGGCCTAGTCAGCCAATCTTTCAAAGGTCTTCCTCTGGCAATAATGTAGGCGATCTTGGACTCTCGACTGTTCAGCGACAGTCTACTGCAAATCTTTTTGCGAGCACGGGAAGAAAGAGCTTGATGCCTGGGAGTCTTGGACCATCGATCGCGACTCCAGCACCTCCACAATTCCAGGACAGCACACAACGAAGAAGCAGTGTCTATAGCGCTCGACCATCCATGGGACTCGGACCCGCCTCACACCATTCCTTCTTTGCAACAGCACCCCCAACAAATGCGATTCCTCAGGATCCTAGACGCCTGAAAGACCCTGCCACTCGCGCACAAATGGGCCAAGAAGTGATGGAGTTTCTCGTGCAAAGGAATTTTGAGCTGGAGATGAAACACACCTTGACGCATAAATCAATGAGCTCACCAATACAGAAAGACTTTAACATGGCTTTCCAATTCTTGTATCATTGCATCGACCCGGCGTATAGGTTTCAGAAAACCATCGATGCAGAAGTTCCCCCTCTTCTCAAGCAGATGCGATATCCGTTCGAAAAGAACATCTCCAAGAGTCAGTTGGTAGCAGTAGGAGGCAACAACTGGTCGACATTTCTAGGTCTTCTACACTGGATGATGCAACTTGCAAAGATGATGGAGCATTACAGCATTGGTACCTACGATGACGCTTGCGCTGAAGCTGGCTACGATACGGCAGCGGATCGAATTACGTTTGAGTTTTTGAGCGATGCTTACCGAACGTGGTTGTCGGTGGAAGATGACGAGGAAGACGAAGAGGAAGCACAAAAACTCATTCAGCCACACGTTGAAGCAATGGCAGCCAAATTCGAGCAGGCGAATCAGCACAACCTTGAACAAGTCAGACTTTTGGAAGCGGAGGGCAAAGCACTCGAAGACCAAATTGAAGAGCTCAGTAAAAGTGCACCACGTCTGGCTAAACTCGACGAGCAGATAAAGGTCCTAGAAGACGACCGCGAAAAATTCGAAGCCTACAACAGTACTCTGGTCGCAAAGGTCGACAAGTACGAGCATAGGACTAAAGTGCTCGAGGAGGAGATTGTACGTGTTGAGCAAGAACTTGCAGAGGCCGAAGAGGATCGTAGAAATTTACAAGACATGGTCGATCAGCAAGGTATCACCGTTCAGGATATCGACCGTATGAACACCGAAAGAAAAAGATTGCAGGCCGGAGTCGAGAGCACCGCAATCCGCCTTGAAGAATGTCGTGAGATTGTACACGGAAAGGAATCTGACGCGGGCCAGAAGCTGGCAGCATTGGAAGAGGCGGTCTCGAGATACAACTCTCTTGGATACCAAATCGGCATCATCCCTTCGGAAGCACCCAACGCTCATGGG
>Ga0058704_10001280_pt1 | contig 11859 bp, 10 predicted proteins | sample AgamicMgSfe_FD_71363 | JGI IMG/M metagenome (GOLD analysis project Ga0058704, IMG submission 71363) | Agave microbial communities from Guanajuato, Mexico - Mg.Sf.e | ecosystem: Host-associated > Plants > Phyllosphere > Phylloplane/Leaf | place: Guanajuato, Mexico | collected 2012-05-30
CTCGTACAAAATCCTCAGCTTGCCCTTCGGACTCTTCTTGTCCGCTGGGTAAGCGAAGATGCCACCGTACAGCAAGGTGCGGTACGCGTCAGCAACCATGGAACCAATGTAACGTGCGGAGTATGGCTTCTCGGCCTGCTTCAGGCTGTTGCACCACTCCAGAACAGGCTCTTCCCAGTACTTGCTGTTACCCTCGTTGCAGCTGTAGATGGCACGCTTCTTGGGCATTTGCATTTCCGGGTGCGTAAGGATGAACTCGCCAAGGGCATTGTCCATGGTAAAGCCGTTGACCGAACCACCCTTCATTGTCATGACAAGCTGAGCGGAGGCGCCGTACATAGTGAAGCCAGCAGCCACCAGGTCTGTACCGGGGTGCAGCAGATCCTCCTTGGTGCCCTTGGCTCCTTCTGGCAGCTTGAAGATGCCAAAGATGGTACCGACGGAGACACCAGCGTCGAGGTTGCTGCTGCCATCGATAGGGTCGCAGGCTACAGCATAGCGTGCGTTGGGATTCTCGTCGAAGATTATAGGCTCCTCCTCTTCTTCCGACACGAGGACACGCACACGGCCGGAGGACTTCATAGCAGCGATGAAGAGGTCGTTGCCGATGACATCGAGCTTCTTTTGGTCGTCGCCGGTGGTGTTTGAGGAGCCCGCCAGACCGTTCAAGTTGATCAAAGACGCTCGTCGGATATAATAGGCTATCGACTTGAAGGAGAATTGGAGGGCATGGCATAGCAACCTGTAGGCAGCACGTCGTTAGCGTCTTGACACACTCACGTGGTCCTCGTCAGGATGTGGCGTACGTGAAATCTCCCGTCGCTTCCTTGTGCTTCACCTGCTCTTCATTCAGCCATCGGGTGAGGGTGATGATGTCGGTGTTGATCTTCTCCTGGCCCGCTGGACCAGCGCCGTTCGAGTTACCGCTCATTGTCGCTGGGTTGTATTGGCCTTCTGAGACGCTGTTGCAACTGCTGCTGACACTTGGCAGGAGGGTGGGTGTCTGGAGGGCGAGGAAATCGGTGCTATGGAGCTCTGTGCTGGCTACGATCAAGATGATTTCAGAGGGCTAGAGGAGGAAAGAGGTGCAATTGCCAATGACCTGTCACGCGACTGTACTCGAGGAAGGCCAAAAGAAACAATGCAATACCTTCTAACACTCGGGAACTGGACGCTTGTATATTCTCTCAGCAGATGCCGCGGTAGTGCTGTCATAATGCCGCCCATTCGGTTTGATGGTCCAGAAAGCGTACAGCGGGGCATTGGCGGGGTGAGTTTCTCCGAAGCTATCCGCTCGAGCTCCGGCTATCCCGACTTTCTCCGATGTTTCTCTACAGCCTACATGTGAGAGTGTCACCAAACGTATTCAATGTTCCAGCGCAGTTGTTGACCTTTGAGGAGACTAGGCGAAGTTCGCGTTCATGCGTTCCTCGAAGACCGGCGACTGTAAGCTAACGCTCTGCTGAAAAATCTGATAATAAAGTGTTGCTCCGTTCCGCCGGAAAATACCTCGTAGATGCTGCCGCCTCATCGCGCGAAGGGCGCGTGGACGCATATCAGTGAGCATGCCTCCCTCTACGCACCTCAGTCCTGACTCCCGATTAGCATGTTGAGCCGTGCGGCATTGGGAGATCACGCTTCACCTTCATTAGACGCTCGGTGCGATCATGACTACTACCGATCTGCTCAAGGTGAACCTCAATCGTATCCCCATCCACGAGACCCAGCTGTGGGGAGCCAGCCTCCGCAGGTGACAACAGGCTGGAAGCCATTACTTACACTCTTCGGCGTACTGTCCGGCAACAACCTCTCCCCTTCGAACAAGAACCTCAGTGTCTGACGGTTCTTCTCTACCCGCGCCGAATAATGAATCCATTGCTTTTCCGAGCTTTGTAGTGGGCTTGAGGCGGAACTGAACCTCAAAGCCAGAGTGGTCGCTGAACTTGATGTTCATTTGCTCGGGTGCAGCGCGAGGTATCTCGTTACCGTTCTCGTCGACATCGTTGGCAGTCGGTGCGCGGTAGCCCTCCATAGTGTAGATGACCAGGCTTTTCGATTGTGAGGCGTAGTAATTGGAGGATTCCTGTTGACCGATGTAATCCGGCAATGTTGTGCAGCGAAATGTGCGTTGTGTTTTGATGGTAGTTGGATCTCTGCTTTTCAAGTGATGTCCTCATGCACGTGAAGTGAGCTTGCTCACCGGATTGCAGCCGAAGTCTCGTGACTTGTTTCTAGAACACCATCGAACGTCACATTCACTGAGGAGATGCGCAGCCGTGTGCATTGAACACTCTCGCGAGTATTCAGCCTGCCTCATTTCCGGAGACGGCGGCGAAGGCCAGTGTATCCAATCTCTGCTTATACACGGTCATCGGATGCATCGCAGGATCTCCAAACATGACATCGCGAAGCTCTCCGTCAGTGACCTGCACAGCCTCAACCGCATGACTGCTAGTGCGAGGTTTCTCCCGAAGCAGCACCAAACGGCCGGCATTGGACAGCGTTCCTTCTGGTACTGGCCAATATGGCAGTGGACCAGCGCCCGCCGGACGAGCACCAGTACCTCTCAGGTTCGGACGCGAGACTCTCTCACGCAAGCGTGCACGAGTGCTTGTGCTGGGCGCAGGCGCCGCCAGTAATTTGACGAGTGAGCCGAGATATGCTCTGTCAGCACGGACGACAAGATCGCCTTCATTGGCGAAGGCCAAGAACTGGTTTCTGTTGTTCCGCCCCTGCGTCGCCACTTGCAAGGGCAACAGTGATACCGGCGGTGCACCGAAGGTAACGCAGTGCACCCGTTTGAAGATCCCGGCCAATACCGTTAGCTCTATGTTTGACTTCGGCATTTCACAAAGCATATGCACGTATAGCAAGCTGGCGACTGCACCGCCAGCAGAGTGGCCAGTGAACATCAGAGAGCTTGTTGCCCACGAAGGATCGTCCTCAATGACTCGACGAAGTTGTGCAGCCACCGTTGGCACCATGGCCCGCGCGACCTCGAGGAAGCCAGAGTGACATTTGTTGCCTTCATCGTCAAGGAAGTCAACCGGCTGCGTTGGCTCAAGGGCGAAGTTCACTGTCCAGTCAACCATGTTCCACTTACTGCCCCGAATAGCTACAATGATCAATTTGCGATCGTCGACTGTCTGGCTTTTGACGATGGTGGCCTTGGTGCCTTGCTTGGGGTCTGCGTCCATGTAGAAGTCCCTCTGATCTTTCGGTGGGCGCGTGTATACGTCCACGGATGCTTGTGCGCCTCTGCACACGAGGCTCCATGTGGGAAGATACGCAATGAAAGGCACCATGCCGGGCGGTAGCCGTGAGTTGTGGTAGAGCCAACTCTTGTTGAAGTTGATGATGTGGTTCGCAGACCTCGTCCTCTCCCTACGCTGCTGCGCAGAGGTTTGGTTGGTCCGGTTGCTTGGTCCAGCCACAGACTCCTGGTCCTCCACCTCCAATACTTCCAAGGCACGCATTGTTGGCTCTAGCTCGTCCTGTGCAGGTGCATCGCCGTCTGTCCTCGACAGCACGTCCATTAGCCCTGCCGCTATCCGGTCGCAAAAAGCCGCGCCCTGATTCATAGTTCGTGCTATCGTGCAGTCATGGCGGCCGCTCGTTGCCGGGTGAGATGCCGTGCCTGCACTGCTCTGCCATCGCTGCTCTTGCCTTTCTCCTCCTGCCGTATGCGGCCTGCTCACTTCGAGTGTCGACGTTGAGGCAGACGCCGAAGGCTGAGGCGGGTATACGTTTAGCATACTATGTTGAGGATACTGACGATACTGAGGAGGCTGACTGTATGCTGGAGCGACCGGACGTAGCTGCTCAAGGCCCCAATTGGCGGGCGGCTGATATCCTGGTGGAGGAGTCCCGGGAAAGCTCATGGAAGATGGTCCAGCGGCATGATGGAAGGCTGTGTTGTAGCTATCATCGGCATTGTCATACACTCGCTGTTTCTGGTTTGGCTGTAGGCTGGGTTCTACGGGCCCGACTGGCCTCTGTTTACGGGAAGCGAGTAAGCGCATTGTCGCTGATCTTGTGCCTGACGATCAGTGTTGGGTGGGGTTCATGGGGTGATGCGCGCATCAATTCAGATTCTTAAGGAGCTTTCGTCTTCTCATCTCTCAAATCTCTGAGAGGGTCAAAGTGGAAGTGCTACATTCGCAATGCTGGAAGAGCGATGGGAGGAGGCGTATGATGAATGGAGCAGCGGCGTCCGGCTGTCATCAGGATGAGATGGATCGCTCGGAAGGCCATGAGGCCGTCTGCCTTGCAACTGCGTTAAGCCAGGGAGCTCCGCCACAATTAGCAGTCATTGGCATCGATCTGCCCCATTCTTCCCAATAGGTGACGTGAAACAGCAAAACCGTACCTATAAGCCTCCAGATTGGGTGCCGTGAAACGCGGGAGCTTAACGCCCATCTCAAACACCACCTTTTATAATTGGTGGCATAGCTCAGAGGCATGGTTTACGAACATATGCAGCAGATAGGCGGACGGTTCTGGATCAGTGTATATGCAAGTTCATGTATACGGTGCTAGCTATTCACAGCTATTGCAGGGATCTCAGTCCACGGATAGCCACCTGGCCGTGTCACTCGCCTTCGAATAGCTGCATGTTAGACGGGGTTGACTTCTCGAGACATACTATGTTGCAGGTGTGGATCGAGGAACTACGTGAGCAGAGAAGGCAACTTGCTTGAGTTCAATACTGTTGGAAGCAGTCATGCCACGGCAGCACGCCAAGGCGTTGTAACACAGGGCTGAGACGTCGTGACCTATTGCCTTCGATACACGATAGCATACAGCGCGCAGTGGCAGGCGTGGGGGCGCTACTCAATGATAGCAGTCTTAGGTATATTAGTACACACGATTTTATGCTATTGCGCCTAGCAATCAACGCCTGTCCATGCTTTTCGACCGAAGGGTATCGCCCAATGTTACACTGACTCACTCGCGAACCACGCCAAGAACGCCTTGCTGCTCGCCCATGCACACGCTGCCAGGATGCTTGCCCGTTATGCAAAGTAGCTCTTCCAGAGCACACCCTCCAGGTCCTCGAGCTGTTCAGTAGTGAAGGCCTGGATTATTATCAGCATCTGGTTACACGTAAATCATTTGGGCTTCGACGTACCTTCATATCAATTTGCCATGTATCTTGCCTGGTCTTCTTGAAGTCACTCAAAATGCTCTTCACGCTCTTGCCCACCGTGCCAGGGTCACTAGCCGCACGTCCAGCAAGCGTGGCTAATACTTCGGGCAACCACTCTGGCGGTGGAGACGTGTATGGGAAAGCTTGCACAAGTGCGCCCAAGCCAAGCACAGCCGCATGCCGTGTGAGCACAAGCTTGTTGCCTTCTGGCGTAGGCGTGTTTGCGCCCGTACCCTCCCTCGCTGCACCTCTTGCTCGCCTTGGCAGTGGGTTGTTGATGAGCAAGTCGGTGAAGTGCTTCTTCAGGTCGGTGATGGCAGCCTTGCGGAACCCAATCGGCGAGCACCTAACCATGCCACTCAGTGTTGCCGCCGCGCCAAGCCGAACCTCTAGTTGCACATCATGCAGCATACCACGCACGCACTTCAGAAGGTCCTTCGCCTGACTCTCCGGCATCATGAAGAGTTGTCGGAAGTAAATGACTTGAATGTTGATGAGTACACGCAAACGCTGGTGCCACGACGTCGCCTCCTTGCCGATCTTGATGAGCGATGCCACAAATGCGTCCTCCTCGCCTGGCCGGTGTGGAATATTTGGCAAATGCCGGAAAACGTGGTACGCTAGCGATTGCAGCTCTGGGTCCTCCTTGACGTCCATCATGTGTAGTAACTGCTCCATGAGAGTGCCCGGGAAGAAGGGAGCAAGCACTGTGCAATCATAAGAAGAGAGTGAAGTATCGAGCCACAGCAGCACTGTCTTGCTAGCTTGTGTATAAGGCGTTGGCGTCTGTATGCCCGCTGGCCGCTCCTTCCGCCACTTTTCGAGCCGGTTGAAGACGTTGTGTATGATGCCCGTGAATTCCTCAGTAGGCTGGTAAGGCCTTGTTCCGATACTCGAGGCCGCCTGTTGCGTCTCGAGCAGTGTCGGTACGTCTTTGTAGCTCTCATGGTACCTTGTCTTGAAGATCGTGGCAAGCGTGCTCCCCATCACTTCTCTGACACCCTTGTACGGATGGTCAAGGTGCTCGAGGAAGTTCTCGACAACCGGACGCTCGAGCTGAAAGTGCCAACCCATGGCGCTGACGATGATATGCAGCAGGGTAATCTTCGAGCTTTCCTTGAAAGCAGCGTTCGTGTCCATGTCAAGCTTGAAGCTTGCCAACCAGTCCACCAACGGCCAAGCACGTCGGGGATCCTTTCCACCAACGACAAGCGTGACGAACGTTGACCAGTATGAGGAGTTCTCAGGCGTCAAGCCGTCGCTGAAGATACGGCGCACAATGGGGAAAGCGAAGTCCCACACCTTCGTCCGCAGCTCAGTTTCGAAGTCCTCTGAGCTAGAGAGCATAGCGCCCATGATCTCAGACATGGCACGATGCTGGTGCTTATCGCTGCCGTCACCATAGACAGCCTGTGTCAAGTCCTTGAAGTCGTCAAAGGTCGCCGGAGTCAGACCGGCAGCCATAAGATCCATGGCATAGGCTACAATCATCGAGCTCGACATTCTGAAGCGGTCCGCATGCTGATCACGAGGCTCCTGCTTCATGTACCCGAAATACGTTGAGAGCCAGTGCCGGTCAATGAACGAGCCCATCTTCTGTCGGACACGCTGCTCGACCTCGTCGTACTTTAGCCGACTGGGACCGGTTCGGAACCCGCGCATTGTCTTCTGCCAGACAAGCCAGCCTGGAAAGTCGCTGTCAATGTACGCCTCTGCTTCCGGCTGAGCGAACGACTTCAGGTATTGCTGCGTCCATTTCGGGTCCTCGCGGTCGCATGGCACAGACACTTCGTCCGGATCACTCTGCTCGTCAAGCAGATAGTTCTCGTACTTGTGCCCTACTAATGCTCTGGTCTGCGCAAGACTGAAGATCGCATTTAGAGAAGTCGCGTAGAGCGTCCGAAGCGCCGGATGCGGGTCGATGACACCCTTGACCACGAGCTCAAGCATAGCGTCAGATGACACGGTCTCAAATCGATAGTCAAGACCAATGACCATGACAGCTGTGCGGCTCGCCTTCTTCCAATGAGAGTTCTTAACCTGTTCGATAAGCTCAGCTGCCATCTCTGACTTCTTCTGCTCGATGAACGCTCTTCGACGCTTAATCTTAGCCTTCTTGGGTGGCGCGAGTGCGAGCGCGTCTTCCCTCGTCTGCGCGATGGTTCGTATAGACCGACTAGATTGCGTAGCTTCGCTGTCTTCCGGCCACACAGCGTTCAGTGTCTCCTCATCCAGAATCACCATACGGTCCATAGCCTTCGTCATGTCCTGAATCGTGAAACTGCTGTTCGCTACCAACTTCTGTATGCTCGGTCGGTCTGCTTCAGACACCTGGATGAACAATCTGATCAACCTTGGTGCAAATTTCCAGTTACGGCCGATGGGCTTAGCCAAGCTACCGAACAGCAATGAGAATACTGCACCCTTGATACGAGGATGATCGCTCTTCTTCAGCGCATCCTCCAGCGTATCGAGCAACGGCGGGATAATCAGCGGTTTCGCGCCGACAATGCTCTTCATTGCCTGCTCGCCAGCTGATTGCGCCGTTCGCCTGATGTCGGTATAGATCGAAGTACTTGAGTGCGCCAAGTCCAGCAATAACGTCTTATCTAGATCTGAGGCGGCTCTGGGGTGCTCGTTGAAGCGTAACCTCTGAAAGTGGTAGAGGTTCGCGCGCCTCACCAGCAATGGCCGCGGATACTGCTTCCGCGTTCCGCTGAACTTGAATGGATGCGTGTCTGCACTCAGCAATCGCGTGAGCCTGTCAAGAACATGTGCCGAGCGCTCAATGCCGATATCCACGAACCAGCTCCTATAGGCCGTGTACAGCGCGTTGAAGCACGGTACGTCGTCCTCTTGATTCTTGACAAGGAAAGCGTGAACTCTATGCAGAGTCTCACCCGTGGTCTTCCGCAGCTTGTGTACAGTCTCGTACTGTGGGCTGCCGATCTCCAAAGGGTAGCCAGTCGGGTACTGGAAAGTACGCTTGACCTTCTCATCGTCCGGCTCACTGAGGTCAACAGCACTGTCGTGCGCCTCGTAATCGCGCTCATCGGTCTCCATGGCTTCTCCATTGGCCTGCGTGTCGACGAAGGTATACGGTGTCACTGTACCGTCGTCCGAGCGGAAGAGGCGAGACATGCCGGAGATGACAAGCCGGAGCAAAACTAGGTTTCTACTAACCTCGTCTGACCAGTCCTTGCCAACACCATCTCGCTTAATAGGCGCCTCATCCCTAATGAGTTCTGTTAACGCGTTCAGCGCTCTGCCACCCTGCGCCTCGTAGACCCTAATAGCGAAGTCTATCTCCTCCTGCGTTGGCACGTGCCAGTCGATGTCCAAGCTCGCTGGGTCAACTGTCTTGCTCCAGCTCTCGGTTGTCAACCCTCGTTCTACTTCCGTCTTGTCGAATAGGCTGTAGTCCATGGTGTACGTCACAGTCAGATTCAGCAGCAAGTGGTGCACGAAGTTGCTGACGTGCACCAGCGGGATACCCTTACAAGTGTCCTGCATGAACATCGCAAGATCGAACAGCTCGTTCTGAAAGTCGAGTACGTCCTTGCCGACATGGACAACGCACATACTCAGCAGACTGACGTGCCACACCAGCGCACGGTCTCTAGGCAAAATCTCATTGCCGGTCGTTCTGGTGCTGCCGGCACCGTTCTCGCTAATTTCCGTTCGAATACTACTGATGAGGTCCGGAAGCAGCCTGTGCAAAGCTTTTTTCGGCGAGATCTTGACCATTGCGTTGCAGATGAAAGCCATGGCATCTCTGGCCTGGTGTACGACATGGTTCGAGACGAACTTCGCAACCTGCTCAAGCGCAATGTCAAACAACTCCGGGCTCAAGCTAGCCAACAGCGGACTGAAAGCAGCAGGTAGCGTGTTGACGACGTTCTCTTCCGGCGAGCCGCTCTTCACGCGCGCAGCATCCGGCAGATTCTGCAGCAGCGTGAACACTCTGCCAAGAAAGCTGATGACAAACTCAGCAAAGCCAGCTGTTGAGGACTTCAGGATCATCTCTTCATCCTCTTCCGATAACTCAGTAGTGTAATCGACCTCGACACCTGGACCTTCCTGCTCGAAGCGAGCAACCTGGCCCGTGATCCATTCAACGGCAGTGGCGGTTCCTGCGCTATCGGATACACGCGGGTCATCTTCAATCACTTCATAGTCACCATTGAGCTCGCTCTTCTCCCTCTTTGATGTCTTCGTCAGGTCGTGCAAAGGTATGTTGTAGCAAACGGACTGTATGAATGCCAAGCTGTGCATCGTCTTGTCGAGATCGTTCGCGTCAATACCCGGTAACGCCAGGCCAAGGAGTGTGGTGAGATGGCATCTGAAGCCCTTCGTCTTGGCGATGATCTTGCTAAGCATCTGTAGCGCTCTAATTGACGAGATGGTACGGTGTACCTCCACCAAGCCTTGCATGGCCGGGTAGATGCGCTGTAGTGCACCCGGCAAGATGAGGTTCGGCTCCAGGTATGCTAGGCTTTGTAGCGTACTAAGACTGTAGTTCATAGCCGTGCCGCTCTTGGCATAGATGCCCATGAACACCACATCACGCAAGCACAGCACGAAGCGGCGTTTGACTTCGTCGTTAAGCTTGCGGTCCTCAGGTATGGCATACTCGCCACTCTGCTCACGGTTCCAGCGCATGACGAAGAAATCTGCGAGGTAGTAGATGAGCTGCGCCAAAGGCTTCGTCCAAGTGCCGGAGTTGGAGGGGTGGAAGAACGTCTCGATGCCCTGTATCAAACCCTCAAGCTGATGCAGAACCGACTTTAGGTTCGTCACCTCCAAGCACTTCGGCGACAGCGACATGACGATCCACCTAGCAATGCTGTGCGATACTGGATGCTTCCTAGGATCTCTCTCTAAGAACACAGCAGTGCCGGCACCCATATCTACCGATCCACTGTAGGGTGTGGTGGCCTGACCGACAGGTATCTCCAAGAGTCTCAGCACAGCGGTGAAGATCAGCGAAGACTGCTCCTCGGTGAACAGGCCGCATGGCCCGAAAGTGATCTGCTCGGCTCCAAGGCAGTCTCTAGCTTGCCGAGAGAAGATGTCAAGGAATCGCATGTCGACCATCATGCTCCTGTTGATGGTGGCCCACAAGTGAAAGAAGGTGGGTAGGTAGTACTGAGGTTGCAGTCTTAGTTCGTCCGGTGGTGGCGCTGCGGTTGGCAGCATGAGGTTGAAGAGGCCAAGCACTACGAAGGCGTGCTCGGAGAAGGACATGCTGTAGTAGGGTAGGAATTCCTCCATCATCGCTGGAATCTCCTTCGGATCGAAGAACAGCTGTGCAAAGGTACATAGCTTCGTCAGTGTCCGCACATTGCGCTTACTGCTGTATGTGTTTTGCGTGCTGCTCTCTGACGGCAGCACGAAGACCTTCAGCTCCTTGTACAGTGGCCGCCAATCCAGCACCAAGTCCACGCCAGGGCGGAGGTAGTGCTTCCGCTTCGTGAGCACCATAAACATGCTCGCAAAACGCTCTGCCACTGCATATTCCAGGCCGGGAGCAAGGGCCAGGTCATAGTACAGCTTGACGAGGGCTACCCTCTGCTTCTTCGTCAGGTCAAACTTCAAGCTCATCCACCCTCTGATCTCCTTCGTCCAATGCACGGCTCCTGGCAAGAAGTCTCCTGACGCCACCGCCACATACAGATGCTTGATCATCTCATCTAGATCTGCTTCTCTTTGCTCCCTTGACTCGGTCTCATAGGGTAGAGATTGGGCGTAGGGGAAGACTCTGGGTCTCGTCCGCCCAAGCCTGGAAGTGTTGACGTGGGTGTCCGCATCGCCATCGACGTTGCGGTATGGCGCAACGCCGGGAGATGTCGCTCTGGAGTCGTTGGCGCTGGCACTGGCGCCATGTCCGTCGTTGTCGTGATGACCCAGTAGCTCCGATATTCGCTCATGCTGCACGCCGTCGGCGGCCATGTTGACGCTTATTGTTGATTGCCTCCACTCGTCGCGATCATCAGAATAGTGTATTTCCGTAATAGAGGGTTACTTGATGTTGGAGGATGGCAGGTAAGCTAACACCGTTTCCCCAAATACGCTGAATGTGTTTGCGGTGCTGTAGTCTGTGGCTTACCGATCGATGGCTGTAGATAGGTTTCGCTGTATTATGTGGTATGTAATATCGGGTCTTCAATGTAGTTTTGTAGGAAAGGCGAGGCTTGTCTCGAGTATTGTGTGTTACCCTCTTTGCGGAAGGCGGAAGCTGCAAGCGTCACCACCGCGATTGGAGCTATGACCACGTCGGAGTTGAGAGATGTATTTTGAGCACGCGACAGAGACTCCAGTTTGTCTGTTCGTAAATTCACGGCGCCAGCGAGATTTAGATGTGGGGGCAAGGGGTGAGTACGAAGTCGGTGGACTGACAAGTTGCGGCTTTATATGGTTCGGCTGTCAGAGGCAAACACTTACGCGCCAGCAGTGGCGTCCAATCTACGCTAAGGCAACATTTCATGCGTGTCATCACGAGCACCCGACGCTGTAGCTGAATGAGCGACATTTTGACAGAAGCTTCTGGTGACGGTACGCGTGAAGTTCGCGTCTCAAGATGGCCTACTACAACCCTGAGTCAATTCTCACGGACTCCCAAAAAGCACCATGCACCTTCGAGCTCGCCGTACCCGGCCTATCGCCACTGAACAACGGCTCCGCGGTCGAAAATGGCACGAAACTTGACC
>Ga0058704_10001281_pt1 | contig 11851 bp, 7 predicted proteins | sample AgamicMgSfe_FD_71363 | JGI IMG/M metagenome (GOLD analysis project Ga0058704, IMG submission 71363) | Agave microbial communities from Guanajuato, Mexico - Mg.Sf.e | ecosystem: Host-associated > Plants > Phyllosphere > Phylloplane/Leaf | place: Guanajuato, Mexico | collected 2012-05-30
AAAATTTTAGATTATTATATAGTACCTAACTTACTTAAGGAAATATGGGTAAAGTAACATAATCGGTCTAGCTACGCGAGGTAGCTCCTAAACATTTTTCAGTTCGGAATGCTGGATGGTGATAGCCTCGAGAATCTCAACGATGCAGTACCGTTATCGTGACACCTTCACAGCAAGTGCTGTAGGGGAAATGCAGCATGCAAGTAGCCCGATTTAGGAAGCTATGGCGCGCACCATGCCTACGCGACAAGCTCGTAACGTTCACTCGCAGGACAATCACTTTGTATGGTTACTAAGTACCCAAGGTACCAACGGCAGTCTATCTCGATAACAGCAGTGTTCACTGCTAACGGTTGGGGGGCTACATGATGGACTAGGTTGCGCGAGACCCTGACGAAAATCTTCGAGCTTGATGCCTGTACATGCCTGCGTCAAGCGCGGCAAGATGGTTCGATGGTGCATGAGGTTCACGCATTGCGGCTCGGAGCTTTATCCGCTGCATACACGGATGTCATGTTTGTCATAAAAGGCTGATGATTCGAAAGAGGCCTGTATACCACGACATCCACGTGCCAGAGCAAGCTGCGACTGTGAGCCTCCACATCTCAGCATAAAGACTTGCACAACATATGAACAGAGAACGCCATGACTCCACGCTCAAGAAAAATGCGCCTGTGGCACCGCCAGTCTCAAAACTCATCCCTTACTACCCTCCGCCTCGCCACTCCCCTCAGTCGCACCACCCACACTAATCCTCTTCCCCAACCCCATCCTATCCCTCAACCCCGCCACAAGCTCCCCAGGCGCAGCACTCCGCCTCTTCCGCCGACCTCCTAAGCCAACGACGACAGCGTACTGGCCATTTGGCTTTTATCATACTTAACGTACTTACCCTTTCCCTTATCCACCTCATGGTACCGGTCCCAAAACCTATTATACAACGGCTCCATGAAAACCTGCACTTCCTTCCCCAGTTGCCGGCGCACTTCAGGTTCCATCTTGTAGGACTTGTGTTTCGCCACCAGATCGTCGAAGGAGGTATTGAAATTGCGGAATTTCTCCTTGATGCCATCTTTGTCTTTGCTCGACAGGGCTTTAAGGACCGCCGCGCTGTCGATGGCCGCCCCCGTGGAGGGTGGACGGGCCGCTTTGGCCGTGTATTGTTGGTCGAGTAAGTGGGTGGAGGGCTCTTTCCAGGGGTCGGCGTAGGCTGAGCTGGCCTTCTTCTTCCACTGGTCGAGTTTGGGCTGTGCGCTGGCGAGTAGGGCATCGAGCTCGGAGTTGCGGATCATGCGTTCCACGATGCAGAGGTTGTTAGCGAGGAAGACGCCTTGCAGACTCCTATTCTTGAGCATGGCTCTACCTCGCGCGTCTAAGTTAGTGAGTAGTGATTCGATGGTGTCTGCGGCGTAGTGAGAGAACAGCTGCTTGCCGTCTGCTCCGACATCGAAGGACTTCATCGTGGGAATCGATGCGCTTGATGAGCCTGCAGTCGGTGCTGACCAACCGCCATCACCAAGACTTCGCAAAAGGCTGCATACCGGCGGCAGATAGGCCGTCATGAGCTGAAGTCTGGTCATGACCTCGGATGTGATAGGTACCACAGCACCATCAACTGGCAACGACTGCATTTGCTGTATCCGTGTCCGCACATCATTCAACAATGTAGTCAAAGAAGATTTGGCCGTCTCCCGCACCGGCTTCAAGGCGTCCGAGATCGCGTACTTGAGCTCCCCAGTGCGGTTCTCAAGCTGTAGCGACATGCCAGAAACCACCTCAACTATCTCATACGCGAGATAGCAGTCCGTGAGCAGATTGTTCTTGACATGCGCATCGAGATCCTTGAGCGTCGATGAGAATGCCGACAGCGAGTTCTGGCACGTCGCCAGAAGTACCGGACCCCACTCCTCACGCGTAAAGATGTCCGATATGCTTTCGTATTCCGCAGTATACATGCCCTGTATGCCTTGCGCGTACAGGCTGATACCGTTGCTGCCTTGCTTATAGGCGGCTTCGGCATTGACCTTGCGCGCGGTAGAAATGGAGGCCGTTGCCAGATTCTGCAGGGACAGCGAGATGTACTGACCGCGCTCAAGCGCGTATGCTCTAGCCGCCGGACTGAGATCACCTTGGGACACCCCCGACGCATAATTGGAGATGTGCTGGTTGATTGTCCGTAGCTGCCCGGACTTGCTTGAGGATAATCTTGGGAACTCGGTCTTGGTTGTGAGTTGCTTTAGAGGTTCGATAGGCGTAGACTCTTGCCGCAAGACATCACGGAAGACTTGCTCGAGATTCTGGACACCCACCTGTAGAAGCTCACCCAAGTCGGCGATAGCCTGCTGGTTCGACTTGATATTCGTCGCCTTGAGACCTCTAAGAGCTTGCGATGTCCGATCTATACTGCTCATATATTCTTGCAATCCTACCCTATCCGGCCGATTCCTTATGATGCTCTCTTCGCGATCTCTTTGCTCCAACGGCGCCTTGAACCTATCAATGACTTCCTGTATCCTGTCGATGTTGGTGTTCATCGTCTGGAGACGCTGCGTATTGCCGTACACAGGCCCAATGGCATCTTGTACTGTCCTGCCCGACTCCTCCAGCCGCGCAAGCGAACCTCCGATTTTCTTCCGTAAAGCCTTGATCTTGTCCACGTTGGCCGTCAATACCTCGACCTCTGCGGCCTCCTCGGCGTACGCGCCGTCCCTTCGCGGCGCGAGCATTGTGTCGGCTTTCTCCTCGGCGTTCTCTATCTCACGCGCGAATTCTAAATCGGTGCCATTGAGACTGTTCCGAGCCGAGCCCAAGTCTTGGATCGATCAGAGGGAGGCGTGCGCGCAAGGGAAGCCAAAGACTGTGGTGTTGATGGTGTATCGCAAGATCGAGACTCGAACACGCGTGGAAGTGGAACTCGGCCTCGCGGATACCTGCACTCCACGATTCGGATGTCGGGATCTCCAGTGCAGCGGTCACGGGCCGAGGCTCCGCCGGGCGAATAGCTCATCACTGTAATAAATGTGCCTAGATGTTCCCTTTCCGCTTGAACAAATCGGAATCAAGGCATGTAATGTCTAGACGGTGTTGCTGGATCTCATCACGCGAGTCATGAGTTGTTGTGTGCATGGCGTTCCGTTCTATTGCTCTGACTCGAACCCGATTAGAATAAGTTATTACGCACGTGGCTTTTAGGTGCCGGCAGTACCTGAGACTAACCGGCCCCTGTGTCACTCCACCCTTTCCGTTCTGTGTACCAAGCAAATACGCCTTTCTGGCATTCGTCAGCTGTCGAGCTTTTCGATGCGCCAGCTTTTTGGGTCGCCCAGGATTGGTAGAATCTCCAAATGAACCGCGCCGTCAGGTGGCTCCAGCTGGGTGGAAGGCAAAGACAGTATGCGTTGAGCATAGCTTTCGGCTCCGGAGCGGCAGTGTACGGCGCATTTCACAGCAACAGACCTATCCTAGCAGATGCCAGACAACATGCCGCTGAAGACTGGCAGTCGAAGCCTACCGTCGTCTCGCCCAAAACTTGTCAAGTAAATCGTCGAGACAACACGGAGGGCTCGACTCAAGTGTCGAGAGATGATATCGATGCACCGAGGAAACGAGTAGACTCGGGCCCTTCGCCACCACAGTACCATAGACAGTCTAGCTTTGGCGCTGAAGGTAATTCTCCTGATGACCCTCTCCAGGCATGGCAGCACGGGACGGAACGCGTCGCTACAGCCTGTGGCACATTCACTGGCTTCGACTTCGGATCTTTGAGAGAGAAGATTGCAGGTATGATGATCCCAAATTGGGTCAAGATGGTCCCGAACTGGGTCAACAAGCTGCAGAATGAAATCTCAATGGCCCCATGGTCCTTGTCATGGGAATGCTGGGAAGAAGCGCACGATCCTGAGATCAATCCGGAGATCATATGGGATGCCCAAGTCCGTATCTCCAACGACCTGTGTGTAGAGGAACAGGCTTTCTTACGGAAACGACAACGGCATACTACGAAGGCTTTAGCGCGCTACCTACGTGTTCTTGAGTCGGAGGTACACCCAGATGACGTACCCATCATCGGCATGTGTGGCTCCGGCGGAGGCCTCCGAGCGCTGGTTGCCGGCGCATCGTCGTATCTGTCCGCGGCCGAAGATGGGCTGTTCGACTGCATCACCTACTCTGCCGGCGTGAGCGGAAGCTGCTGGCTACAGACATTGTACTACTCGTCAATTGGCCAACAAAACCACGGCGCCATCATCAATCATCTCAAAGACAGGATTGGTGTACACATAGCATATCCGCCTGCCCTCCTTTCACTACTAAGCCAAGCTCCGACCAACAAGTACCTGCTCAGTGGTCTTGTAGAGAAGCTTAGAGGTGTGCCTGACGCCGACTTCGGTTTGGTCGACGTGTATGGACTAGCGCTTGCAGCACGGCTCTTGGTCCCGAAAAGCGACCTCCGCATTAGCAGCTACGATCTAAAGATATCCAATCAGCGCTTCTACGTAAATGATGGTCAGCAGCCTTTGCCTCTATACACCGCAGTACGCCACGAGATCCCGGATGCTGTTGACGATGTGGAGACGCTTGCGAAGGAGGCTCGCTTCACGGCAAAGCACTACGACTACTTTCAATGGTTCGAATGGACGCCTTACGAGCTCTTTGGCGAAGAGCTCAATGCTGGCATTCCGACTTGGGCTGTTGGCCGCAAGTGGCAAGGTGGCAGCACCGTTTGGCGAGAGAACGGCTTAGCTCTTCCAGAACTGAGAGTTCCTTTGATGATGGGAATCTGGGGCAGTGCGTTCTGCGCTACACTGTCTCATTACTACAGGGAGATTCGGCCCATACTGAAGGTCTCCGGCATGAGTGGTCTGGACGCCCTGCTTGCTGGGAAGAATGACGACCTTGTCAAGGTGCACCCAATTGATCCAGCAGTCATTCCGAACTTCGCATTGGGCCTGCGCGACACACTGCCTGCTTCTTTGCCTGAAAGCATACATACATCGTCTCACCTACAGCTTATGGATGCGGGAATGGCGAACAACTTGCCAATATACCCGCTGCTAAGATCGGGACGGAAGGTCGATGTAGTCATTGCCTTCGACGCATCTGCTGACATCCGAGGCGATAATTGGATTAAGGTTGTCGATAGCTATGTACGGCAGCGCAACATCAAAGGATGGCCTCTGGGCGCCGGTTGGCCTCAACCGAACGCCGAAACGAAGACTGCTGGTCAGTTGGATGACGGTAAGCAGAAGTCGAACGACGAAACCAAGGACGCAATGAAGGGCACAAAGTATCCTGAGTCTGAACAGCAAGACCTCGGTTACTGCACAGTGTGGGCAGGCTCGCTCGACGAGCGGCAGGAGTACATTGATGAGCCGGTACCTATGCGTATAGAGTCATCCGCTGACGAGCATCATCTCAAGTCCTCTAATGCAGGTACTGCAGTCATCTACTTCCCGTTCCTAGCTAATGAGAAGGTACCTGGAGTCAATCCGCTGAAGTCGGAATTCATGTCGACTTGGAATTTTATTTATACGCCTGAGCAGATCGACAATGTAGTCGCCCTGGCTCGAGCAAACTATCAGGAGGGCAGGGAGCAGACGAGGCGGACCATCAGAGCTGTCTGGGAGCGAAAGCGTACGCAACGACTACAGAGAGAGAAGGAGAGCGAAGATCTTGCTTGGCGAAGCCGGGTACGTCGAGGCGAGACTGCGATGCGGAGAAATGGCGATGTAGGACATGGCGACCATTTCTGTGGGCTGTAGCCTGTAAGACGCTATCTGACCTACATCGTCATCCCGCTGATCATCGCTCTCCATGGTTCGAGCAAGGATAAGAGTTGATTCCGTTACAAAAGCTTTCTTCCGGTCGACATCGGAATAGGGGTGTACTTACTGATCGCAGCACCGAAAGCTTTACCACATTCGAGAGTGGCGATGGTGCTTACCGTAACCTCAGATCGACTCAGCTCTCCGGGACGAGTGTGAAGACAGTGACCAGTCTTATTCTAATGATGCCCTCTGTTGCAGCTGCCACATTCCGCAGCTCTGGTGACAAGAATCTGGACACGGTCTGGTAATTATTTGATCGACGAAACTGCGTACAGAACCGGCCTCTGATAGTGTTGAAAGGTAACGATCTTTCTCCGCCTGCCTTGGTGGTGTTGACGAAGCGTATGTACAGCACATGCTATCACGTTCCAGCATGCCTCTCAAGTTGTACTTGTCGTCGTAGTGGAATGTGACCCAGTCGGCAGACTCGTCCGGGTTCGGATCGTTTGCTACGTGTGGCTCATCGTCCTTGCCGGATTTACCGCCTTCTTTGCCGCTCTCGACGACTAGACGACTCGCAATTGTTGCTCGCGGTCAACCCCCGTTTCCAATCTCCTAACAACGTGCAACGAACAGCCGACAAAGTCTCTCTGCTGTCGGACTCAGGATCAAGAGAGAACTCGGTGATTGCCCACGCTTCGGCTTCCACGTGCCGAAGATCGGAGCTAGGCAACCCGGCCATATGCCCTTGTCGATTTGAACGTCATTCCTGTGCGTACAGCCATCAGAGGACGTGTTACATTAGCAGTCTCCCACTGTACGATGTTGACCCTCAATAGGCTTCGAGATCGAAAGACAATACAACCAACGCTTGTAACTTCTGGAGATCCGATCCACAATGTCTGCGAATCGGACTATGGATGAACCATCACCACAACTCACAGACCTGTCTGAATTGGAGGGGGCTCGTCAAAACAGCGATCGTGAACAAGAAGAAGAGCCTAGCAGCGACTCCAGCTCGAGCGTATTCTCTGAACGACACATGGAAGGGCCACTAAGATAAACCAATAGCACAAGCTCATCGTGAGCGACATCACGCCGTTTGGAACGAACGGAGACCGTGGCATCGACGGCATTGTCGGATATACGAGCGCGGCCTTCTCGAATACCATTCTCACATCCCCTAGCGAACGAAAAGACCAAGGAGGATGTCATTGTGAACTTTGGCGACCCAGACGATCCTTACCGGCCGATTAACTGGCCTTTCCGCAAGAAGGCTGTGAGTACAGTCCTCTACGGCTTGACTACCATGGGAGCAACCTTCTCGTTGAGTGTGTACTCGCCCGTAGTCTCACAAGTCTCTCAAGACTTCGGTGTCGGTCAGGAAGTGAGCTTACTCGGGATTGCGTTGTTGCTTTTCGGCTTCGGTCTCGGCCCGCTCTTATGGGCACCGCTTAGTGAAGTTCACGGTCGCAAGCCTGCAGTACTGATTCGGACATTCATTGCAGCAATCTTTGCGTTCGGAGGTGGAGCGGCGGAGGACATTTAGACAATCCTCATATGTCACTTCTTCCAGGGACTCTTTGGCAGTGCACCAGTTACAAACACTGGTGGGTTCCTTGGAGATATCTGGTCAGCAGAGCAACGAGGCGCGGCAATCGTAGGCTACGCAATGGCGGTAGTCGGTGGTCCCACTTTGGGGCCAATAGTTGGGGGCGCTATATGCATCTCCCATCTCCGCTGGCGCTGGTAAGTCACTCAACAGGGTTCAAGCATCAAATTCACCCACTATCTCACCCTCAGACTTCACCACCAAACCTCACCTCGCACTCTGGTTGATGGAACAGTAATATCAGAAAATGCGCTGACATATACCCATTGATCCAGGACGCAATACATCACTGTAAGCTTCCAGATGTTCATTCTGGCACTTGACGTCCTAGTCCTGGACGAGTCATATCCAGCTTCTTTGCTCGTCAAGAAAGCTCGGCGGTTACGGCACGAGACCGGTAACTGGGCGTTGCACGCAAAGCATGAGGAGTGGGGCGTCTCGCTGAAGGAGCTGGCGAACAAGTACCTCCTCCGGCCATTTCAGCTTCTGGCGACACCTATCTGCTTCTTGGTGGCGCTTTACGCTTCTTTCGTGTATGGCATCTTGTACGCCTCGCTTGCGGCATTCCCAATCGAGTTCGAGGAGATTAGAGGTTGGAACCAGCTTGTAGGCTCGCTGCCATTCTTGGCGATGCTGCTCGGTATAATCATCGGCGCTGGCGCCAACCTGTTCAATCAAAAGTTTTACCTGAAGCGCTGGAAGGCCAACAACTGCCGCCCAGTCCCCGAAGCACGCTTGCTCCCGATGATGGGAGGCTCTGTCCTATTTGTAGCTGGCTTGTACGTTAGCACCGATCTCACCTGCAACCTCACTTGTGATTTCAACCGCTGACTCCTATACCTTATCACAGGCTCATCTTCGCCTGGACCTCTTCAAAAGACATCTTCTGGTTGGCTCCTTGTGTTGGAATCGCACTACTAGGTTGTGGCTTCTTCACCATCTTCCAAGCTGCGCTGAATTATCTCATCGACACTTTCCAATGATACGCAGCATCGGCTGTGGCAGCAAACACGTTTCTGCGTAGTTTGTTTGCGGGAGCTTTTCCGCTATTCATCTCGCCAATGCTCCACAATCTGGGTAACGACTGGTAAGTCACCACTCTCACCAAGACACTTCCACCTGGGCGAGTATCATGGAAGATGGCTGTCTCGTCGAGCGGGCGACACCTCCTAGGCCCCTGCACTGCTCCAAAATGACTAAGGTGACTTGTGCCAGTTCGAGAAACGAACCGAGCACCTCACAAGCGACAGCCGTCGTCTAGAGATGGATCAGATACCTGTCGATGAGGATCTCGCTCGCTCGATGGGGAAGCGAATTGCCCATCACTGCTGATACGAGCCTTGAGTGGTCTAACGCAACGTCGATCTAACATCTATATAGGGGCATCAGCGTCTTCGGATTCATTGCTTGCCTGCTCGTACCGAATCCGTACGTTTTCTACATCTACGACAAACGCATACGAGTATGCGGTTTCTGGTCCAGAGAAAGCGTCACAGACTAACGAGGCGCCAATCGGGTCTTTGTGAGCAGCTCAATCCATGCGAGATGAACATATGGGTGCCCATGGTATCGCTGCGCCCCGAGCAGGCTGTTCTGTGTCACGGCTACTGCATGAGCATTATATTGAGGCGACTGTCAGCATGTTACAGCATGAGTTTAGGGTCGGGACGAATTTGAAGTGGCACGATAGTGACCATCATGCAATTTCAAGGTCACAGAACATCTGCTTTCTGACCAAGATCGATCAGGTTGCAACTCCTACAAGTAATTTCATGCTTTGACGCCGATTTCGCCTACCAACTCCTCGCCAAAGTGCTTATCGAATACAGATACAAATTGCTCTCTGTTCAAGTCGTTGGCTCCATCGCTGCAGGCACCGTCGAAATCAGCGCAGGTGCAAAGGTGGCTGGTGCGCTTGCAAGTGGCGAATTCGGAGCGGGACTGTGCGCGAGTCCACCTGCGCTGTTACCGCCGGCCTGTGGCGTTGGACTACTCATTCCGGCGATCTGTCGTTCTACACACGTGTCAGCGCAAATGTCTCATCTATCAGACGCATAGCTGAAATCTGCTTACCTAGTTCGCGGATCCTCAGCTTAAGCATCCGGTTCTCACGCGTCAAGGTCTGCGTCTCAGCTTGGTAGAATGCACACTCGTCCCTCGTGCCACCTAACAAAAAGTCTTCGGTGAGTGGACCTAAATTACCGGAGACTGGGTGCAGTGCTGGTGAGGTAGCGTGACTGTTCGTTCCTGCATTGGAAATGCGCGCCGAAGATTGTCGGGACAAGGAGTGAGGTCGGTTGAAGTGGCCATGACTGATATGAGGCAAGCCAGAGACAGAGCTCGAGCGCCGTGATGACTGCTCCGTGATGTTTGTGTACGCTGGAGTGCCCATGGTTGATGGTGGTGTAGGAAAGGGTGTCTGCTCGGTGGATGTAGGTGACGGTTCTTGTGCGTGCTGCTGCTGCTGGCGCTGAATCGCGGCAAGCTGATCTTGCTGGATACGGATCATATGCAACAGCCTGTTGACTTGCGCCTCCTGCTCACTCTCTAGCTCTTGATGCAACTCTCCCAGGCTTGGTTGGCGGTGATGGTGTGGATCTGCGGTCGGCAATGCTATGCTCCTCCGTCCGAGCCGAGGGCTGCTGTTGTTGCTGCCATAGCTTTGCTGCATTTCGCCAGGCGCAGGCACGGCCGGGTCATTGACAATGAAGTTATTCATGAGACTTGATCTTCTGCGCCCCAATCCTTGACTGATCCTTGTTGGTGAAGCATTGCTAGGTGATCGATGTAAGCCGGCGTTGATCGTAGCAGCTGCCTGCAGTGACGATAGAGATGGTGATCTCGGTGAAGGCGGGCTGGGTCGGAAAGAGTCGGCATTGCTTAGGGAGATGCGCCGCGGTCGTTCTTGTAACAGCGACGCCGGCATTGAAGGTGGACGAGATGTAGGCAGTGAGTTCAGATCGGGTGCCATCCTCGAGCTGGGTGTGTGGCGGATGAAACAGACGTAGAGTTCTGGAAGCTGCAGGACTTACCGCTGCGGGTAAGCATTGGTAGGACAAAGGGAGTCGTGAGTGCCAAACAATGACGATCGCAGCAATCACCCCACTACGAGATGCTGTCACTTGGCTGCACAGCGCGGACACGCACCGAGGACCGTTCCGACAAGCCCTGCATTGGCTTCGCAGGATGCAGGTGTCTGGTAATGCGCTTAATTCGTTTGCTTCGCTCTCCGCAAACGAACGAAGACTCGACGTTTGTGTAACACTTCAGCTCGGCTGCTTCGGGGCTGCGAACAAGATCGTGTAGAGTTTGAAAAGGTGAAGTCCGTGTTAACAGCACGTCAAGCTTACCGGGTGATCGTCTCCACCCCTCTAAGCTCCGTCTGACGATGATCCCAAGAGCGGAGCAACCTCCTTAATATGCTCGTGCACTTTTCGCGTTAAGGAGAACGGCCAAACGCTTTCTTGATGACGTCCTTCCCAACTCAGCCGGAAAGGAGGATGGGACCAACCGCGACCAATGCTGACAACCTCGTCACTTTGGTTCGCGCACCGGCACACGACAGCACGACGTCCAGCAGCCGGGCCGATGGCGAAGAGAACAGGGGATGCAAGCTGAGGCAGACGAGCACCCGATCCACCTCTACAACAAGCCTACCTTATCAATGTTTCAGATCCCTCGAGTCCAGCTGCGGCCCACCACCATCATCCTCTTCCCACTTCTCACTTCTTTCAGCATGGAATTTTCCCTGTATAACGCTCCTTTCTACAGCACTGATCGACGTCGATCTTTAAGACTATCGAACTAGTCGCCGCTCCCTACGCTGCTAGGCTTACTACCGCGTGGATAGTGCCGGTCCGGACAAATTTGAGAGCCTAGCGCAACAGCTCCTACTAGCTACAGGGACTTACACGTAAAACAATATACTTACAACGGTCTTGGCGTCGGTAACGTCGAGATCAAGCCTCAAGGTAATCACCGCGCGCTCGATTAGGCAAAATTGAGTTTCACACGATCACGCCTCGATCTGAGTCACCAACAGGCTGGTAACTCCACCAGCGCCTCCGCAAACACATCTCTATCACACACCTTCGAATGTGCCCTTCCAGACCTTGATGTGTGCCAACAGCGATTGCACGCTGTATGCTGTGCTCCCGCACCTCTAGGCACATCCGATCGCTAGAAGCAGTTGGTGTACTTTCGCTTTAGGCAAGCCAGTGAAGCTACGCGCCACTGGTGGAACCCAATCTACGCGCAACGTCCGGCCGGCGCACCGCGGAACGCGAACTCTCAGCCCTGCAGCACTTGATCTCGCGCTGATCTGCACGTTCTGTTTCGAGTCAACCTGTCAGCCAAAATCCGCATGGATGCAAATGAAACGGCCCTCGCTGCCGAGTCCTCACCTCGGCGAAAGTTCAGAGAGCTCCCGCCATCATCTCCTACGGACACCACACAGCCCAGGAGACCACAACGC
>Ga0058704_10001282_pt1 | contig 11847 bp, 7 predicted proteins | sample AgamicMgSfe_FD_71363 | JGI IMG/M metagenome (GOLD analysis project Ga0058704, IMG submission 71363) | Agave microbial communities from Guanajuato, Mexico - Mg.Sf.e | ecosystem: Host-associated > Plants > Phyllosphere > Phylloplane/Leaf | place: Guanajuato, Mexico | collected 2012-05-30
ACCTCGATCACGTCGTCCCGTGACTCCAGCAGAACGCCAGTCTCACGGCCAGGCTCTGCTGCCGTCTCACAGTCAAATGGCTCGCTGGCTTTCTCACGCACTGGCTCTACCACGCCCATGTTCCAAGACGCCACCCCGCCATCGTCACTGCCGCCGAACAAGTTGGTGAAGCGCTCTTCTTCCCTCCGCAGCAGCAGCAGCTCGCTCTTTCACAGCTCAAGCCCAGGGTCACGTCTCCCGCTGCCCACGTTCAGACGGCCAGCCACCAGCCATCAACGGTCGGCCGACCTCCTGGAACATGGCTTCGCTTCTTCCACCAAAGCCCAAAGCGAGGCCTCGAATAGTCCGCGAGACTCTCAATGGCGCCACTACTTTACGCCGAAGGTAGTGGAGAAGCAGAGTACGCCATTGTCACGAAGGAGAGCATCCAGCATACCGAACCCGATCAAGCGCGTGTACCCGGACCGACGATATACGCCCACACTGGTGTCTGCACGGAATCCCATACGGAAGGGTGAGGTCGAAGCAGATTACGACTTTGATCTATACGATGAAGGCGAGGCAATTACAATGCCAGCAAGCGTGGCTTCTTCGCCCATGCTCGGAAAGGAAGAGTTGCCTCCGCCTTCCAGACGCTCTTTCTCTTTCTCTATCAGCGATCTGCTTGCCACCGGACCTTCCTCGAATTCTGGCAATCGTCCTCCTTCAAGTAGAAGTCGGTCATTTAGCAGCAGACTGACGCGCAGCACGAATCGGCGAATTGTCTCGGCTCCACAAAGCACAATGGGTACTAGTTTCAGCTCTTCGCGCAACGAATCCGAACGTCCGTCCAAGCGTCGCGAGACCGTTGAACCAGAAACGTCCTCCCGGAGCTTCTACTCCACCTCCAGCGCAACACCAGCAAGCGATCTGAGTGCGCCTCACGAAATACAGCTCAACCTGGCCAGTGAAGCTCCACAGCCCACAACTCCCTCAGCTGCACATCCGATGAGCGTTGAAGCTCCCATGAACGCACCTCCACACTCGTCATTCGAGCAGCGCCGCCTCCCTTCAGCGACTATCGCATCCGCTGCACAACGGCCAGTGCGACTCTCAGGCGCTACATCCGAGATCACTTCGACACTGGGCTCAGACGAAGAGTACAGGTCTGTTGGTGACGCAAGTACTGACTACCAGAGCGATGCCTTCTACGACTCGTTCCCTACCAGAACGACGCGAAGCAGCTCTGGGAAGCGTGGACCTCCGATCGAGACCATCTTCGACGAAAGTCCGCCAACGTTCTCTTCCGGGCGGAGCACAAAGCTGAAGGACTTCCTGAACACAGGTACATTTCCAGGGAGCGAGCATAGCGAACGATACCGGTACAGCACGATTGAAGAGGAGGAGAGCATCTCAACTCCTGTACGGTCGTTGGCGGACAAGAGCTTGACTTCTTCACCTTCAGCCAATGCTGGTGCACGGAACGGGTTCACGTCGTCTCCTCCAGTGATAGGTGAGGTGGCAGACCCCGATGAGATCGACTGGGATGCATCCGATGAAGAAGTGGAAGCTCCACGATTACGTTCTCCGGCTTCAACGGGACCTTCAGCCTCTGGTCCTCACTACCAGTTCACTCTGCCCTTTCGACTGGGTCCTTTCGCCAAATCTCAGCACTCCAGCTCGGCGACCTCTACGCCGCAACGAAATGGCGCGGCCTTTACTGATCGAGCCACCATCTTTGACTGGGCAGAAACCCAGCCTAGTCCTAGCCATAACGAGTCTCCGCCAAGGCCCAAGACGGTGCATGGTAAGAAAGACCCGGAGAACCGAGGAAGCAGACCGCCTGGTCGAAGAGCGCCGAGTGGCATGCATGCGCGAAGCCATAGCGTGCCGGTAGTGCCGGACGTGGAAGGCAAGAGGACTTCTGCTGTCGCTAACAAGTTTGGCACCTGGGGCGTGGGCAGCAAGGCAGTGACCGAGGACTGGAATGAGGACTTCGACTTCGACGATGGACCTCCCGAACTTCCCATTGGCGATATTTTGGATAAGCGCATCGATAGTGGGCATGCGATGTTCGTGCCCAAGTCTATCCGGGAACAGCAGCAAAATGTGGTCGCCAACATTAGCCTACTGCGCGAATGGGGTCTGCTCATCGAGGAGCTGAAAGAGCTACGGATGCGGGCAGTGGCACTGGGCATGCTCTCGGGACCACACGCCAGAGACTGGGGAGAGGTCGACGCTATGATTGAGCTCGCAGATCAAGAGTCTGACGAGGCCACCCTCGAGCCTCGCCACTCTCCACCATCCTCGCCTGGCTTTGACTACACTGCTTTCGACGAGCCGCTCCGAGAAGCTGTGCAAACCGCACGAGCACGCGCGCAGTCAATCAGAGCTGGCAACGCCGCTGTAGCTATCTCTGATCCTCCTGCGATCTTCCTGGACGAGCCGAGCACCCCGGTGCAACCTCTGGCGCCACGACCACGAAAAGACTCCGAGGCCGTCGCTCGATCGGTGATCGAAGCAATCCAGATCAGACGCGCCGTGTCGGAACCGCCATCTCTCCAGCTAGCGGAGGCAACGAAGAAGGTACCGTTCGACACCGCAACCCTACGCCACATTGTTCCTTACGTCAATGGACTAAAACGACGGATGAAAGACGCGCTGCGCGAGACCGAGGGCCTGTATACCAGCCCTCGAAGGCACTCTGGACCGGACGAGGACAGCTTCGGAGGCTTTGATGACGACGAAGATGATGAACCTTCTTTCCGCAGTATATTCAATGAGCCAGTGTCTGCTAGCCCGCTTCAGAATAGGCTAGCAAGGCGAACACGAGCGGTCACGGACAACGACGAAGCTGAGAAATGAGTAAGCTCTGCTTTCTCGGCACTATCGAGCGACTGCTGCGCGAAAGCGACCAACCGTCCGCTAGCCGCCGTGTAACATCAATGATGGTGGATCTGGCCATTGGTGACGCGACTTGCACTCATAGGCGTCCTACCTGGAGACCATTACCGTGCGGTCGTTCTTACGCCCAGCCGGTCTGCTCACACGCATGGTCTGGACTCTTAAGGCCAGACCCATCGGTCAAGGTACTTCAGTCCGCGATAGAGCACAACCCAACCTCGGGATCCCGATCGCACATGTACAACAGGGCGTTTCACATCAGGTTCGGCGGCTGTTTCCAACATTACACGCTGCGAGCATACCTTTCCTCGGGAGCATTACAGCAATACCTTTTGGGCAAGAACAACAAAAAGCTTGGATGACTTTCATTTCATTTTCATTGGCATTGGCATAGACACGCCCGCACAAAGCGAGAAGAAGACGCATAGGATAGGGAATGGGACGGATGGACATGGAATAACGGCTATGGTGTCTACTAGACGTTGTTTTCTTGTGTGGAGGGTTGAGATATGGTGGTTGTATTGGTTGTGTCCGTGTCAGGTTTGTGTACTTGCATAGCGACGGGAGGAAAAGCTACGGGCCTTGTGTGGGATTAGTATGAATAAGCGTGATGCATGTGGTATGCCAATTGAAAGCTGCGTTGATGTGCATGATATCTCATCTTCTTCTCACTGTATTAAGGCCTTCTATGTTTCGTCCACCCTTGACCTCACTGTTTGGCCGCAGGCTTCAAGCCAGTGCATGCCAAGACTCGTGAGCGTTTCAGCCCTCGTGACTGCAAACCTCACCAACCTCAAGTAAACATCAATTTCCCAAATACAACCTCACGATTACAACGGAATACTCGATTCGCGATTCAGATACTGCGGCAATGAGAGTTTGATCGCGAGACATGAATATGGACGACTTCGCCTCCGACACCGACAGCGATTACACGAGCTATTGGAGGGACTGGGTGAGTGTTTCCTTGTTTGCATTTCCTAGCAGATTATATGCACTGTGGTATGCTGGAATTCGAGCATGATGTTGTTTGGCCTGAAGATGGTTCTGGAGCTCCACGATGTTCGCGCCTGCACTGCATTCAGGTGTACGTCTCGTAAGGCTGGGATTGGCCGAGTATGGCAACAGGCACACAGGCGGCGAGCTCTGCATTTCCCACCGTCACACAGGATGCCTCGACTCGTGTGGTTTTCAGTACGGTCTCGCTTTCTAGCGACGCGTTCAATAGATCACGAGCCTCATGTCCATCGAACATCGCTGGGAATGAGCGGTTTGCACCGAGACCGACCTCTCAGGATTTATCCCGGCTGGCTATAGCAGAAGTGCGAGGCCCGAGTGGCCATCATTGTTCTAGCTTTAACTCTCGAAATCAAGCTGACTCAACACGCATAGTTCATAGCAGCGCGTGGCAACGAGTACTTCTGCGAGATCGACGAGGACTACCTGACGGACCGCTTCAACCTGACTGGCCTGAACACCGAGGTACAGTACTATCAATATGCCTTGGATCTCGTCACGGATGTCTTCGATATGGAGGTCGACGACGACATGCGAGAGCAGATAGAAAAGAGTGCGCGGCATCTGTACGGGCTCGTTCATGCGCGCTATGTGGTCACTACGAGAGGCCTCGCGAAGATGGTGAGCTCTTGACATCCACCGCAGTCACCGCGATCTAGATCACTGACGCAACGTCCCAGATGGAGAAGTACAAGCAAGGCGTCTTTGGAAAGTGTCCAAGAGTGATCTGCGAAAGCCAGCATCTGCTGCCTATGGGTCAGCACGACGTCCCAGGCTGCTCGAACGTCAAGCTGTACTGCGCGAAGTGCGAAGACATCTACAACCCGAAGTCCTCTCGCCACAATTCGATTGATGGGGCATACTTCGGCACGAGCTTTCACAACATCCTCTTCCAAGTGAGTGATCGATGCTGTACGAGCTTTCCCGAGACACATACTGATCATGAACTCAGGTATATCCAGCATTGATGCCCCAGAAGACACAGCGGCGCTATGAGCCGCGGATATACGGGTTTCGGGTTCATGCAAGCGCGGCGTTGATGCGATGGCAGGAGGAGCGGAGGGAGGAGATGAAGGAGCGCCTGCGAGCGAGGGCTATTGACACTGGCTTCGAGGAGGAAGACGAAGGCGATGAGGAGCTCGACAGCGAGGAAGATGAGGAGGCAGCGGAGCAGGAAGGCATTGACGATATGTTTGAGGGTCAGATGCAAGCGTTACAGTGAGGCGCGGGTGTGGGCTGGCGGCTGCCTGTAGTTGGCCTTGAATTTTGCAGATACTCCCTATGCGATGCACTTCTATCACCACCACAATTGAGCAGCATTCGAGCAGTGACCACTATGTTGCCATCGCTCATGCCCGAGACGTTCACCTGAGACGTTCTGGTGCCAAGGCGCGCTAGCCGCTTCACGTTCTGCGCTTCCAGCTGCGAACAAATTTCTAGGGATTCATCCCACCAGATATACCCCCAAACCCAGCGACGACAGGTCACAGTCGTTGAAAGCCGGTCAAGCTGTCGCTCATCAAGCCCAATCGCCTCTTCTTCTCTTCTCTCCGCACTTTCCCCGGCAAGGCAGCAGGCTCTGCATTCATCACCACCACCCGCGCAGTCGCATTCGGACTCGAGGGGAGGACGCAGACGCCGATCGGCAATACATATCAACTCAGAGGCTACGCCAGCAACAAGGACCGGAAGAACAAAGGCAAGATGCCGCCGAAGAAGCAGGTCGAGGAAAAGAAGGTCATGCTGGGCCGGCCGGGCAACAGTCTCAAGAGCGGGATCGTATGTACGAACATGTGCGTGCTTTTGCGCGTAAAGTGCAACTTATAGCGCCAGTGGCTGACTCGTATGATACAGGTCGGTCTGGCGAACGTAGGAAAGTCGACCTTCTTCCAGGCGCTGACCAAGTGCTCGCTCGGTAACCCAGCCAACTTCCCATATGCCACCATCGACCCTGAGGAGGCCCGAGTCATCGTCCCGGACGAGCGCTTCGACTGGCTGTGCCAGCAGTACAAGCCCAAGTCCGTCGTGCCGGCCAACCTCACAGTCTACGACATTGCTGGTCTGACGAGAGGTGCTTCGACCGGTGCTGGTCTGGGCAACGCTTTCTTGTCGCACATCCGCGCCGTCGACGCTGTCTTCCAGGTCGTGCGCTGCTTTGATGATGCCGAGATCATTCACGTTGAGGGCGATGTCGACCCGATCCGCGACCTGGACATCATCAGCGAGGAGCTGAGGATCAAGGACATTGAGTTCGTGGAGAAGGCGCACGAGGCTCTGGTCAAGCAGACGAGGCGTGGTGGCCAGTCGCTTGAGATGAAGAAGCTCAAGGAGGAGCAGGCTACCGTGGAGAAGATCCTGGAGATGCTAAAAGACGGCAAGGACGTGCGCAAGGGCACCTGGGGGCCGAAGGAGGTAGGCCGCCCTGCTCATTCTTCCCATTGCACACGCATGACTGTGATGAATCAGAGATTCTATCTCTATAATCCCAGCTCTTCGAAAGCCTCGCCAAACTTGGTAGAGGCGACTGAGAAAACGTCCCACCTGACCACCCAACATCCAACTCTCGCTACACATTGACATGAGATGCCATAGCACGGTTGCTGACACACATCCCAGATCGAGGTCATCAACCCTCTCTTCCTCCTCACAGCCAAGCCGGTCGTCTACCTTGTCAACCTCAGCGAGAAGGACTACATCCGCCAGAAGAACAAGTACCTCCCCAAGATCGCCGAGTGGGTCAAGGAGCACGCCACCGGCGACCCGATCATCCCCATCTCCGTCTCGCTCGAGGAGCGTCTCACTCGCTTCGAGACAGAGGCCGAGGCTGAAGAGGAGTGCAAGAACATAGGCACCAAGTCCGCTCTGCCCAAGATCGTCACGACCATGCGTAAGGCGCTCGACCTTGGCTCCTTCTTCACCACCGGCACGGACGAGGTCAGGCAATGGACGCTGCGAAACGGCACCAAGGCGCCGCAGGCTGCTGGTGTCATCCACGGTGACTTCGAGAAGACGTTCATTCAGGTTGTCGTGTACAACTACAAGACGCTGAAGGAGGAGGGTGATGAGGCGAGCGTCAAGGCGAAGGGCAAGGTCATGACGAAGGGTAAGGATTATGTGGTCGAGGACGGTGACATCTTGCTCATCAAGGCTGGCGCGGCTAAGGCATAAGCTCCCGTCCGTGCTTGGTCATGATTGACATGATGGGCTGGGTAGATATGTCCTGCTTGACGTCCGCAGGCTGTGGATGTTGATGCCTTGCATGAAAACCCATGAAAGTAACTTCGTTTCCATCGCGAGCCTGCATAGTCCTCACCGTTGTTACGGATGGTCATAACTCAGCGCCGCACATCCATTCATGTTCGTATTATTACTCTTGTGACGGGATTTCGTCGTATTGAGGTTCAAGTCGATGCTGCCTCGGTGACAGCATCTCCGAGATTCGCCGCAAGCTTCCAAAGCTCTCGCCAGAGTCAAGTCCACCTACAATTGCCTCCGAGCGCACTGCTGACCACTGCTGTTACTGCTGTTCGCCTGCTGCGAGACAAACACTAAGCGACACCGATACTGACCGCAGCAGTCCAACACACCATGGCCTCCCTCCTCGCCGCCGCCCGCCCGAACCTCTCCCGCCGCTCCATCGCCGCCCTCCAAAACTCCCGCTACACCCTCCTCTACCCGGCCCAGCAGACGGCGAGCTTCTCGACCACCCGCCATAATGCCCTCCCAGCGCCCGGCGAGAGCATGTTCCGCTCCTCGTCGACTGTCGGCGGTCCACCGAATACCTACTTCCAGCGCTCGAGCCTGCCCGCGAACACGATCATCAAGTTCGTCCCCCAGCAGACCGCCTACGTCGTGGAGCGTATGGGGAGGTATAGCCGTGTGCTAGAGCCTGGCTTAGCGGTGCTGATGCCCGTCATCGACCGCATCGCCTACGTCAAGAGTCTGAAGGAGAACGCCATGGAAATCCCCTCCCAAAGCGCCATCACCGCCGACAACGTCACGCTCGAACTCGACGGCGTGCTCTACACTCGCATCGAGGACCCTTACAAGGCTTCCTATGGAGTCGAGGACGCGGATTATGCTGTTTCGCAGCTCGCGCAAACAACCATGCGCTCCGAAATCGGCCAACTCACCCTCGACCATGTGTTGAAGGAGCGCGCCACGCTGAACACAAATATCACGCAGGCGATCAACGAGGCTGCCGCCGCGTGGGGGATTCGGTGCTTGAGGTATGAGATCAGGGATATTCATGCGCCGAAGCCGGTGGTGGAGGCTATGCATCGGCAGGTCACGGCTGAGAGGAGCAAGAGGGCGGAGATTTTGGATTCGGAAGGGCAGAGGCAGAGTAGTATCAATATTGCCGAGGGGAGGAAGCAGTCTGTTATTCTGGCTTCTGAGGCGATCAAGGCGGAGCAGATCAACACCGCGTCTGGTGAGGCCGAAGCCATCATCTTGAAGGCGCAGGCTACGGCTCGTGGGATTGAGGCTGTGGCTAAGCAGCTCGAGGCGGGCAAGGAGAACGCGCAAGGCGCTGTGAGTTTGAGCGTGGCGGAGAAGTACGTGGACGCTTTTGGCAAGTTGGCTAAGGAGGGGACGAGCGTCGTTGTGCCGGGCAATGTGGGCGATATTGGCCAGATGATCGCGACGGCGATGTCGGTCTATGGCACTGTGGGTCAGTCGCAGAGGAAGACGATGGCGCAGCAGGCGATTGGTGCTGGGGAGGTGGAGACGGTGGGGAGGGAGGAGCCGACGAGGACGGAGGAGGTGGCGAGGAGTGTGTTGGAGAGCTTTGAGGCGACGAAGAAGAGGCATTGAGGGAAGAAGGACAGATTTGCTTTGTGATCAGCGTGTAGGGATATGCGAAGGCGTTACGGACAAGGGAAAAGCGATTAGCAAGCATGGGATTCATTGCAACTCAGCCCTGTTCAGAGTGGATCAGGAGAGAGGGATCCACGTGTGTATGTATAGGAAATCACCAACAAGCAATTCACCTTACATGTGCTCTGCCTCGCTCACACTGGTCACGCGTGCGCGCCCGACCCTCGGAGTCCCTCAAGTACAGGAGAGAGCTTGGCGAGGACGTTGGATAAGTGTGTTGACGGCAGCTGAGAACGGCGACGATGACTTGGCGGAGACGGGATGCATCTCGACGAGAACGACAAGGCAAGGGAGACGACAGTGAGAGCAAAGGTAGCATGAAGAAGCTTCTTCGATACACATTACCACAGGAAGCTAGACTGTAAACACTACCATTACCCGTACCCCATCATCAGTCCCAACATGGAAGAGCAACAACATCTCAGGTGATCCTCGCCAAGAAGAGAAGCCAAAAAGAAAGGAATGTCCACCACGCCCAATCACTTCACCTTCTCCGTCTTCCTTCTTGTCAACTTCTCCTTCCACCCCGGCGGCTTCTCCTCCGTCACCACTGTCGATCCACCACCCTGCTGCCCGCCAGCACCACCACCAGAGGTGACGACCGTCGACCCACCGCCTTGCTGTCCACCAGCACCACCACCAGAAGTAGTCACGGTCTGACCTCCGCCCTGCGGCCCACCGCCGGTAGTGACAACCTCAGCAGGCCCACTGACCTTCTCAACAACCTTGCCGCCATTGCCAGTACTCGTCGTGACAACCGTCTCGCCCGGTCCACCATGCCCACCACCTTGACCACCTTGGCCGCCGCCTCCGCTTGTCACGACGACGACCTCCCCAAGATGTCCTTGCCCGCTCTCAGCAGTGCCCACAGCACCACCCTGCTGCTTCTGCCTCGCCTGGCGACGGCGTCGGAAAAAAGGAAGACAGCAGAAGCAGCACAGGCACGGCAAAAGGAGGAGAGCAAGAATCGCAGTCAGGAGCCAGAAGAGGTTGAACCCATGCAGCCAGCTCGAGGGATGGTGGACAAGCCTGTCGCACATCGTGGAGCAAGACTGCCTATCCCAGCAAGAGGGCGCGCGAGCCACGAGCGAGTTCCGTGTGCGGGAGCTGTAGTCCGAGTCCAGCGCGGCGAAGGACTGGTAAGATCCGTGATGCTTCTTCTTGTGGGTCGTGGAGGTGATGGAGAAGGGCCAGTATATTTTCTTGTCGTTGGTTGTGCCCCAGTGCGGTAGCGTCTCCCAGTAGTGCTGCGTGATATTCGCCCAGTGGGATTCGGGCCCGTTGCCCTTCTGGACGTAGGCAGACTGCACGGTCGTAATCATCATGGGCTTCTGGTGCTGGTACATGCACCACTCCGAGGCGCAGGCCTTGCGCTTCTTGCCGATGGGGATGTGGACAGATCTGCAGACCGGTGCTCGGGCGACGGGAGCGTGGGTGAGGGTGTTGAGTTGCATGAGATGACGCTTGCCGCCGCACATGCCGAGGTCGACGACTTCGAGCACCTTTTCGCACTTCGGCTGGTCGACGTAGGCCTCGACTTGGCCGTCGTGCTTGTGGAAGAAGCCACCTTCTTGGCCGAGGTAGCCCTGCTTCGTGAACGTGGTGTGGGGGAGCTGGACGACAGAGACGGTCTCGGTAATCTCGCGCTTCGAGGCGCTGAGCTCGTATTGCTCGGTGCCGTACGTGCCCTTGCTGGAGGAGATGGTGTAGAGCGTGCTGTGGTCGGTGACCATGGTGACAGTCCTGGTTGAGTCCCACTCCTCAGTCTCGGTCTGGGTCTCGGGCACTGCGTACAGCATGCCGCCGATGTTCTTCAATGCGCCGTTGATCAGGACGGTGCTCGCGGTGACGGTACGAGTGCGGTCGTAGTCCTCGTAACCACCCGGCATGAGCGCGCTCCAGAGCGTGTTGTAGGAAGTTTGATACGGCAGGTTCTCATTGGCACAACGAGCCTTGAGGTCGTCGAGCTCGGTCTCGTTCGGGACGAAGTGGGACGGGTCGTGCGGGTACGCGTCGAATGAGTTGCGTTGCGAGAAGTTGCCTATGCGTGCGAGATTCAGACCCATCGGCGCTCCAAGAGCTTCAAACTTGCCAAAGTCACCTGTTGGGACGTCGTATTCGACGACAGCATCGTTCTGGCACTGGTACATGGAGTAGCCATCGAAGGGGTTTGCGGTGATGGCTGGAGCGGCAGGCTCTGTGACAGTGACCTGCTGGATGATGGTCGTTGGCGCCACGGTGGGAACGGAAGGGCCAGGAAGAGGAGTGACAGTCGGCACAACGGTAACGATATCAGTTGTGGTCGGGACGGAAGGGCCAGGGGAAGGAGTCACAGTCGACACAACGGTGATCATGTCGGTCGCGGTGGACAAGGGAGCCTCCGTGGCAGTCGTAGGCATGCCAGAGACCATGAACGTGGTGCCGTTGATGGTGACTTCTGAGACGGTCTTGGTGGCAGTGCCTTCGTCCACGCGAGTGATGGTGTAGACTGAGCCGTTGAAACCGGTCTGGGTGATGACCTCCAGATGCGGGTGAGGAGCCCAAGGGATCACGGGAGACGCAATGCCTGAACCAGTCGCCGAACTGGTGGAGGTGGACGAGGCCTTGTTGCCCATTGGCGTGATGGTCGTGGTGGTGAGGACGACATCCGGACCGACCGTGGAAAGGCTGAGCGTGTACTGAGTGGGATCCGCGTCGACGACAGTGATGGTGCCTGTGGACTTGGCAGAAGATTGCTGGGCTGTATGTTCGTGGTCCAAGAGAGAGTTGATCATCTTAGGTACTTCTGCGGCCAGACTGGCTGGGTCGATGTTTCGTACGAGCGACATGTCTGCCTGCAGATCGTTGCTCACGGAGGCCAAGGAGAAGGCGGACATGCCCAGAAAGAGGGCGATGAAGACCTGCATCCTGATGGCTCGAGAAGCGTGCTTGGAAGAAATGATGGGAAGTGGTGAAGACGGGAAAGATGGGAGAATGGCTGTACAGCGAGTATGTGTGGAGAGGAGGGAAGACGAGCGGCGCGAGGGCAGGGAAGAGAAGAAGACCGGGCATTGTTTACCTCGCTATGGT
>Ga0058704_10001283_pt1 | contig 11845 bp, 7 predicted proteins | sample AgamicMgSfe_FD_71363 | JGI IMG/M metagenome (GOLD analysis project Ga0058704, IMG submission 71363) | Agave microbial communities from Guanajuato, Mexico - Mg.Sf.e | ecosystem: Host-associated > Plants > Phyllosphere > Phylloplane/Leaf | place: Guanajuato, Mexico | collected 2012-05-30
CTTCTCGCTCAGGCCCCCAAGGCTCAGTCATCATACCCGAGTCAACATAGTTCGCCTTCTTAAAAGCATGCTCATGTGCAAGCATAGCGGCGTTCGCCTGATGCGCCAAAACAGCCTCTTCACCCTCTGCCTTTGGACTTCTCGGGCTGGCAACCGGACTGCTGATCTCAAGCTCATGCTCTGTTTCGCCTTCGGCATGTCCCTCGTTCTCCTCCTCGAACTTACCAGGAATTCCAGGCTCAACGCTAGCCTGCCGCGACGTCTCAGGCGGCTCAGCAGTGAAGTCTCCGGACAACCTGCTAGGCGTGCCCTCATTGCTATCATCATCCATCGCATCAAGCTCGTCACCAAGACTCTGTCCAGCTGGCTGCGGCGTGCCGTTGCTGCTCGTCGCACTTCTCGGACTATCGAGCATGATGTCGCTGACACGTCCGGAACGACGGCCATTGCGGTTCACGCGTAGTCGGTATTTCGGGTGCTGACTCTGAACCGGTGTGCTTATCTCCTCGTCCTCATCTGCGGATGTTGAGGCTGTAGAGAGGAACGACCTACGATCGCCTGGCCTGCCAGTCTGGAGAGGCGACGGGCGCATAGCGCGGACAGTGTCAGATCGACTGAGGCCACCTTCAACCTCGGTCGCATTGCCGTCATCTTCCGTCATGTCTTCGTGGCCGGTCTCGAAGGCTTCGGTCTCGGTGGTCATGTCGCGCTCGTTGGCTGTCTCGAAAGCGTCCGTAGTTTCCGTCTCTTCACCACGGAAGCCTTGGTGGTCGAATGCCATGGCACCAGCAGCCCCAAGCGCAGCGCCGCCAGCAACAGGAGCAAACCGAGACCTGCTAGGCGTGCTCTCAGGGTCATGGTCTTCCCAATGTGGCTCGTCTTCGAGGATCTCGGTCGTGCTGCTCCGGTTCGCACCCAGCCTGTCGGGACGCGCAGGCTTCTTAAACTTGATGCCTTCCGGCTCGCTCCTGCGCTTCTTGGCGATGTTTGCGCCCACGCCGGTTTCGCTCCTGCGGGCCTCAAGCTCATCACGGGCATCCTGCAACATCCGCTTAAGCTCTATCTTCTCGGTCTTCTCGCGGTGTATGTTGTTCTTCAGGTTCTGTATCATCCGGTGCGCATGATTGAGGCTGGACTTGAGGGTTTCGGACTCGAGCATGCCATGGCGAGGCGTGCCTTTGACTGGAGAAGGCGGCTCGGAATACCCCGGGCTCATGTCCTCATCGTCTCGATCTTCAGTGGTTGGGTCAAAGTCCCTCTCTGTCGCTTGGCTTGGCTGGTTCCATCTGTAAGACAGACCTCTCGCAAGCTCAGTGTTCTGTGCAGTGAGCTCGTCGATCTTTTTCTGCAGGCTCTGCTTCTCCGTTTGGTGGGAGACTGCATCTCGTCGCAGCCCGTGAAGGTCGACTTCTTGCTGCCTCGTGATCGCATCGTGATCTTCATTGAGCTTGTCATGAGACACTCTCAAATCGTCCAGCTCGCGCTGAGCAGCAGACTTCTCTGATTGCGTAGCTTTCAGCGACTGGTTGAGCCGATCATGCTTGTCTGTAGTGTCCCGTAGTCCACCTTCCAGCTCTTGCAACCTCAGCTCCAAGTTCCAATTCTCATCCTTGTACCGCTGTTCACTATCATCCATATGCTTAATCCGCTGCACCATGCCCGCCGCTTCCGCCTCCAGCTGCGCTTTCGCCGAGTTCGTATCTTTGAGCGCTTCATCTTTCTCCGCCAGTGCACCCTGCAACTGTCTGACCTGAGCGAGCAATGAAGTACTAATTTCGGTTGCAAATTCAATGTCATGAACGCGATTGCTGGGTTGGTTGCGCTGCCGTCTGGAGGGCGCGGAGACCTTCGTGGGCGACTCTCGAGCTTGCCCACTGAAGACCGCTGGACTGGTTGCTACTAGCTCGGGTGCAGCTCTTGACTTTGGCAGGAATGCCCGCGCAGACTCCTTGCCGACTTCATTGTATTCTCTTTCTAGCTCTGATAGCTTCTTCCGCAGATCCGCTGGAACCTCATTATCCGGCTGTACCTGCTCGACGTCTTTCAAGCGCGCCGAAAGCTCCTTGCGCTGCTGTAGGAGCGTAGACCCAAGCCGTGAAGCATCCTGTATCCGGCGATCCGTGTCTTTCAAATGCGCCTCCAGTGCGCGTCTCGCATGCGAAGGGGAGTTCGAAGAATGCATGGAGAACTGGTCCGGATCGAACGAAGCATATCGTAGCGGTCCAGATGGCGAGGCGATGAATGGATCGTTGGAGCCATTGGCCGGTATAGCGCCTGGCGGCAGGTTCGCTGATGTCGCCATTACCGTGTCCTAGAGTATAATAGAAAGGTTCTGTAATATCTAATGTCCCCAACCCGAAGAGGCGAAGCAGAAGAAGCGGGCGGTGGTGGTGGTGATACAGCGCAATGCAAAGCGTCCCGAGGTGTAGCAGCGCTCCTTGTGTTTACGAGACGCAGCTTTGAGTGGGGCTGCGAATGCGACCCGTCTCCACGGTTCCGCGATGCTGGCATGCGCGCTCTTCCCGCCAGCCCGAGTGAATGGGAAGAAAAGTGAATACAAACGAAAAAGGAAGCGGTGTCTTGGTGGTGGGAAGACTCGAAGTGCGGGCGGGCGATGATGTTTAGAAGAGCCGGCGTGCATGGGTCAACAAACAAGTAGATCCCGCCGCCGATTGGCTGGAGGTGCGAAACGAAACGAGACGATCGGCTTGCGAGTTGCGACAGCGCATCTGCACGAGCCAACCGTGATGTAACAAAACTCAATGGGAGCTTGACGCGTTCTCGAATTCACGCTCACACTCCAGTCAGCAGTCTACTCGAGCGCGTTCACCCTATTCGTGAACGATGGCCCGCGGTCAACAGCGCGAGATCAACAAGCGCAGATTGACTCTCGGCAGGGGTAGGCGGGTCAGTCCGTCGTCAGAGGAAGCTTCTCCACGCTTAGTCAGCCACAACGGCGGCGATCTTATCATGTCTCGACACAATTGATCGTGCACTTGTACTTATACAAGCACGTCGAGAGCAGACATGGCAGACGTAGCAGCACCAACGTTTAAAAAGCGCACAAACAAGGTCTCCAACATCCGCAAGCGACCTGCGACTCCACCTCCAGATGAATCAGCCTCAGACTCCGACTATACAGACGATGAAGCAGGCGTGCGAGTGAAGCGACGAAAGAAGGAAGGCGTAAGGATCGCCGCAGGCCGGCAAGCAGCAGCCGCAGACCTCTCCCGATCAACAGCCTTTGCCGCCGACAAGTCTTCAACAATAGCCGCCAACGATGATGCGACCAAAACCTCCAACTGGTACGCCGAAGCCGCAAACGCCGCCGACGCCGCTCGGGCCAGCGCAAAGGCTGCGCGAGAGGAGAAGGAGAGCGATGGCACGTACAAGGGCTCGGCAGGCTACTCCAACTTCATACAGAAGAATCCAGAAGCGAGACAGGTGGGGCCCGTGAAAGCACCGACGAATGTACGGATGGTGACAATCACGGACTTCGCACCAGATGTGTGTAAAGACTATAAACAGACCGGCTTCTGCGGGTTCGGCGATAGCTGTAAATTCCTGCATATGCGGGAGGACTACAAGCAAGGTTGGCAGTTGGATAAGGAGTGGGAGAAAGCTGGGAAAGATAAGAAGCCCGGATCTGCCAACAAACAGGACGACCGTGATGATGAGGAGAAGCTGCTGGAGAGCATACCGTTTAAGTGTGTCATTTGTAAAGAGGATTATAAGAGGCCGATTATCACGCGCTGCGGGCATTATTTTTGTGAGAAGTGCGCGATGACGAGATATATGAAGGAGAAGAAGAAGACGTGTGCGCAGTGCAATGCGGATACGCATGGAACGTTCAATGTTGGGAAGAAGTTGAATGAGTTGTTGGAGAAGAAGAAGAAGAGGGCGGAGGCGGCGGCGGAGGAGAAGGAGGATCCATGAGTTCATGCGTGCCTTGATGAAGCGTGGGATATGTCCACGACTGCCGATTTGAATCGATGTAGAACATTATCCAGCACTACACGACAACGATCGTCACCGCCGCAACCTCCGTACGAGTTAGGCGTTGTCAGGTGATCATCGCCTCTTGCGCGGATCAAAGCCGTCACAGACACTGATAGGCCTCTCGGAGAGCACAACCGATGGGAGATGTCCCAACCCATTGCTGGCAACATGTACCTCAGCAGCAGTATAGCCCGCCGTGAGTATAACGAAGCTCAGATCAATCAGAGACACGCATACAGACAACTATGAGGTCTGCTACGCCGTTCTGAGACGTCTCGGCTTAAAGCTCGCACGCTACCCAAATGGTTCTAGCTCGCTGCCTGGTGCTACTGTCTCAGTAAGGCTTTTGTCAGCACGAACTCAATGTGTCACACAGGCTGTTGCGGGCAAGTAGATACTCAGACTTTCTCTCAATGGCTTGCATAAAGGATCACAACTATATCTGCTCCTGTTGTCGTTCTCATCTTGCACTTTTCCCATCCATCTATTGCCCCTCGTTCTGGTATCCCCACAAGCCCATGTCAAAGCGACACCGATCTACTACGCGGCCGCTGACGCGGTCGGCGAAGCGACAGCATACTTCTGTGGACACACACTCACTGTTGGAAGCACCAAAGCCAACGTTGTCACTTCTAGGCGCCAAGGTTAGCCATGCTGTTCGCAAGAAACTGGAGCTCGCAAGCAAGAGCGTGTCTCGCTTCCTCTACAGAGCCTGGCAAGGTAGCGATGATCTCAGGATGGTCGAGGGCGATGATTCGATCGTTCCAGGTTCACTCATGCTATATGAGACGCCGCAGTCAATGTTCGATGTCCCAGAGAAGGTCTTTGTCACCAGTGCCAAAGCACATTTGCGCGGTCATCAGATCCCATCGCTGTATTCTGACTAGACACACTCGTTTCACGCTGCTCTCGAGAAAGCCAGCTAGCTCGAAAGCAGGGCAGGTCCGGACTCGGAGGTCACACGTCTTTGCATCCTTGACACCAAGCTGCTTCCTGAACGTGTTACTGTCCTGCACACTTCTGACTTGGCACTTCTCGACAAGTGGATTCCGAAGATTGACACAGTCGAGCATAAGTTTCTGATTTATGGTGTCATGCCTAGCTCTGCGTACAAGGCAATTGCCTACGACCATGAGCGGAGCAAGAAGGAGAATTGGACCAAGAACTTCCTTCCGAACGAGACAGGACTGGAAGATGAGGTCCGTCTTGCGAAAGACTTCGGCCGATCAATCGGCACGGGGTTTGAGTTGCCCGTAACTCTTACACTGCTTTCTATGTACAAGCACCGCGGCGATGTCTTCCTGCATTTGGACTGGAAGGGTTACCTGGCTGGGCTGCTCTTCGCGCAGTACGAGGTTCCGGCGGACTGGCAGAATGACCCGGTGATCATGACGGACAGCGCGACTATGGTTGGCTTTGAGGATGCCATGTGAAGCCGAGCTATCATGCGCGCTATGGTACATCAGAAGCTGAACAGTCCCGAGGGCTCTTACAGAACGTCAAGGAAGGCGTCTGTCACGCAGCTTGCCCATCGCCTTGAGTCAAGCACAATTGAGGAAGAGAAAGAAGAAGAAGAAGGAGAAAATGAAGACAGTGACTCCGAACCCAGCTACGTTGCAAGCGATGAGTCGGACCCAGAGGACATCATTTCCGACGACAGCGGGTCCGAAGGCACCCAGGTTCCACTGCCTGTGGGTAGCATGGACGAGTATACGAAGCGTAAACTGCAGCAAGCCATGCTTCGCACACCACGCTACCTCTCTCGAGCCTGGCGCAACTCGGACATGCCTTCTGGTGGGTACATAGGACTCAATACCCGGGACGCCATCACCCCTCTGGCCTACGACAAACGTCGGAACTGTGGCAAGACCAACATCTTCGATCACAGCCGCCACTCGCTATCGACAATGGCGGTGGGTCATCTGCAGGGGTCTACGCGCATTGCCACCGAGTTCTCGTCCTGGGGTGCCTCATTGCAGATAGCATTCAATCTCGCAGACCACGACCCGGATGCTTACATTAGCGTAATCGATACCAGAAAGTTGTCGAAGCGTAATGTCGTTCTGCATGTGCCATCGCTGAGCTTTCTGGATGGCAACATGCAGTACGACTGGGAGTATCTTGCGCATGGTCCCATTAAAGGCCCGGCTTTGAGCGTCGTGCCGTTCAAGGCCTTCAATGACATCGGCTTGCTAAAACACTTCGGTCACCACAGTCTTCCGGGCGCTACCGCCTGCTCGAGCAAGAACTTCCCTGCCATCACTCGGGCCGAGGTCAAGCAAGCCAGAAAGGTGGCTGATCAGTACGCTCCGAACTTCACAGTGGCTGTAACATTAGCCATCTTGTGCTTAAAACAGAGATGTGGCGACTTCTGGGACTGCGGTAACATCAAGAATCTCCAAGTCATCGCAGACAGCTTGCAGGACTGCAACATCCCGCAGCACTGGTGCCGAGACCAAAGTATCTTGACGGACATCGCCTACACCCACGGATACGGCGAGTTGAAGCAAATGATACATCTGCTACATGCACTGGTGGACTACTGCCATGGTAAAGGCGCTCGTGGTCGCAGTCGGTCTAGGGCGCGGGCAATGTCAAGACCTAACATATTCGTGAGTGTCGAGAAAGGGGAGAGGCGGGGAGGCAAGACGGGTGTACGGTGGCCAGACGAGGTGAGCACCGACAATGACGAGGAAGAGTACCGGAGTCGCAAACGCACGCGGCACTTGGAGGCCTTCCGCTTCTTCTACAAACACAAGTCAATCTCGTAGTATGATCTTGCAGTGAAGAATATGCGGCGTTTCAATACAGTCACAGCCAGCCAATGTGTCCACATAACCTTCCTCATAGAAAAGCTCTCCGCCCCTCCTGGCACGACATTAGCGTGGGAGAAGGTTCATTTGGCTTGGACAACAGGTGAGCACATCCCGTGCGTAGAGGATACATACAACACACGTAATATACACGTCCAAAAACTCCATCGCTATGCTGTAGATGACTCTATATTCTATTCAAGACACCACCCCTAGGGTTGACGTCTCCTTTCCCCTGACCTTCGTGCACTCCGCCGTCGAATCGCCGTCGAATACTGAAATGCAAAGCCATGCACGCATACTGGTGGAACCAAACCCGACTCTTTAGCTTCATGAGCTGGTAGATTTAGATTTCTGTTTCTCATGAAGACTCCATCTCGGCTCATCCGCCAATTTGTATCTGAACGATGCTAATTTACCACGAGACATCACAAGACGCTGGCGCAAAAAGGCACGGTATTGCTTTAGCCATTGGCGGTCGTACTTGGCAAGGTCGTGCCCACGTTGCCTGCGTCTGTCGAGACTTGATGTCGCGCGGATTGTACCTGCCACGCGTAACCTCAATCGCTCGAGGCGTCTCATCCTTCTAGGGTGAACGACAGCAGTATCGGGAGACGGCAGTCCATGTGTTACCATGCGCTTGCCGAATACGGCGTCCTCTAGGTCGTGTCTGTCGGAAATACCGATTGCTGGCTGCTGCTGCTCGTTGGCACATCTGGCGATGCAGTTCACCAATTGCTTGCCCATCAGCTTTGTTTCGAGCCTCTGCTTTGCTCGGCGCTCTTGACATTGCCGTAGCCAGTACGTTAACATGGGAACCTGATCCCGAAGACATTCGCCGCTAGCGGAGCGCCTGATCATCCAGTTTCGACGAAATAGCTTTATGGCTTCCTTGAGAGTGCCAAGGAATTTTCGATCAAGGCGCATGTCCTGCTCCAGGGTCGTCTCGATGACCCACTTGATGCCGCTCATCGATCTCAACTGAGTACAGGCTTTGAGGAAGACAGTCATGGCAAGGATGTCAAAGGGACGGTTCACGGCCCACTCGGACTTGTGGATCGCATTCAGGATGTTGATGCCATCGCGCGCGCAATGGTTATGGACAAGCAGATTGGCGGCGGTGACGCCAACGTGGTGCTTGACCGGCCAGCCGTTCTCATCGTTCATGCGGTAATACTCGATTACGCTGACACGGAGGTTGTTGACATCTTTCTTGTCGGCCGGGTTGAGGTGATACATCTGATGGATGAGCAGAGGGCCCATCGCGCAGGTTATGTTCATGCCTGCTTCCTTTGCCTCTCTCATCATGCTCTCTGCTGGCGTACGGTCGCCGCGGTGCATCCGTATGCTTGCTTCAATAGCCACTTCTAGGGCCATCGGCGAGGCTGGGAGACCGACAGCATCCAGTGTGTCTCGATACAGCTGGAGGACCTTCTTGTAGTCTTTCATAGAAAATGCGAGTATCATATCCCTCGCAGGCTCTTGGCCTTGAAAAAGGGACGCGGGTTCCTTCTCCACCTCTATGAAGTCGCCGCGCTCGTCGGAAGCAGTAGGTGCAGCTGACTGAAGAATGTCGTATGAAGGTCTCAGGTCCTCGAATTGTCTCATGCACGGTAGGTCCGACCGGTCGTTCTTTGGTTCGGCATCTGCAGGGATACGTCCGCCAGACTCCTGGGCTGCTAACGCAGACGACGCCTCTCCGAACTGTCTCGTACTAGTAAGATCCGTCTCATCCTCCGGTCTGTTTTCGATTTCGGAACTGGGTCCCTTGGACGTATGCTCTACGGGCTCGCATGGGATGTCAGCGTTGAATGCTGCCATCAACTGATCGTTGCTGCTGTCAGGTGCAGCGATCACTAGCGATTTCGCCATCTCACGACGCCCAAATTGCTCACCGGGGACATCGACAAGCTTTGTCGACTGCTCTGCAAAGACAACGCGGTTCGTGCTATGCTCCATTCCGGGCGGACCCACTGCTATGGTCTGAGTCCGAACATTGTCCTGCGGATGTTTCAAATAGGGTTGCCCATTCCAGCGGTATCCAGGTGAAGGTATGATGGCTCTGCTTTCATCGAGCATCGCAAGCCTAGTCTGGCCACTCGAGCGCCGCCAGGCAACATCAGCACCGACAGCCTTTCGCGAGTCATACCCAATGGCTTCCTTCACCAAGTCGATGAACCCTGGTCCTGCCAGAGAAGGAGCCATATGCACCAAATTCCTGCAGAACCACATGATGAGTACGTGAGAAGGTCGATGTTCAATATAGAAGCGTGTTAACAGGGTGACGGCAACGGTTGCATCGAGATGAAACTTGCGGCCCAGTATTTGGACGTAGCGCAGCCATTTCGCAATGAGCCCGAAATTACTGCGAGAGACGAAGGACTCTAACAAAATCACCGATGTGGCTTGATTCGGTGCAAATGCATGCTTGTCCACTGCTTCCGTGACGAACTTCCATGTATGTACCGAAGAATGCTGATTCGCGTACAGGCGGATGACATTGTTGAATCTTCTCTGCACCGCCGAGTCGAAGGACAACACCCTCGATTGATGAGCGACAGCCAGCAGACGCTCAAGCTGTTCCCATGCGCCTTTCTTAGCAAGCACAAGGGCGGCAAGGCTGACGGTTTGGCAATCTGATGACTTAGTGCAGTGTATCTGGGCAACCCTGTTGAGCACAAGATCGAGCTGCTTGGCGCTAATATATATGTCGAGTTCGACTAACTGCAAAGCACGCAGGTCCTCTTCAGTGCCGTGCGCTTGCAGACCTGAAGCGGTGGTCTGTACGGCGCCTTGTACTGCCTGCAAATCGCGACTGGACTTCCACAATGCTTGAATCCTTAACAGGCTTCTGCTTTGGATTATTCGCGCTCGCATTGCGATGGGCACTCGTCTGTATGCATTGTAGAAGCGTTTCCGCACCTTCGAAGAAGAAGCATCCCATTTCGTACAAGCGAAAGCTATGATCTCGTAGCTTTTAGGACTAAGATCCCTATGTTTGAGTGGCAGCAGCTCGAACATTCTAAGAATCCAAGCATAAGCGCCTTGGGCATCGCACGCCACCAAGAATGGTTCGCAGTGCCGTTTCAGTCTTTCTGGAGTTAGCTTGGTACTTGCCAGCCGCAACAGCTTCGCACAAGTCGATACAAGGCATGTGGTCAATGCCGATCCAAGCACCACATCAATGAGCTCTGCGAACTCTGGCGACGCCTCAAACTCATTGCTGAGTGAGGTGACAAGGTCTGCAGCTTGCTGTGTGTCACCAGAATCAAGCAGAGCGCGGCATCTCTCGACGAGCGCATGAGAGACGGCCTGACTGTGAGGACCACCAAACAATGGGTCCAAAAGGTCACTAGCAAGTGCCTGTGGCTCGGCATCCATATCCCATCGTAGAGACTCAGTTAGCACATTGATACTAAGCTGCAGCTTTCTGTGCACTCTGAGGCGCTGGAAGCGCCGCGTACGAAACAATTCTGAGTAGAAATCGAAGAGCTCGTCGTGATTATTACGATCAGACATCGTAGCAGAGCCGTCGCAGATGTATTCAGCGTCCAAGTCGGTGAAACTGTTGCTGGATAACTTCCACAGGCATAATGAGCGGACTTCGTCCAGCGTACCGTACTCGCGAGCTACCCCGAGTAGCTGGTTTGCCACTCCGACTAGTTGCTCATGAGAAGGGGAGCGTGCAGACAGTCCGTCGGCACGAGCAAAGAAATAGTCGAGGTCATGCGACAGGTCTTCGGGTGGAATGGCGGAGGGCATAATTTCTCTCTCGGCTCTATCGGACAGCTGCAATTCGCGCGAACCTCGTCGCCAATAAGGGAATGTCCTGAAGTTTTTGGGTCGAAGGGTGGTAAATGTGCCATGATCGAAAACCCGTGGCCAGTTTGCAGATTCTGTGGTATCGGGTGAGTCGTCATATGGCACAAGCGAGGTACCCTTACGAGAGCTTTGTTGACGAAAGGTTTTCCACACAACGCTGTCGCGCTGTCTTGCCGTATCCTGAGATGCGGAACGCTCCCTAAACGTCATTCGTAGAGCGCCGCTCGGCGGAGGCTGCAATGGGACCGAGTCGATGCCTTTAGCACGATCCGTGTGCAACACAGTATCCTGGTTGTTGAGATGTCTTGGTATTGAAAGGTTTGTCCGCAGCAGTCGTCTTCGTTTCGGCTTCGACCTTGGGCCAGCACCTACGCTTGCGGCCTGAAGCTGTTCATAGCCGCTCTCTACGCTCGTGGGCAGCTCCGGCGCACATATGGCCCGCTCATCAGAGGCCACATCTCGCTCGCCCTCGAATGGCTGGCGCTCTTGCTGCGAACCAGGAACCCATTCCGCACCAGCATAGCCTACCGCGTAGTCCTCCACTTCTCGCGCCGCCACAGCCGCATTATGATAGTAGCGCGGACTCTGCCGTATTCGCCGCGCATTGTCCGCGATCTTCTGCACTACCTGTGTCCTCCTTCTCCGCTCCTCCGCACATGATGCCGCGACTCCCACGGCGGTTCCTGATGAGATGTAGGCGAGCTGGTATAGGGCTTTGAGAGCTGCCTTCGAAGGCACGGGTCGAGGTTTGCCGGTAAACATAGCAGTGCCATCTTGTCGCAATGCTCAAGCTGAGCGCATCTCTTACAGTCGTTCCGTACGCAAGCTGCTGTAGGTCGTGAGAGTGGGATACAGCTCCAAAACCATGGACTCTGTCGATGGAACTGTCCGGGATAGCCACTAGCGCGTCGGAGAGCGGCATGATTAGCTCTCACGTGACTGTCGTTGTGAACTTCACACGACGCTCATCTCTCCTCCATCTTTCTCTAAATCTTTCACTACGTTTCATCACGTTCCGAATTTTTTGTGTGCTTTGCTGCGGGATCAAACATCGCGCTGGCGCAAGCATAGCGCTTAGCTACGAGGCAGGCTAGAGTCTCCACAAGTGACCATGTTCGTAACATGCGCCGAACTGGCATTGATTGACTTCATGGGTTGGAGAGCGGAAGCAAGTGTGTCAAGAGAAGTCAGGCATGTGCTTTCACTTCAGG
>Ga0058704_10001284_pt1 | contig 11843 bp, 8 predicted proteins | sample AgamicMgSfe_FD_71363 | JGI IMG/M metagenome (GOLD analysis project Ga0058704, IMG submission 71363) | Agave microbial communities from Guanajuato, Mexico - Mg.Sf.e | ecosystem: Host-associated > Plants > Phyllosphere > Phylloplane/Leaf | place: Guanajuato, Mexico | collected 2012-05-30
ATACACACTGTGCTGTACTTGGCTGTTTTCCTTTTCCTTTCTCTCCCCTTCAGCTGGCGGCTTGCGTGATGCAGGCAGGGCTTTTCGGAAAGAACAATGATACCATTTTCCCTTTTTGTTCCATGTCTCTCTGGCGATGCCGCGACATATATGCGCATCCGCCGCAATACCCTTCGCTTTAGATTCAAGCTTGAATTTTCCTTGCACGACGAACTGATTGTGTTTCATGTACGCTTATGTTGGATCGAGTCGAGCAGAGGGATCGGGAATGTGACGTAGATAATTTCTAATGGAACTTGCGTTGCCTTATCAACTGTCTGCTCGCAAATATTGTGCCTCACTTTGTGACTTATTATCGATTGAGCATACCTGCATTCTTCTCTGGAAGAGTATGTGTGGGCATTGGAGCGGCTGACATCTGAAGAGCATGCGCGTATATGAGCAGCCATGCAATATATGGGATGCAAGTGTAAAACAATTGTAACAAGAAAGAAAGCATTTCAAACGATTGAGACACTATATGACTATTGCGAACACAGAAAATGAACGTAAGATAGCAACACTGAGCAAGCTATCCTGTCACGATGTCACAACAGGAAGAGTATAGAACATGGATCTCGAAGGACCTAATCTCAATTCCGCTCGCTGTCGTGTTCTCGGTTCCTTCTCTGCATTCATCCTCTTTGCATACCTCACTCTCCCCCTTAGTACTTTGGCTTGAAGGGCAACGTCGACATCTGTGCCCCGACTTCGGCCTCAATACCAAACAGCTTATACAGCCACTTGATGATAACAAAGAAGCTCTCCGGCTCCCCCATATGCTTGATGCCCGTTATAAACCTCGCTTCCTTGGGCGCACCATGTTGCAACGCAAGATAATAATCGTCAATTGGGAAAATCTCATCCTCAGTCCCATTCACCAACAGCAATCTCGAACATGTTTGCTTATCCAACGTGCCGTCGTTTAGCAACGAGAACTTGTTCATGGCTTCCTTTTTGAAGGCTTCGACGTCATTTCCGTAACCCCACTTGTATGCGAGTGTGTTGGCAAGATCAAAGGGGTACTCGAGGTGATTTACATTGTCGAGCCATTCGCGCTCAAACATGTAGTGGCAGCCTCCTCCTAATGCTACGACGCCTGCCAGACGATCTGCGTGTGTGTGAGCAACGCGGATGGCGTAGTAGCCGCCGGTGCTGAATGCCCAGATGGCAACTTTCTTTGCATCAAGACGCTCTTGTGTGGCTATCCAGTCGAACAGTGAGCTGTAGAGACGGTCTGGGGATGTGGGGTCCGATGCGGTAGCGGGACAGTCTCCAGTACCGGGTATCTCCAGAACGATAGTGGCTACGCCTACGCGACGCCAGCCTTCCATCCAGACGGCCAGCTCAGTGCGATAGCCGTCGAGGCCAGTGAAAATGATAACGGTGGGTACCGGGTTTTCTTTCGAGGCGCCTTCGGGGACGAGGTGGTAAACGGGTATGTGTTCTCCTTCGTCTTGGTTGCGATGTTGATGTGGGATCATGACTTCGTGCACGGGGTGCGGACGCATTCCTAGGCCCTTGATGCAGACTTCTTTGCCTAGTTTCCATGCTTCACGTTGAACTTCGCTGCGTGGCGCAGGGAAGCGGCTGATGCGGTAAACGGCGCTGGAACGGAGGTAGTATTCTGATGCCTTCTCTTTCTCGCCGTTCTTCTCAGCCTCTTCGGCTATAGATTTGAGCTTCTCGGCTTGCGGGAAGTAGATTTTGGCGTATTCGTCCCAGTTATAGGGCTCTTTCATGTCTCTGGATTTCATCTCTGTGACTATCGGCTCGAAATCGGAGGCTGTGCCGAACATGAAGGGGTAGACGCCCATCTCTGCCTGCGATGTATCAACAAACGTAATTCAACATGGTTGCAGCTGTCGCATCTATGTTATTGAGTGACAAGTGATGAACATACAGGCTTCTTCCACTTCGTCTCCCAAAGCTGTTCGTAAGACTCATGATGCTTTGCCGGAGTCTTCAGCTTCTCTTGGATAAAGAAGTTTCCCCCTGGTGCTGCCATGCTTGAATCAGTCTTCTCTCGTTATTGTATGTATTTGTCTTCTTTCTTTGGCGAAATGTGTATCCTAAATCGTAGTAAGATCTTGACTAGAGATGGACGGCTAAATTGAAAACACAAACTTAGGCCTCAGCAACAGATCTTCAAGTCTCATATATAATCTCTAAATCTATTCATAGGCCTCCCGTTCGGCACAAGTTCTCGCGGCAACAATGTTGCGGCAATGGTGCGGTCCGCCGCCGTTCGGGGATAAAACGTCATGGTCCGTGAGCGGGGAGCCGAAACCTCAAGCCCATTATCTTTATACAGTACGCGATTGCGCCAGCGTTCATTGGAGGAGAACTCGCGATATCTTCAAATTGTACAGTAACTGGATTAGAGCGCGATTTTATACATACAATGCGATGTCTTGTCTAAGAGCACCATGAGTGACGGTAGATCGTGTCATAGAGATGATGTGATAGCGAATCTGGTACTCGAACCATCTATGAATTGACGAAGAGGCATCAAAATGATAAGATGCATTTCGCACCAGTGAGTATTCCAAAGGAATCTACCGCGGACTTTTCTTAAGGCACTTGCAGGATAACACGCTGGTAGTGTGTGCGTTTGAAGTTGACCGTGAAGATATTCGGGACAATTCAGAGAAAAAGAGCTTTATATGTTCTTGCAGAGTCGTTCATGTCTTCATCTTCATTTATCTTGGCTAAATCGTTCGTGAAACGTGCCTCATGATCCGTACCCATGTCCTAACCATCCCATACGCCGGTAATGCTACTTTGAATCTATTTGTGTGCTGCATCGCATTAGCAAGCTGTGTACAACTTCAAAGCTTTATGTACTTACGAATGCCCTCAGTGGGCTTGGGGGTTACGTCGACAACCTCCGCGGCGGGCTTCTTGACCTCAACGATGTCCTTCATGAAGGGGAAGGTGAGCACCTCCTTGATAGAGTAGTGGTCTGTCAAGAACATGACTAGACGGTCGATACCCATACCCCAACCACCAGTGGGCGGCAGACCGTACTCGAGCGACTGACAGAATGTCTCGTCAATGAGTTGTGCTTCGTCATCACCAGCAGCCTTCTGGTTCGCTTGCTCTTCCTATATAACCGTAAGTATTCATATTATCAACGTACCTGCCTCGAACTTACGAATCGCAGACGTTGGTCAAATGGATCGTTCAACTCAGTGTAGGCGTTACAGATCTCCTTCTTGCATACGAATGCCTCAAAGCGCTCGCAGAGACCAGGGGTATCACGGTGGTATTTGGCAAGGGGCGACATGACCTCGGGGTGACCGATAATGAATGTAGGGTTAATAGCAGTCTCCTCGATGAACTCACCAACCAACTTGTCGATCATTCTTGAGTTGGTGCGAGGCTCTGAGCAGTCGACGTTGACCTTCTTGAGCACCTTCTTGAGGAACTCGTTGGTCTCGGCAGTGTGTAGCTGGTCTGCTGGTGGGAACTTCTCACCAGTAGCCTCTTCCAATGCGGGTATCATTTCGACTCGCCTCCATGGCCTTGCCCAGTTGACGTTGTAGATCTCGCCGTCCTGAGTATGATAGACAGTCTCGTAGCTACCAGTGACTTCCTTGACCAACTCACTGACGAGCTCTTCGGTCATGTTCAAGACGTCGTTGTAGTCGGCGTAGGCCATATAGAATTCGCAAGTGGTGAACTCCGGGTTGTGGGTGAGATCGATACCCTCGTTACGGAATTGACGGCCAATCTCGTATACCCTCTCAAGACCTCCTACTACGAGCTCCTTGAGGTATAGCTCGGGCGCGATACGCATGTAAAGCTCCATGTCGAGTTCGTTGTGGTATGTCTTGAAGGGTCGTGCAGTCGCACCACCAGCAATCTTGTTCATCATAGGTGTCTGAACTTCCAGGAAGTCTCGTTCATCGAGATACTTGCGAACGGCCTTGATGATCTTGGAGCGAGTGATGAACGTGTTGCGTGTTGAGTCGTTCATGATGAGATCGAGGAATCGGTTGCGGTGGCGTTGCTCCTGGTCCTTGAAACCACTATCACAGTATCAGTACTATGTTCACCTGAGTCTACGACCGAACTCACAAGTGCTCCGTTGGCAACATCCTCAGGCAGGGAGTAAGGAGGATCACTTCGCGCGCGAAGATACTCAGCTCGCCTTCACCACCCTTCTTGGGACTTGTGCGACCTGGGAAGCCGATGACACCGATGATGTCTCCACGCTGGATGTTCTCATGCTGCTTCTCAAAAGGTACGTCGGCCTTGGCTTCCTGCAATTGGCACATGACCTGAATCTTGGTGCCCTCAGCCTGGCCTGTAGACTGTTAGCTGTTGAAGGCATCGTCGTGTGCCGTATACGTACAAACATAGAAGTGCAGCGCGTTGGAGGCGGAGCGCTGTGTCATGACGCGGAGACCAATGCGAATCTCCTTGTCGGGCTCGGTCTCTCCCTTCTTGAGGTGCGAGTAGTCGCGAACATAGTCGGGGAGCTTGTAGTTGGTGTGGAACTTGTGCGGGTACGGGTTCGGTTGCTTAGAGGCACGAAGTGCGTTAATCTTGTTGGATCGGATTTCGAAGTATTGCTGTAGTTTGTGAGTAATTGGATCGACAGGAAGTTCAGGGTTGAAGACGTACGTTTGGGTTCAATTCTTCGACATCGTCCTTCTTCTCCTTCTTGGTTTGCACCGGGAGCGCGGCCGCCTTCTCCTTCTTCTTCTCGTCCTTCTCACGCTGCTTCTGGCGACGCTTCAGTTCACTCTTGGAGATCTTCTCGCCAGTGACGGGGTCAGTGTGCAAGTCCTTGGCCTCGGCAGCCGGTGGCTGTGTTGCGGGTTGTTCGTCAGCCATTGTTGCGATGTTCGGGTGTTGCTCGTGTGGGCTGCGCGACGAGATACAATGCCCCGCCAAACTTTTCGATTTGACTCACCCCGCCTTCGCATCGACTGCAAGCCACGGGAACAAAGTTTTTCCATCCGGCTTCTAGGACTCATGCTTCATGCCACATCGGTTTTCTTCTCTATTCATTGTAAACATATTGAGCACTTATTCCATATCGCTGCCAGATCTGGTAGATGTAGTGTCTCTGGCACTATGATTGTATCGATTCATCATGCGTACCCCGCATGCGATCAAGGCTTGACATGACAGAGCCCTTTCGATCACAGAGATGGAAAGATTGTAATTCTCATCTAGCCACGACAGGTCAAATGGACACTGCAACAACCCCTCGGTCCCTGTCTGCATCACGTTCCGAGTTGACGTAGGCTACATCCTATAACGCAACAACAAAAAGCTTTTGCATCGTCAATGTACTTCTTACCTGACTCAACGAAAGAAGTTCGTGTAGAAATTTCGTCATTCTCCTGACTCTGCCCAAATCAATCGAAATGAGGAACAGACCCACACGGTCATGCCCGGATATAGCATCCAAGGATCACCTAGTGGCCTCAATATGCGCAATACGAAGACGCGCAGCATTGGGCATCTACGGCAGCAGATCTTGCATCACCTTAGCGACGGGATGAACAGTGGGAACAGATCATCTCCGGACCCTGTGGATCTTTAAGGCGATGTCACGGGAGGTCCCTGGATGTTCGTCACTTTTGACAGCTGTCTGTGTTGGGCGTCTATCGCGCAGTAATATCCGACCCAAAACCGACAGAAACCCCATCTCTTTCTTCTTGGCGTGCACGCCTTGTGGATTTTGATCGCTGAGACCCTGGGTAATACCTTGATTGTGCGGGGTTTCCACGCAATTCTTCTACCCGTTTTGGCCTTCACTTCCATAACCACGGTCATGAAGTTGGCTCTAATACTCTCCTGTTGAAAAGCCACATCATCTACCCACGATATGATCAAGCCTAGTAAAACATCTAGGAATAGTTACCATGGAAATCCGAACTGGGCGAACAATCCATCAAATGTTACCATAGTGATTGGATTGGGCGACAAGCCGTATGGCCGTGACAATATTAGGAAATTCGAAGTTGTGTTCTGAAACACGCGTTGAAACATCAAACTTGGGGTATCATGAGGCTGGTGCCCGCTGCAAGTGCGGTTAAGGCTGACCTGTGCATGTAGCTGCACGATATGTCGCCGTGCGCTCATGGCGCGTTCCTGATTTGGAACTCAGAACAAACTCGTATCGATCATTTTAGATGCAATGTCGCTTCTGCTCGGGACCGGTAAAACTGCAGCGCTTGCATATCCGGAAATACTCGGGTCCATGCCTTAGACAACACTCTTGGAGCTTGCTGCTCGTCGCAAAGTGATCGGGTCTTTCCGATGTCGGAATGTGCCATCATAGTGACGATGGATGGGTGTAGAGAAATATGGAAGCGCACGATAGGCTAAAGCAGGTACGGCGATGATGAAACAGGAAAACATGGCGATGGAAGCGCGTACCTGCAGTATCCGACGTTGGACGGTAGACTAGCGGGGATAATTCTAGTACCAATATTATTGAGGTCGCAGAAGCGGCCACATGAGGCAGATTCGGGGTATCAGAACGTTGTTTTTTCCCCATGACGCGATGATCTCCACGCGTGACAGCTCGAGGGCGCTTGACTGCCGACGTGCTTTTGCGTTTGATCGATCAAGCAGGTACGATCTGTAGCCGCACCTTCCCGGAGAGTTAGTAGTCAGTTGATGCAACCATCTCGAAGTCTGGCCTCAAACAAGGCCTCGTGAGCACGCTGTTTGAAGAAGACTATCGAGCGGCATACGGTCCGCCTCCGGGACTGCAGCCTTGTGAGCTTCTAGCGTGTATCATATCGATAGCTTAGCCGCTCTACGTTCACGGAGTGGCTCTGACATCGAGAGCTGGGGGAGAGATCAAGGAGGCTACGTCATGTGTAACCACCCATCTTCGATCCCGGCGCCATGGGATGGACGGATGGCTAAATGCAGGCGAAGCATCATTGGAACAACCCTCGATCGCAGGAAGCCGTGCGATCGGACAAGTTGAAACGTCGAGAGGGGGATCCGGTGGTACGGCTGAGTTGTGCGTCAACAACGCGAAGACGCGTCTTGGGCAATAATCATGTTCAGCTGAGAAGTAGCCGATGACGACGCCGGGAAATATGGCGTGGGCATATCACAGCTTACTGCAGGGAAAGGAATATGGAGAGGACGTTTTTCACGAGTCGCGAAGCCTATCGATAGCTAGATAGGCGAAGATGCAGACAATCGATAGGAGGCTGCAGGCCAGCTGCAGACTCGTCAATCATAATGGGGAAAGCTAAGATTGAGACGCGGGCCGCCGAACTGGTGGCAGGCGGACGTGCAAAGCTGGAGCCCCTATTTCGCGTGACTCGGCCACCCGATGGCATGAAGACGATAAGATTTGCTAATTTGGGCATGGAGAGAGCCTGGGAGATGGGATCGGCATGTGGTTCGAGCGCCATAGTGCCGATACTGTGGTTGGGGAGTTGTGTGATGGTGGCGAGGATTCCGTGTTGTTTTGATTTTTGCGTTGTTGTTGTTGTTGATCAACAAACACGGAGTGTAAACATGCAAACTTCAACGTGGCAAAGGCTCCGCAGCAGCGCCTCGCACTGCATTGCAAGTGCAGCGGTCTGGCAGAGGTGGAGCGTTACGTGTCTATTAATCGTAGAGACCATTTCGTACCATTGTATGACTGCTTCACTTTGTCTTCGTGGTCTGCATTCTATTGGTAGGCAGGGCTAACGGGCTTCGCGCTGCAGGGCGTTACGAGGTAAATGGGTGGGTTGGGGGCACGGGCCCCGTGTCTTCCTGCCACACGGGCGAAAAGGCACAAGGCACCCTGCGAGAACGCGTCTTCTCCCATATACCACAGCATTCCCAGCCGATCGCTATCGAGCGCAAGAAGGGTCTCCTCATCGCTCGATCGCTCTCACTCTCCCCTCGTCATTGCATCATCAAGTTGTTGTCGCGCCTGCCGTGTTCCCGACTATACTTGCCTGCCGTGCGGAGGTAAACACGCGCGCATTGCGCCTTCGCTTCCCCAGTACACGATACAGCAAATCACCCTAGGCCACGCCGACAACACCAACCACGCTCTCTCCACCCTCCAGCCATCCTTTCTCCACCAGGACCCTCCATCACCAGGCCTTGTATGGAGCACCTAACGACCTCGGCCGTTGCTTGTTGAAGGTGGAATCACGGAACTTGGCCAACATCGTCACCATCGCGCCCCACGCCATCGCGCGCCTGCCGACAACATTGCACACATTCATACCACCCAAGCGCCAACACGCACTACCAACAGCACCAGCACCAGCACCAACATCGCGCTACAGCTATCGATTCAAGACTGCAAACATCTCCATGCCCTCTGCACCTGCCTAAAACACGACAACACGTCACGGGAGACATTACTGCCCGCCACCTGCACAGTCTCATACCAAAACACCCCGACTCACTTCAGACGCCTCCATCACGGGCAAACGTCTGCATTGAGACGCTCTCATTACGCGAACCATGGATTACGGATATTCGCCCAGTCGCGAATGTGGCACCATGCACTTTCCCTCACCAACCGGACCCCACAGCTATCGCCTCGACAGCACCCACTTCTCCCATCTCCAGGAGCTCCGACGCTCTCTCTCGCGCTCACCATCAAAACAGTCGCGTTTCCAACTCCGCAACTCCGACACGCCCCGCTCTCCCATCTCTCCCCTCGCCATTGCGCGCGCATTCTCTCCCAAGGCGCTCAAGGTCACAAGCCCTCTCGCGGATTTCCCTGAGTCACCACTGGCGCAAGCCGCCCCAGCCAACAAGAAGAAGTTCTCCCTGCGACGCTCAGGCCCCTTCCGGTCATCACCGCGCACGCGCAACAGCAACTCCAAGAGCCCGCGTCGACGCGCCTTAGCCGAGTCTACCGACGTTGGCAACGCGACGCCCTTCATTACGCGACATTCACCCGGCCAAGAAAACACCCCCGCGCGACGACCAAGCGCAGAGTCCCCGGACACCATGGACATGGACAAGCGACTTGAAGTAGACGACAAACCCATCAAATTCGAGTTTGCGCGTCGCCCCGAATTGTCGCCCGCGCCTCCCGCAAAGTCAAGCCCACTCAAGCGCAACGATGGACTTATGAATCTCAGCGGATCTCCCGGCAGCAGCCCTATGGCGAAGCGCCGGAGTCTGCATGGCGTCTCGAGCCTCGGAAACGACTTCGAGAGCATATTCGACCCAACCCCCGCACCGCGCATCTCTGCTGATGAGAGCTCGCGCCCGTTCAACGACATGACCAACGGCTTTTGTTTCAACAGTTCACCTATCTCTGGCGCGACATCGCCCGTCCGTCGGACAACCTCATTGCGGAGGTCGACTCTGTCGCAGCGCTCCAACACTCCGCGCAAGCCAAGCCACGACGGTGAGTTCGCTATGCCTGGACCGGCTGCCTCCAAGACGCGCAACCGCATGTCGCTAGATAGCACCGTGAACCAATCGATACAAACCCCACCCATGCAGACGCCTTTCCGCAAGTCCACATTCGACGCCGGGCGCATGGGTTTGCCAACACCATTCCCTCGTGGTGGAGCACAACCTCATCCACTATCACATGCGCATACACCAGCATCTGCTTCCTCGAGCGTACACGGCACACCAATGGCCCCTCCCCGAGCTCCAGCCGTTCAATGGGGTGGCCCTGCATTCCCCCCGCCTCCGATGTCCGCTAACCCACATTTCTCTCGCTCACTACCGATCGGTATCGGACGCCCATTTGCACCAGATGGTGAGCAATCGTCGCAGGACTCATTCGACACACCTTTCAAGATCGCGCCGGCGGCACCTGTCGCCTTCTCTACTGGCCTCTTGTCCAAGAAGAACCGTAATGCCGACGAGCCAGCAGCAGGTGGCGTCTATGTCATGCCCGACACGCCATCAAAGCGCCAGTCGTTCCCTCCAGCTTCAGGAGACCGCACAGTCAACATTGACACACCCTTGGTCAAGAGGAGTGGCAGTCTCTTCGGCAATGAATCTCGACCACAGCATCAGTTTGGTACGCCTAGCACGCCATTCAGTGCGAGTGTATCAAATGTGTCAAAGTTCACAACAGACTCATTCGGCAAGCGACCAAGCATCTTCGGTGGCATGGGTAGTACCATGCAACGCCGAGGCAGCTTTGTAAGTATCGACGGAGACAATGACGAAGATGCCCAGCCAGACACACAATCACCGACGGCGAACCGGATGGGTGACAGTCAATTGAGTGCGGATGACACACCACCTACCCCAACCAAACCCAGTAATGGATCTAGTCGTCGTTCCAAGGAGAGCAGCCTGCGCCGTAAGACGTTCCGCTCGCGCCCTTCTATTGGCCAAGATACATTTGCAGTACCCGACAATGACGGTCGGCCGACGAGTAAGTACATATCTCATACAGATCTAGTTGATTTTCCGGATGAAGACAGCTCGTCAGAAGACGAGGAGTCCAAGTCAACGGTTAACAAGTCCCCTTCTGCACATGCTCTCAGCGCGAATCAAGGTCGGCTGTTGCGGCAAACCAATGCTGTGGCTCACCCTCTGTCTTTTTCGCGGCGGGTTGCCCGTACACCTCTTCAGTCACTGAATAGCGAGAGCAACACTAAACATTCTACAGCAGCTGGAAGTCTCTTTGGCGCGCCATCACCACACACCCCCGCGCACGAATCTTCCGCTCCCCTTGACGCGAGCAAGCTATCAATCTCCGGCAACAGACGGGGATCTTTCCCTTTCAACAGCAGCTTTGGCTCTTTCGCGCCTGCCACACCGACAACACCACGTGACTCCGGCTTCTTCGGTAGTGTTCAAGGCGCAATTCCCATCGGCCTAACAAAGAACGACGTGGATGAATCCTTGAGTGAAAGGTTCCACGAGATCAAGCCTCTCGATGGCGGAGAGGGCGAGTTTTCTACAGTCTACCGTGTGGGCCAGCCGGTCAAGATCTCGCCGCTAAGGTCACCCGCTGGCAGCCAGGTATGGGTTGTAAAGAAGTCGAAGAAGCCGTACATTGGTGCAGGCGACCGCCAGAAGAAGATGCGTGAGGTCGATATCCTCTACGCTCTTCAAGGCCACGAGCATGTGTTGGACATCAAAACCCACTGGGAGTTTGACCAGCACCTATACATCCAGACTGAGTATTGTGAGGGCGGTAACTTGAGGAAATACCTCGACACTGTTGGCTTTAATAGCCGTCTCGATGACTTCCGCATCTGGAAGATCCTGCTCGAGCTTTCCATGGTATGTCTAAATATAGTCTTTGTTCGCAACACACCGCTAATCCTATTGCAGGGTCTCAAGGCCATTCACGACGCTGGCTATATTCATCTTGACCTTAAGCCCGCCAACATCCTCATCGACTTTGAGGGTGGACTCAAGATCGCAGACTTTGGTCTAGCGAGTCAGTGGCCAGCTCCAGCTGGTATCGATGGCGAAGGCGACCGTCATTATCTCGCACCCGAGCAACTCTCCGGCCGATTCGACAAGCCTGCCGATGTCTTTGCACTTGGCATGATGCTCGCTGAAATTGCTGGCAATTGCGTTATCCCCGAGAATGGCGACTACTGGCAAAAGCTACGATCTGGCGAGTTTGAGAGCGTACTCCCCAGCCTTACTTGGAGCGCCGACAGCAGCACCCTCAGTCGCGACGTCCATGGCGACCCAGTCTCTGAACAGGCAAGGCCTTCCATGGACGGCTTCCTCATGTCGGATGCTGCTGAAGACTCGATGGCCTCCATTATGGTCAAGCCGGCCTCTAACCCCGAGGAGGAGCTGGCTCGCGCGCCTTCATTCATGGTGCAGCGCAACGACCCCAACTCTATGGACCACGTCGT
>Ga0058704_10001285_pt1 | contig 11842 bp, 15 predicted proteins | sample AgamicMgSfe_FD_71363 | JGI IMG/M metagenome (GOLD analysis project Ga0058704, IMG submission 71363) | Agave microbial communities from Guanajuato, Mexico - Mg.Sf.e | ecosystem: Host-associated > Plants > Phyllosphere > Phylloplane/Leaf | place: Guanajuato, Mexico | collected 2012-05-30
CCGGTTCCTCGATCCTTCTGTAGCAGTAAACCAGAGGCAGACGAAATGGATCAACTCGTCGACTTCAGCAAGTTGAGCTTGTATAGTACGTAATCGCTTCTGTTTCTGAGCGTCCTACACTCAATGTTGACCGCAAACTTGCAGTCTCGGCAGCAACTATTGTCTTCAACCCGACTTTCTGGAATACCGCAGCGCGAACTGAGTACCACTACAAAACACTCACCAAGCTCGCCGGCGGCAATGCGCTCTACGGCTGCTATGGTCTCGCCGCTACCATCTTCACGCTCGGCATAATTCGGGATGCATTCTACGAACGTGCCCTCCGCGAACAGCCGACCCATCCTGCTCTCCTCTCATTCGTCTCACAGGGACTGGCAGTAGTGCTGGTAGCAAGCGGCAACATCTTGGTGTTGAGCAGCATGTGGGCTCTGGGTATAACGGGCACATACTTGGGAGACTACTTCGGCATATTGATGGATGAGATGGTTACGGGCTTTCCGTTCAACGTCACTGATGCGCCAATGTACTATGGCTCGACGATGAGCTTTCTAGGTACTGCCTTGTGGTTCGGAAAGCCGGCGGGCATACTATTGACGGCACTGGTGTTCGTGGTGTACAAGGTTGCGTTGAGCTTCGAGGACCCGTTCACCGCTGGGATTTACGCGAAGAGGGAGCGGGAAGAGAAGGCGGCGAGCGCGAAGGGGCAGTGAAATAGTGAAGAATGACAATGCGATGAGCTGAGATACCCTTTATGCGTTGCTTATTCAACATGAGCGCTGATGTTGCAGTACCAAAGTAGATACACTAGAGGATACCAAAAGTTGAAACAACCTTGCTTGGCTTGAGCAGAAACGTTCATGTGCACTGCATGATAAGACCCCGGTCCGTGCGTTGCTGTAACGGCTGTACTAGACCTCTCACACCAATTGGCCTCTTGCAGTGCAGCTATCCACTCACCAACGTCTCCACGCGCCGCTCGTCGCTGCTAAGCGTGATGTGCGTAGGTCCCACATATGTGGCAAACCTTGCAAAGCTCGAGTCCCGCAGAGGGCAGCTTACTTTTGTCACGACAAGCCTTCGAAGTGAAGCTCGTCGAGAATGCAGCCATACGGAAGCGCATGCACGGATGGTTGAGGCGCACAGTGGCACTATCACCCTGTCGCCTAGCATGAACCAGAACGACTCCCACCGGGAATCACTTGATGCATAAGCCCATGCTCTCGTTCAGCATCGCAACTGTGCGGTCGAACTCCTCGTGAGCTTTCATACGAAGAGGTGTGAGGTCTGCTCGACTAGGTGGCGACCACATCAGCTCCAGGCATGCGTGATGAGAATTGTAGAACATACTAAGGCATTCGACGTAACTTCTTTTGCTCCCACCATACAAACATGAGGTTCTTCAGGACCTTGTGCTCGAGACCCTTGGACTTTGTTGCACCATCCAAGAACTGTAAAGTGCGTTCTATCCGGCTGGCATCGAAGGTCTCTGGGGGTGATCCTCGAAAGGCATTGCGCATGCGGTCCTGTACCACAAAGCGCGCTGGCTTCGAGTACTGTACTGCGCGCAAGGTATGCTTGAAGAGGTGGCGGTACGCTAGCATAACTTCGTGGTGAGATGGTGCCATGGCATCAACTTATGCACGATTTTCGCTGCAACGGGCAAGGTAGACGATCATGTGTCGCAACTCGTCCCCTCCTCGTCCTCCGGCACTTCGGATGTTTGGCGTCCGGCAGAAGTGAGACGGAAGCTTGCTTCGAGCATCCGTTAGCGTTGTATAGATATTGTCCAATCATCGCTCGGTATCGGCAGGCCGCTCGCTGCTTACATCTTTCAAACACTCGTCTCTCGACTTCACGTCTTGTTTGCCCATACGAATTCTCTACCATGCCCAGGTATCTTACGACATTGTGTCCGCCAAGCATAGACCGGCAGGACGGCTTTCGCAAGCTCACCTTGGTCGTCAGTTTTGAGAAGAGACCTGCGTTCAGCGAATCATTCCTCCTTGCGAGACGCAAACACCACAGTTAGTCAGACTCAACAATGTATGAGGCCGACTCGGCTTCAGGTTCGCATGCTCTTGTGACATCTCACAACTGTCCTGGGCGTCTACCAGCTCGTGCGGAGAATAATCGCCGGTCGTTATGCACGCCTCCACCGTGGTTTGGATTGTCACGAACAACCTGGCGAGACACCGAGCAGCCTGTCACACCGTCTCTGGCCAAGGATATTGCATTGCACGCCCCCTCGTCATTCCCACACGCATGCGGGCCGAACGATGTCATGCTTCCACGCAGATCGATGGCATAACATTTCATAAAACCCATTCAATAATGGCACAACGCGTATGTTCGTCGCAAGCGGCCCCGCCAACTCGACGGCACCGTCTGCCGTTGCACTACACAATGATAGGCAACTAGGATGTGCGTAGGTATATATTGTTGGCCCGCGATTTTTCGTCTTTCTCGTTCGAAGGCTCCCACGAGATTCATGACAAAGGTCAGCACAATCACCATGTCGAATTTCGACCTACACATCAGTGGCCTCATCAAGCCAACTACTGATACTTCCACCATTGCTGTCTCTTTCGCTGGTTTGGCCATTCTGTACTATTTGGGCCAGAAGATATATGATGTCTACTTTGGCCCATTGTCAAAGTTCCCAGGCCCACCACTGCGAGCATGGACCAAGATCCCATCTATCCAGAATATAGTGGTATGCAAGCGATGTCTCAAGTCCATCGAATCATGCACATGCTGACGCTCATACTGTAGAATGGAAACGATCCTGTAGAGATGCCAAGTATGTGGTTACGACATACCATCAGTAGCTCAGTACAATACTGACAGTATTCAGAGCTTCACCAGCAATATGGACCTGTAGTGAGAATTGGACCCAATGAGCTGTCTCTTGCAGATGGTCAGCAGTCCTGGCAGACCGTCTATGGCTTCCGCAAGCACAATCAAGCAAAGCCTTACAAGGACCTTCAATTCTACAGCAAGCAGATCAACGGCGCTCACAGTATCATCAGTGCGGACGACGCGGGCCATTCTCGCCAGAGGAAGATTCTCTCGAATGCCTTCAGCGATAAGGCACTGAAGGAGCAAGTACCGTTGTTGAAGCGGTGGGCCGAATTGATGGCGACGAAGCTTGCGGAGCGTGCAGAGTCTGGCGAGAAAACAGACATGCTGAAATACTGTACGTAAATCGATGGGTAGGACTACTGGCACTGTCTGAGACATTCACTAACCCCCCCACCCTTCGCTTCTAGACAACTGCACCACCTTTGATATCATGGGCGATTTAACGTTCGGCGAGGGCTTGAACATGCTTGAGGGTTCCGAATACTCGCCTTGGGTCAAGACCATCTTCCTCTCACTCAAGAATGCTACGTTCTTCCGCGGCATTAGGGCTTGGAGCAAGCTCAGCAACTACTTGGTTACCGAGGTCGTCTTCAAGTCGAACGTAGCTCGTCAGAAGCAGCTCGAGCACTGGAATTACAGCAAGGTAAGCAGACTGAAGAGCACGACTTGAATCGTAAAGGGGCCAGATGTTAACGTTTGTTTTGCAGGAGCGCGTTGACAAGAGACTCGCACGTGATCCCGACCGTCCGGACCTCTGGACCAGGATCCTGGACAAAAGCGAAGGATCGGACGGACTGTCACTCGGAGAACACCATGCCAACGCATCACTCTTCATGCTGGCCGGTACAGAAACGACGGCTACGGCACTCAGCGGCACAACCTACCAACTCCTCCGCAATCCGCAAGCGATGGCCAAACTAACCGAGGAGATCCGATCTACCTTCTCCAGCTTCGAAGAGCTGGACCTTGAGAGCCTGGCTCGACAAAAGTATCTCATGGCTGTCTTGCATGAGGGTCTAAGGATGTACCCACCCGTGCCATCTACGCTTCCACGGAAGGTTCCTGAAGGCGGAATGGCGATTAGCGGCGAATGGGTCCCAGAAGGCACGACGATTGGAGTTCATCATCTGGCTACCTACCGTTCCGAGGCGCACTTCAAGCACGCGTATGAGTTCCGTCCTGAGCGCTGGCTTGGGGACCCGGAGTTCAAGGATGATCATCTGGATGCTTTGGAGCCATTCAGCGTTGGCCCGCGTAACTGCTTGGGCAAGAGTAAGTTGTGTCGCCTTCAAGTTGCGTGCAGTATTTCGCTGACTGGCCGTCAGATCTCGCCTGGCACGAGATGCGTCTTCTTCTCGCCACCGTCGTCCTTCACTTCGATCTGCAGCTATGTCCTGAGTCGGAGAGTTGGGCAGACCAGAAAGTCTACACGTTGTGGGAGAAGAACCCGCTTATGGCGATATTAACGCCAGCTACGTCATGATGAGCAATGTGTGATGAAGCGGATGACACGAGGTTGAGGTGTTCCGGAGGCTATCGTTTATGTCTAATTAAGAAGTGTGGAAAAGGAAAGGTATGGTGTGCCATGCTTATGAGACCCATCAATGGGAACTTTGACACCACCTCCATACGAAGACCTAGAGATAGTCTGAATATCATAGGTACTACTAGGCGACGTAGCAGCGCACTTCGAGGTGCGGGTTAGCGACTAGAACTTGCTATCAATGGCGTTTCTGCTAGCAAGACTCTTCGCCAGCAACAGCCTTCGGAATTGATACCCTGCATCAGCATTGTCCTTCATCAGTGACATACTTTTCACGAACGACATCGAGCGGCATCCTGAAACGTTCCATGCTTTCTCATTGCGGTGGCTCGAGGCCTGACGTGCATGACTTTTCCGCGGAGCCGTGAGGTGGCGTAGCTAACTGCGTAACGAGAGAGCGGGCCGGGCTGCGAGATAATAAAGCTGGCCGTGGAGTGCGGCGCAACATCCAACAGCTGTGCCATGGCAATGTTCGACCCATCAGGCATCTGAAGCGCATGCGTGGACGATGTAGAAGGTGTAAACGTGGGCACCCAGAATTCTTCATCGAAACCACCAATTCACCTAATTGCGCATCGTTAGCCAGCTATGCTATCAGCACTGTTGATGGTGAGACTGACCGAGCCGTTCATGCCTTCACCAAGGCCTCTGATGGAGTGCCACCATCCTTTCGGAATGAACAAGCCGTCACCACCACTGAGTTCGGCTTCCCATGTTGAGCCTATATACTCGCTGTCGTCGTGCCACACCTCCTCTTCCAAAGCCTTCTTCTCGGCACCTTGCATCATCTCCTCGCCGCGCATAGTTGCGGATGCACTGCCACCGATTTTGTCCTGCACTTTGCCGAATATAGCTCTGCCCACCTCGGGTCTGAACAGCCGGACGATCTTCTTGCCTGCCAGTTGCACGAAGAGGTTCGGGTTTGGGTCTCGATGGAGTGGAGTGTAGGTCGGTGCCTGCCCAAGCCAGATAGATGAGTCGTACACATCGCCCTTCCCAGCCTTCAGCACAAGCTCCGGCGTCGGCACGTCATCTCTCAGTGCCCGTGGCAGGTCGGCCAAGCTCGCTTGCGCTAAATAAACACGGGCAGTAGGCGGAGTCAAGGTCGAGGCACTGAAGAAGTCATTAGATTCATGCGTTCGCCTGATAGCGCGTGCGTTCGGTACGTAGGCGCTGAAGTAGCGGCTAGGGTGTGTTCGGTATGTAGAGGAATGGGCATTGACGCACTCGAGAAAGAAGCTGAGCGATTGCTCGATACGGGTGAATTGGTCGTTGTTCGAGATCTCGAGTGGAACTCTGGTCGAGCCAAAGCGGGCGAGGTAGGAGCGGTTTACCGTTATGTGCCCGGCTTTCCCAGGCTCTGTGACAAACCATTGTCGGATCGCTGGCAGGTCTTTGAAGGTCTGGCGTGCTAGAAGAGCGGGAGCTGCTGCTTCGAAGGCATGCTTACGGAAAGTCTGGAGTTGGGTATCGGGTAGGACAGACACTGATCGCAGACCGTGCGCCGTCGTATAGTGTCTACATCTCCGAATAGATGCAGCTGAGGCTCGTCCGGCGAGCATCTGCGTCAGCAACAACGTGCCTGATGCTTTGTTGTGCTGCAGAACATTATCAATCCAAGGTTCAGGTCGAAGGTATAAACTCCGGAGACGCTAACCCCCTTGGGTGCCGGGGCAAGTGAGCTTCGTCAACCAGTGGTAGCATACCTACATGTCTTCCTACAACGCCTCGCTATGACCATGACCGCCTTTCCTGATCGTGCGGAATCACGTCACTGTAGGTTTGAGGACGCGGCCACGATTAAGACTTGGCTCACTCAAAAGAAGAAGGACTGCATTGTGCTACCTAGTGGCTGCACCTGTTGACGCCCACTCGCAAGTATAGAGGAGAGCCGGATTGACACAAGTTGGTATGCACACTTCTAGGACGCGAGTGTCACGGCTGGCCTATGATTAGGGAGCCATTTGTGTGCTGAGAAGGTGGCCAGCAGACCCTGCTTTGTCGTCTCGAGCCCAGCGTCCGTGCCGCACGGCTCTCAGGCGGCATCAACGAAGATGCTTTGGCAAGAGCTGAAGAACACGGACGGTAGACGCACAACATATGTCACCACCTTCTCTATTTAGTAGTTTCACGCGCTCTCTCGTGAAGTACACGTAAGGGATCAATCTGGCCTGCCCAACTCCCAGTGACCCTTCTTCGCCTTGCGAGAGCTCCGTAGGAACCGGGACTACACCAGAGTGGACCTTCGTACCCCGCCATTACCTGGCGAGAAGGATGGGCCGAGGATGAAGGAGTGGGCGACCGAGTGCTCTAAACGGGAGCAATGGAATTTCTACATGCTTCGCACTGACTACGGTAATGGCGACTTCATCGACACAAGGACCGGCGAGAATCACGAGGAGTTCCTGATCGATGTGCGAAGGAACTCATCGAGTAGCGCAATAGTGGTGCGCCGGAGAAGGGGTACAAGGAGATTGGTGCAGGGGCCGGCGTGTCTGTATCACCAGCACGGCAAAGATGAGCCGTGTCCGACGAGGTAAGGGAGGGCGCCCTAGTTAAATTACGATAGCGGATCGGGTGAGGTATCAGAATCTGCTGGGCATCAGTGGGATTGGGCTTGGCTTCAGAGCTCGAATGGGGTATAGTCATGAGAATATAGCATACGTAGCGTATCCGCACATCTTCTCCACGCCCCCATCCGAGTTCAGTACCACGGCACCGAGTCCACTCCCTCAGGAGCGTCCTCTGACTACACGCCGTTCTGCTCTACTGCCTCACGCGATAGAACTCGGGAGCATACTCGATCAACCACCCCTTCTCCACCTTCGTCACATCCCTAATGAAAGTCTTATCCCCCGTCTCCATCACCTCTGTAAAAACCACCCAATCCGCTTTCCGATTGAACATCAGACTAGATGGATGTGCATGCAACACCGTCCCTCCATCCACAGTCCTGAAGGTCCCATCTGCCTGCATCCGCGCCGCGTGCGCGAAGTAGCCGGATGTAAGGCAGCGCCGGATACGCTCCTCCATTGGGATGCCGCCGACTTTGAGCACACCTGAGTGTTGACTGGAGGATGAGGAAGTGAGCGATTCGGAGACATCGATGCCGAAGCGCTCCAAGTAGCGGCGGAGCTGGTTCCGGATACTGACCGCACGTGTCATAGACTTGAAGTTCAAGTAATGCTGCTGGCACCACTTCGCCTCCCTCTTGCCCTTCGTCACAAACGCCTGATACACATTGAGCAAGGTTAGATGATCGCCTTCCTCGACCGCAAACTTGCGGCGCGCAGTCTCCTCTTGCTTCTTAGCGTCGTGGCTGAACCAGACGTTCCCTTGCAAGCTGGTCATCGCCGCAATCGTCAGCATCTCGCTCAAACAGCCGAACAACGGGGCGGACAGTAGGCATTTGGCCAGCATAGGCTCGAGCGCGAGTTCGGCCATACGTGTCCCAAGAGGATTGGTAAGTTTAGCGTACTCATCCAGCGCTCCTAATGAGTAAAGGAGTTCGAGGGCGCGGATGATGAGTTCTGCGGGTGGTGGCGTGAGGAAGTCGAATCGAGCTATGTTGTCTATCCCCAGCGCCTTGAGTTGTAGTATCGTGGGTGCCAGGTTCGAGCGCTGAATCTCTGGGACAGTGCTCTCCTCTAACCGTTTGAAGTCGTCTTCGGTGTACAGACGATAGCATTTACCGGCTTTTGTCCTGCCGGCACGGCCTGCTCGCTGAGTCGCAGACGCTTTGCTAACGGGCGTGGCGGTGAGCGTCTCGATGCCTGTTTTTGGGTTGTAGGCCCGCAATTTGACGAAGCCGGAGTCGATTACGTAGACTATGCCATCGATAGTGACGGACGCTTCGGCGATGTTGGTAGCGAGGATTATCTTCCTATGATCTTCGGGCGCGGGCTCAAAGACATACATTTGCTGCTCTGTCGTCAAGCCTGCGTATAGTGGAAGAGGCAGAATCCTATGGGCATCCTTCGGTAGAGAAGGTAACCTGTCCGCAACCATCTCGAGGGCAGTTTCGATGTCGTCGCGCCCGGTGAGGAAGACTAAAATGTCGCCTGAGGGTTCCGACGTGTGGATGTCGAAGATGGTCTTGACGGCGCGGTCCAGGTAGTCTTCGCAGGGGTTGGTAAGGTAGTGGATGTTGACTGGGAAGGCTCGACCTTCGATGCTGACGATCCTCCCCACACTGCCATCCATCTCTTCTGCTCCATCTACTGCGCTTGCGTCGTCTCCCGCGAAAAAGCGTAGGAAGTCCTCGGCCACAAGGGTAGCCGAAGAAACCACGATCCTGAGCTCTGGTCTTCGCTTGCGGATCTCCTTCAGCACACCCAGCAAGACATCCGAACTCAGACTCCGCTCGTGCGCTTCATCGACCATGACGACGGAGTACCGACTCAACAGCGGGTCCACGAGCGCCTCCCGCAACAGCAAGCCATCGGTCAAGAACTTGATACGAGTGGAAGCGGACGTGACATCCTCAAACCGAATACTATACCCTACCTCCTGCCCCAACTGACATCTCATCTCCTCCGCTACTCGCTTTGCCACGGTCGTAGCAGCTACTCTCCTGGGCTACATGATCAAGGCACCTATGAGCGTCCGTCAACCACCTATCATCAAAACACCGCAAAGGGGGGAAGGTGTGTACTTGCCTGCGTAACCGCCACCAGCTTCCCATCGTTACACCACCCGGCTTGCTCCAGATACTGCGGGAGCTGCGTCGTCTTACCGCTTCCGGTCTGGCCGATGAGGACGGTTACGGGAAAGGTCTCGATGGTGTAGAGTAAAGCTTCTTTATGCCTGGCGATTGGTAGAAGTGATGCTGGTTTGTGGAGGGCTGGGATGAAGGCGTCGGTTTCTGCCATAGTGGTTGCGGCTGGATGGTGCTAGAGGATGACCTGTGACGGACTGTGAATGGAAGATGCGCGACAAGGAGCTTTCACATGGTTCTTCGTCCTATGGTTTATAAGGAGGTGGTGTCGCCAGTGCTTCAGAACGTCTGTGATGTCTTCTGCATCTTCTGCCGTTCGTCTTGCTACAACAACACCGCCTACGAGGTTCCCCGCCGCGACAGAGAGCAGACGGTTTGATATATCCTTCTCAACACTTCCACTGATATATTTGCAAAACATTATTAGTTTCGACCGGGCGAGATCGGAAACCATGTGTCAGCAACCCCCTTCGGTTAGAGGCCGCGTTGGTGCCAGACTACGCCAAGCGAATGACGCAGCTTTCGAGCTTTCTCATGCAACAAGCACAAACAGGCAGCTCTCCAGGCAGCTCTTCAGCTTGCTATCTTTCCCGATACCCACGGTCTCTGACGAGCGGAACATCGAGAGGACACTTAGAACATCAGCCAATTCAGCACCAGCGCTTCCGCCGGTTCAGCATCTCAGCCCGGCAGCGCAAGCACAGCTCCGTAAGCTCCGTAAGCTCCAGACCAGGCGCGAGCGCGAGAGCAGACATCACAATATGGCAGACCGCCCAGTCTCTCCTGTCAAGGAGTCAGCAACGACACGCGAAGAGATGGACTTTGACGACAACGACGCCGAACAGCAGGAGACAGGCAGAGTCAGCCCACTGGAGGCAAAGCCCACTGAAGCACCTATCAACTCAGCCTCACCGAAACCCCGCGTCTCCTTCCAAGACGGCCATGAAGAGATCCCACCACAGAAGCCACCGCGACCATTGAGCCCGCAGGTGCAGGCAGAGAACACACTCATCGAAGCCTTTCCCTCAATTGACACCAAGGTCGTCAAAGCTGTGCTGGCAGCAAGCGGCGGCCGTGTCGAACCCGCCTTCAACGCCTTGCTAGGCATGTCCGACCCAGACTTCAAGCCCGAAGAAGCCGCCCCGCCTCAACCACCGCGTCCAGCCCAACGCCAGCAGCAGCAACGTCAGCCGATGAATCAACTCGAAGCCGACGAACTCTACGCCCGCCAACTCGCCGAGCAATACAGTTCCCCTCGCAGCGCCGCCCCTCCTTCGCGGGGTCATACTAGTTACAATCAACGTGAACCTGCGCGTCGCGCTCCGAACCAACAGCGTCAGCGATATACCACCGAGGAGGAGGAGGATCGCGAAGGGAACTTCTTCGACGATGATCTAGCGGAGATAGGGAAGAACATCCAGCAAGGGTTTCAGGAGACGCAGAAAAAGTTCAATGGGTGGATTAGCAATCTGCGGAAAAAGATCGATGGAGAGGAGGATGATGAGGATGAGGACCTGTATTCTGGAGACGGGAATGTCAGTGGGAAGCGGCCGCAGCAAGGCAGACAGAACTTCGGGCCGAGTCAGAGCGAGCAGATGTACGGCATCCGGAAGTCCGCCGAGCAGACACGCAGGAGCACCGAGGCGCAGCGATATGATGCAGATCCGCATGAGCTAGACGCTGATGCGTTCGAGCGCCTGGAACTCCGCGACGAAGAAGCACCGCCAGCACAGCCACCGCGCACATCCAGTCGCGCAAAAGCGAACCCAGATCTCTTCAAACCTCAACCCAAGCCCCCGCAATCCGGTCCAGTCGATGAAGTAGACGCCGCTGAACGCCGCTCAATGGCTTCTGGACAAGATCCAGATAAAGCGCGGAAATGGCAGCCGCTTACGAGCCTTGCGCCGCATCCGACAGTCGAAGAGGACAACGATCCGTTTAGTGTTGGAGATGATGATGAGGAAGGCGGAGCTGCTAGTGGAGATAAAGGCGAGGACGTGATGAAGGAGGCGACGGAGAGGCTCAAAGAGAAAGCGAGGACATCGGTTAGTGAGGGGAGCGGTGAAGGCGGTGGGGCAGGGAAGGCGAAGGGTGCGTTGCAGGAGAGCGAAAGGAGTGGGAGTGTGAGTACGCGGAATAAGGAGATGGAGGATTTAATGAGTGGGAGTGGGAGTGGCAGTGGGAATGGAGAAAAGAAAGAGTAGTTGCGAAGTGTCTTGCCAAGCAGCCCCTTCGAGCTAGCTAGCATGGCTGGGTACCCTTGGCTATGGTATACAGCCAAGCAAGAGGACTATCTGAGTATCCGTGTCATACCATCCGTTCCTTGTTTCTCGTATTGCTTGTTCAGTGCCTTCCTTCTGCTTCCAGCGAAGACACTCGATCTAGACATAGTCTGATCAGACCGACGCGTCCTTCTGCCATGAACCAGAAGACACCATCCGATTTCCTTCTTGCAAAGTAGCACCCGGTTTTGAGTCAGATGCGACCAATTTTCTGCTCCTGGCTCACAGTTTCCAGCAATCTCCATGGACTTGCGCGCACTTTGGGACCCCAACGTCTGGTGGGTTTGCCATGGCCGAGCGCAGGGCTAGGCGTTAGTCGAGGCGCCCAGTATGTGAAGGAGTTAATCTACTTCATGATACAGTAGGTAGCGAGCCTTCGCAAGATGAAAAGTATGCTTGGTAGATCTCGGAGGGTGCTGATAGGCTGCGGAGCGAGCG
>Ga0058704_10001286_pt1 | contig 11828 bp, 8 predicted proteins | sample AgamicMgSfe_FD_71363 | JGI IMG/M metagenome (GOLD analysis project Ga0058704, IMG submission 71363) | Agave microbial communities from Guanajuato, Mexico - Mg.Sf.e | ecosystem: Host-associated > Plants > Phyllosphere > Phylloplane/Leaf | place: Guanajuato, Mexico | collected 2012-05-30
CCTCCGCCGTCAGTGCCAATGCCGATGCCAGATCCGCACAGTAGCGAGCCGAGACCTCGCTCTAGGTCAAGATCGCGGTCTAGAACTCCATCAGAGCATTCCGCAAGCGATGCAGAAGAAAGTGAAGACGAGGAGAGCGAGCAGCCTTGTCATCACTGGAGACCGGTCGTCGAGGACCAGACCGCACCATGTGAAGACGAGCTGTCATACATCAAGTCAAGGGAGGAGCACAGTGCGGTAAACACAAGGGATCACTTTGAGAAGGAGACCTTCTTCGAATTGGAAGACGAAGCTTTCGAGATCGTAGATACGGGCCGGATAGACTGGCTTGTAGAGCGCTTCAATGGCACGAAAGAGGAGCCAAACACCGAGTACATCATGCGGTCACAGATTGTTAGCATCGGTGGATATGACTGGCGAATCAAATTCTTCCCAAGAGGCCACAATACCGACTTTCTGAGCGTCTACATCGAGAACGTGACCATGCAGAGCGCTGAGTTCGAGGAGTTCGCAGAATCGAATAGCCTGCCCTTCCCGCTACTCAATGGTCACGACTACAGGGACCTCAACATGAAGAAGCGGCGAGTAGTAGCCGCGCAGGTATCCATGGTCATGTACAATCCACATGAGCCACGCACGTACGAATTCAAAACAGACGCGCATCAATTCAGCAAGCGGAGCGCGGACTTTGGCTGGCGTTACTTCACACATCGTGACGATGTCAACCTCCGCAGGCATGGTCAACGGGAGGCGCTGTTGCGGCGCGACCAGCTAGCTTTCTCCACATACATTCGAGTAGTCGAGGACCCGACCGGCTGCATGTGGGATCATGCCGACGACGAATCCTTTGAGAATATTGTCCTGTCGACTGGTTTGAGACCGTTTTCTGGTCAGACACCGGTGTTGGCAGCCGTGCTTCCACTACTCCATTTCGAGCCTGTTCGACAATGGCTCTACAGCTACAAGGATGCAACTTGTATGGCGTATGGACTGCAAGAGATCTTGTGGAAGATGCTGACGCGCACGAGGTCTTCGCATTACGGTAGACGAGTTACTGATGTCGGGCAATCGGACGCTATCACCTGGTTGCGAAAGATCTACAGGACGCTACGGAATGAGTCCAACGATGCGGCAACGGTCAGTGGGTTGATAGGTGACTTTGACGCGGAGAATGGCCGTGCGGCTATGCGGAGCAATCGGCTCAAAACAAAGAGTTGTGCCTCGATACAGCAGGCGGTCAATCAGCTCCCAGCCCGGCTCGCTACGCCGGGGATGCTTACGATGGAGCTGCAGAGACAGGAATTCGATCGGGAGAAGCGGAAGTGGAACAAGCTGACGAACAAGGTTGAAGTAGAAGATGTGGTACAGGTGTCGGGTACGCGGTATCACTTGCATGCGTCTATCACGCATTGCGGTGACTTGCAGTCGAACAAGCACAACGTTTACGTCAAGGCGGGAGGAGGCATATGGTACGCGTATGAAGACTGCAAAGTCACGGCTATGACCCGAAAGCAAGCGGTAGTGGCGCACGAAGGCAGCGACCGAGCTAAGCAGGATGAGCGGCGCGACTCTCCGTTTCAAGGTTATCACCGCTCACCTGACGATGAGGAGGACGATGAAATAATCTATGCGGTCATGTATGTCCGGGACGACAATCACTGCCATGATGTACCAGAGGTGGAAGCATGGGAACTGCCAGATGGTATCAAAGAGCACAAGCGATGGTCTGACGACATGGCGCGCCGTAAGGTTCTCGCCGAGACTGGCCTGTGTTCTTCGGTATCGGAGGGCGAGCGTACGAGTCTTGAGCATGACATTAGTGAGCGGGACGGGCGGGAAGAGCGCGATGCTGTGGAGGGCGCTGCAACGCCGGATTGGCCCCTTACTGTCCGTCTTCCTGGCGGCCCAAGTGTGCCGGTCATGTATGCTGACGAAGTCCAGGACGAGGAGGGTGATGTTGTTATGTCCGATGCGGGTGACGACGAGGATGGTGACGTGCATGCCGACGGTGCTTCGCTTCATCTTGATAGAGTGGAAAGCGGCAATGATCTAGCGGCATCCACATACCTAGCGAAGATTCCGACGATGACATCTTCGACGGAGAGGCGACGCGTCGTCTTCGACTGCTTAGGCAGGGATTATTACTCCGGCGAGACGCTAGGCGATACGTACCACGGCGAGGGCCACCTCATAACCATGTCCGGCGACGAGTACACGGGCTCCTTCCTCCACGGTCACAAATCCGGCAACGGCACCATCATCTACGCCACCACGGGCAACACCTACCAAGGTTCCTGGCTCGAGAACCAACACCACGGCCATGGCAAGCTCACCGAAGCCGCTACGGGCAATGTCTTCGAAGGCGGGTGGAAGGACGGCAAAAAGCACGGTAGCTTCGTGCTGAAGGGCAGTGTGACGGAGGAGGATCGGAGTTGTTGTACCATTTGCTACGAGAATGAGATGACGACGGCGTTCTATGATTGCGGGCATGTGGTGGCGTGTAAGGAGTGCGCGGCGAGGATTGATAGCTGTCCGGTCTGTCGGAGGAGGGTGGTGGGGCGGTTGCAGATTTTTGGTGTGAAAATGACATTGGAGTGAGGCGGATGGGTAGGTGGTTCTGGAGTATCGGGCGTTGCGGAGAGGTGGTTTTGGTGATATAAGGATGGGACAGTAGAGGGTGTTGTTCAGGGCGTTGGTTTACTCTGGAGATGGCTTAAGGCGGTGCCTAAGATAGCCGCGGGATACATAAGCATAAGGGTGCATTCATACAGGCGTTCGGTGCAGCAGGCTTCTGCTGAAGATATCCCACCCCAGGCACGCGGCCATGCTTGTAATGCGGTAGTATAGTGCACTATAGAACACGATTTGGTCCAGTCTAAACTTTCGTGTCATATCCAGGATGACTGACGATAAGCTCTAGAAAGCAAAAGTGCAGTCGTTCAGTTGTTGTGACTTTGAACACTATAAGCGCATACGACCGGGCTGGAGCGTCCATACGCTCTGGAAAACAAGGCTGTTCTTGCACGTGAAGGCCCATGATGGCAAGCACACTATGTATATCAACATGGCGCGGTTGCTGGTGGTAAAGCGCGCCTGCTTCGCGACCAGACCGGCTTGTGCAGCAAGTGCGCTTGCCGCGACATGGACAGGTGTAATAGCGAATGAGGAAACAACGCACATAGAGCGACCATGTCGCCTGAACCCATGACGCCCTCGAACACACATCAACAGCAAATTACTCGCCACATTTACTCGTTGACATTTCTGATATCTAGCCTAACGAAAATTTCGCAAGCAGTCCTACCTATACAGCCTCGATCGACAAGATGGGCTGCGTGCCATCCAAGAAGAGAGCACCTATCGCAATCGCCATGAACGACCAGAAACCGCCAGCTAGGAAGCCGACGACAGCTGAGAAACTGGCGACAGATAGGAGGGCCACAAACGCAAGGTACTACATGGACACCAAAGGGCGTGGTCACACCTCGCTGACTGGCCGCAGCATCTCTGGCAAGAAGAGAAGGATTAGTAAAAGCAACGCAAGCCGACTTGAGGGCATCTCAATGTAAGACTACACCCTGAGTTGAGGATCACTGCGTAGAGCTGACTTCACTGTGTGGCAGGCTCGGTACAAGCGCAGCGTATATGTCAGTACTTACGTTGCCGGAAGGGCTGACATGCTGACTTGTGGGCGACAGGACTGCATTTACTGGAGGGAGTGGGCGGAGGGCACAGCTGTGGTGGCGGTCATGGCGGTCATGGCTGTCCATGAGTGTGATATGGGCAACACAGGTAGCGAGGTCCTGGATGCCGGGTTGCTTTGACGGAGTTTGAGGTGGCAGAAGATTGCTGGCCAGTCTCTATGCTTCCCCTAGGAAAGCCATCACGCTAGTATTAGTGATAAGATCATGCTTGCGTAGTTCTATGTCATCTCTAACTCGCTGTAAGTTCGCTGAGCTTACGACAGGCAGAAGGCTGGCAACATTCACACTGTTCTGATGTTGCCCACGCTGTACGGGAGCACAAAAGTATCGCTGCTCTCAAGATCGCATCGTCGCCTTCCGTAGAGCCGTTCGCAATGTTCGATTCGCAACAATGCCGCGCTGTATTGCATACCTGAGCTGACGACATTGTTGCGGTTACTGGACGTCGGACGAGCGTGCCGCTGTTGAGGGTTATGGTGATCCGCGTGTTTCAACGCCGGACAACCTTCGCTAACAATGATGGCATCGCAGCTCAGTATCCGTAATATCCTGCTAAGACCTGCATCCTCCCGCAAACCAGCATGCGCAGATAGTCGGTGTCCATCGAGTATACCATCATCAATCTCGTCACCTGTGTTTGCTCCTCGGCCTGGGTATAGGACCCGAAACAGGTCTTCACGCACTATCTTCAACGTGTACCGCTAAGCGGTATCCGTCCTTGGCACGGTCTTACACAGATACAGTCTCGCCAATGTCACAAAGCCCAACGCCCTGTTTAGTCGTGTCGACAGGTCCTCCATCTCCCTCCACGCCACCACCGCACCAAAGCCCTTCCTTCTCGGCTGCAGCACGCCATCTTCGCGGCGGATCACGCACGTCTTCGTAATGCGCAGAAATGCCGCCTCGAACTGTACCGTAGTGCATACCTATACTCAGCTTCGATTTGACCTCTTTGTGTATGCACAATGATTGTTCTGGCGTAGCGTGGACAGTACCCATGAACGAGGCCGGTGTCATAAGGCCGATGGGAACAAGGGCCAAGTCGAAGGGCCCTAAGATCTCTCCAATCCGAGCAAATGCCGGACATGGCGAGGGTGTATCCTGTGCTTGGTATGCCGTGTCGCCAGAGAAGTATACCTTCTTGCCGCCGGCCTCTATCGCCCAGCTGCACCAGAGCGTGTTGCCTTGATCGAAGGGTGAGCGGCCAGAGAAATGTTGGGTTGGGCAGCATGTTAATTTGATGCCGCCTAAGCCTTCGACGCTGACGTCGTAGCTATCCCACCAGTCCGAGTCCGTGACCTCGCTCGGCTGGACAGCCAACTGCTGCGCAAACCAGGGTTTGTTGCCTAGGCCAGCAAAGACATGGACGTGCCCTTTCCGCTTGTTGTAGACGTGCTGCACAGTCGCATAGTCTAGGTGGTCGTAATGGTTATGAGAGATGCAAATGATGTCTACGTCCGGCAAATCTTCAAGCGAACACGGAGTGGGTGTATAGCGTTTGGGACCAAGCCACTGCGATGGACTAGTCCTCTCACTAAACACCGGATCGCAGAGTATACGGACGCCACGCTCAGCACCAGGCGCAGCTGGCATCTCGATGAGGAAAGAAGCATGGCCTATCCAGGTAGCACGCACCCGGTCAATGTTTGCCATACCCCAGTCAGGTCTTCGCACTCTCACGAGCTCGTCGGAGCGCGTCCCGTCGGGTCCTTGCGGTACCGGGACAAACTTCTTCTCTGGGTTGTTTCCAAATCTTGCCTTGAAGGCAAGGCCCATGGAGTGCTGTTTGAACGACGGCCACGGGTTGTTGAAGCTCGTTGGCGGGTTTCCATTGTGATGAGCTTCCGCCTCCCACGACTCTGGCCGGCGTGACGGCAACGCTTTCGTAGCAACAGATGAGGCCATTCTGGTAGGAACAGTGAAGTCTCTGACCTTTAAGCGCAGACGTCCAAGGTGTAGGAGATATCGAGACATGACAACGAGATACTTGTTGATGACTTGGACGGACTTACCGGGCACGTGTCATGATGTTTACATCCGATCGGCGCATTTTCTTGCCGATTGCGAGCGTCCGCCTTCTACGCGAATCTCGATCCCAAGTGTAGCAGTGGGCAAGATGACGACACAGTCTTGTGGACGCCGAACGTGAGACCTCGAATGTCCGTATGCGAGAGGATACCGAATCTCTAGGATAGATACATGCACTGGGGTGGAGGGGGGCGTCAGAGTTCAGTTAACGCGAGTTTCCAGCGGCTTTCTATGTTAGGCCTAGCTTATATCGTTTGCACTAGCGGATACGGACAGCTCTGTGCATCCGAATCGACTTGCAAGGCTGCAATATCCTTCCAAGGATAAGGATACTCTCTGGTGCGACACCGAGGAGCGTCGAAGTCGTCGTCGAGTGTACAACCACCCACCTACATCATCCTCAAGACTGCATGACAATAGGGAGAGCGGTGTGTTTCTACTGGTTACCCATGGCTTGAACCTCACCATGATCGCAAAAGCCACGCTTCCTAGGCGATCGGATTGGGGATTCACACCCCATCATGCACCCCTCGTACGCCCAGGTTTTTATCGCACAAGTATTCCAGTCTCCTTCCGCTCCAAGCAAGGCGCCAGAGACATTGGAGTTGACTTTCGTCGAACGCTTCAGCTAGCCCCTCTTGTACCTGTCGTGTGCCTGGCACCTCCCGTATCCATCGCTAGGGACAACGTTCTCAATGGCCGAATGTCTGTTGACGATATGGTTGCGCAAGTATCATGCACAGTAGCATGATTGCTAGCAAGGTATGAGAGCGTAGGGCCAACCCAGAGCAGCATAAGTATCGCGGTGGGCTTTACTGAGCTCCTCTCTGTCTTCCTGCTCCTACTCTTCGTTCGTGGCATTGGTTGTTTGACTTTTACGGTGAGCTTTATACAGAATGCAGAGATTTGCAGTCTTTGCAGCGCTCTGCACGCTCGCGAGCGCGGCGCCCAAGGAGCCAAAGTGGCATTTCAGTAAGGATTGGCATCCCGGATGGTATGTGAGGACCTTTTAATCATTGGACCGAACATCAAGTCATGAAGTCGCGAGGTGCGAAATGTAGGCTGATAGTGTTGTAGGTCAGGACCGAGCGTCTATACGCCGGAAGGGCTTAGTGCTACGTGGTTAGCATGGTCGCAACCATATCCATTGCCGTACTCAAGCAGCGCCGAGCCCACTACGACTCCATATTCTGCTTCGATCACGAGTGCGCCTATCACTGGTACCGAGACGGCTGTTAGCACTACCGCTACAGCTAGCAGCAATGGGACGATGGCAGCTTGCGCAAGTGTGTCTGAGCTAGTAGCATCCTTCACGAGCGCGAGTCCGAGCGCAACTCCGACAGTGCCTGCGCAACTGGCATACGAATGTATCAACAGCGTCCCGTTCAATCAATCAGCCGCAGGTACGCAGTCTCCAGCATAGCTCACGTGAGCTTCATCTTCCACTCTCGCCTAAGTAACACGCCGGGAAGCACCTTCTAGCCCTTATCTCACCTCACGAATGGCATGTTTGCATTTGCTAATCTAGCTGTTAGTGGCCCTCATGGCCTCTATCCGCCCGTATCTCAATTGGCAAACCACATTCGAGTACCTCAAGGACCCCCAAGCGGAATACGCCGCCAAAGTTCAGCCTCCGTATGACTTCTTTGCCAACTGGGATCGCATCTACCAGAACGTCATGAGTGGCACCTACGACAGTGAGTATGCTTTTGGATTCGACCTCTACCGTTGCTTTCAGCTGGCGCATGATGGACACTTCGTCTACTACCCGGATAGTGTGACTCTGATATTCTCTTTCGGACGCACAACTCCCCTTGTTTCGGTGTCAGTGGATGGTACCAGCATACCGGAGGTCTACGCTTATGCCGATGTCTTGGCCGCTTCGTTCGGGAATGCAAGCTTTGCGCCAAGTTCATTGACCATGATCGATGGACAGAACTCCACGGAATGGCTGCTTAACTACGCGGAGTACGGCAGCTTGCAAGACCCGGATGCACTGTGGAACAACGTATTCTACATTTCAGCACAGGTGTCGTTGGGCGCCAGTGGGACCGGTGTAGGCACCTTCGCTGGTGGCGGGCGTGGTCGCTGGATCTATTCGGGCAACTGCACCACGCTAACATTTGCCAACGGCACAAGCGTCACGATAGAGAACTTCGCTCGCGTACTAGTACCGTTCGACGGCGTCACGACCGGCGAAGACATCTATCAGACGTACTTTATACCTCCGTCAAACGAGACAGTCAACGTCGAGGAGCTTGCGACAATGACAAGCGCGTCATCGTCTGTGCCGGCTCCGTCAAGCTCAGCTACCACGTCCAGCACATCAATACCTGCGCCAGGCTATCCGTCTCCTATCGTAAGGGAGACCAACAATCTCAACTCCGGCTATTTCCTGGAAGGTCAAGGCTATGACGATGTTGCTGTCCTGAGTGTGCCTTCTTTCGTTGGTTCTGATACCGATGAGCTCCCGTGAGTTACCCTTTCGAAATAAGAACGAAGCATTCGCACATACAGCACCAACCATGACTTCATCAGATCTCTTCTTCGAAATTACCTACTACGTCATCTCTTGCCTAGTCGACATGCTCGCAATCTGAGTTGCGCGCTGACTTACCCACTGAAATAGCTTCCAGGCTGTAAATACCTACACGATCAATCGTGCCATGGCAGCAAACAAGACTAAGCTTATCATAGACGTTTCGGCGAACGGAGGTGGCACGATCTTGCAAGGCTACGATTTGTTCAAGCAACTGTTCCCGCACATCTTGCCGTATGGTGCTACTCGCTTGCGGGCACACGAGGCGCTCAACCTGATCGGGCAGGAGATTAGCTACTATTCTGGTCTTGTACCAAGAAGTCTTAACACCAACGCCACGGTGCAGACTTGGGTGCCGTCTGTGTTCAACTACCGAACTGACGCCGATGTTAACTACGAGCCATTTACCTCCTGGGCTGAGAAGTATGGTCCGCATGCTTACGGTCCGGAACCCGACAACTTTACCACTATCATCCGCTGGAATCTGAGCGACGTCCTCACACCGGACAACAGTGGTGGCATCTACGTTAGCGGCTACTTGAACAGAAGCAATATCACCACCCAACCCTTTGCTGCGGAGAATGTCGTCATTGTGTACGACGGCTACTGCGCCTCGACCTGCACCATCTTCAGCGAACTCATGCGCCAGCAGGCTGGCATCAAAACGATCGCGCTCGGAGGCAGACCTAATCGAGATATCATCCAGGCTGTCGGCGGTGTAAAGGGAACCAACGACTTCCCGTGGGACTTCATCCTTGGCAACGTCGAGTTTCCTTTCATCTACCAGTACCTGCACAATGCATCGTACTATGATTCGACGGAGCTTGGTCAATACAACGCCTTGTCGATCTTACGATCTACGGACGCTGTCGTCAACGCCAGGGATGGCATCAGACAGGGTGACACATCGGAGACGCCGCTGCAGTTCCGCTATGAGACGGCTGATTGTAGGATCTACTATACTCCGGAGATGGTCGTGGATGAGACTGCTGTGTGGAAGACCGTGGCTGATACTGCGTTCAATGGTGTGAGTCATTGTGTGGCTGGTAACTACACTGCTGGTACTGGTGTGACGAAGAGGGCGGCTAGGCAGAAGCATGGTATCAGGAGGGATATGGATGCTGCAGAGCACTACGACTCGCTGTCGAATGTCTGGACGGGTATGGGAGGTATTACGCGTGGCGGAGACTCGTTCATGCATCTTTAGAGTCTCAAAGTCATTTTGAGGAGAATGAGCCAGCGGATTGTTATGAAGATATGATTGCTTTGGATACGTCCGTTACTTGCCCTTCACCGGTCAAATTCTCAATTTTCGACCTTGCCATGAGGTCCTGCTAGATCAAGCGCTCGGTGGAATTCAGCTTGAGCTCTCATACCTTCGGTTCTCTACAATATGTTCGGTTTTGGCTACCCTCTCCAAGATCAATTCGATCTTACGCCTACGTATTGCCTTACATGCTCCCGTACAGCCAGCCTACTACGAAAGCACTGAGAAGACGCAGGATGTAAATCAGTACTTCCGCACAATAGGACCAGTCGAGAGATACATGTTGTGTTCTACATTGGGCACAACGCATCGAGACCAGGACCCCAACCAGGCCACCAGATTTCTCCGCGGCGTTTGTCACGAACGTGCCGTACATGAAGAATATCCAGTGTTAGCCGCCATGGCATTCCGGGTACCATATCTCAGCTCACGGACGGCCGTGAGGAGACAATACTCTATTCTGAGGATGACTGGCCGGGACAAGAGGTCAAGCAGGTTTTGGACATCAGCAGCTTCGAGGTAAGCCCTCGGACGACCGCGTAAGGTCTCCTCGACAAGACTCACACGCAGCCTAGTATACGCTGCTCCAGTCTCACAAGCTGTCTTCGCAGTAAATTAATGTCCGCGCTTGGTCCGCGTTCTGCTTCAACTACCTTGAGGCGTTCGAGAGCATCCGTGATGTCATCGTTCTGGGCCCAAATCTCAAAAGCCTTGCCATCGCCTTCCCATGTTCGGAATTGACCATTCCTGGTGCCGGCGTGTGTGGCGCCTGGTGGTAGGTCCGCAATGCGACTACCAAGTCTGATCTCGCAAGTACTCGAGGGGTAGGAACTGAAGTATAGTTTCCATGATCGCGATACAGCCTCATCGCCGAAGATAATGAGCCATTCCTTGATTCTGGCAAGTCTGTTGCGGAATCCGGTGGAATCGCCGAAGCCGGTGGATTGCAGAGGTTGGTTCTCTGGGTGAGTGTAGTATACCCCAAGAGCCTCGGTGCGTACCTGGCGGTTAACGTGTGGTAGGCTGGTTCCTGGGAAGTGGCGATAGAGGTCAACGAAGCCGCCGGAGATCTCGTTCCACTCGGTGCTGAAGTGGTAGATGTAGTTGCGAAGTTCTGGAGGCAGGTCGAAAGGTCGCCATGATCATCAACGGAGGCCTGCGCGCTTTGACTTTGCAGCGTTAGGCTATGCAAGGCGAGTATATCTACGTGTTCAGTACCCTTCCTGCTTTTCGAGAGTACATTCCCAGCTCGTGCGGTGTAAGAGAGGAGTTCAGGGAGCACAGAGGAGACATGCATGCCTCGCCGGACTGCAGCCTAAGGTTTGGAGAAAGTTTCCTTGGCAAACTCCGTCATTGGTTACAGAAAATTGTACAGCACAAAGTGCGCCTGCTGCCCAACACAACTCGCTCGGATACTCAGCTGAGAGAAGACCTTCCTAATTATCAACCACCAACCACCGTCACGAGCAGCAGGCCTGCAACCCCTTGTTCCGTGACTCACCCAAACGCCTCGTACGTTGCCACCGCTTCCCCGAAGAATTCTCGGTATCGATAACAACGAAGTGGGAGTGGAGGGGCGCTTCAAAGAGTTGAGCGCCGCATTTTCTTTCTCGACCACAACCACCCCATAATACAGCAAACATGGTTTCAGCGTCGAAAGCAGCACGCCAGGCGAAGCGCGAGGCCGACGGTAAGGCGCCAAAGAAGACGGCGGCCTCGAAGCTGAAAGGCTCGAAGAACGCATCCGAAGCCTCGTCGCTGAACGGTGACGAGACCCCTCCCCTCCTCGACGGCGATGGCAACGCACTACCCGACGATGAGCAGCCGGCGACGGTGATGACAGACAAAGTACGCAAGCTCGCGTTACAAGAGGACGATTCGGGTATCTCAGACCGAGTCACAACTGGTGTGCTGGCATCGCTCGAAGCCAGCCGAGACGTCAAGATCACATCCGCATCGCTGGTGTTCCACGGCAAGGTGCTCTTCAACGATACCACCATCGAAGTCAACTATGGCCGGCGGTACGGTCTGTTGGGCGAGAACGGTTGCGGCAAGTCTACTCTGCTGAAGGCTATCGCCTGCCGCGAGTTCCCATTCCCAGAACACATCGACATCTACCTGCTAAATGAGGGCGCTGAGCCGTCAAACACTGGTGCGCTCGCATGGGTTGTCAACCAGGCGGAGCAGGAGCTGGCGAGAATGGAGAAGATGGCTGAAGAGATCTTGGAGAACGAGGGACCCGACTCGCCGAAGTTGGAAGAGCTATACGAGCGCATCGACGGCATGGACC
>Ga0058704_10001287_pt1 | contig 11826 bp, 4 predicted proteins | sample AgamicMgSfe_FD_71363 | JGI IMG/M metagenome (GOLD analysis project Ga0058704, IMG submission 71363) | Agave microbial communities from Guanajuato, Mexico - Mg.Sf.e | ecosystem: Host-associated > Plants > Phyllosphere > Phylloplane/Leaf | place: Guanajuato, Mexico | collected 2012-05-30
CAATCCCCAAGAGCTGAGCTCTGATTGTCAGCGCACTCCTGATGTTCTTGTGCTTAGCGTGGCGTTGGTGGATTTTAGCTGGCATGTATAGGTGGTGTGATGTGCTAGTCGCGTTCATTGACCCGGAAGAGACTGATGCGCGAAGGAGCACTGGGACAGAATGTAACGTACCCAGGCCATTGCCTTTGGTCGTTCTCTGGTAGCACTAGAGCCAATCCGGGGAAATGAACGATCAAGCTGCTACTCATCTACCGGAATGTGTTTCACAGGGCCTAGTGCATGTCATCTCTGGCTTGTAGCTCTGATGGGCGTTCTGTCCGCAAGAGCATAATGTGACGACACTGTCGCGTAGCAGCCGAGCAGTCTTCTATTTGACCTGAGGGCATGGAGGCGGTTCATACGATACGACTAAAGCAGACATATCAAGATGGCACAAGAGTTTCCATCAAGTTGCATTGATGGGTTAAGCTATCATACATGTAAGCATTTGAGGTGAAAGTAAGTTAAGAAAGCAACGCGCCAGGTCTCATCGACCTCTGGTCCGTATCCAGCCCGTCTCTCGCAACCAGTGCCATCCTCGTCTGAATATCCACCCATCTTCAAGGTGCCTGGCCGCAATGCAAGAAAAGAAGCAACTTTTTCATCAAAGCAGCAGCAATCTCCTGCGAGCCAAGCCGGCCGCCTAGAAGTGCAAGTCGTACCATTCATCAGATCATGCTGAGAGGGTTTTCGTATCGATGTTGTTATGTTGAAGTATGGTCGAAGCAGTCGTGAACGCCCAGGACATAAGAAAAGGCAAGTAAGTAAGTATGCTGGCAGGTGCCGTGCCAAAAGCCTGTGCAGTGTCGGTATATGCGCCGCTGGTATGCTGATATTGGTACAAGACCATCAAGCTGGAGATGTCCGCAGTACGCCCGCGCATATGCAAGGTCTTAACAAGTGTCAGATGTGTGATGCCGAGGTCGGCATCACAAATACAAGTAAATTAGCACCAAGTAGCACCAATCATCTATCGTGGCAAATTGGCCGTTGCAGATCGTAGCTCATACTGAATGAGGCTGGGTGTGCCATGCTTTCCAAAAAGCTGGCGCCGAATCGCACCCAGGATGCAGATTATTGTACAATTGCGGCGGCACAGTGTGTCGGCGCATGATTAGAATTGGCCGAACGGCGGAGGCTGACGACCGAACGGACTGCCGAAGCCACCCATGTCCTGAGCATCAGCAGCAAAGAGGCTGTTGGTGTGGTTTTGGCGCTGCGGAGTCGGAGAAGCGATGTCGCCGTTGGGGCGGTGGTTGCCAGCGTAGGCGCTCGGTGTGAACGGCCCATAGGCAGGACCAGCACCGAAACCGCCGTTACTGCTCCATTGCGGCGACGGACCAACCCAGCCGGAGCGGTTGCCGCGACCCACGGGCGGGCTCTGAGTAGCGTAGGCGAGGTTGACGTCGCTGCTCGGCGGCGAGAGCGGGCCAGCCGGAGTGCCTGCGCCAGATGGCACGCCGGATGGCGCACCTGATGCGCGACCGTCATACTCAGCGAGCTTAGTCTGGATGCGACGACCGTACGGCGTGCCGCGGATCGACGGGATCATTGGGCGAATGTTCTCCATGAGCAGCGCCTTGGTCTCCTCGTCGGCGAAGTCCATGGCAGTCTGAACGACGTAATTGGCGAATGAGTCGCGGAGCAGCTTCTCGAGCTCATGCGGCATGAGAATCTCATGAATCAGAGCGCGCTTGGTGTCCTCTCCAGAGCAGCGTAGGCACTTCTCGACGACGTTGGAGCTGAACTTCTGCTTCGACAAGAAGGCGACGTTGGTGTAGAAGCTCTGGCAGAGCGGCTCGGTGAAGCACGGCTCGCCAAGATCCAGGATATACTGAACCACGTAGTTGCCGAAGGGATCCTGCACGAGCGCAAAAGCATGCTTAATGACTTGATCGACAAGGGTGCCCTTCTGCAAGCCGGAGGCATGGTCGATGCAGCGCTGGAGGACACAGCAGCCGTGGCGATGCGTGCCGACAGTGACGACGTTGAGGCCGACACCGTAGAAGATAAACTGAGCATCCTCTGGCGACAGGTGGTTGAGACACTTCTGGATGACGTGGTTGCCGTTAAGGTCTTGAATCAACTGGACGACGTCGTTGTGAAGCGCCTCAATGATCATGTTCGTCTGCTCAGGCGTGGTGATGAACTCGATCATCTTCTGCAACGCGCGGGTGCCGTGCTGGTTGAGCGCGATCTTGGTCATGGCTGGCATGGCGTTGTGGATGAGGTCGGTGCGCTGTGCGTCGTTCGTGCTCTCGAGCAGCTTCTGGCAGAGGTAGTTGCCGAACGGATCGGTCATAAGCTCGATGATGTGCTCCTTGACTTCGCTGAAAATGATCTGCACAGTCGGCTCATCACGCTCGTCGAGCTTGCGCTGCAGGAAGCGGCACCCGTGCTGGTCCTTGCAGAGACCATAGATCTCACCGACAAGCTCATCGATGTTGATGGAGTTGTACCTTGCCTGAGCAGCCTCTTGAACTTCGCGGCGCTGCTGGGCAGACATACGCTGGTTGTCACCGAAGCGACCGGCACCAGCGACAGCGTGACCACCTTGTCCAAACTGCTGGTATCCACCATAGCCGCCCTGCTGCCCGTACATATTCATCTGGTTCGGCCAAGGACTCTGAGGACCGTAGCCACTACCGATGTTCATGTTGCCAAGGCCGTTGTTGAGCATGTGCATATTGTTGTATCCGCCGTAGTAGGATGGCTGAGCGTACGGAGAGATGGTGTTGCCGAAGTTCTGCATCGGGCTGTCTTGTGTATTACCCAACGGACCGAATGGAATAGCGTTGGCGTGCAGACCAGAGAGAGGAGAGGTGAAGGTACCGCCGTTATCTTCGGGCTTGGTGAAGGCCGCAAAGTCTCGACTTTGACGGTTGGCGTTGGTTGAGCTTGATGTGACACGGCTGGTGAGGCCAGATGTCTGCTCGGAGGTGATAGGCTCAGCAGCGTTGCTTGACTGACTTGGAGGAGAAGTGACTGGAACGCCGGTAGCAGCTGAGGTGTTGCCGTTGATAGACTTCAGAGTTGGGATGTCGTTCGTGGAGTAAGAAGTCATGGTCTTCTGCACGCCGTTTGCCGTGCCGTGGGGCGGTGAAGTCATCATGAGTGATGGGCGCTTAGTCTCAGCAGTGAACTTGACTTCCATGGAACGACGGTTGTTCGCAGCTAACTTGCTGTCGGCGTTTGCCAAGATGCTGTTGAGCGGAGCTATGTTGCCGTTGCTACTCAAAGCACTGGGTGGCAAGGAAATGCGGTGACGGCTAGCCGTGGCCCGATCGGTAAGCTGCTGCTGCGGCTCCACACCTCGCGCAAATGCAAGGTCGAGAGCGGAAGATGACAGGTCAACGTTGTCTTCGCGGCGAATCAGCTTTGGAAAGCCGTCTGCTGTTTGTTGGACTTGCAGAAACGTCTTGGTGCTTGGTGGTGAAGTGGTGGTCGACTTGGACTGAAGTGCGGAAGGCTTGTCGTCTTCGTCGTCGTCAAAGAGAAAACTTGTTGTGTTGACTGGACCAAGGACTGAGAAGTCAGTAGTGTTTCGCTTGCGATCGTATCCAGTGATTGGCATGGAATTGCGGTTTGGACTGTGGTAAGATGAACTGTCAGCTCGAAAGATCGGACGAAGTAGATATATGTAATGAAGGTTATTGTTGAAAGACTACAATAGAGGTAAAGAGGTGGCTGGTAGATTGTTGTATTGTTGAGTTGCGAGTGATTGTTCTGAATAGAACGATGAAGTGAACATGTGACGCGGTTGAGTCAACGCCAAGCCCCGCACACCGGGTGGAGTGGCAAAAAAGTGAGCTTCGCGCCGAAAACTGCAAACAATGGAACAACTCACTTGGCCGCTGCGCGGTGGATGGCGCTGTCAAATCCGTAAAGGAACGTGTCGTCCTCTTCTTCGTCGTCAGAATGGCGGCGTGACCCGGGCACTGACTGAGATGGAATGTGCGTGCTGCCAGAGGTGTAAGGTCGCACGAAGCCGACGGAAGGAGAAGTCAGCTGGGTGTTGGAGCGGCTAGGCCGGTTTACAAGGCCCTGCGGTGACGTCAAGCTTGCAGCCGAATAACGGTTTGGACGAGAGAAGGCGCTCGGAAAAGCACTTGCGTACTCTGGAGGACTTGCTGGCTCGCTCGAAGCCAGCATCTGCGTGATAGCCTCCTCGTGCCGGAAACCGTCCTCAACTTCACGCCGTGTTTCCGGGTCGAAGTTCGCGAGCTGAGCTTGGATTTCGCGTTGCTTCAGGAGTAGCGACTCGTATGCGCGCGCGGCGGTCTCCGACTGCGAGATTCAGTAAGTCTACGTTCAATAGCACAAGGCTCTGGCTCAAATCCTTCAGAAGAAAGATTCTGTCGCAGCGTCGAATGGACAGCGGCTAGCATAGGCAGCAGCTAGGCAGCAAAGAGGGAGATGCAAAAGCTGCACACAATACAACGACGGCAGCAGAGACTAAATAGTAGGCTTACCGGATTCTTTCGCACATACCCAGCAGGCTGTTCGCTGTTCGTTAGCCGGTGTCTGTATATAGTAGAGCCCAAAGATACTCCTTCTCCTTCTTCCGCCACAGCCGGCTCCTTTCCATCATGTGCCATGTCCTGCATGTTTGGTCTGCCGTCCCCAATAGCTCCCCAGCAGCTCTTGTTACGCCTGTGTCCGAAGCCTCCTGCCACCAATGGACTTAGAGGGTCTCCTCCCAGTCCGCTTACCCTCCTCGGACTCGGTGTAACATCTTCTCTTGCCAGGACTACCATGCTAGTATCGAGATCAAGACTATCTTTCCTCAAAGCCGGCTCGGGGGCGTCGAATGAAACCACGGCTGTACTTACTGCATAGTCGCCAGCTGCCTGCTTCCTCTGCTGTCCGATTGGAGACAGAGTCGGTAGCGCATTCGTGGTAAATCTTCTGGTCATCCCAGCTCTGACATCGTTGCTAACGCTGCTTGGCATCATGCTGCCGCTCAATCGATTCAGGTTCCGTTGCGGCGATAGAGGGCTCGTGTAGCTTGGGGCTGTAGGCTCGTCTCGAGGAGATGTCGCGCCGCGGTAGAAGAACGCCATACTTGCAGACTGTGAGGACTGTCAGGAAATCTACTCTACTGTCGAATGGTGGGATTGGTGCTCGCCATACTTTCCGATTAGACCTCGCCTTGACTTACGTATCTCGAATGTCTCCCGGGAGTCGTGGGAGAGATCACACGTGCGCTGGAATTCAAAAGGTACACCAGAAGGAATGCCAAAGTAGTACAATAAAGACAGTGAACAGAGAAACCTCGCCTGAGGTGAGAAGAGGCGGGGTGTGTCTCGCAGGTCAGGTCGATCTTCGGCCCAAGGAAGGCGCGAAGGGTCGTTGAGCGCGGCTCTTTCAGCAAACTGGAGAGCCGACCTTCGAGCTAGACAACTCTTGCCTGACCAGTCCTGAAACGCCTGAATCCACTCTCGACAGATGGCGCGCAAAAAGACGGAGCGCTTGAGCGCTTTGTCGGAAGGGCTTCAATTTCAGGGTGCCCTATGTTCTCCAGGCTTGGAGATGCGCAGGGACCGACTCACGGCCGGGTACCCGAAAGGGGATGGGATCTCGCAAGTCCGCCTGTTCTGAAACAGACAACCAATAACCGATCCTCCAAATCGTTGTAGACAGATTTCTATACTGATACATATATACATTTTGGGGCGTCTCTACAGTACTAAACTCATACGACCATAGCATTCCAATATTGCCCTGTCTCTATTTCTCCTCTCCCATGTCCACCTTGTGCCGAAGTTCTGCAGCCCTGGGACGCTCATCCCTGCCCAATGTACGGTGACGTTTCTCTGGTACCCCTACCACTGAATGGATGAGATGGGTCGCATTAGACCGCCGCACTTCTCTGCATCCAAGAGCTCTGTGTACCTGTCTTCCTTGCGTTCTCCACTTGCTGTGAGTAAACGAAGGCCTCGTGCGATTGATAGGAGGTAAACTCCGTTATCATTGGGCAGTGCAGCGCTTGTGTTTACCCAGCATAAAACAGGCGCTGGCCGCGATTAGCGCGATCGCGATGCACTAAGCTAAGCTTGGTAATAGTCCGTCTACTCTTCGAGTCATTCTGATAGAGGGCATTCGAGACTGTATCTGTCACTAACATCGAAGAAAAACCAACTCAGTGAAGAGTTTTACGATAGCGGTCATCGGGTCACAAGGTAAGGGCCGCGAGGCTGATACATCGCCAGAAAACCAATTCCGTACCTGAATCTGCAGGGTCCAAAAGCTAAAGCACGACATAACGACATCGCTTAGTCACAGTCACAAGGCTTGGCTTTCTCTCACTCACCCAACCCACCTTCTTGGCTGCGATCGTGCACGTGCCTGTTGATGAAGTGACCCGGAAGCAAATAGACTAGAGGCAGGCATAGACGTGAGAGGACAAGATGCCGCCTCGACCAAAGAAAACCGGTCCTGTAGAGGTCGCAGAAAACTCTGCTGCCAAAGTACGCCACGTCAGATCCTCGCACTTCATTGCAGCAGACTGACATATCGCAGAGCGGGTCAAAGGCTCCAAAGAAAGCGCCACCTCGACGACCCAAAGCAAAGGAACAGTCAGACCCGGAGCCTGTCGCCGCAAGCAGCACTTCCAAACAACCTAACCAGCAAGATGGCCCTGCTCCACTTCCGGCTCCCGCTCCAACGGCAACGATGGCAGCATCGACACAGAATCAGCCCATCAAGCGGCGACCGCCGATCATGCGGGACGATATGGACGCTTTGTTGAAGCCCTTCTATTATCAAAAGCACTTGACGGACCCTATCAACACTGCGCGCGACAAATGGAACCTCTTGCCAGCCTTCCTGCGCGTTAAAGGGCTTGTGAAGCAGCATCTTGACTCTTATGATTATTTCACGGATGTCTCATTGAAAGAAATCGTAAAGGCCAACAAGACCATCCATGCGGATGCTAACAGAGACAAGTTCATCACCTTCACGGACATTCGGGTAGGCAAGCCTAATCGACAAGAGGAAAGAGGCGTCGGCTATGTCGATTCGGATGTTACGCCAAATGAATGTCGATTACGAGATATGACTTACGCTGCACCCATCTACGTTGACATCATCTACTCGAAGCAGGCGGGCAAAGTCAGCAAAAAGGGCATACTGATCGGCCGAATGCCAATGATGCTCCGGAGCGCGAAATGTGTACTACACGGTCGGTCCGAAAAAGACATGGGCTTGCTTAACGAGTGCTCCGTCGACCCTGGCGGCTATTTCATTGTGCGTGGGCAAGAGAAGGTCATTCTCGTGCAGGAGCAGCTGAGCAAGAACCGTGTCATTGTCGAGTCCGCAAAAGGCGTCATCCAAGCGTCAGTTACCAGTCATACGGCGAACGTCAAGACGAAGACATACGTCCTGCTCAAGAAAGGCTTGCTGTACCTGAGGCACAACTCTCTCAACGAAGATGTTCCAGTCTCGATTGTGTTGCGCGCAATGGGCGTGCAATCTGATCACGAGATCCTTCTCTTAGCTGCCGGTAGTGACGCTGTCTATCAGGATGAGTTCGCACCGAATCTGGAGCAAGCAGCTTTAGAAGGCGTATTTACCCAGGAGCAAGCGCTTGACTATATCGCCTCGAAGCTTAAGCCTGACCGGTTCCCAACCTTCGGTCAGAAAACAAAATCACCGAAGCAGCAAGCGCTTGATAAACTGGCTGGCACTATTATTCCGCACGTCGAGGTGACTGGCATGAACTTCAGGCCTAAGGCACTCTACATCGCTTTCATGACACGCAGGGTGCTCATGGCCATGCACGATCCTAAGCTTGTCGATGACCGCGATTACGTTGGCAACAAGCGCCTAGAGCTGGCTGGTCAGATGCTTGCTCTGCTGTTTGAGGACTTGTTCAAAGAATTCATCAAGATGATCAAGGTCAGTATGGACAAGACTTTGAAGAAGCACAACCCCACAGCAGAGTTTGACCCGGTGAACCTCATGGGCCAGTTTGAGAGCCGCATAACGCAGGGCATGGAGCGGGCTATATCGACAGGCAATTGGACACTCAAGCGTTTCCGTATGGACCGTGCTGGTGTTACTCATGTACTGAGCCGACTGAGCTACATCAGCGCGCTTGGTATGATGACCAGAATCAGCTCGCAGTTCGAGAAGACCAGAAAGGTCTCCGGCCCACGCGCTTTACAGCCTTCACAATTCGGTATGCTGTGCACAGCTGATACACCAGAAGGAGAAGCTTGTGGTCTTGTCAAGAATTTGGCACTCATGACCCACATCACCACGTCTGATGAAGAAGAGCCTGTCAGACGCATGGTCTTCATCCTCGGCGCAGAAGACGTCACATCTTCTTCCGGTACAGAAGTCTACGGCACCGGTGCATATATCATCTTCATCAACGGTACGCCTTTGGCACTCACTAGGCAGCCGAAGCAGTTCCTTGTCGCATTCCGGAAGTTCAGACGCATGGGTCGTGTCTCTGAATTTGTCAGCATCTACATCAATCACCACCACAACGGTGTGCACATTGCGACAGACGAAGGCCGAATCTGTCGACCGCTCATTGTGGTCGAGAAGGGCAAATCGAAGGTGACGACCCGGTTCTTAGAGTCGCTGCGGAAAGGCACGATGGACTTTGACGATGCGCTCTCCCGCGGTATCGTAGAGTATCTGGATGTGAACGAGGAGAATGATTCGAACATTGCTATCCTAGAAGATCAAATCAACCAACACACCACCCATCTGGAGATCGAGCCTTTCACGATCCTGGGCGCCGTCGCTGGGCTAATCCCGTACCCTCACCACAACCAGTCACCTCGCAACACCTACCAATGTGCTATGGGTAAACAAGCAATCGGAGCCATTGCGTACAATCAATTCACACGAGTTGACACGCTGCTGTATCTCATGGTATACCCGCAGAAGCCCATGGTCACCACAAGAACTATTGAGCTGGTCAAGTACGACAAGCTGCCTGCCGGACAGAACGCCATCGTCGCAGTCATGTCCTACTCCGGGTACGATATCGAGGATGCTCTTGTGCTCAACAAAGCCTCGTGCGATCGTGGCTTCGGTCGCTGTCAAGTCTTCAAGAAGATTAGCGTGCCGCTCAAAGGTTATGCCAATGGCGCGTCAGATCGCATGGCAGACCGTGATAAGGAGAACCCGAAACACCGCAAGATTGGCAACGACGGAATCGTCGAAGTTGGCTCACAGATTGAAGCTGGTGATAACTACATGCTCAAGGAGACACCAATGAACCAGACTACCACCGTCTCGGGTCAAGGCCAGAAGTGGGCTCCGGCACATATGTCCTATAAGCTGTCTGATCCGTGCTATGCTGACAAGGTCTTGATCACCACCAACGAAGGGAATAACACCATCATGAAGATCCAGACTCGACAGACGCGCAGACCCGAGCTCGGCGACAAGTTCTCTTCGCGCCACGGACAAAAGGGTGTTACTGGCCTGCTTGCCGAGCAAGCCGACATGCCATTCAATGACTTCGGTATCTGTCCGGACATCATCATGAACCCGCATGGTTTCCCGTCTCGTATGACTGTCGGCAAAATGCTTGAGCTCGTCTCCGGCAAGGCCGGCGTGCTAGAAGGCAAGCAGGAGTACGGTACATGTTTCGGCGGAAGCAAATTTGAAGACATGGGTCATGCGCTCGTTAGGCACGGATTCAGCTATTCGGGCAAGGATTTCGTGACCTCTGGCATTACTGGCGAGAGTCTACCAGCCTATGTCTTCTTCGGGCCGATCTACTACCAGAAGCTCAAACACATGGTCCAGGATAAGATGCACGCTCGTTCAACTGGTCCACGAGCCATCCTTACGCGCCAGCCGACGGAAGGTCGTTCGAGGCAGGGTGGTCTGCGTCTCGGCGAGATGGAGCGTGACTGCTTGATCGCTTATGGTGCAAGCCAGCTTTTGCTTGAGCGACTGATGCTGAGCTCGGATGCACATGAGGTTGACGTCTGCGAGAAATGCGGCATGATGGGCTACAACAACTGGTGCCAGTCTTGCCAGAGCAGTGGCGGCGTGGTGAAGATGACGATGCCGTATGCGGCGAAGTTGCTAATACAGGAGCTGATGAGTATGAACGTTAAGGCGAGCTTGCAGTTGGGCGATGAGTTTCCACGGGATTAGCGCAGGAAACACGGCGAGGCCCAAAGCTGATCATGCTCCGAACGAAAGCATAGCGGTTGGCGTCAGCATTCACAGCGTTCCGTACTAAGTACTCTGTCTAGCTGTACCTTGTGTGTTTCTAATCATTGTATACGTGCCTGACGGTTCCGCATAGGACAGTATCTGCATAACTCGGCTCGGTAGCCAGTTGTAAGCGTCGGTGGCTGTTCGCGTGGTCGTACAGATCCCTCGCTCGCAGCCTTGCTCGCGCACCTCCACTGCAGCATATCGTACTGCAAACCTATGTTATAGGGACATAGCCTAAGTAGTCTGTAACGGTCAAATCGTTGCATTGTTAACAGGCTGCCTTGTACAGAAGCTTAAACAACCAAAACTCGATAACGGCAGCCTCGCTACGATGTCCTACCGCTACGAACCTCTACCTGATACTCAACACATACGACTACTGTCACTGCATGCCTTGAGCGGGCACAACTCGGTTGCTGCCACACTCTCAACGCACAGCCTAGACGATCCGGTCGCGTATGGCGCCTTGTCCTATGCTTGGGGTGTAGCGGAGACGAGATGTGCAATACAGATCGACGGCTCATCGTTCCAGGTTTGGCCCAATTCATACGCTGCACTGTTACGCCTAGTACAGGCCGGAAGAATCGGTCCTGTATGGATCGATGCCATTTGCATCATCCAGAACGACAAAGCAGAAAAGGCTATGCAGGTGCCATTGATGTCTGACATCTATACTCATGCCTCAAGCGTATACGTATGGTTGGACGAAGCATCCACTGCAGAAGAGCAGGCTTCGATAATGCTGCCTGACATGCTGGATCGCCTGGAGAAAGCCGATCTGCTAGCAAGGCCTACCTTCCAAGAAGTGCCGAACCTCAGTCAGACGTTCCAGGAGCTTGGCCTTCCCCCCCTTTCTCGTATATCTGAGTCAGCCTAGCTCGTATCATCGATCGGCTGTGGTTCAATCGCCTTTGGATAATGCAGGAGGTGCTGCTAGCCAGAAAGATTATCATCCTATGCGGCAACGCGCAGGTTGACTGGGACCACATCGTACGTCTCGAGCGCCAGGTGCTCCAGCGGCAACTGCACAGTATTCTCAAGGAACCTGTCCTCACGTCAGCCCAGATCTTCGAAGCCCTGAATAGAATCGCCAATTTCTCCACTTGCAAAGCTAAGATGGCAGCCAGTCCGAACGGCAGCGTACCCACGACAGTACTGTTGCACGTCATACGCCGCAAGGGCGTGAGTGTGCCGGCTAACAGGGTCTACGGTATACTGAGCTTGGTGCCGGCATCCGTGAAAGCGGATGTTGTTGTCGACTACACACTAGACCCAGCCATTGTCTATGCCAACTTCGTCCAGCTGAATCTGCGGGACGACCCAATGTTGGAGCTTTTTAGCCAGGTACGCGGTCCGGAGCTGTTCCGTATGCATGGCCTGCCCTCGTGGTGCTTGGAGCTCGATCGCCCGCCTCCTATCAATCGCTTTGAAGGCAGTAATGGACTGGCGTCCGGCTATCATGCTGGTTTTGCGCCTCCGTTATCCGAGCGACATGTGGTGTGCGAGGCCTCAGATCGTAACGTCTTGCGGATCCCTGGGTTCCTCATTGATACGGTCATCGACAATATAGAAGCTTTCGCAACGCCATCC
>Ga0058704_10001289_pt1 | contig 11822 bp, 11 predicted proteins | sample AgamicMgSfe_FD_71363 | JGI IMG/M metagenome (GOLD analysis project Ga0058704, IMG submission 71363) | Agave microbial communities from Guanajuato, Mexico - Mg.Sf.e | ecosystem: Host-associated > Plants > Phyllosphere > Phylloplane/Leaf | place: Guanajuato, Mexico | collected 2012-05-30
TGTGTGTTACTGGTATATGTACTTTGTCGATGCCGCCGCATTTTCTCTATTCTATTGATCGATCTCCACACCACAACTCAAGCCTTCTACTACCGAACGCCACTTTACCGACCGGCATACATCGAACAACATTGAATAAACCCCGCTACAACACAACGTCCACAATCCTCACTGCAGCACATGTCTAATGGATCATCTATGCCCGCGCCTGTCCTTCCCACTCGCCCCTTGCCTGTCATGTCTTTCTCAGACCACGGAGCCTTCGACTGCCAGTACCCCGCTCCATCTTCAAGTCCGACGAACGAGCCTCACCCACATCCTCTCCGGTCTCACAGCACTGAAAATCTCCATGACAACTACTCCAGCAGAGCCAGCAGGCAATCGATCTACAAGCGCAGCTCTCAGTCCCATCAGTCCAGTGACCGGCCTGACTCTTGCGTTTTCAACAATCCTCGAGGATCCATCTACCTCGATGGAGGAGATGGAAGCTACAAGATCGCCGACGATGATGACGAGATCCCGCCAGTGCCAGCGGCCATCCACCCTGCCTTCCGTCTCAGCAACCGCATCAGCACCTCACAAAAGGAAGGACTCGGCGACATTGCCGTACCTGAGCCTGTCGTCCATCCAGGCACGGAGTATCCGATAGTGGCTGTTCGACCACCTCTTAGGCCGACGATTTCGTTCGGTGGTGAGAGTCGGATGAGCTATTACTCGCTTGCTTCGACTGCATTGGAGCAGAAGTCCAAGGCTGCTGCTGTGAAAGAGGAGTTACAGCGGCGAAGAAAAGAGCAAGAGAGCATGAACTGGAGATTCTACGCTTGTTTTGCTACATTTTGCTTGCTGCAATTCGTCTGCGGCTTGGGCGCCACCTCGCTGGCAACAGCGCTTCCGGTAAGCCCTCCACCATCTCCTCGGCGAGTCGGGAGCTTCTCACTGACAAGGGAGCAGCACATTGCCGAAGAGCTCAGCTCAACTGCCGTCCAGACATTCTGGGTAGCCAACAGCTTCCTCCTGGCGTCCGCTCTCTTCCAGCCTCTCTCTATGCGACTCTCACACGCTCTCGGTAGCAAGACGGTCTTACTTTCTAGCATCGTGATCTGCCTCGTTAGCTCCATTGCTTGTACACAGTCTCGGAATTTGTCAGTGCTCATTTTCGGCCGCTCACTCACAGGAGCTTCTAGTGGAGCCACATGTGTCCTGACTCAACTCGTTCTCCATCAACTTGCTGGACCGAGAGATCGCTCCGCTTGCGAGCGAGCTTTGTCACTCTCTTACTGGCTAGGTGCCGCTTTAGGGCCGATCATTGGCGGCGCCATGGCGCAAGCTCTCTGCTGGCGATACATCTCTTGGATCAACATTCCTATCTGCATTTTGGCCCTCGGAACGCTCACCCTCCTACTCCGCCTCTCGAACAAGACCATCTGGTCCTGGGAAGGCATCCAAAAGGTCGACTTTCTAGGCTGGATTATGCTTGCAGCTTCTATCACTTCCATCACCATGGCCATCAGCTGGGCCGGCACAACGTACCCCGCGACTTCCGCGCACACACTCACACCTCTCATTATCGGCATTATTGCACTACTTTTTTGGATCGTCTACTCACGGCACTGCGCCTACACACTCTTACCACTCAGCATCTTCGGCAAGGCTTCTGCGGCGGTTGCCTGCTTCGGCACGCTCGTGCAAGGCATGATCTTCGCGGCGATCGCCTACCTGATGCCACTATATTTCGAAGCAGCAAAGGACCTCAACGCCATGATTGCCGGGGTCGCCCTCAGCTCTTGGACCTTGTCACTGGTCATCACAGCTCTCATCGCCAGCATTGTGACCTCTACCTACGGTCACCGATGGACTACCTGGTTCGGTCTTGGCTTCGTAACCATTGGCACAGGCCTGACGATACTTCTTCGACACGATATGGGCACAGCCTTCAGCGTACCAATCGGTTGCTTCACAGGCGCTGCAATGGGAATGCTTTGTCCAGCCCTCACCACTGCCGTCCGAGCTGCAGCCTCAACAGATGACGAAGCCATCCACGCCGCGCCGCTTCAAACCTTCTGCAGCATGCTCGGACAAGCGCTCGGTCTTGCTGTTGGCAGCTCGATCTTCCTCAACCAGCTGCATAAGAGCATGCTAGCCAGTACGGACTTAGCTGGTGATGCGGCCGCTTATACGGAGAATGCCTTGGCGCTAGTCCGCACTATCCGTGGCCTATCTATGGAACAGGTCGACATGCGGAATGCTTTCGTTCACGCTTACATCGACTCTTTACAATGGGTTTGGGTTTTCTTCTGCATATTGGCAGGTGTGGCGTTGGTTTTCAATATATGGTTTTTGGAGGACTTTGTACCTGACAGGAGATTGGAGGATCGGGAGAGTGAGCTACATGCTTGAATCTCTTTTGTTTAGCATTTGGTTTCGCGATTGTTGTGTTCATACTGTTGCGTTACGAGCGAGCGAAGGTGTTGGAAGGATAAGGTATAGAGCAATGTTGGGATATACTGTACCATTAACATAAACAAGACTACTCTATCTGCCTTGGCGATTGATCCTCCCACCTTAGATCTACAATAGCATTGCAGCAGACGTTCTTATCTTGGTTCGAACCTCGAGGCGATGTATCGAGCGCCAAGCTTTGCCTATCAGTGCAGCTGTTCGTAGACGGATCGACTCAATTGACCTGATTCGCTCTCCATGTCCGTCTATCATCAATGGAGGAGGAAGCCAACAGTGACATGCTTCTCATAGCCACCACAGTCAAGATAGCAAGACGGCCCCAAGTTCGCAACTGGCGCAAGGTTTTCCTAGTGATTCCATCGATATCTAACCCGTGAATATCGATGCTCCGGTTGGCAGACGCTTCGATGCCTCCATCCGTAGATGTACACTGCAAATTTGGGACCTAGATGGCCGTTGATGAATGGAAACACTTGCGTCGTGATGGCGGAAGGTATCTCGGCTAACTTGCCGTTCACGCCAGCGTGCAGTCCAGCAACCGCGCCTTCGGGAAAGCTTGGCGTAGGCCACCGGATGCGGACATGCCTTGAACATCGCAGAGGTTAATACTTTCAGCAACCGTAGCCAGGCCATAGATCAGTCGTGTCGAGTTAGTCGTCAGAGTGAGACGACTTCTGCTCCATACATGACTTTCAATCAGGACTTGAGGAACTCTCGCTTCTACAAACTTCCATAGTGACGGGAGCGTCCGCTGCCTACCGGTCATACATGTGGCGGCGTCATATGACAGCCCCCCCCCTCCTGCCTTATCGACTCGCCTATCGACGACCTAAGTCCAAACATCTCAAGAAACGAAACGAACTTGATTCTTGAAACACTCTCGCAACATATCTATAGAAAACCAAGCCGCGACTCGATGGGCGCGCCAGATGATCGTTCTCTGAACCTTCAAGAGGACCTAACGCCCTCCGAAACCCGTCCAGTAGAAGATGCAGATATGGTCGACGGCGAGAAGATCTACGCACCGCCAGCGCATCTCGCCGCTCGCTTCTACCGTAACCGCGCGAATGTACGCCGGAAGTCGTCAGCGGCCTCCTCTCGCCGCAATAGCCTCTCCTCCGCGCATTCGCATGCATCCTCGCGACGTGGAGCAAGCCTAGGGAGTCAGAGCAACTATGTCGCACAACACCTCCGTCGCGCTTCTATCATTGAATCGCGTAAAGCACGCCTGGCCGACCGCGCAGCCCATGCGGAACAAGTGCGCTTACGAGCGGCGCTGGCAAAAGCAACACCACGGGGCAGCCAGAGCAACAGTGAAGAGCGCGCATTGGCTGCGCAGGCGGCCAAAGAGAAGTACCTAGCCAAGGTTGCAGCAGCATGCGCAGAAGAAGTGGCGCGCGCAAAGCGCATTGCGGAAGAAGTGAAAGAGCGCAAGACAGCTGAGGAGGCGCGTGTGAGGCTAGAAATGGAAGAAAGACATGCTGAGGTAGAAAGAAGGCGTGCAGAGTATCACAGGAATCTACACACTAGGCGCGCGAAACGTGCCGATAGCACTGAAAAGAAGCTGGCCGTCGTAGAAGAGGACGTAGGGCGTGAAGAGATAGACGAAGAAGCTGCCAGCCGCCGAATCCAATATGCCTGGAGATTGTCTCGGCGGCGCAAGATCATCCGCCGATTCACCGAGCTGGACCTCAGTCTATCAACGGACGCTGGTTTCGAAGAAACGACCGCTCTGCTCGCCGATACGAGCGTGATCGAAGCTACCACCGGTCTTCTTATGCACCTTGGCCTACAGGACGCCAAAGATGAGAACGCGGCACTCAATACGCGGACATTTTTGAGTGCATACCTCATGAAGCTTCACCCGATATCCGTCCTCACCAACGTCAATGGTGCTCAGGAGCAGGACGTACTGCATAAAGCTTCCGATCTATTGACGAGTTTTGAGGATGCGCTCAGCCGTCTCAGCTATCTAAACGACTTCCTTCTTTCGAGTGAGACACAACAGGAAACGCTCTCGCAGTCCTACTCGTCGTATACCTCAGCTTTCGCGGCGTGGAGACTGCAAGATTCGTCAGTCCTGATCGAAGGTATGGTGGCGAGCTTCGTGGAACTCGATGCTATCTGGCAGACTGTCAAGGACGACAGCCGCGGCGAGGTGGCGAATGACTTCAGGGAAGGAATCAGAGATAACCAAGTTATGCTGCTCTCACGCATACGGAAGCTCGCCGGAGCCGATAGGGCGGACTTTCTCATCAAGAAGGCTATCCGAGAAAGTCGGAAACGCAGACCCAAGAGACGAAACGTAGCCGAAGTACGACCTCGCGGTGTCGAGTCATCTCCGCCCAGCGAGGCGCAGGTCAGTGCCGCGGACAATGCCCTAGAGCCTGCTAGGCCTGTCGCTCAGGACGGGATACAGTCACAGCAGTCGACCGCAGGTGTCACGAGGAAGCTGTTCACGCCGATGCCAAGCAATCGCGTACTTACTCACGAGCTCGCCATAGACAAGGACTATAGACTGACAGATAGCTCTGAAATGGCTGCTTTGCGCGAGGATCTGTATCGCTCCATCTGTGCAGCCATGCGGCAAGGGTTCGAGGAGGGCTCAGGAGCCTTATGGACACTTAGCGCCGCCGAGAACGTCCGTGAGAAGCTTTTGAGAATGTTGAAGCCTGGCAACAGCATGTATACGCTTGTTAACAATACCCTCGACCTTGAGAACATCAGCAGGCAGTGCCAAGCAGGCGTTTTCTCATACGAGGGCTTCTTCGACTTCATGGCCAATGTCCTGCCCAAGCTATGCGCGCCATTCCGGGACCAAGAGATTGCCATGCTTTGCCAGCAGCTACAGGACGCCTCCGACAGCAGTCTCGACAGAATGACCGACAAGCTCTTCCGACTATTACGAGCAGTCGATATGCTTTCTCTCGACTACACCAACTTTATATTAATGAACGCAGCGCCTACCCTGATACGGGAAGCACCCGGTTATGAGGCGAGAGCGTTTACGACTGAGCTGGAGTCCGGCCGTGTCACGCTCGAGCGTACCAAGCACTGGTGGCAGTCCTCCCTGCTGCGCTTGACGGCCGAAATGGACCGCCGTGATCCTGAGAGTATTAGGCTGGACCGGCCGAAAGCTGAGAGGATCTACGCTCGTGCGCTTGTGGATCTCGCTATCGAACAGGGTGGTCTAGACGATGCGCCGGTGCCTGAAACGTTGATGCTTGACTCGGAAAGGTTGAGATTGATCAGATCTCAGGCGACACGAATCACAGTCATTGGCGCTGTACTATTGACGGCGAAGAATCTGCTCAAACGAGACGTGCGAGGCCAATGGAAGAATGAAGCCGGCCGACTCTGGCAGCTTCTCAGCAACGAACCGTACGACAACAATGACACAAGCGAGACTACGGCAGCTCAAAAAGCCTTCAGTGTGCTGGAGACAGCGCACAATATGCCACCATCAACTAAGCAACAACTGTCCGGCACAATCACACGCTTCTTCGTTCAAGCTGGCGGCTCAACTGGTGGTCGATTCACCGATCCAGTGCTCAAAGTGCTGTTCCAGCGTCTGCGGTCTCACGTACTGGCGAGACTAAGCGCGTCAACGGCGTCGGAGAAAGTTCGAGCAGCGTCGTCGGCTTCTGAGGCACTGACCAGCTGTGGTCTTGGCGAGTTGGTTGCGCAGGTTTCTAGTGTCGTTGACACGTTGGAACGGGTGAGATTGGTCGACTGGCAGGCCCATGGCAGGTGGTATGAGCAAATTATTGCTGAGCAAGCGGGCTCTCAATAGTAGTTCAGTACTCCTTTGTGGGCTACGGCGGACGGCGCGCTGCATAGTCTATTCCTTTGCGCAGGAGATGGTATGATGCATTTTCGTGTACAGTCACTTCGACGAAGCATGAGCCAGTTCGTGTCTTACAGCTTGCATAGTCTCAGACTATTTATTTCATTTGCCTGTATGATCGAATGGTAGGCTAGATTGGCAAGGTGAGACTTCGAGAGAAGAAGTGGGCAGGTGCGTTGTGCGTGCATAGGGAGCCATGACAGGTAAAGGCGCGAGGTGACATCCGACAGATCAGCATTACAGGTGAAGGCGCAGGTGAGGTTGTTCTTTCAGAAGTTCCGTTCAACTGCATCATATATTTTTGAACAAGTCTTCCGGGTTGATCTTACTCCCTTCCAGCAAACCATGTTCGTCCAACCAGTCGAGCCACGTCTTCCACTTCTGACTTGACATCCTGCCAAGCGTCGAACCGTCACTGTAGTACTGGTTAATGTTCCACTGACTCTCACGTAAGAATTGCTCCGAGCGCGGTGGACTGCAGTGCTTGCTCATAATCTTCGCTGCCGCATCTATGCTGTTCATTGCTTGGCGATAGCCCTCCATTGTCGCCGAAACGAATTTCCAGAGCGTATCGCTATCTGGGGCAGTGGGTGAACTTGCGTTGCGCGCGATGACTGGTGAGTATCCGTAGGGTATGTCGTAGTCTTCCATCTGGACAACCGTGAGGTCCATGCCCTCCTGCACTGCCTCGACGCCTTCCCATGGCAGGAACACCCACGTAGCATCTACCTCGCCTTTCTTCAGCGATTCGAAAAGGCTCAGCTTGCCCTTTTGCTGCTCGATCTTAAGCCCATCCGGGTTACCGCCATCCTTCTTGATGATGGCTTTCACGATATTGTCCTCATAGCGGGCATTGTAGCTGCCGTACGTCATGCCATTGCCGAGCTCACGAACATTCTCAACCTTCTTCGATACGATGGCTGACGCGTCCTTCTGTAGGATCGCGTAAATGGCTTGTAGCTGCATCTTGCCAGAGTGGTGATACGCTATGCAGGATTCCGAGGGACATATCGCAAGGTCGACCTCTCCATCTTCGAGGCGCTTGGCTGGTGATTTGCTGTAGTCGGCGTCTGGTGTGAGCAGTTGCACATCGAGGCCGCGACCGGCGTAAATACCGGTATCCCGCGCGACGAAGAGGCCGGTGTGGATCGTGTTCGGCGTCCAGTCGAGGGCGACTCTTAGGGTGGTTGCTGGTGCCATTGTTGGTTCTGCCTACACTGGATGATACCGCCTGCGATCATGGAAGCCATCGAGCATGCGAAAAAGACAACTACACCTTCGACCTATGCTTGCCATGACGTCTCAAGCTTGCAGTGGGTCTTGGCCATTGGGAGGATACAGCATGTGAAGCATGTTGGGGCTTGAGCCTCGTCGGCGGTGTCCATTGAGCTCACCTCGCACTCTACATACATCCTGAAGCCTTCTCTTTTCCATTCTCAAGCAGTCCGTAGGCTACGCCTGCCGACGAACCTCATCAACCTGGAGGGGGCCCCGTGGTACGTACTCCAGAAACATTGCGCCATCCGCCTCCTTCCGAAAAGATTAGCCTCCTCGGTTGGCTGAAAGCGGTGCTAGCGCCATGCGGTCACTCCCATGGATCCACTCACATCACGCGGGGTGTCTTCTGGGGAAGCTTCCTCCCTGCAGGTACCATCACAAACGTACCAACCGTTGTTGTGCTGCCGGTTCGCAAGAGTTCAGATGCGAGAGATGTGTCTCACCCAGCGGCACACCACCGCACACAAACGATGCCGGACGGCTGTTCCGAATGCAGTCGTGGTGCATTCTTGGGGAGGTGTGAGATCAGGCCATTGCCGGATGACGTCGAGTTGAAGGTGGGACGTAAACAAAGGCACATTGAGTCGTGAGACTCAGGCCGGTCTTCGACGGCGTGGCGCTGGCAGCTAGAGCTACGCTGTAGTCAAGCGAAAGGAGTACGTACTGCCCAGACCGAATAGCAACCTAACAAGAAACGCTGTCACGCCGTGAGATGCACAACCCCCTTGTATATCCCCGCAGCTTACCTCGTTTTGAGCACACGGCAGGTTCTACAGCCTTCTTTTGTCCCACATATCACGAGACTGAACAAACCACAGACAGACTGCTCGAAGCATTGCTATAACACGTCTAGAAAGTGAAGATGTGAAGTGAAACTGCAAGGTACCCACCAATCGTACGCCAGCTAGGGCAACTCGAAACGGAAAAAGGCAATCGCAGGTCGCCGCAGGTCGCGTGAGCAAGCACGAGATCAAGAGCTCCTTCTTCACCATCCCTCTCTTCTTTGTCCTTTGACACTGAAGCACATCCAATCACTCACCACGTTAACACACCGGCACTGAAGTTCAAGCACATCCATCGAGACAACTTCCAGACGCCATATCAAGCAATTAGTAAGTCTGTCCGGTCCACTGAAGCTTTATCAATGCTGTACTAGTAGCACGTATCGGTGCTTGAATGTAGCTTCACGGCAACGATATCAAGCCTGCAGAGCTCAACACGATGCTAACACTATGCCACAGTGACTCGCACTCACAAGGTTACCGACCGTGACCACGTCGGCCTCGCTAACGGCACGGCGGGCCCAGAGGAGCATCTCCCACGCTACTTCGGCAAGGCTGGCTACGCCGGCACCAGCCCAACAGACACCAAGAAGCAAGGCAGCGGCAAAGGAAACTGGTAAGCTTCATCATCCCATTCAGAGCTAGCCGCGAGCTTCCTACCGCCTCCCTGGCTCCTTCCGCCCTCCGCTGATAAGCAAATCCTCCCATGCTGACAAGATGACAACAGGGGCCGCCAAGGCGAATCCGAGCTCGAGGACTATCAGTATAACTCCGCCAAGCCACGCCGCCGCAGCAACAGCATCTCCATGGCTGCCGGCCACTCCGCTTTCAAGACCAAGTTCGAGGCACCGGAGGACGTCATCGAGTATGACGAGGAGATTCACGGCCCGGCGGAGACCGAGCTTGCTGACCACAATGAGCTGGAGAAGATGAGCACCTCCAGCTCTGCTGATACCATGGGCAGTGTTGACGAAGAGATGGATGTCGCTGCTGAGAAGAAGTAGTGGGTATGTATTGCTGGGTGCCGTGTCATTCGAGCTGCGAAGCTTAGCACGCTGCTGTATATGAGATACGATGGCGTTTGAGAGAAGGCAAGAGCGTTTGGTTGGTAACGCGGAGTTCAATATGGCCCTGCTGGCGAAGTACAAGTGCGATATGGGCGTCTTTTCAGGGACAGCGATGAAGATATGGAACGTGTAACAACAAGCAATGGAAATGAAACAACCGCTCTCGTTCCTTACCTGCTTTTCCTTGCTTGCTTCGGTATCGGTCTTGGTGTCATACACAACGTGCCAATGATTCTGTATGTACAGCAATTGCAGCGATGAACCTCATCAGAGGACGCGCTGATCCATGGCCTGCTATCATTAACGCCGTGATGCAACGCGCACATTTGGACAGACGGCGGGAAGATGCACAGCGTCTCAGCACCGATTCCGCCAACCTTCCTCATGGCTGCCTCCCGTCTTGATACGGTATGTGCATGGCCAATATTGCTTCAAGTTCGAACATCCCGCCTCTTGCGCGCCAGCATCGCCAAGCCGCATCATCTCCTAATCGCGTTGAAGATATGTTTTGTGCGGTCGGTCACAGTCGAAGGGAGATCACTTCGATCATGGACGTGTGGCTTGGCGGGACGAAGGGGCAGGTTACTGCACAGCACAGTACTCCCAGGCCGTCTATGCGAGCGATATCCTCATTCAGCAGACGATTTTCGCTCGGAAAAGGAAAACGCTGGTGAAGAAGGGTTGCGAGGAGACTATCCGCGAAAACACGAAGAAGCCGAGCGGGCGTCTTGCACGGCACCAGCCGCGGGGCCACAAAAGATGCGAGGCGCGACAGCAACCTCCAACTCCACTCTCTGTGCTAGCAGCTGCTTACCAGGGCTCATCTGTATCCAAAGCAGAGCAGCATTGCCTCGATTCTGTCAATCAATGGCCCAAGTCGGTCTCTTGCAGGCTCCTTCGACGATCTCCCAGCTGTTAACGACGTGCAGCATGGAGTCGAGGACGCGATGCAGCTCAGATGCAAATCTCGCGGTTTACCATATAAATTCGGGAGCTAAGGCCCATCTGCGGTAAAGAGTATAACAGCATTCATTTCCTCGCGTCAGGTGCATGGTCGTTGAAGCACATTTGCTTTCTCCCCTTTGTCAGTATGTTGAGCGCTTCGCTATGGCTAGATATTGGCGGGTTCGATCTTCGCGATGCTTGCTTGCACTTGTACTCGCAGGTTGTGTAACGACAAGCGTGACTCCTGACTCTGATCATAAGGGCGATGGTATGCATAGGACTTGGACAGAAGCACATGGAGGTATGAACGCTCAAGATTGATCTGTCCGCAATCCATAGCATCCCTCCGTGTTTCACTAGTCTACATTCAAGTGAATGCACTGATTATAACGACAGGTCACAGCAACCCTGCCGACATTGTAGACTATGTGATCATCGGAGCCGGGCCAGCAGGCTTTGTGCTCGCCGAACAGCTCTCCCAGGACCCGAATGTCAAGGTCGTGCTGTTGGAAGCAGGACCCGATGGTATCGATGCGGACGTCATCAAAGTTCCCGCATACGCTGGCTTTATCACCGCGCTAGTGACTGACCAGTACGTTTGGAACTTCACGTCTCAGCCAGACCCCAATCTCGGCGGTTTGAACCCACCGTTGAATCAAGGCCACGTGTTGGGCGGTGGCTCCGTGGTCAACTACCTGGCTTACTGTAGAGGCGCGCCTTTTGTCTTCGACGAGTGGGCGGAAATTTCAGGTGATGAGGAACTGCGATGGGATGCCTTGCTCGAAGACTTCAGAGCAACGTCTCACTATGCAGATGCACCTTCGGACTATGAGCAGTTGGTGAACACGAGTGCTTATGGCAATGGACCACTAGAAGTCTCGCACTCGGCTTCACTCGGTGGCTTCGATCCACCCTTTTTCCATGCGCTCAAGGCTGGCTTGAGTCTGTCCGAAGTGTAAGCTGACCCTTTGGCATCCAGCGCCGTACACCCGCTAATCAAGATGCAGAGACATGAATGGCGGCGTTGGCCAAAGCATCGGCGTCACTTACGGCTTCGAGACTAACCGCGTTTCGAACCGTACCCGAGACTATGCACTCGAGGCTTATGGCTGGCAGATGACAGGCCGCTCAAACGCGCAAATCCTGCACAATGCATGGGTCAGCAAGATCGGCTTTGAAGGCATGCGGGCCACAGATGTCACCTACTTCACGGGCCCTAACAAGAATCAGAGCTACGTGTTGATTGCTCGCGAGATCATTGTTAGCGCGGGTGCAATCGGCAGCCCCAAGCTGCTGATGCTTTCAGGTATCGGACCAAGACAGCACCTAGAAGACGTCGGTATACAAGTGGTGACTGACATTCCGGATGTCGGCTCCAACCTGAAGGATCATCACTTCTCCGTCCTGGAATACAACGTTACGAACGCGGTGGATACCATCTGA
>Ga0058704_10001290_pt1 | contig 11811 bp, 21 predicted proteins | sample AgamicMgSfe_FD_71363 | JGI IMG/M metagenome (GOLD analysis project Ga0058704, IMG submission 71363) | Agave microbial communities from Guanajuato, Mexico - Mg.Sf.e | ecosystem: Host-associated > Plants > Phyllosphere > Phylloplane/Leaf | place: Guanajuato, Mexico | collected 2012-05-30
GTGCAAGGGAAGGCTGTCTGAGCATGTCGCTGTGGGAGCTTCGCCGTTGTCCCATGTGGTTGTGGCGGTGCGTTTGGGCGGTTCTTCGATGTGGCGCCTCTTTCGATATCGATTATCGAAGGCCATAGATAATCGAGGTCGATATCATTACGTTTCCTGATATCTCCTACCGTTACTGTGATACGAGCACGAGCATGCTTTTCACGTGGATGCATCAAAACCTTTCGCGAACCTACAAGTAGGAGGATGCTGCCGTGCAGGCGCGCGCGCGCACGGGTGTCGCTGATAGTTCGAGAGGCCGCTACCGGGTACCTAGTATGCTATGACCATCAGTCGGAACCTCTCGTGTCTCAGTTACATCACCGGGCCCGTGAATGTCAGTGTGTGCATGTGGGATGAGAGTGAATGATCTGGAGACGGGGCGCCGGTGGATCATCACGGGGATCGATCGACAGCGGGGGGAGGGTGGCCAAGTCCCGGGAGATCGCCGACACGTGGGAGAAGAAGGCCGGGAGAAGGGCGAGGAAGGAAAAAGCTGGTTCCTTTGCTCACCAATCGACAACCAAGAGGGACACCTCCGACTCGCATTGCCAGACCGCATATGTTGACGAAACAGCCATCTGTCTGTCACTGCGGACGCTGGATGATGCCGACCAAACAGAATTTGCTAACAGGTAAGAAAATTTTCTCTTTGCACAAAGGGGCGGATCCAATAGCGCAGCCATCTCACCGCGCCTCGTCACCCGTTGGTCCTCGTCAGCCATGGGAACCATGTCGCATTCGGTATATGGACTAGAAAGCTGAAGACTCTGCTCCTGTCGCCATGTCGCCATCCGCTACACTCAGAGCAATCTACTAGGCTCCTTCACATCTCCGAACTCGTCGACCAATCATCGTTCGGGACTCTCCTCAAACTCCCCGCGGAGACCGAAAAGGCAACGTCAATTCATATCAGCTACGGTACGGTCTGTACACGATGGTGGCGCCAACCCTCTTCGCGCGCTCGGACAAAGGATGTCTACCTCCGTAACAAAGTGTTGTTGCTCGGAGGACGCCGCCGCCGCCTCATCACGGCCAACTGACTCAACCGGTTCACCGTCCCGACGAAACAACACCTCCAATGATGATTCGGGAATCCCATGGGGCGCCCCACCTCCACATACGCTCCGACACCAGACCACCGTGAGACTTGTTCTACGCAATCTCATCATTCCATCTTCTCTAGCTTCTGTCGCAATGTTCCGTACCGCTCGTCATTTAGCGTTGAGCTGTGACTAAGAAGAATCAACCGCGATCGAAACCTCGAAGACTCGGAGTCGACAGACGAAGTTGATCTCACGTGGTTGTCAGTCGTAGTGAGGTCCAATGCAAGCTCTGTAAGTGCCGTGTGCCGAGAGAGCCTTGGGCGCAGTTATAATCACATACAACGTAGACCATCCCCTTTCCACGAGAGAGTCAAGGCAAACACAAATTGTTCTTGGTCGACTATATTGGCCTTCGCTCTCATCATTTCACGCCTCTTTCCCAATTCCACTACAGCAACTCCTGCCGGACCTTAGTATCGGCGCTACACATTAGTCCAAAGGTATACGTGGAGAGAATTGACAAGACGAAGAGTGGGACACAGCTAGCAAGGGCAAGCAAGCTACTAGCAATGCTCATATATGCTCAGACGGCGAGTGCCGTCAAAGTAGCGCAAATGAAATGATGGCGTGTGCTCCATCAACCAACCACCTGCAGCCCTCGACGCGTGGGACGTAGAGTGCTACTGCACGATGTGCAATCGAAAGTACACGTACGTGTCGGTAGCCCAGACACTCCGCGTAAGCCACGTTGGGCTCGCTCATCCAGACGATGCCTCATATCGGGTGGGGTCTGGTTTGCCTGGTTTTCCTGCGATGTCACGCGTCGACCCGATCCTGGGGGATTTTCATGATGGTTTACGTCCCCCACCGGCTGCTCAGCGGTGGAGGACGGAAACCATCGCCCGCCGATGAAGCAATTTCGCAGAGTTCAGTCGGACGGTTGGTTGCTGTGGAACTTGAGGTTACACGTGCTTTCGATGGATGCCAGGTCGAGCCAATGTTGTTGTTGCCGTTTGTGGATGACATCCACCGCGCAAAAAAGCCACGTGCTTGACGTCGTTTGGACGAGGCACAACATTGACTTGGACAGGAAATCTTACGTTTTGCGTCTATGGGCTGTAGAGGGTGTCCAACTCCATCATCATCATCATCATGAGTACCGATGGTGGACAGCAAAACCCCACTCAATCCCTCCACCCACGGTAAATCGTCCGACTCCCAAACTTCTGCCCTTTCCGCAACACCACCATATGCCGCCACTTCTCCTCGTTGACGGCATTCACATACCGGCTCGCCTCGATGCACATGGCGCTGCGCGGGCCCCGGGCGGGCATGCCGTCCATGGCGGGGATGTCGATGGAGCGCCCCGCGTAGAACTGAAACCCGGGCTCGGTGCTCAGAGCCTCGAAGTGGAGTTTGCTGCGCGGGTGGTAGAGGGTGAGGAGGGGGTTCATGGGACCTTGGCGGGTGTCGAGGGGGATCGAGGCCGGGTCGGCGTTCACGATGAAGCAGTGGTCCGGGTTGGGCTCCGTGGGGCCGAAGGTGAATTCTTCGTGCGGCGTGATGCCCGGGAAGGGGGCGATTTCGCCCGTCGGGATGTCGTGGGCGTCGGTGACTTGGTGCAGGTTCGTGGAGACGGTCGCGCGGGTGCCTTCGATCGTCGGGCCGTCGGAGATGTTGAAGTAGCTTTTGGATTCCGTTGGTCAGCAGAGCGCGGAGCGGAGTGCGGGAAGGAGACCACGGATCGTACCTGTGGTTCGTCACGCTGACGACGGTCTCCTCGACTTCGTCCCCGACGAGCTCGACTTCATATTCGATCTCCAAACTCGTCTTCTCCACCCCCTGATCCTGGACCAACCCGGCGATATACCACAACCTCAACTCCACCGTCCCGGGGTATCCCTCCTCGCCGTCCTTGCTGAGATACGTGAACAGCACCGCCTCCCGCCCATTCCGCTCGACGGGCGTCGGCCCCTCGAAATCCTTCTTGCCCCAACCCTCCACCCCCCCGTGCAGCGAGTTCGGCCCGTTGTTCACGGCCAGGTCGTAGCTCCGGCCGTTGAGGTTGGCGATCTTGCCGCCGGCGATGCGGTTGGCGACGCGGCCGATGTTCTCGCCGGCGAACGGGTTGCTCTTGGAGCGGTAGGACTCGGGCGAGGGAAAGCCCAGGACGATGTTCTTGCCGGCGACCTTGAATTCTTGGATGATCCCGCCTTGGTTCAGGAATTTGAAGTTGTTGGTGAGCGCGCTGTTCGCCATGATTGTTTCTTTTCTGAGCTTTGCTGTGGGATTCGTATGGATGCTTCTGACTACTGACTTCGTGAAGGGGGGAGGAAGAGATCAGGAGAGATTTCCACTGTGTCTTGCCTGACCATCTCCCCCCCACCGGACTTTTGTGGTGGAGCTCCTATGATGATGGAGGGGCCATTTAGGCAAAAACAACGGAGGAAAAGGAGCATGTCACATGATCAATAAGTTGTCGGTCGCTGCTCACCGAGATGGTTTCCACACTCATCCTTCGCCAGAGGAAGGAGGAAGTAGACCAACCAAGTTAATTCCATGCCCTACGCTATGCCGTGATACTGACAGCATTATCACTGAAGCTGATGCCGTCGAACAAAGCGTCGCCTTTTCTCTTGGATTCCCTTTCCACTGGAATGTTCTTTCTTGTGCGAGGGGGGGTGGGGGTTCAACTTGTAGACCCCCCCATTGCATTACATACGACGCTGACGACGAGCAAAGGTGAGACATCATCATCAATGAATATCTAGGTACACACACCATGGACCAGTCTTGGATAGTGACTGCAGACAGTTCGGAGCAAGAAAACTCGTGAGAAGAACCGTTGTACTCGAAATCTACTTGCTGTCAAAGGACGTCCACCCAACCGCCGCCGAGTTCAGAGAATTTGGGGAAAAAGTCATCAAGAAAGCCCACCCAACACCTGCATTCATTCTCACCATCACAATGATGAAAGCAAAAAACCCTCTCGCTTGGACGCATCATCAAATGTCATATGTACTGATGAAAGGAGCAAAAACACCATCTCCTCGTCGTTTAGACGTTGGGTTGGTGACGTCACCCTCCGCGGAGACGGGACGAAAGGAAGAAAGATTGATGAAGTTCGGGGAATTATTACTCCATCTTCACCCAACCAGAGTCCCCTGACGTGCCGTCGCGCCGCGGAGTCTGTCTGGACGAATTGTACCCTCCGAGCGCTTAAGCCAGCGGAGCCAACGCCGCCTCCCCTGGCGGCAATGCGTGCGCCGATCATATTGTCATCATGCTTCATGAATCATGCCTTTTCGATTTGCATCGTTCCGCTGCAATGGAGGGTCCCACGTCGTCGTCGTGTCGCGGGCAGCTGTCATCTCTCCATTCAGGTGGTCACTTGGATGAATTTGCTGAACTCGACGTCGTTCATCGGATCCAATCCCGCGCCCAGATCTTGCATGCCCTGATACGCGCTGGACATCAGCTGGTGCGGGCACGACGTCATCCCGAACGTGTTCGCGTCGTAGTTCAAGGTCGAGGCGTCGAAGGGGAGGTGATGGTGGCTGGTGGTGAAGATGTTCTCGAGGTCGGACAGGCTGTGCGGGAGTTCGGGGCCCGCGTGCATCGCGTATTTCGAGCGCATGAATTGCTCCGGGCTGCTCATGTCCGAGATCGACCATTCGGCTTGGAAGAGCTGCGGGTCGTGGGACAGCGGCGAGTTTTGGCGGCGTTGGTGTAAGGGGGTCGGCGGCGCCGCGGGTGGGAACGAGGGACGTTGGGTTGGGGCGGGGCTGGGTGGGACGGGCGAGGTGGGCAGGCTGAAGGTGAAGTTCTCTTGGAAGGCTGATGGGGCCTTGGCCATTGTCGGTGTTGCGCGCGAGAGGGGACGCGAGGGGACTGGGTCTCGTGCACTGTGGTCGGAGTCCGATGTGAATGAGCCTCGTCTTTGTACGAAGCCGGCGCCATCGGCGATCAGCTTCGACTGCAGTTGGTGGCAGTCTTCCTCGAACGTCTCGAATTCTCCCGTACCGTCCGACTTGCTCTCCAACAGGTTCAGCGCGGCCAGGATGTCGTGCGTGAGAGGGTGGCCATCGGCTTCCGGCAAGGCAGGGCCCGTCCACGCTTGCGCCGACTGCAGTTGCTTGTACATATCCTGGAGACCGGCGACGAGCTGACCTTGCTGCTGTTCGAGCATCTCGACATAGCCTTTGGGATAGACCTTGTCGGGAGACTTTTTTCTCTCGCTGTACCCAGTCAGTAAGGGTCGTAGTGGAAGGTCTCGATCGAGCCTACCCGAAAACACAGATCGCGTTGTCGACCTTGCACCTCGTACAAGGACTGAGGCCGTCACATTTACTCTTCTTCAACCGACATCGATCGCAAGCTTTGCACACCCGTTTGCGAATCCCGTCCGCGGTTGAATCGTGTGTGCTCGTAGGGCGGCTCGAATGGGCCGTCTTCGAGGCTGGCGACGAAGGTACCGGAGACATGGTAATGGAGGCAGTCTGTGTTTGTAAACTCCGAGTGATGCTTGGGGGGAAGCAACGTGTGGGGGAACGTTTCTCTTCTTATTGAACGGTCAATGATGGAACCAGGCACGACGTTGGCGAGTGCATGCAGATTGCATCAGCAACGACAGATCGACCGGCAGTGGAAAGCCGAAAGACGGCCGGCAAGAGGTAGGGGAGATTGTCAGAGGGTGCGATATAAGCGCACGGGATGCGTTCGCCATGATATAAGCTGGACATAGGGCGATCAGGGTCGGGTCGGGTCTTGAGGCAGACTGTGGTGCACCGCGGCATCGAAAGATCCAAGAGCGCGCGCGCGCGCGAGCTCACCACTCCACCCATTGGTAATGATGCATGGTCCTGGTTTGAATGGGGCAGCCCACTGGCAGAGACGCAGCCTTGAGACGGCAGCATCATCCGGAACCCAGGGCGACATCCGTAAGCGTACCTCCCCCTCCCGTCCACATGGGTGGGCGGTTAGGTGTTAGGAGGTAAGGAGATGGCCGAAGTGCAGTAGGGAGTTAAGTTGGAGTTTAGGTGGCGACGGCGCTGGCTGCCGGCCCAGTGTCGTGTTGCGTGCAAACGGCCGCTATCTCCTAGCGGTGGATGGGTGGAGGACGTGGGAGAAGAAGAAGCCTACCTACTCTGCTTTTCGTTCGAACTCTCATCATCAGTCATCACGGAAGGGTTCTGTGATCGAATCGATTGCGTTTATCAAGCTCCCACCCTTGATGTTGTTCGATCCTTTTGCACCAATTTTCCTCTCGTTCACAACTTCTCGGTGGACTCTGTACAAATTTCGGATCTCGTCGCCGAGGTTATCGTCCAATTACATAAGGTATAATATTATTATCACTGCAGTCATATCATTAAGTGATGATGGCAAATCGGGTAACGGTACGCCCGAATTGATGAGGTACGATGGCCTCAGGCCTTTGCACCGCCTCACGTATTTGGGACTCTTCTCTTATATACCTAAGGTAGGTACCTATCATTATTACCTCCATACCTATCCTATCGTTTGATGTCGGTTGTCCGCTGCTTCGTCGAACCACGGTGCTCGACAATGTTCATGTCAAACTTTACCCTCCGACCCAACTTGGATGATCCGACTAAATAGAGCCTGATGAGTGAACGAAAGCAGACCTTGTCACGTCGCTTGTCAGTCACTAGCGGGTCTGATCATCCATTCACTGCGCATATGCCTGCGCTTCCTGTCATGTTGCTTTCGCAGGATTGAGGCGTCCGCCCGCCCGCCTCGGTTCAGCAGTCGTAAGCAAGAGACCTCCAGCTTCGGGCCTTTCCATGCTGCTCAGTGCTGTAGGGTACAGGACAGCCCTTCGCCCACTCGGCGCCACGTTACATCGATCTTGCTATAGGGCATCACTTGCAAACCACGTGTGAAGAAGATGGCCTTTCATTCATCCACAGCAAAGGCAGTCTCCTCAGCGCGGTACTCGTCACAGCGCCGTGGCAGCCTTGTCACTGCGTGCGCTGCCGACAGCGGTTGGAGCACGGAGGCGAGAATATTTCAGCAAGCATCAGTTGTATCCCCAACGCCTCGTATCTGACCCATGCTCGGATTCGCTTGAGAAGCCCTGCCATGGGAGTATGCATGAGGCCGGAATGGAAAGCGGGCTGAGAGCTCGGCTGGGTACATGGTGGCGTGAGCTGAGGACTTGTGCTGCGCGCACGCGTGGCCGGCCGCCCTGCCAAGCAGGAAGTAACTCTGAGCAAGAGAACAAGACCGGGACTCGGCAACCACACGCGACCGAAAACACCAGCAGATGATCACGCAAGGTCGAGCAATCGGCTCTGGGCGATCGAGGGCTGTGTCGGCGAAAATTCACTCACCGCGCTCATCTCGAGTCTTACTCTCGCCACCTCCGACCAACTGCACTCTGCGCAAATCGGACGGCCTTGCGGTGCCTGGAGATTACTCGGACTGCCAACCGGCTGTCGTACAGTACTTGGGACCTCAGTTGCTGACATACAGGTATCGAGCGAGGAACAGTCATAGGGGTGGCTGAGCCAAAGCACAGCAGGTTACGCAACGCCGTCTCGTACGTATCGACCAGCTTTGCGCAAGACAGTGCACATCTTGCCCACGAGCCCCCCAATATGTACGCGTCCGTGAAGCAGCCCCTTTCGCTTCGACTCGGCGAGCATCTCGACGTCGGATACTCGACAAGACGAGTAGACTACAATTCCCAGCAAAGAATAGTTTATCTCGTCCGCCACGAGCGCGGATTGCCGACCATACGAACCTCCCTCCCGTACACTCGACCGACTCGCCCCGCGCGCAGCTCGCCCTCTACACTACCTGGTTGACGATGCGGCACGGAGCGTCCTCTGGCTATCATATGGGAGGTGGCAGCGGCTCCTTCCCGCCCATGACGTTCCTCAGCGACGACACGTTGGACCTTTACCCTCGGCCGTCGGCGATACAGTCTCAGATCTCCATGGCGGCAACAGTGCAGAGCGACACAGAACTCTCCAAGCTCGTCGCATCGCCGGTCAGGCTTCGCCATTCGCATGTCTCGCGAGGGTAACTCACCTCATGTGGCGATTGGACGAGACGACTATGCAGGCCTGTCGGTCTCTTGTCGCTGCCGGATCGAATCGAATCGAATCGAATCGAATCGGTTCACATGCCCGGATCAGCATCGTCTTGCGCTCGTTCAGATCCGCATCACGGCCGCGAGCGGGGAGGAGACTCCCTATGATAAGGTCAAAGCAGCCTTCCTTATACAGACTTTCCAACCGTTACTCCGCATGAGTGCTGCTAGACAGCCAGTCAGCATGTCCGCCTAGCATGTATTCGTTTGAACGCCTACAACGGGTAAGGTGGCATTTCCAAGATATATGTATCTCATTTCGTCACCTAGATTCCCTCGCGGATCTGTGCTAAATCTAGCTATCTGTCAACACCTCAAACTTTGGCATGATGGGGACCGATAAATATCCAGGAAACGAGGGAGAGAGCAACCAGCTGCAGATAACGGTTCGACCCACCCCGTTCACTCCCCAGGCATCCCTTTCCTCAAATTCTCAAACTTGCTCTCCGGATACTCCAAACAATTCTCCCTCCTCTCCATATGCCTCTGCCCGAACCCCCCCAACCCCGACACCACGACATTGATCAAGCTCTCGTCGCCATCGGCCTTCCGATCCCCGCTGCTCTCCCACCACATCGCTCCCCCGAGCCCGACGCGCTTGATGTACGCGACCTTCTCCGTCGCGACCTGCGGCGAATCGTAGCTGACCATCGTCCTCGACGCTGCGTCGTAGCACCACGACGCGACGGCCTCGGCGTCGTGCTGGACTGGGGCGTTCGGGCGCGGTAAGGCCTAAAAAAAACACGTCACCACGGGCGTGGGAACAAAAAACGTCAGCCACGGGATCAGGATTTGGGTCACCCAGCGATCTCTTCGATGCGGAGTTGCAAGCTTTTTTTTGGTGCCTTGTTCTCGCCCAAACCCGAATACTTTCGGAAGGGTCCAAAGGTGGCGTGCAAAGCCTCGGTCGAGATCGCGAGCGACGTGTGTATTGTATGTACGTGTGTGAAGTGTTGGGAGTTGTCAGATTAGATCAAGTAAATTTTTCTCTTTGGAAACGCTCAAGGAAAGGCAGGGTCCCCGCGTCGCAAGGCTCGACGGAACAGCGCAATAAGAGTACACCCAAGAACCGCAGCACTCAGCGGGTTGCATGAAGTGTGGTCTGGAGGGCTAGCAGGTACCACTTCCCCCGTTTTTGACGGAGGGAGGGTTCCTTGCCCGCTTACCCGGCCTTGCAAAAGCGGAGACGAGCCGTTATTCTTGTTCTCGCGAAGTCGAGTGTCATCACGTTATTATCAAAGGACCGAGGTGTACGGACACGTGTATCAGAGCGAGACTTTGCAGATGCATCGTTCGTCGTACGTGTTCGCACGCCCGGTGGGGATGGCAGGAGCAAAGGAACATAAGACAAAGCACCAACGTACCTTGCAATCCCAAACCCCATTCTCCCAACTACCCTCACCTACACCGCTGTAGGCGCACCCCGGGCCGTCGGTGTTCTGGAACGCACGTCCATAGAGCGGCATGCCCAGCACGATCTTCGAAGGGTGCACGCCGTGCTCGATGTAGTAACGCACGGCGAAGTCGATGCTGAACGGCGTGCTCTGCGGCCGCTGACGGGAGGGGTAGACGTTGGCCTGGTGGCCGGCGGTCTGATCCCACGACCCGGCGAAGTCGTACGCCATCATGTTCCAGAAGTCGAGGTACTGGTCCATCTCGCGCAGCTTCAGGAAACGGCAGTTGGAAGGGCCGGCGGGAGAGGCGACGGTGAGGAGGAAGTGTGGGCGGTGGGGGTGGGACTGGCTGTAGGTTTGCAGTTCATAGCGAACCGTGTGGAGTAGGTGGACAAAGTCTCGCGCTTCTGTGTCGGATTTGGGATACTCCCAGTCGATGTCGAGACCGTCGAAGCCGAGATCTTTAAGGACATGGACGGCGCTTTGGGCGAATGTGCGTCGGCCGGCTTCGGTGGATGCCGGGGCTGCGAAATTGGAGCTGTACGTCCAACCACCAATGCTTAACAGGACTTTGAGGTTCCTGTTGCGCTTCTTGAGGAGGTAGAGCTGCTTGGCGCAGCCGTAGACGTTGGTGCCGGTATCATTCCAGGAGTCGGATGGGTAGTGCTTGTCAGTGTCTGACCATGGGTCGGTCAGGTAGACTTCGCCGGTCTCGGGCCGGACATTGGCGAAGGCGTACAGGATGTGCGTGAGCTTCTCGGCCGGGATGTCCTGCGGTTGGTGATTGCGGCCGTAGATGGCCCAGTTGACGAAGTAGGCGACACTTCTGTAGCCTTGGTGTTCGGCCATCGTCGGTGCTTCGTAAACTGCACTGCCAGAGAGTAGGAAGTAGAATGAAGGCCAGGACTAGATCAATGCAGGAAGCGTAGCAGCAGGAGACGTGACAGGTATAAAGCAAAGAAGCGCAGAAAGAATCTATTCACGACGAACGTCAGCACCCCGGCGAGCTCTCCAGGGGTCGTCTTTAGATCAAGGAACACGGAATTTCGCTTGTCCTGGTGCTTTGGGGATTGGAGGTGGTTCATGTAGAGTACTGACAGTGAATGTCCTTACGCTGCTGAATCTGCTGGCTCACAATCAGTTGTCACTTCTTGCAGCTGACCGCATCGACACTTGCAGAGCTCGAATCCAGTCTTCAGGTGCGCTGATAGTGATGAAGTACATGTATGTCAGACAAACATGGGTCAAGATGTACAGTACATAGCATGTGTGAGTGTGGACTCAGGTTGTAGAAGGGGAGTCGGGCTTCACCCTCACGCGCCAAGTGGCCCCTTTGAATCAACTTCCAACCACTCCAGCATGCAAACTCCCAACTCAACCTCGTCTCTCCTCCTCACTACCTTCTTGTGTCTCCTCCTGAGCAACCGGCACATTCATCGCGGTCTTTGATGCTACTAACCAACAGATTAAGCAGCGGATCCCCCCGGTCAGAAACATGACACGTCCTCGAGCGTTGCGCCGACGCGTAAAACAGCTCATACCGCCTTGAGCGCGAAGAACAGGAAACTTGAAGCCGCCAGGAACTTCACCTCAAGTCAACTTCACATTACTTGCTGAAGCCATCTCGATGCGCAAGGCAAGGGCTTGAACAACATCCCAGGTACATCGAGTGCCGTGCCTGCAATAAAAGATGTCCACCCACGACGCGTCAGTAGCGAATGGTGCTCACGAGGCTCACGCAGAGCGAGGTGGGCAACCAAGTAAACACGTACGGAATGCAGAGGCCGCTATATGGACACAGTGTGCACACGAGGCGACGACGCTTGAAGCCGACATCCTGATCCTCGACTACCTCGCCTATCAGAGCACCAAGACGTGTTTCGCCAGCCGACAGTTCCCTCCTCTTCGCCAACTCCCCTTAATACTCGAGCACAACCTCCGCATGACAGACACCTTCCTCGCCTCCATCCGCACTCGCCATCCCACCTACCAACCCGACCCCGAGCTGCACTTCCGCCTGCTCCTGCTCAAACTCGTCACCCTCTTCACCCAGCGCCTCACCCACAATCTCACCACTCCACCCCGTGACTCCCTGCAACGACTCCGCGCCACGAACCAGGAACGAGCCCGAATGTGGATCAGCCGTATCGACCGCGTCCCCAGCGCCCGCTATCCCACCTCCACCACCTTCGACGACCCCTCTTCCCCCTTC
>Ga0058704_10001291_pt1 | contig 11809 bp, 10 predicted proteins | sample AgamicMgSfe_FD_71363 | JGI IMG/M metagenome (GOLD analysis project Ga0058704, IMG submission 71363) | Agave microbial communities from Guanajuato, Mexico - Mg.Sf.e | ecosystem: Host-associated > Plants > Phyllosphere > Phylloplane/Leaf | place: Guanajuato, Mexico | collected 2012-05-30
ATGCTTACCCATTGTCAATGACGAGGGCGGCAACCTCCTCTGTGAAGCGCAACCATGTCAGTCAATCGCCCTCATATCGTAGTTTCAGGGTGGCGGCGATGATGGCCTTGATGTGCTGGCAACAATATGTTTCGGGGATGCTTACCTTCCATGGCGGCGGTGGTGTATTAGGTTGATGGAGAGTTTCGTAGAGTTGATGGGCGTGAGTGAGGTCAGTGGACTCTGTGACCGTAGTGGCGGCTGCAAGGTACAGGCGGACGAGGTGGCAGAGGGTGGAGTTGGTAGGACGAGGTCGGTCGGTGAGAGAAGGCGAGGTTCAGTTTCCGTGGAGGGAGGGCTTGGCAGAGCTGCGCTTTCCCACCCAATCGTTTCTGCTTAGCGTGCTTCCCCTTAGCTAGAGTCGAGATATGTTCGCGCAGGTCCGACCTCACTGCTCGAATGTTGCTAATATGGATTGATGATATACTACGTTATCTGGTTGCCTGGCCACTCATTTGCTCAATCTACTGTTTGCCTGGCCACCATGCGTGCAAAACGCGCGTTCGGCCGCCAAGATTTCGCTGTTCGAGCACCGCCGCCTGCGATTACGCAAGACTGCATGCGCCGCATACGCCTACCAGCCGCCTGACATATGGCTTGCAAGCATAGCATGCATTGAACGCCCATACTTCACAGTCTCACACATGCCTTTACAGCCTCCTGCAATCATGATATAGTACCTCGTCGCTTCGAGCGACCTCACCTGTTTGCTGGCGAATGCACGAGCCCAGCGGGGTATGGTGGGGTGATGCTGTGAAGAGTGAAGATGCAAACACCGATCGACTCGAAGGCAACCTCCCCACTGCGACAGATCATCGTTCTCAGTACGGAGATAATACGACCTGCCAACCTCGACCGAGCATCCATCTGCAATGTGAGCATCGTCCACGGTCGACCGTTGCTGCTGAGCAAGTGCCTTGGTGGTGAGAAGGCGCGAGAAGGGTCCAGAAGCGACTCGCAAAGCGGAAGGTCTGCCGTCACGATTCGTCAGATTGTTTACAGAGAGCAGTCCGATGTAAGTATATACATACTCGATTCTGCGATACTTCTGCCTACCTTTACCTATACGCGTTGCACTATCTAGTCTACTTGATCGAGAGGAAAAGTACCAGCGATCACTGAACAGCAGACATACCCGACGACAAAACACTGCGACGTCAACAACATGAACGATCCAGGCCTGAACCAGCTTCTGCAGTGGTCCATCGAGAACTCCGGTGCCTCAAAAGACGATGCTACCACGCAGCCCACCGATCAGCAGCGTGAACCTAAGAAGGGTCTGGATCCGCAAGTACTCGCACATTTGTTCGGTGCACCTTCAGATGCAGACCGCATGCGAGAAGCCATGTCCGCCATCGTCGCACCCATGAGTGAGGTGGACCTGGAAAACAAGCTTATCGCATGGGACAACTTCGAGCAGCTCATCGAGAATCTGGACAACGCGAACAACATGCAGCCGCTGGGACTGTGGATACCGCTGGTGGAGCAGCTGGACCATGAAGAGAGCGAGGTGAGGAGGATGGCGGCTTGGTGCTGCTCGACGGCGGTGCAGAACAACGAGTCGAGTCAGGAGCGGTTGCTTGCGATCAGTGCGGTCCCTAAGCTGCTGCGCCTTGTTCTGGAGGATCCCGTGCAAGCGGTGCGCAAGAAGGCGGCGAGCGCGTTGAGCTCCGAAGTCAGGAACTACCAGCCGGCGGCAGACGAGTTGATCAAGCACATGCCGGATGACCTGTGGACGGTTGGCAAGAAGGTGGATGCGGGCGAGATGGATCAAGTGGACGAGTTGATCGACATCTTGAGGGCCAGAGTGAATAAGACTTGAGGCTGGCGGATACGACATCCGGCATGCGCAAAAGAGAAGATGAGATGCCAATCGGGTTAGACCCACGTGGAAACGCGCATGGCGCGGCGTGGACCTGCGCAGTCCAGCGTCAAGACGATCGCACATTCACGAGCGCCTGGCTTGTCAAGCCTCAAGCAGGGAGCATGTGGCACAGGTCACGATCGAGTAGAAGCCAAGGAGATCTTCGACCAAGAGGACCATGCCGTGCGCATCATAGCAGGTCCGCACGCGTGACAAACTTGCCTTCGAAGCTTGCTCAAAACGGATAGGTGCGCTTTTTGAATACGAGAAGAGGTTAAGCGTAGGAAGCTACATGCACACAGACAGACATGAACGGGATGACTGACGTTTTGGACTGCATCACAATCAATTCTTGCTGCTTGCCCATTTCAATGTTTACATGGATGCATCTCATAGTGGATCAGGTTGGCGGCTCAGATACGACCAGAGGTAAGGTGTGCGACTTCAGACGAGACGTCGTGGTTCCCACGGTCTGTATAAGTATTGGTCTTCTCCATTATCCGCTTCCTTCTCCTCAGTCCATTAGACCAAGCTCCTTTCCTGCGCTCTAACTTTTGTCGCGCGGGCACTGCGCATCACCATCCATCCAGCAGTCGGTATACATCTCCGCCATGGCTTCGAACAACCAGATCCAAAACGTCGCTGTTGTTGGTGTACGTCTCACGCTTGACGTTGGCAAGCCATACACCTCGACTGACAGTATGTAGGCAGGTGGCAACAGCGGTAGCCAGATGACGGCTGCATTACTGGCTAAGCGGACATTCAACATCACGGCTCTGGCCCGCGTCGGTAGTAAGACTACACTTCCCGCCGGTATACACCATGTCAGGCACATCGACTATGCCGATCCATCGAGCCTTGTCAACGCATTGCAAGGCCAGGATGTTCTAATCATCACACTCTTCGGCATGGCGCCCAAGGACACGCAGACCAAGCTCGTCGACGCCGCTATCGAAGCCGGCGTCCGCTTTGTCATGCCCAATGAGTGGAGTCCTGACACCGCCAACGAAGGTCTCTGCCGTGACGTGCCCATGTTCGGGGACAAAGTCGCGGTCAGAGACTACATCTCGAAGAAAGGTAATGGCAGGACTTCATACATTGGCATGTCCACCGGCTTCTGGTACGAGTGGATGCTCGCCATGCCTGCAGCTTACGGCTTCGACTTTGAGAGGAAGACAGTGACCTTCTTCGACGATGGGGAGACGGTGATCAATCACTCCACATTGCCGCAGGTCGGACGTGCTGTGGCTGCTTTGCTCTCGCTTCCCGTCCTCCCAAGCGACGGAGGAGACGCCATGGAGTGTCTCTCGCATTACGTCAACAAGCAAGTCTACATCTCTTCTTTCGCAGCCAGTCAGAAAGACATGTTCGCTTCTGCTCTTCGTGTCACTGAAACGAAAGAAGAGGACTGGCAGCTTAGCTATGAGCCCGCGAAGGAACGCTACGAGCAAGGTTTGGACGCGATGAGGGCGGGTGATCGGACGGGATTCGCGCGTGCTATGGCTACGAGAGTCTTCTACAAAGATGACAGCGGGTCCTTTGAGAAGACGAAGGGCACGCTGAATGAGCTGCTTCGCTTGCCGAAGGTTGATATTGACGAGGCAACTGGGATGGCGATCGAGAGGGCGCAGAAGTCGAAGCAGGAGCACTGACGATGTCACTGTACACGTGCTAAGATCAGGTGCTCGATACATCATCGTAAGTAGGCTTTGCGAGGTTGATGGCGGTTGGAGGTTCAGTAGTCACGACAAGCAAGCACTGGCAGTTGAAAAAACGCAGATCAATCATTCATATTCGCTTCCCTAGCCATATCTCGTACATCCCTGATGCTCACCCGAGCCACCTCATCCCTACCGTTGCTGAATTACAAAACCGTCCTCATCACCCAAAACATCAGAATCCCAACCGTCCTCCTCATCCCTTTGCGCCAACTCCAGAAAGCGCCGCAACTCCTCTTCATGTCGCTGCTCCTCGGCATCTGGTGGTGTTCGCCGTCTAACCGGACCACCGCCTCTGGGCCCGCCTCGCTCATGAGCGCGCACAGCCGGCGCTGCACCTTGCGCTCTTGGCGCTGGGAACGGATTGCGAGGTCTGCGTGCCTGCGGTGCTCGTCCCGCTTGTTGTGCAAGCGGCGCATCGCCGAGGTCGAGACGTGCCATGTTGACCACGATGGGCTCTTGCGCTGCTGCAACATGCCCACGGTCGATGGCCTCGGCTGCGCGCTCGTCTTGGCGAATGTCAGTCAATAGTATTGCCTGGTATGACAAAGCTCACGTACCCTCTTCAACCTGCAACCTCCTCGCTTCGGCATCATCCGCCTCCCTCGCCACGTCGATCGCCATCTGCTCCCACCGCCTAGCACCCACGAATGCACCACCTTGACCATTGTCGCCTTCCTCAAGTTCCCATAGCCTGTTGTAGCACGGATTACCCTTCTTGTTGAAGTGCTGGTACGGATTATGCGCATCAAGCCACGAACCGCAAAGATAGCAAAAGTGCGTGTGACATTGGTAGCACTCCATGTGGTTGCAGCCCATAGTCTTCTGCGTCGGACTATTGCAGTAAGGACAAGGTGAGGTGTGCTCGGCGATGTAGTCGTAGCTTGCCTTTTCCTCTTCTGAGAGCTCGGAAGGATCGCGTGGGTGGCAGCGGGCGTAGGGTCCGTGCCAGGATTTGTAGCAAGTGCGGCAGAAGGCCAGTTGGCACTTTTCATTCTCGCAGATCGCAAGCCTGTCTGATGGATCGATCACGACTGCAGTCTTGGTGGCTGGCACACTTTCGGCGTCAGACTCGTCAGTGTCCGGGTAGTCGGCCAGGTTCTTGGGGATTGGCGGGTAGTTTGGTGATCGAGCAGGGTGCTGACACCAGGATCGTGGACAGTAGACTGTGTTCTTGTCGGACTCGAGGGTCTTCTTTCGCTTCATCTCGACGTAGCGACGGACCGTTGGCTCCTCGATGTCCATTGCCAAGAGCTCGCGTGGGTGAAGTGGGCGCTTTTTCTCCTTGTGTCCAACTTGCTCCTTACCGCATGATGGATCGAGGCAGCAGACAGCAACAACATCTCCCTCCTTGATGGCATTGTTGTAGAAGTCCTGCAGGCACTGCTTGCAGAATACGTGCTGACATCGATCCAGTTGGTAGCAGGCCGAGCCTTTCTTGGGTTCCAAGCAAATGCCGCAGTCGTAGGTGCCAGCGTTGAACAGGGCAAGCTTAGTTGACTTATCGAAATCCACCAATGCAGCCTCGAAGTCCGTGGGAAGGATGAGGCAACCGTCAGCACTCTGATCCAGATCGAAACCAGTCTCGGCGGCCTGCTGTAGGAAGTCGATGTAGGAGTACAGTATCTGGCAACGACCGTACTCCTCCCACAGCTTCGCAACCTCACCCGCAAGCTCTCGCAGTCTGACATCTGGCAGCCAGTCGCTAGCGGTGCTCAAGCTTGCGGTCGGCGGGCATTCAGACGGGTAACCCTCGGGAAGTTCGATCTGCAGGCTGAGAGATGGCAGGTGCGACAGCTTAACATCGTGCTCGATGTGCGCCACACCGTTGCATGCGGCTTGCGCATAGTCTCCATGGCCGTTACAGGGGGTCTCAGAAGACTGTGGCACGAAGCGGACCAGCAGTGGCGCGGAAGGCGATATGGGCAGGTCGAGGGTAGCAGTCTGCGTATCCTTGACGTTGAGTTCCGGGAAGATGGCGAGGAGGGATGAGAGCTCCTCCTCGCGCTCGTCGTATCTGTCTGCCATGGCTTGTTCAGCGAGTGTAAATATGCTGCTCAGGTAGGTATCGATATGTGAAAGGTCTGTGACCCGGGTTCGTGCTATCGGTAGTGCAGCATGATCTGATGGAGCAAACCTGTGCCCTAATATGGTTGTCTTGTGAAAGGTGTTGTCAGTCTGATTACGCACGGGAGACGCCAGACAAGAGCATTGTATGATACACACAAGCAAGTGAAGAAAGCCTTGTTCGTTCACTTGCTGGGCAACTGCAGGAAAAAGACCTAGAGTGGCAATACGGTGTTGAAAGTCCCAAGTTCCACGCTAAACATGACTAACTCGGTCGCTTACGGTCTGGCCCGCTGGTTAAAACACCCTACAAAATCGACTTCACTCCGAAATGGCGAGCACACCAATCAAATCTCAAGTGCTGCGGGCAACAGGCGTAGCAATAACGACACCGCCGCCGCCACTCCTTTGCAAGGCGACACCTCCCTTCCTCCGCCCGTCATGGAGAACCCACCCTTGGCGTCCCTCACCATGACCCACGTCCACTACGACCCGACCTCCCGCGTCTCCTACGCCTGCGCCTGGCTCGCTCTCGTCCCACAAGCGTTATGCATCACATATGCGACCCTGATATGGTCAACGCGAGAACTGGAGATCCTCATCATGTTCGCCGGCCAACTTGGCTGCGAAGGTCTCAATTGGCTGCTCAAGCGCTATATACGGGAGGAGCGGCCGACGCAGATGCTGGGCAAGGGCTATGGGATGCCGAGTAGTCATGCGCAGTTCGCGGCGTACTTTGCGGTCTACTTGGGCTTGTGGGTGCTGGTCAGACATGATCCGTGGGCGAAGAACGAGAGCAAGACGCATGTACCTACGCCGTTGTGGCAGAGAGCTGGACTTGCGGTGGCTGGGTTGATGGGCGCTGTTGCTGTGGCACAGAGTAGAATGTATGTATATCGCTCGTATCGCTATAGCAGAGCATTAGACCCTGACCTCTTTTCAGTATGCTCAACTACCACACTCCTCGACAAGTCTACACTGGTTTCGGTGTGGGCACCGGCTGCGCTGTGGCATGGTTCCTTGCGACTGGTTTAGCCCGGCACTTCGGCGTGTTTGACTGGGTGTTAGACTTTGCGCCGCTAAGATGGCTGCGAATGCGGGATCTGCTGCTCAACGAGGACCTGGTGGACGCCGGCTGGGAACGCTGGGAGCTGCGAAGGCAGAGACGTGGCCTGGCATCAACTGGTGGCATCAATCGGACCAAAAAACATAGATAATTGCCATATACGCGTGTTCTTACGCGACTGCAAGATCTGCCCACATGCCCATAACGGCCAACGAGCGTGAGTCTGGCCAAGTGTCGCCACAGCTAATGGCTGCACAAATATGCTCCCTCGGCAGCCATGTTACGTTGCATGTTTGTCACGAATGCTAACGGATGGTAGGTAAGTGCTACCGCGGCTCATGCAGGGCGATCGAAGTGGCTTGCATGTGTACACCGCGATTGGTTGATATAAGCGCGCCTCAGCCGGTGAAAAATATGGAGCTAAACCTCACATGCTGATTCCATCTCCGGCTTCGAACACTAAGCGTACTCGGAAGACTGGCCGACATGGTCTTATGCCACTTCTGCGTCGCTTTGGACCTTGGCGCCTTGATCGAGAAAGCTTGTCAAGACACGGACTTCGGATCCTCGGACTATCATGTATACGGATCACAACATCCGGTCACGCACCGAACGAAGCACGATCTCCGGCGCAATGCTGATGGTGGTTGCGAGCTCTGCCGCTTCTTCTGGACAGCCTTCTCGGAGACCGGTAGCGTTTGTGACGATGACCCGGCCGGGAATGGCGAAGGACTCTGTGCATTGCCTATCAAGGTCCGCATACGGGTCGAGCAGTGTCATGGAGATTACTCTCCGACGCGTGCAGCTTGTTATGCACTCGAGATCCAGAAACCACACCGTGAGGAAGACTGGTATGAAGACGAGACGTGGTCGGTGTACAGCCTGGAAAGACTCGAGGTGGGGAGCCCATATGTGATGACATCGCGCCCTTCGAACATTCTGCAGAGAGAGCTCTGGCTTGGTTGGATCGCAGATTGTCAAGCATCCCATCGAGGATGTCTTCATCCCACGGAATGCCCGTCACCTACTCGACTGCTTCGGATTGACCAGGCGTCGGATACTGTTCGCCTTGTCGAGGTGTTCGGATCGAAGATCGATTACGTGGCGCTCTCGTACTGCTGGGGACAGGGAGCGTCACTTACCACGACCGCAAGCAACTACGCCTCCCGCCTAGCGAATATTGAACGGTCGGACCTGCCTTTGACATTTCGAGACGCTGCCGATATCACCAGAGCATTGGGCTATGAGTATCTGTGGATTGACAGTCTATGTATAATCCAAGATAGTGTCAGTGATTGGCAACATGAATGCGCAAGAATGCAGTACGTCTATTGCGGTGCGGTGTTGACAATAGCCGCCGATCAAGCTGAGAATCCATCATCTGGTTTACTGGGTGCCATCCCAACGTATGCGGAGCACCAATGCGAGATAACAGTGGTCTGGCCCAGTAGCTTGACCACAGAGAGACTGATCTTAAAGGGCCCGTATAAGCGCCACACCGAGCACACCAATATTGTCGGGCGGAGTGGACCGCTTAGTACTCGTGCTTGGGCTGTTCAAGAGCGGCTGCTCTCGTCTCGTGTGCTCCACATCCGTGGGTCCCGCTCACACTTCGAGTGTAGCGCTGGGAGACGTATGGACGTGCTACCTCACCTTCTTCCACTAACACATCCACTTGACGACTTTTATGGATTGGGTACACGCAAAGATGTAGTGAGGCCTACACTCGCGGTCGGACGCCATGACTGGTACAAGTTAGTTGCCCATTATGCCTCATGTAAGCTGACACAGGCTCGTGACCGCCTGCCAGCGTTCTCTGGAGTCGCCCGGGCTGTTGAGTCCACCTTCTCTAGCAGATACTTGGCCGGTATCTGGGAGAGTGACTTGACCCTCGGTCTGGCATGGATGTGTGAAAGCCATGTGACGCTTAGTTCGCACCCTGCAACGACACAAGGACCGACCTGGTCATGGACATCTTGCGACAAGCCAATCTTCTACTATTGGGCCACTGAAGACGTCGATCGGCAAGCGTGGGATGTCCAGCACGATCTACGAGATATACTCTGCCGGAATGTGAATTGCGACACATGGATCTCCTGCCTCGACTTAGTCGGCGCTGAGATTGAGACTTTTGGCGGAGATCCCTTCGCTGAAGTCAAACGAGGTCGTTTGTCGGTCCGTGGCAGAGGTCAGCCCTTCGGCATTGCGGAATGGATTGAAAATCCTGTCGGTCGTGCTATGCATCATATTACCTTCCCCGGTCACGACATCAGCCCTTTTCACATGGACGTCCTTGAGAATCCGAGGATCACACTAGATCGAGCCCGAGACAGTCTACCTGAGAGCACCGAGCTTCTGTGCTTATTATTGGGTGTAAACTTCGACCAGAGCGATCATGGGCGTCTCGGACGACGGTCATGGTATGCTCTTGGACTTCAACCAGTCACTGGCGAGCGGAAAGCGTATCAGCGCGTCGGGTTGATCTATATGTATGACAGATCTGACGAGATGGACGAGGAATGGGAAGCGGTCGTGCAGTGGCTCATGGCTGGTGACATTGGCGAGATACATCTTGTGTAATCTAACGGGCATCATCGACTGCAGGACAAAATGCACTACTATAGCAGCGACGACGCGAGTTAAAAGCGATGGTAGTAGTTGATGCCATGATCTCACGTTTGGTCTGATACACAAGTTGACAGGTGACGATGAGGGCGTGGCATTCTTGTCCGTACCGCGCCTCTACATAATCAGTCCGCAATTGATTGGTGCAATTATGAGCTGTAGCTCCAGACTACATGCCAGGGTTAGAGTGTCACTTCTTGACGCCGATGCCGCCCACTGCGCAACCATCCAATAAAGTGCGACGCCAGCTTGAGCACTGCTTAGCTGCTATTCATATGGGCGGGCACTGGCATCTCACCGCGCTGCTTGCTTGGATCTCTGGGTTACCGCTGCTGTCAGGTAGCTGGACGCGACGTATGCGGCGTCCGCGTGGAGCGTGCACCCTATGGCGGGCGGGTGATCGCCCTGTGGCCTGCCGTTAGCTGTGCTACCTACACTCGAAGCATGGTCAGGAGGTCCCAGGCAATGCTTGCTACACGAGCTTGGGAGTGCGCTGCAATGTAACCTCTCGATAGTTAGGAATGGCTAGAGACTTCGAGTAGTACGAGATGGCAGCCTCGAGCGGTCAATGTCTACTGAAAATGGAAATGCGACTACGGCAGAGGATCATTCCAACTACGAGTGTCGTGGCCTTGCGTCTACCTTTTGTGCTCTATATAGCTGGTAATGACGAGACCTGCGCCGTCTCTCGTTCTGTTACAACCCGCTTTGTACTCGCGGCACGAAACATCAGCAGTAACCTTGATACTCCCCCGTCTCAACCTCGAGTGCAGCCATATAGAGCTGCTTCCACATGAGCAGCACATCTTCGCTTTGCGTGCAGCCGCTCCGCTCGCTGGTGTCTATTGAGTCGGGACAAAACATCTCGGCCTTGTCGGGGATCCCCTTGAGATCTAGTTCCTCTACGACACGCCTTGCAGACCAAATTCCGAGGCCGAGTCTTCTCATATATTGCCAGTCGGCGTCCTGGTCTCGTAAAGATAAGCGTAGCTGTTGCCAAGGGTCTGGGTGAGACCATGATGTTTCGTCCCTCCTGCGTGCCAGGCGTGATCGGACTATGTCCAGAAAGCTGTCGCGATCATATGCCTTCGTATCCGCTAGTATGCATGGACGTGGCGCCATAATTTGCCAACTGATCTCGCGATCGGAAAGATGGGACGGGTCTGGTGCATGCGTGCCCAGACACTCGCATGCGAAGTCGAACTCGTCCCATTGAGAGTCAAATGGTGAACTTCGCTTGAACGGAAGGCCTAGGAGATATCGCGGGCTTCCCAGCAATTTGTAGTTCACGGCTCTCCACAGAGCCAGGAGGAGACGCTGTTCCTCCTCCCAGCTCCATGACGCAGCTGGATGTCTGGCCCGATACAGCGTTTCGACTTCGTCGTAGTCGCCAATGGAGATCAAGCTCGTGTATTCGGACGGGAATTGACGATGTCTCAAGTATCTGCTTGGCAGATTCTGGAGGCGTGAGAGACATGAAGAGAGTATCCTGTCGGTCAATGTAGCCAAAGCGGAGAACGTATGCAACAGGTGGCAAAGTACTGCGTACGACATGGTAGCTGGCAGCTCGTCCTGTTGATATAGATGTTCGATGTCACGCTTTTCAAGCTTCTTGCCTAGCACCTTCGTAGCGATGCGGGCGTACACGACCATCTCTCGCACCAGGCGCTGGTGAAGTGTTGCTTTCATGATCTTGTATATCAGCTTCGTACCATACCGCCGGAAAGCTTCTGCAAAGCATCGGGAGGTGCGCCTCAGTGTGTCTAAGGCTTTCAAGTCGTGGACCTCCTCCAAGACGAGCAGAGCGAGCTCGGCTGGTAAGGTGGGAGAGGGAGCCATGGTGTCGTGGCAGCTGCGATCCAGAGGCGTGACTCAAAGGTAGTGCTGTACTCCAGGTGACAACGCTGAGCTTATAGGATACAGCTTTCGCGCATATATGCGAGTGGACGCAAAAGGCTGTCACGCTGAACACACACATCGAGGACTGAGCGTGGTAATGGTCAGCATCTTGGCATATGGATTTCTGCGGAATTTGGCCTCCATAACAGTCACCTAGTTACAACAATACTGCAACCTACACCCGGAAGTTTTGATGACTGAGATCAATGACCGAAAGCCAAACGCGCCGAGTGCCTGATGTGCGAGATGCGTTATGGAGGCATCAGCCCGATGTACGCTGCGATAGGAAATAACGACGCAGGAGATATCCGTGGATGCCTGTTCAACATGGCAAGGCCATCAGCTCAATGCTTGGCGATATTTGGCGTCCAACCCTTCTCAAATCCGCGTTCCGCGAACCTCCGTAGCTCAGAAAGTCTGAAACGCGGAGGAGTCGCGGCAACTCCCGCTGCTGTATACCACCTATATAGATGGATATGTTCTTATTAGCTGTTCTACTTCTTTATATAGAGTAAGCAGCATACACTTGCT
>Ga0058704_10001292_pt1 | contig 11808 bp, 6 predicted proteins | sample AgamicMgSfe_FD_71363 | JGI IMG/M metagenome (GOLD analysis project Ga0058704, IMG submission 71363) | Agave microbial communities from Guanajuato, Mexico - Mg.Sf.e | ecosystem: Host-associated > Plants > Phyllosphere > Phylloplane/Leaf | place: Guanajuato, Mexico | collected 2012-05-30
TTCGCCACGATGGGTATGCTGACGTGCTTCTTCAACGTGCGAATGGCTTCGTAGTTTGGCGGTGTGCTAGAGCGTTGACTTCGTGTGCGGCCGTGGATGGTTATGTAGTCTATGCCTGCCTTCTCGAGTGTTCGTACCCAATGGATGGTTTGGGCGAGGTCTTTGTGGATGCGTATCTTGACGCTAACACTCTTCTGAGGGTCCAGCCTGATTTTTGCCACCTTAACCATCTCAGCCACAAGCTCCGGACTCTCCATAAGCGAGCATCCAATCCCCTCCTTGATAGCCCAGCTCTGAGGACACCCACAGTTCAAATCCACACCATCAACCCATGGTGCTACCATCTCTGCTGCTCTAGCGAACTCCTCTGGTCCTGAGCTCGCGAACTGCGCTATCAGTACATGCTCCCTACTATCTACGGTAGGTTGGCGTTCTAAAGGTGAGGTGGTAAAGTCGCTATCCCTCGCCACCTGGCTGCGGATGAACTCGTGAGCGAGTATCATGGGGGTGTGCGTTACGTCGACGTTATAGTCGCGGATGAGGAGACGGAAGGGTAGTTTGCTGTAGCGGACCATTGGGGCTGAGACTGGGGAGAGAAGGGAGGTTAGTGTGGAGTGTGAGTGAAGGAGATGGTGAAGTTGATGCCTACCGTGGAGTGGACAGCCGTTTTGGCGGACTGCTTCGAACAACTGCAAGATGCTTCGAACCGAACGTCAGCTCCTGCGCTCCATCGGTGGTGTTGGAAGGCATGAAGCTGACCGTGGCCGACGTCGAGACGCATCATCTACGTTCAAGTCGTTGAAGATTTCATCAAGCGCATCATCACTGGCCATCGAGTTCATATGATTCCCCTGAAACCGGTGTACTGCTTCAGGTTTGTGGGCTGGCGCTCACTTGATCGGGAACATATGTCAGTGGCGAAAAAGGACGGAAAGGTCATCGCAAAAGAATAGATAGACTTGGCCGTAACCCTAACCCTAACCCTTCACCCCTTAGGAAGGACAATCGGTGAACTATATTGAAGTAAAGCCAACTGTGAATCGTTGATGTGCTTTTCTTCGTCGGTGGCGGGCTGTATCTACGGCGTAGCGACGAAGGAATGAAAGAGCGACTGGGGTATCTCAGACGCAGAGAAGGAAAACAGCACTCTCAAGTTCGGAACATGCTCGCCGTTTACACTCCTCTCCATGTCATTCCGCTCCCCTGAAAGGGTTACTTTCAAGCATGTTGTAGTGGTGGAAGTGCCAAGGTACAAGATAGTACTACGACTTACCGATCGGAATGTGAAACCCTCTCGCGTGGAGCAGATGTATGGATTCAACGGCGATGGCGCTTATTAGCCAGTCGTGGGCTCTATGTCTATCGATGAGTATCATAACGTCGTAATTCGCCAGATTAGTAAAAATTCAAACCACCAGCGCCACTAAGGCTACGCCGAACCCTCTATCATGCCCAAGCAGCTAACGCTTTCATATACCGTGACCTATCTCTACTCACCAACAGCGACAGCAGTAGCGCTGTTGGTCTGCAGCAGAGGGTTGACACGCTCATCCTTCCACTCGAACCTGAACTCTTGGCCGAGCTCTTTGCGGACGGCTGTCTTCACAGCCTCGAGTACGTTGGCGAAGACACCGAAGTTGGCTGGGTTGTTCTCGTCGTTGTCTCCACCCTGGAAGACACCCGTCCGGACAAGGCAAGTGTTCCAACCATAGTTGTTGCCTCCAACGATATCCGACGCTGGATTGTCGCCCACCATGTAGATGTTCTGCGGCAGCTTCTCGTCGTTGTGGATGACATCCATCCAGTTCATGATGACCTCGTCAGCGTACTTGTAGGTAGCAGCCTCTGGCTTACCATAGACGGTACGCTCGAGGTCCTCACCAGTCAAGGCCTTGTACATGGCTTCCAGACCGATACGGAAGGTACCCTGTGACATACGTGGGATGGGGTGCTCGGTCGGGCACAGCATATCGCCCTGGCTGAAGTAGATTGGGATGCGCTGCGAGACGGGGTCCTTGGCCACAGTGTGCAGACGACCGTTCTCGGATCGGAGCAGATCCATGATGATCTGCATGTCGGTCGCGTAATCACGAGAGTCGGAGAAGACCATGATAGCCTCGATGTTCATCTTCGAGAAGTCGCGTGGCCTGGACGTACTCCGCTCCTCTGCGGTAAATTGCCGGTACGGGGCGATAGTGGGATCCCAGGCAACGATGTCGTTAGGTACAATGATATCGTTGAAGCCATAGTGCTCAGCAACCTCGCGGCATTTGTAGCCCTCACCGCCGACAACAAGAACAGTGTTGTAGTAGTCAGCAAGAGCGCGCATGGGCGTGTGTGACTGGATAAATTGGTCGATGCTGATGGGTTGGTGCAGGATATTCGAAAGCTGGTCGATACGCGCTTGCTCTGGCTTGCCGGAACCATTGGTGAGAAAGATGTGCGGGATCTTGATACCCAGCTCGTTGTCGCCGTTGAGGATTTCCAGTGCTCTTTGGCCTTCGGGGATCAGGCGGTCGCCGTGTACAAGCACACCGTCGATATCAAACACGAAAGCCTACAAACACGAGGTTAGTAACGATCTGGATCTCAGAAGTTGATGGTGTCTCACCATGTCCTTCGCCGCCTTCACGGTCTCGCCGGAGAGATCTTGTACCTGCGAGGCCAGAATCTCACGAGTCGGTTGGATAGGTGGCATCCCAGGTCTAACAGGCTTATTTCCATCGGCGTATGCTACAGAAGACAAGCGTGACTGACGCTTCGACATAGGAATCGGCAACGAAGCACCAAACGAGTTACGAGATCCTCGGCGGTCCTTCTGCGATGGCGTGAGGGAAAGCTGGTGCATGTAGGGCGTAGCATCAGCGATACTGGATCTTGTCGCCGGGACTTCGATGGAGTTGGAACCATCGCCGGGAATGCTCAGCGAGCTGCCATAGCTGGTGCCAAAGGAAGCTCCATTGCTCTTCACGCGGCTCAAGTCCTTCGACTTGATCTGCTGGATTGGGACGCCGAAGTCTGAGTCGTCGAAAGCAGGCATGATTGCGTTGGTAATTATTGCTGTAAAACTGAGTCGAAGGTGGGATGTGGATGTTGCGGTTGCAGGTCGAGGTTCGAGATTAGATGCAACCTTGGAAATAGCTCTAATTTGTGAGTTCAGAGATGAGGTCAAGGTGACAAAGCAAGGGCGAAGGTCGGAGCTTGTGAGGTAAGTGCGAATCGAAATGTTCTGCGCTTCGAATATATTCTGCAGCCGCGAACACCTAGCTTTTGGTGAGGACAAACATTTTGCAGAACTGACACCAAGGCTCAGCACCTGCGTGCGTGAGTTTGACACGCCATACTGCCAGCGAAACGCCGGTCTTCAAAGATGGGTCTCCCACGAGAATAGGATAACTGGGTACCTACCGCCATCTTCCGAGCAATATGGAACCCTGACCGACTCTACGAGATCGCAACACCCAATCACTCAGGATTCAGATGTACCAAGAGGCCAAATTAGTCCAGAGTCAAAGGGCCATAGGGCTGCTAGTGTTTAGCTGCAGCCACCCGAGAAGTGGCCGACGGAGCTGTGGATCCGGTCTTGGCAGTCAGATTGCCGGATGACGCATCGCTTGACTACCGGTCCCTGGAATTTTTATGATGGTTTTGGATCTTTGCTCAAGGTTCCACAGAAGGTCCACCTCGCAAAGATACCAACGGTCAACGTCGGAAAGTAATCTATGGTAACGGACATGACGTCGGGCGTCAACAATGAAACGCGCCGAAATGCTGAGAGTCCACGCGAAAAGCCTGATGCAGCGACGGACATTTATCAACATCGATCTGTAATCCACGTAAGTGCACATTCCATCCATCTTATAGTCCAACCTATACCTATTTTCCTTTCAGCCTCTTAGAATACGGACAAAGCTTGCATCATGTCGTTGGGAAAGACTTATAAGCTGAACAACGGCGTCACCGTTCCTGCGGTGGGATTCGGCACGTTCGCGAGCGAGGGCGCGCAAGGCGAGACGTACAAGGCGGTGATGGCCGCACTGAAGACTGGGTATCGGCACTTGGATTGCGCATGGTTCTATCAGAATGAGAGCGAAGTTGGCGAGGCGCTTCGCGAGTTTCTGAAGCAGAACCCAAGCGTAAAGCGCGAAGACATCTTCATCTGCACGAAGGTCTGGAACCATCTGCATGAGCCGGAGGAGGTAAAGTGGTCCTTGGAGAACTCGCTGCAGAAGTTCGGACTGGATTATGTTGATCTGTTCCTTGTCCACTGGCCGATTGCCGCGGAAAAGGACGAGAAGAACATGCCGAAGTTGAATGAGAAGGGCCAGTATGTGATCAAGGAGGAGCTCACAAGGAACCACAAGCCAACATGGGCAGCTGTAGAAGAACTGTACGCGGCCGGCAAGGCGAAGGCGATCGGCGTATCGAATTGGACCCTTCCGCAGCTGAAAGACATGCTCAGCTGGTGTAAGGTGAAGCCTGCTGTCAACCAGATAGAAATCCACCCATTTCTGCCGAACGACGAAATCGTCAATTTCTGCTTCGAGAATGGCATCATGCCAGAGGCATACTCTCCTCTCGGATCTCAGAACCAGGTGCCAACCACTGGTGAGAAGGTGAACACCAACTCCACATTGAACAGCATCGCGGAGAAAGGCGGCAACACTCTAGCACAGGTCCTAATCGCCTGGGGCCTGAGAAGAGGATACGTCGTGCTGCCGAAGAGCTCTACGCCGTCCCGCATAGAAAGCAACTTCAAGATGATCAAGCTCAGCGATGGAGACTTCGAGGCGGTGAACCAGGTTGCGAAGGGTAGGCATACGCGATTTGTCAACATGAAGGGAGACTTTGGATGTTCGTATAGCCTCGATATTCACGACCATATACATGCTGATTGTCTTACAGACGATGTGTGGCCCGAAGAATCCGAAGAGTCCGCCAAATTATAGAAGATCGCAGAATGGGAACGGCGTTCTTGGCGTGACTGGAACCGGCATGCACCAGCGTTAATCGCAAGCCGACGGGAGTGATGGAATCTGTGGTCTGGCGGCATACGGCTCTCTATCGCATGCGCTTTGCTGTAGCGCATCGACTTGCGCTGTATAGAATCGCCTGGAATGAAGATGAACGACGGCTAATAGTTGATGCTCCAATGCTCCTTTTCTGCCATTTCCTGTGACGTGTTCAAACCGATAAACGTCGCTGTGGGTTAATTCGAAGGAACTTTGAGAAGAGTCTTTCACCAACATGTGAGGTTGATGACTGGAATCCGTAGGTGAAGTTGACATCAGGTTCACAAGTGAGATTGGTAGGTAAAGTTGACTAGTGAGGCCCATAGGTGAAACCGGTAGGTGGTGATGGAAGGTCAGATTGGTGTGTGAAATCTGTCGAAAAGATCGACCCTCAACTACTGGCTCGACAAGATGCGGCAATTGCTTGTAGGACGCAGGACAACCGCTTTCCCCTAGTGGATATATTCATTAACTTTGAGCAATAGCGTATGGCTATGGATGGGCTCAGTGCGTAGCGAGCAAGAGGCGCCGATAGGTGGTAGAAGAACCGCTGCTGTGACCATGCGGTCCCGAAGAAGGGCAAGTACTGCTCATCTGTATGTGCTGGCCATGACTCGTGTGGCAAGCGGAAGCTTAAGCCATGCGAGTATGACGAAGATGGTGTCTCCCGGCTACGGCCGACGCATGGCTGACCAGCGGCTGAGATTGCACAGCTTGATTGAAAAATACTAATCGAGCCAAGATGCCACGCCACGACTGTGCTTTGACACACCGTCTGTTCAATCGGTGCGATCGTGTGCGCTGGTAAAGCTTGGTGCGTACGAGATTTCAAGGCGCCCACGAGATACGATGGTCAGGTCGGAGACCACGCAAACGTAGGATATGATACTCTGTCCGCGACTGGCTCGTGTTTGATCACGTCGTCTGGAAGAATCTTGCCGTGTAGACGATACTTCTCGAGGTCCTTGTCGAGATACTTTTGCGCAGCAGTAGGATAGGTCTCCCGAACACGTGCTTCCAACCAACGCGCTTCATCCCAACGACCCTCTTCTCGGAGACGAGCTACAGTCGTGGCCATGATCATGTACCAGGCAAGTTCTTGTGGATTCGGGTTCGGCTTCACTCGCTTGACGCCTCCAGTGAACCTCTGCCACGCCAGCGAGGGCTCATTCTCATTGAAACATCGTTGCCAGAACCTGAGAGCCGGTCGTGCAGAAGGCTTAGTTGGATGATGTAGCCAGAGCGCAGCAGTCTGCAAATCGGTGTACACGACCTGTTTATCCTGAGATAACTTGACGACGTCGATGAGATTATCATACAGTTCAGGATTGGTGCTGCTGTACTCGTGTGTGTAATTGGTCAGGGCACGATAGATCGCAGTAGCAGCTTGACCCAATGGTAAGTATTCCATGTGACTGTTCTTTGGGGCCGAGGCCTTCATATCACAGGCTTTGAGATAAGTTCTCACAGCTGCATCTGCACTCTTGCGCTCACGGTACGGAGAGTCCAGATTGTTGAGGACCATAGCTCGCAGAAGACGACCTTTCCATCGATAACGATGATACATCTGCTGTACGCCCTTGTAATGGTTTTGCTCATCGGCAAGGACTTGGTCTATCTCCATCCATGCCCATATATAGTGCTCCTGACTTTCCTTCATAAGCGCAGAGACAAGCAACTCGATAAAGGTCCTGTCGTCGACGAATTCTACTAGTTGGTGCTGCCTGCTTCTCCACAGCCAGAGGAGCACTCGTTTGCCGGCCTCAACTTCCGTGATTTCCTTCTGTTGAGCAGCTTGTGATAGCCCTTCGAGAGACTTCTTGAACACCTGAAGACACAGCCGTGCGATCGGGACTGTCGCTGCGTCCTTTTCGTGGTACTCTTCGAGCAGCGAGATCGGATCTTTAGCAGGGTTCTTCTGCAACTCCATCTGCGCGTTGGCAAAATTTTGATCGGCCTTCTTCACCTTCGCCCCTGGGTTGGTCAGGTTCGTGAGCACAGACGATAAGTGCTTGTCCGCCAGAACCGCAGACGAGTGCATAGCATGCCTGCTAGTTTTCGCCACGCCGGCATCTTCGACTTTGTGTTTGGCATCCTCAGCAGCCTTATGCGGATGTACTTCATCCAGATGAGCTCGGAAAGAGCCCGTCAAGGCCGTGAGAAGTCGGTGAGACTCCCTTTGGCTCAATGGCAGCTGAGGGTGCAGCTTCGAAGCCCAGTCTTTGAGCCCTTGGACTATTGCTGATCCTTTCATCCTGGCGTGCGTGTACCGAGCGAACATTGCTGCAAGCCTGACGGCTTTATGCTGTCGACATGGGAAGTAGAAGTAACCAAGGATAGGGCGTTGATGTCGGGTCTCCGGAACCACCAGTGGCGGAGGAGGCCTACGTATCGCCTACCAGCTACTACAAAACGACAGCTATGCAGAAGATGTTGCCTGGTGGCGTCGGTAAAGCTCCGGGGTGCTGTTGGGGGTAGTACACCGTGGCGGCGCGTCTCCCGATGGTAATGCAATGTTGGGAGGCCAAAGTATTGTCTACTGGTTTGTCAAAGACGGAGCGTGCTTCTGAGATGCTGTTCGCTCGGGTGACAGAGCCTGGAGGCCAGAGTGTTCGCTGAAGTAGTGAGTCGTCTCTCGATAATTGGGCAAGGCCGTTGTCTGCTTGACCGCCACGTCGGAGTTGCTCCTTACGTCTCCCGGCAGTATGACTTCACTCCTTTTGACTAATCTACTCGCGTGAAGGGAGGAGTGCCAGTTCGTGTAACAAGCCCGTCGACTCATGGGTTGAGGTTCGCCCTCGATTTGCAGGGCGACGTAGCGGAGAGTTTGGAACAGAGTTCAAGCCACACGTGACGTCGAAGCTCGCCCGATCAGGTTGGCACTAGCCAAGCGAAAGCGCGTTCCGGCGCAGCAATTGCGACCTGCAACGAACTGTTTCCACCGTCACATGTGAACAAACAACAACTATCCCACGCCGGTCCTCTTTGGTCTTGCGCTTACAAACAGAGCAAAAGACTAGCTATTCTGCGTTGGCCTTTTCGGCTTTGCTACTCCAATACGGAAAACGCAGCTTGACGAATCCTTTTCACAAGAGCCTCGCAACTCCTGCACAACCTTCTGCCTGCCGTCGACAGACATCTTCACAACGCCATTGCTGCAGCTCGACCTGCAGCCCATCTCTCATCTCAGGTCCGATCACGGAACCACACACATCACACATACACAATGTCGGAAGTCGACGCAAGGCCTCCGCCTGGCAGAGGCCGGAGCTCGATGAGAGGAGGCAGAGGTGGGTTCGGTCGAGGCGGTCCACGAGGCGGCCGGAAACCAGTCAACGGCAACCTCGACGTCCCACAAGCTGAGGAGTCATTCGAGGATCAAGGCGAGATCGGCGAGATGAAGAAGAAGTACCAGCCTGAGCTGAGTATGCTAAAGGATATGTTTCCGGACTGGTCCGATACCGACCTCGTCTTCGCTCTTGAAGAAGCGAATGGTGACGTGACAACTACGGTCGAGAAGATCACCCAAGGCAACGTATCACAGTTTTCGGAAGTCAAGAAGACCAAGGATAGGGCTCGCTCGAAGGTAAAGGACGACCCGACTATGGCAGGTGCGACCGACAAGCCAACTATGCGCGGTGGACGTGGAAGAGGTGGCTTTGAGAGCGCACGCGGCGGCGGTCGTGGACGCGGCTCCGACCGTGGTCGAGGCGGCATCCGGGGTGGCAGAGGTGGTCACGCGACCACCAATGGCGCGCCCAAAGAAGCCGCAGGCACCTCCGTTCCAACGACAGAATCCTCCGCCTGGGATACTACAACAATTCCGGCGGCCGCTGAAGGTGGTTGGGACACTCCAGCAGCAGACACGACCAAGGAGGTTGCTCAAGATGCAGGCCAGAGCGCTTGGGGCAACGTTGTAGCGGCGGAAGACACGCCAGCCGCAGCTTCTGAAGGCATGAAAAGCAGTCTGATACCAGAAGGCGCTCCGAAGAAGAGCTGGGCGAGCATGTTCTCACAGCCGAAGCCAGCACCTGCTCCAGCGGTACCGAAGCAAGCTCCTGTCCCAGCTCCAGCTCCTCAGCAGCCACTGCCTGCGGAGTTGGTTGCTTCCGGTCAAGTGCCGGCTGCAGAGGAAGAGGCTCCGGAGCCGTCGCAGGAGCCTGAGCCACTTCCTCCTGCTCCTGCTCTGGCCGAGGAAGAGCCGCTCCTCGCAGAAGCTCTACCAGAACCGTCACCACTGGCTTCCCCTAGTACGGTTGACAGTGACGACCTGCCACCTCCAAAGGCTCCATTGACGGAAGAGAACGTCGAGAACCTGCCTGACGAGTCCCATGCTCCAGCAACGCAGACAGTCGCAAGCACGGCAGGCACAGTGGACACACGCATGCTCACTCCTCTCCCAACTCAGCCAGCTCCGATCGGTAGCCGCCCACCGATGGGAGGCTACGCAGCTTCGGCGTATCGCGCAACAGGTGTACCAGGCAGAAGTGCGAGCTACCAGCGCAGGGTACAAGAGCAGCAAGAGGCGGTTGTTATGCCGGGTCACAATGCAGTCGACAGGGCTGCCGTGCAGTTCGGCAGCATGGGTCTCAATGGCGAGGCAGGTCCGGACGTTGATGAAGACCGCGAAGAGCCGGAGACACAGCAGGCGCTGCAGCACTCGCCGCCATCTCAGCCAAGGACCGCTCTGCCACCAGCGCCGAAGCAGGCCCAGGAAATGGCTGCGCCTGAGAGCGTCCCAACACCAAAGCAAGCACCGGGCTTGCCACCAGCGTCTCAGCAGAACCAACAACAGATGCAGCAGATGCAAGAGGTGACCATGGCGCCAGGCTTGGGACAAGACCAGGCCCAAATGAATCCGAACTACAGCCAATACGGCCGCTACGGTCAACCTGGCATGCAGCATGACACTGGCGCGCAACAGCAGAAGCCCTACGACCCGTTCAGTCATCAGGCTCAGCCAAGCCAGTACGACCAGTACGGCACTCAGCAAGCTTCGCAGCCGCCACAACAACAACAGCAACAGCAGAGCCATGCTGGCTTCGGCGGTCTGTCATCTTCTTCGAACGACTACTCGTCCTACTACACCAGCAACGACCAACGCAACGCCTACAACCAGTATTATGGAGGCGGATATGGCCAACAGGATGCCAGAGGCCAACTCGGCCATCAAGACAGCGGCCTGGGACCGCAGCAGCAGCGTTCGGCAAGCGGCTTCGGTGCCGGTCCGAACGATTCTGCTTACGCCTCCCAGGCACAGCAACAGGTTAGTACTATATCATCTCCTTCCGACATGGGAACATATCCGCACATAGAGGAGATGGAGCGCAGGGCTACGATGCAGCAACTTGACTGGCCTACCCTCACGCAGTCTCAGCTGCCTGAGTCGAAGCCTTTCAAGCAGCAATGTATGCCAGCTATCCACCCGGATGTCCAAGCTAGCGTCGCCGCTCTGCTGTCAAAAGAAAGTCCATTTCATCCTGAGTATCAGCATTTTCCTCCCGGCAAGCTTATGGCCGACGTCACTAAACACAAAGCTCCTTCTTCTGCACCCCTTTCCTCTCCCCTTCCTGCAGTATATCTTAATCAACCACTATCTAACTCATCTAACAAACAGGCTCAGTCACGCTTCGGTGAGGCTCCGGGCTCCGGTCAGAACACCCCAAACCCGCCTATGGGCGGTCAACAGCAAGGTCAGCAACAGAACGCGCAGCAGTCGCAACAGCAGCAAGCGATGCAGCAACAGCACCAACAGGCTCAAGGCCACCAGCAACAGCAACAAGCCGGCGGCTATGCTAGTGCCGCTGCAGCGGCTGCCGCAGGCTTCCCGTATGGCCACCCGTATTACAATAGCCCGTATGCGCAAGCCTACCAGAACCAGTTCGGCTACAGCCACGGAGGCGGCGGTAGTGGGTACGGTGGCGGTGGCTATCCAAGTAAGCAGCAGCAGCAACAGGGCGGCATGTATGGCGGTCCAGGTGGGTATGGTATGAGCCAGCAGCACTCTTACGACCAGCACTCAGCTTCTCCAGCGAATGCAGGCGCTTTCGGCCAGAACCAGCAGAGCTCAATGCGTAGCGCTAGTGGTATGAGCTCTGGTCTCGGCAGCGGTCTGGACGACTACGGCCGCAGTGCTATGCAGTCTCAGTCCCACCAGAGCAGCGCGTTCGGTATGAATGACCCATTTGCTCGTTCCGGTTCCGGCTTCGGCGCTCAAAGCGGGTACGGTCAGCAGAGCATGGGTGGACCAGAGGACTCACTGAAGCCCTTCAGCGACTCCAAGAACGGCCCGTCTCCCGCTTTGGGTCAACCAGGCCGTCCAGGTTCAGCTGCCAACAGCGCAGTCGGCTCATCGCAGCACTCTGGCCTGCCTGCACCAGGTACCCAGCAATCCGGCTTCGGCGGCGGGTACCCAGGTTTCCCGGGTCAAGGCAGTCAGTACGGCAGTCAACAAGGCAGCCAGTACGGCGGTCTCGGTGGTCTCGGCGGCGGCCACCAGCAGGCGCAGCAGCAGAGCAACATGGGTGGACAAGGCGGGTACGGTGCTTACGGCGCAGGCGGCGGTTTCGGTCAGACTTATGGCGCAGGTGCTTCAGGGCAGAGCTACGGCGGGTATGGATCGCAGCAGCAGCAGCGTGGGGGTTGGGGCTCGAACTACGGCGCTCACTAGAAGCCTGCGGGCTTATTCGACATGGGTGGAGCGGAGAATGAGTCGAATGGGCGCATGCAACCTGATATGCAGAGCCCTTGTACTATGACATCTTCTCTCTTTGTATCGATGGGCGCTACGGGGATC
>Ga0058704_10001293_pt1 | contig 11804 bp, 10 predicted proteins | sample AgamicMgSfe_FD_71363 | JGI IMG/M metagenome (GOLD analysis project Ga0058704, IMG submission 71363) | Agave microbial communities from Guanajuato, Mexico - Mg.Sf.e | ecosystem: Host-associated > Plants > Phyllosphere > Phylloplane/Leaf | place: Guanajuato, Mexico | collected 2012-05-30
GGAGGCGCCGGGGGGTGGGGCGCAGAATCCGGGGACCCTGCCGCCGCCGTTGGGGACGGGTGGGCCTGAACCGGCTCCTACTATTTATAAGGCGCTTATGGAGAGGAGTAGGGGGTGGAAGCTATGATGAGTCATTGTGAGCAGGGCAGAAGGTGTTTTATTTGTGTTGGTTTGGGGTGTGTGAAGAGGCATTTGCATTGCATGCTGTGAGGCGTAACTTGATGTGGTGTGTAGATAGTGCACCTGCAATGGTTTGCAAAGGCATCTAGACTGGCGTCAGAGGAGTGAAGAGGGTGTGTGGTGTATGTGTAGGTTTTTCGTGCATAAACTCCGCTATATTGACTGTATGTCCAGTAACATGTAATCCAGTCACTACTCCAGTCTCCATCCCCCAAATCTATCTGTCTCGCGCGCCTCTCTGAGAATGCTGCAACAATGCGACTCCATTAGCTTGATCCATGAATCTAACTCGCTGTATTCTAATTTCTCGAAGTACGGATGCGTTTTCCATACGTGATCACCTATCGATCTGTACTTTCGTTCTTCCTGCTTGTTCCCTTGCCACCCATCCATTGCTTCCAGGTATATCAACGTCGCAACCCTAGAAAGACCGTGTAATTTAGTCTGATCGCTCCAAGCTTCATTCATGAGTCGCAAGGCTAAGCCACGGTATTCAAGGGCTAGATGTTCCTGCGGAGTCCTGCGGTTCCCCCATGGGGCAAATAGTAAAGCCCACATAACCGCCGAGACCATGTCTCCCACAAGGAGCGGCCCGGGACGGCGAGCAGAATCGACCAGGTTGCCTGTGTACATCCTCTTGATCAGGGCGCCATCCGCGTGACTCTGCGCCTGGCGACACGCCTGACTCCGAAAGTGCTCATCGATACAACGTTCATAGACGTTACTGCCGCAGACATGGCATTTCAATACGCGCTTGCGGCCGCTATGCTGCTCATCCATGTGTCGATTGAGCGTATCCTTGCGGGGAAACATCTCCAAGCAATCAGGACAGATGAGCCTTTACTGCCCGTGTACTGTCTCCAGGTGCCTCTTCAGCGTAGAGTTGCGCCCGAAGGTCTTATTGCATCCGGGCAGACTACAGCTCAAACAAGCATTGCGTTTAGTCACCCGGTTTGCGGATTCAACCAGTTGTGACCCGGATGGTCTCTTACGTCGTGGCTGCGAGGGTACTCCAGTGGCTTTTAATGGGTCACACTTCCGCGTACTGGTCTGTGCCATGTGAGGTCGATGATAAGGAAAGGCTGAAGCCGAGGAGGCCTTTGGCGCGATCAGTGATATAGCCAGGCCGTGGTCGGTCGAGGGCGGTGCAGCAGCCTCTGGAAGTCCGGCGTTATAAGTCGGCTCTACCAACATGCCAGCAATGTTTTGCTGGTATGGCTCCACGACAACGCCTTCCGGCATCCCAGCAGGATGGAGGAACTGATCGTCCGCGACGATGAATCCTGATTGCTGTGCCGAGATTTAGGTGGGCTCGACTGAGTCCGGCTGGAAAGTCTCAAAACTCATAGTCTGCCAGTCGATGGCCGCCCACGAGTAAGGCAGTGGTTGCGGGCATGAGGCATGGTGTTGACTGTCCGGTGGTGTTTCTTCAATGGCATGATGTGGGTATCGGAAGGACGCTGGCCAGGCAAAGGTTGATGGACCACCGGCGACGCTTTGGGTGAAAACCTCGGCGGTCGGACTGGAGACCCATTGATCTTCTTCAAGATCTCATGTCTCATTAACGGATCCCGTAAAGGCGGGAGGATGTCGAGCTTCAGCCATGGTGATGTAGTCACTAGTAGAGATTGAGGATGCAGTTGTAGGATAGAAGGGAGAGAAACAATACAAGAAGACGTACGGGATACCTACTTATAGTATGAGCTGCTCGAGGGCTCAAGGATGCGCATCAGCAGTCTTGATTTCCACACAAGGCTGCAGGTGCGGTTGGTGTTGGCGGTGCAAAGATGCAGCTGAGCACAGACTTCGCTCGGTCCGATCCCACTGTCGATCTCGTCGGGACGGGAAGGCCTGCCTTAGGCCTCGTACAGATAGCTCTCCTTTTGGCATCCTTCTCGTCACAGACGTCTTGCGTGAAGAATCAAGGTTCTGCCGGCAGAATGCTGATATTGACAGGTACAGCGGATACTCATTAGCATCTTGTTTCGTTGACAACATAAGAGCCGCTCGTCAAGGTACAAGCGGACGGACTGACCACCGCCTAAGCAAGCGGTGCAGCGGCCATTAAAGCAATGCGATTTTTTGCATGCGCGCTGGTAGATATATGATAGCCTTTCCATGCGCTATTTCGAATGGCAGCACCAGCAGAGGTAAAGAAAAAAAGAGCACAGGTACTAACACCACTCGAATTCGAGTTAGCCATCTGCTCATATGGTCCGCTTTATCGCGAACATAGCCACTAAAGCATCTTACGACCCTCGAGCCGTCGCCTTACGTCAAATGAGCATGAAGCCACAGCCATGCCGTTGGAAGGCTATATCACAGAAGACCGTTCCCGAGCCACGTAATAGCCGTCGGCAGTCAAGACTGCGACTGCGACTGGCCGTACCCTTGCGTTAGCACACCGTTACTCTGTGCCGACGTTGGCTTTGGTCTCGAACTGGAAAAGGACTGTTGCGCGCCTGCAGTAACTGCCTGGTCGCTTGGAAGCTGCTGCCCAGGAAACTGCACCCGGTAAGGGTTGTGCTTGCGGTTCTACATTGGACATCTGCTGGTCCTGCTGGCTATAGACCTGAGCTTGCGGTGGTGCATTGGGCATCTGCTGATTTTGTTGGTTATGGATCTGAGCTTGCGGTTGTGCATTTGACATTTGAGAATTCTGCTGATAGTAAATCTGAGCGTGCTGTTGTGTATTGGGCATCGTTTGGTTCTGTTGGTTGTACATGTGATGACCCTGAGGCTGTTGAATTTGGCCCATGGCAGTTGCGTACTGCGCTTGGGCCTGTTGATTGGGAGCCAACATAGGTGCATAATGTGCTTGCTGGGCGGGCTGGTAGAGCCCGGTGTTGAGTGTTTGGGGGTGGTGAGAGAACGTAGGCTGCATTTGTTGTGGGTGGTAAGACATCCCACTAAATGGTACTCCCATAGGCAGCTGTGCATGAACGGCATTGTACTGCGGCTGAGGTGCGTGCGAGGCCGCCGGCTTATACGTCTGTCTGGTGACCCCAATAGGACCCGGAGTTGGTTGAGGCGCCACCGTCGGCGCCATCCCGTAACCGTCATATCGAAGCATATTGCGCGTCGCATGCGATGATTCTGGGGCGCGATGCACATGAAAGAGGTAGTCGTTAAATTCGTTTGACACTCGGGCGACTTTGCCGAAATGTTCGGGCGTCTCCTCGACCAGTCTTTTGTCGCTCGGCCTGTAACGCGCCAGAGCGATGGCGCTTTGAAATGCGTTGCGGATCTGCCTGCCATTCCGCACAGGGCCGACATTGTCGATGTTTTTCTCCTGCCTGTCAAACAGCTCTGTTGCGAATCTCAAAAGGTCGTCTTTGTCGCATTGGATAGGTCGCTTGCGCTCGCGTGTGCGCCTGATCTGCAAGTCCCATATTCTGGTGGTCTGCGGCAGTGACAGCGGCGGGTAATATAAAGCAATATGTATGCGAGATTTGAACGCTTCATCGAACATCCCGACTCTGTTCGTCGGCAGGAATCTAAAACGGGAAGTGATCAGCCCTCCAACATGGGAGCAAGGAAGCAGGGTTTGGGCGTACAGTATTCCCTCGTAGGACTCAATAACCCGTAAGAAGACACTGACAAGAGCATTTCGCTCCACGTCCTCAACTGCCCGCTTCGCTGAACCCAACGTGATCTTGTCAGCGATGGTTCAGGTTGCATGTATGACGAGAACGTACCCAAGAAGAGGTCTGCCTCATCTAGCAACAGGACACACTGCCACGCCTGCGCGAGTTGGAAAGCATTCTGCAACTTGCTTTCAACTCGTTCAGGTGTGAGCCCGAGGTCGCCGCAAGTAATTGGCAACAAGGGCTTCTCATAGAACTCTGCTACACACTCCGCAGTAGATGTCTACTGCAGTCAGCGAATGGAGTATTTCGGATGCATATCTGTTTGTATACCTTGCCCACTCCGGGTACGCCATGGAGTAGAATGATGACGCCCTTACCCTTGTCTCGTATCAAGTCAAGATTCATTTCCTTAGCCTTGTCGGTCTTCCGAGAAGTGGAACATGACCAAAGACTGAATGATAGTCTTGTTTCTGTCGAGGATCTCAAGGTCGTTCCATGCGTCGCTTCTCTGGCTCACTTCTTTCAGATACTCGTTGCCTCCATGATCGGTACCAAGACTCAGACAAACCCAGCGGCGACCTCGTAGCACATAGCCAGAGACCCTCTCTAGCAACAACAGGAGATCGTCACCGGTAGGCTGGCTTTCACCACGACCCCGATACAGGAGAGCTCTGAATATCTCCTCGCAGTGTTCTTCCCGAATCTTTTGCTCCCATTTGCGGTCGCCTGCAACAACCTCAAGGTCGTCTTCAAACTCACTTAGTTCGTTGGTGTAAAGCGGAGGGTTTGAGCTCGGCGTCCAATCCGGCATATTGAGGAGCGTGCGCTCGAAATTCACCACAACTTGACTCTCGACAGTCTCGGAAAACAGCCATGTCATACTCAATGTGTCCGGGTCTGAAACCTGCATGTTGTGGCCCAATGGCGTGGTATCAAGACTTCGCCTGCTGTAGTAGAGGTGGCGCGGCTTGGTACATTTTAGGAACTCCTCGCCACGCTGTTCCAGCTCCTGCGTATCAACCATACCCTCTTCCTCAGCCACACAAAGCGGAACGGAGTCAAGTTAGGCAATGGATCGTGCGCCTTGGAAAGGGTCAATGCAGAAAGACTTCCACACACCCACCCAGTGTACGCCATTCTAGTCCGGGTGCATACCTTGGGCTATGAAGGGACTCGACTTCCCCACCCAGGCCCCTGGGACTGCGCGCTCAGGCCGACTAAGGTATCGTCGTCCGCCGGTAGTGTGACAAATGCGCCAGACCTTCTGCGGCGTATGTTTCTCCTTGATGAAGATGTAAGAACCAACCTCGAACATGTGGCAGAGGGCGTGGAATTAGATCTCTTTGGGTCCTTGCTGCATGGCGAGGCGGAAGGGTTGGAGTGTCCTGTCCATGAAGCGAACAAGGCATCGGAAATCATGGAGAGCTTCGCGGAGCTCTTGCACAAGAAGATGCTCGAGTTCTTCTCATTCTTCGAACATCTCTCCATCGTAGAAGTAACAGGGACCGAATGCAACAAGTTCCGATGGAGGGCTCTCAGTCTCACATCCCAGACGGCTGCTGGTATCAGCTTGGTTCGAACACCGGGTCGACTCACTACGCAGATCGTCACGGATATGCTGGTGACTGATAGTCGATTGAGCCGCTTCTTCTTGTAACAAGGCGTTAGCTCCAGACGATCCTTCATGCTGTCTCACGGCATCAGCAATAGTATCGCACTTGGCTCAATACATTTGCTCTAGCTCTCTCAGCTTAGCTCGGATGTGATCACCAGCGTACACAAATAGCTTGTAAGGGCGAAGAAACACTGGTGACTCCCCTTCGCAGCGGTCGTTGTCGAGCTCACCATTACAAATGGCAGCAAAGAGACGCTTCACGGGCACCGAGTGAATCCTGATACGTTCTGCAAGGGCCTGTATCACGGATGTCATGTCTACCTGTGCCTCGGTTGCCGGCGGAAGTTCTGCCTTGAGCAAGGTAGGAGCGGACGCTGAGCTCCTTTGCCAAAGCCTAGCATGAGTTGTTTCGGGCTCCGGCTCTTCTACCAGCATCTCCATCGCATAATGTTCGCCATACCGGTCGAGAGGCAATCTGGCTCTCGAAACCCACTCCTGCCAGGTGCAATGCTTGATCTCTGGTATAGCGGCGCATCTCTTCGAATGACCGGCCTCAAGTACACTCTCGGTACTCTCCGGCTCAGACTTGGTGAGCTCGTCCAATGCACTGTCGACAACCTTGAGCGAAGCAAAGACCTCTCGAAGGTCCTTCGAGTTCAAGTCATCGATTTGGGCCGTCTCGATGCTATTGAGGCGAAGGCATGTCTTCCGCGCTCGATATTGCGGATCCTTGGATTTGTCGTACCGAGCATGATCCTCCTTGCTCAGGAAAGAGGTAGCATCGGCGACATTTCCGTAAAGCTGCAGCGCGTCGATTACCTTCTCCCGCGAGAACTCGATTACAGCCAAGACTCGATTGACATCACTATCTGACACATCGATCACAGTACCGGGGCCAGCGGTTGACGACTCCACTGCTACATGACTACCGTGCGCCATGTCGTGTACACTTGCTTTAGTCCGGTCCTGTCCGTTCTCCAGTGGCTCATGCAAGGCTTCCGAAGAAGTGACAACGATGCCGGCGCTATCTTCCATGGTTGAAATGTGGACAACTTAAGACTTTACCCTGCTCAGCACGCTTTCTGCACCAGACATTGACATCCGTACCTGACTCCAATATCGTTGGCAAGTTGGAGGAACAGTCGCGATGTAGCGAGAGTCTTTCAGCCTGGCTAGAGCCTGGAGGTGCGAATGATTCCACACACCCAGTGGGCCGCAGAGGGTAGTAGACAGGACTTTAGCTGTCGGTGTTGCCGAGTGGCGCTTGTCTGATATCAGGAGCTTAGAGTGTGGCGAGGACACCGGTTTGAAGCCTAGTGCAGCCTGGAAACTCAGTTCCGGACTTTTCTTCGCCAAGGGGTGGACATATCATCTAGCCTACAAAGTGCACAAGATCTCAATCAAGAGCGATTGCGCTTGTGACCCAATGACACAGCGGCGCACCAGAGCCGTGTCGTCGCACCTTGGCAAATATAGACCATGTGAAGATGTGAACGTGATCTTTGGTACCACAGACTTGCGCGCTCGGCTACGTACCTGTACTGATGACACAATCATCCATGGTCAGCAAACATCGTCCTCCAAAGGTGATTTGTTAGCGGGTTGCTGCACAACACTTTTGTAGCAGCACAGCATGCCTGGTGTGTCCGGCCATTGCAGAAACTCGAGTATCGTACCTGTACCTGCTTTCTTGCGCATAAGGGGAGCCATAACGCATCGTACCGTCCTGTGTCAAGCATGTCTCAGCGTTGCCTTGCAAGAGGCTAGCTGAAAGTTGGAGCCTTCGACATTTGAGAAGGTTACGTCTCACACTATACCCGCATGAAGCCGAGTAGCTAGACTCGCTGTTACGCCTTTTCCTACCGTCTGCAAAAAGTTTCACGGACAGGTGAAGTGGCAGTGTGTCGAAATATTGATGCTATCACGCCCTCCATGATTCGGCAAGCTTCTGCTGTGGATACAACATGGGAGAAAGCAAGTGCAACATTCTCATCGCGAAAGTCAGTTTCAGCGATGTGAATTACTATTGTGAAGCTCGTCCAACAAGCCTTAATGACATTCTGCACAGAACTCAGCAACAAACACAGAAATCTAAAAGCTTCATCGAGAAGTTCAAGGCGGACACCCGCGATCCGGGAGTCAAGCGGTTCGAGATCAATGGCAAGTTTACCATCGACAATGTCCAAAAGCAAGCGGACGAGGCCATGGAGGCATACAAATCTAGAGGTACCGATTGGCGTCATCGACCTCTTCGTACAGCGGCCCGTCATGTCGGCGAGGACATCTCCGCCTTCAAGGACCTGTTGACATTCCTACCGGATGGCGATTATACCTCCATTCTGTGTGGTGTGTTAACATTGTTTTCCAATGTGCGTAGCAACACCAAGATATCGTCGAAGAGTTGTTAAAAGTCGTCACAGGCCGCCAAAAGACGCACCAAGCTACGAAGCAATATCATGACCTGGCTCTCCAGCTTGTCGAGTCACGTCGAAAAGGCCCGAGCGTACGTGGAGCTCTACCCTGGTGACGGTGCATTGTTTGCGGCTGTAGAAAGCTTGTAAGTGGCGCTGCTTGAAAACGCAGAAAGCATAATGTCCTGGCTTGACGAGCCCGCATGGCGTGAATCCAGAGCTACCACGTTGAAACGTGTTGGCTCATGCTGACGTTCGGTAGGGCATGCACTTGGCTCGATCTTCAAACGAGAAATCTACGGCAAGAATTTCGAAGCGGAGACAAAGCAACTGATTGATGCCAAGGTCATCGCTATCCAGGAGCGGATGCAGTACTGTTTGCAACGCCGCGTGCAACAGGTTGAGGAGAGGGTGATGGACATCAAGCACGGCGTGACCAGTGTCACTGATTCGGGGCGCAAAATTGAGTCGAAGTTGGATCTCTTGCATCATGAGTGGAGAACGCAAGCGGAGTGTATTGCATTGCTGAGGGGTATGCTCAGATCTATATGTGAACAAGCCGCCTGTAAGCTTCCTGCATCACATGATCGAGACCGGACTGCGAGGACACTGACATTGTTCAGGGTGGCAGCAAACTCCGAACCTTGTGGTTGTTCATCAACCAGTCCTCGTTCGGCCAGTCCCCGAAACTCCGCGCTTCCCCTTCATAGCGGATGATGTTATTGAAACACTTGGCGTCCAGCCTGAGTCGGATCTCGACGATCTTAGCGCAGTGCTCTGCATGGATCGGATGATGGCTCCAAAGCGTCAGGCTCGTGCCGCGGCGCTCATGCAGAACGACTGCTTTCAGTCATGGCTCAAGTCTCCAGATTCGCAGATGCTCGCCGTCAACGGCATGGGATATGACGCAAGGCCATATACTGCCCTCTCCTACTTTGCTGCGCTTCTCCGCCAGACCCTGAGTCAATTGGACGTCGCAGGAGATAAGCAAGTGATGACATTGATCTTCTTCTGCGGCGAGCATCTGGAATCCGGCGACGAGCTTAAGGGTCCAGTAGGTCTGATGCGCAGTCTTTGCGCTCAATTTTTGCTGGCTTTCTCGGAGCAGTTGGACCTGGCTTTCATCGACCATGGATTCTCCACATCCTTGCACTCTCGGCACGTCGACGCACTCTGTGCGCTCTTCCGCGAACTGCTCGCTTCGGCAGCAAGAGCAGTCGGTCGCTGTGTCTTCATATGCATCATAGACAAGGTTTGCTCATTCGAAGATGAATCGAATCTCGCAGATCTGGACCGGGTGATGGCATGTCTTCGGTCCATCGCCAGTGTCGAACCCCAAGACGGATTCATTGTCTTCAAAATGCTCGCGATGAGTGGCGTGGCAAGCATGAATGCGGGTCGATGGTTCGGCGCCGAGGGGATCCTGAGCATGGAGGATGAGGTGCACAACGGCGGTGAGGAGTATGGCGAATTTCACATGCTGTCCGACTCGGCAGATCTGATTGGCACGAGCTGAGAGACAAGTTACGTCTACGCAAATCAGTACCTTCTGCGAGGCTATGGCCTTGTATGCTATAGCCTTACAGGCACTGATCGGAAGTTTAGTTATGTGGTGATGCTGGAAGGTCGTTTGCTACCTTCGTGGACGGTGGCGTAGGCATATTCACTTCGTCGCAGGCTTGTAGGGCTGTTCCGAGCGGAGATCAGGCTTCCAGCAGTGTATACTTTTGGAAGATCCCCAAATCCAATAGCTTACTTCTTCTTGGCCTGCTTCTTGAAAGCACCATCAAGCGTACCTTGGCTATGTTCACGCTTGTGCCCTCTCGTCGACCTCGGACTCTCAGTCTTCATCTCCTTCTTCGTGCCCTTCTTCAACGTCGCCGGCTCATGGTGATGCCCCTCCTCCTCCCCGTCAGCATCCTCAAAACTCAGCATTCCACCCGGACCACCCTTCTCGCCTTTCGTCGGCCCCTCAGCATCATCCCCGAAAAACTCCTTCCACGTCCCATCAAGCACCTTGGGACTATTCCCATGCAAACCAACGTGATAAGCATTCTTCATTCCCTGTATACAGATCTCCCGCTGCGTAGGGAAGTCAAACATCGGTTTGGGATACACAGCCACGCCATCCTGTCCAGTCTCGCTTCCATCACCCTTGATTACTACTCCAGCTTTCCTCTGATCCTGGATCGGCGCCTTGTGCGGCTCATAGATATACTTCTTCGGCATGTCCTTCAACTCCGGCACAAACTTGCGAATAAAGTCACCATTTTCGTCCCACTTCTTCCCAAAAGCCACGGGACTGTAGCACCGATAGAATTGTGAGTAGAACGCCGTACAGGAGAGCCACTGCCAGTTGCCGATATTGCACGCGGCTTCGTGGTCGATGAGCCACTCTTCGAACACCTCGGCACCCCGTTCCCAGTGGATGTAGGCGCCGCCGCGGGTCAAGAAGCAAGCCACGGCGTGACGGGCGAGGTGGTGGATCCAGCCTTCGTACTTGAGTTGCCGCATGATGGCGTCGATCCAAGGGAAGCCGGTTTTGCCTTCTGCCCAGCGCTTGAACTCTTGCTCTTTCACCGCGTCGTCTACCTCGTAGCCGCTTGTAATTAAGCCTGTCTTGACATCAACTCTGCTGGGGAGATGCCACGGTATGAAACGACAGTGACTGTTATTGTACGCTTGGCCGAAGCTGTATCCCAATGCTGCTTGCGCAGCGAAGTACATGTCACGGAACAGCAACTGCCCGGTCAAGCTCGTGGGTGGCTCAGAGACAGGCTTCTTGGCTTTGCGGCGCTTCTCGACGACTTCGAGGGCTCGATGGTAGAAGTAGCGGCAACTCAGGGCGCCGAAGTGCAGGTATGGTGAGGTCAGGCAGGTAGATTGAGGCTCGAAGGCGGCTGGTGAGGTTTTTGGCTTCTCAAAGGTGCCCATGTACTCCTCGTCAACGAACAACTTATCTAGCTTTCGTAACACGACGCTCTCGCCTCCTCTATGCGGTGTCGTGGCTGGCTTCATGCCCAGCTCTTCTAATGTTGGCACCGCGAAATCGTTGTTGGGTCCGGCAATACCCTCCTTGTACGAACTTTCTTCTCCATCCCTGTACTTCTCGTTGAGATCTGGCTTCGACTCTGGCTGTGCTTGTTCGAAGTCCAGGCCAAGCTCTCCCGGGTCTGGCAGACTCTTCGGTGCATCAATCGGCTGCGCTATCGCTCCCACCTTCTCACCCGCATGTTGAAGCTGAGTGATGCTCATCGTGGGCTTCCCACCATTGGCCTTGACAACTTTATCGCTATCCCAAAGCGTTCTGCCACTCTCAAAGAGAACCTCCACACCCGCCTGCTTTGCCGACTCCACGACCTGCGCATCTCGCTCTTTACCGTACGAGTCTGTGTCCTTCTCAAACACCAGATGCGTGATCTTCCAAGCCTTGAAAAGCTTCGGCAATAGCGTTGTGGACGGCTCGCGCAAGACGAATAGCTTGCTCTTCTTGTTCAGCTTCGTGAGGGAGTTGGAGACGTCGTTCATGCAGTCGATGAGAAATTGCCAGCGGTTGACGCCGACTCGTGCGTGGTAGACATAGTGGGGATCCCAGCACCATATTGGGTACAGCACTTCGGGCTTGAGGTCGAGGGCTGCTTTGAATGCGGGAGAGTCGTGGAGGCGTAGGTCGGTGCGGAACCAGTAGAGGACTCTGGGCTTGGGCATAATGGAATACGGATGAAAGAGGAAAGGGAAGGAAAATTGAGAGATGAACAGCAAGAGATGGAGAGCATGGGAAGAGGGAGACCTACCGTCTGTTGATTGGAGCGCATTCCATGGCGATCGGGCGAAGATCTGGAGAAGCTCGTTGTCCCTGGCAGTCATGACGCACTAGCGCGATGCCAAGAGATCCAGGTGAGTCTCAGCCGCAGAATCTCCCCGCATCAGGCTGACACTCTCAATGTGAGACTTGAATGCTGTACTCATCGTTCGATATGCAAACAGCAGCTTGCTAGGCCTATGATC
>Ga0058704_10001295_pt1 | contig 11798 bp, 12 predicted proteins | sample AgamicMgSfe_FD_71363 | JGI IMG/M metagenome (GOLD analysis project Ga0058704, IMG submission 71363) | Agave microbial communities from Guanajuato, Mexico - Mg.Sf.e | ecosystem: Host-associated > Plants > Phyllosphere > Phylloplane/Leaf | place: Guanajuato, Mexico | collected 2012-05-30
CCTGAAACCTGTGCTCAGCGTAGAATATGTGTGAATGACTGCACATTCAGAAGAGCTATCGGAAGTTGCTGAGGTTTAGGTTGGTCGAGGATTATGTGCTGTGTTTCTCCTTTGCACGCAATCTATCCTTCAATCTTTTCTGGTCTAACTCCAGCGCTTAACAGGCGCAGCATCAAATGAGTTCCAGCCCCACGGGACATATTCATAGCAGGGTGTCACCAAGGGCGCAGCGTACGATGGACACACCTGCACGCACCGTCTCCGCCGCGCCATGTTCCTCCAGGCTCGGGTTCACTTCCACCAGATCCAGAGCGACGAGGCTTCCAGTCTCGTGCACGCACTCTGCGATGAAGTCGCCCTCGCGCAGCGTCAGACCGCCTCTCACCGCAGTGCCAGTACTGGGCGCCCACATCGGATCCAGCGCGTCGATATCGAAGGAGAGATGGATCGGAGTGTCGCTACCAATCCAGCCCAGCGCCATATCCATCACCCTGCCGATACCGTGGCGGTCGACGTCGTGCATGCTGAAAGCCTTGATGCCGTGCTCGCGCAGGATCCTCTTCTCGCCGCGGTCGATGTCGCGCAAGCCGATGTAGACGAGCTTCTTGACGCTGACCTTCTGATCATCCTTCAGCCAGCCGAATGGCGCGTCTGGCTTGTCTGAGGCGAGACCTGTCAGAAACGCGACCGGCATACCGTGGATGTTGCCGCTGTCGCTCGTCTCTGGCGTGTTGATATCCGCATGTGCATCTACCCAAATGACGGCCATCTCCCTGCCGAGTCTCTCCCGCAGTGCTTTTGCTGTGCCTGAGATTGTACCAATAGCAATCGAGTGGTCACCACCAAGCGTGAGCACGAAACGCCCTTCCTTCGCCTGCTCGTATACCTGTTTGCTGAGCTGCTGGGTGACTGCGCTCACCATCTTCGGCTTCTTCATGTTGCGGTAGTCTGGATCTTCTTTCGGGATGAGCTCGTTGTAGGCGTGGACTTGGCCGTCGTAGTGCACCTTGTACTCAAGGTCGTGCTGCAGCTGATCTACCAGGCCTGACTCTATGAGCGCCATCGGTGCAGCGTCAACGCCCGGCTTGCACTGCGCATAAAAGTCAGCGCGCGCCGTGACATACCTTCAGCACAATGTGACCTACCTGGCCTCCACTAAAGCCCACCGCAATCAGACCGAGCTCATCGTGCTTGGACAGAAATTTCGGCTGTATCGTAGGTGCGTCCATGACATCTGGCTCAAACACAGTTGGTGTCCGCCGGCTCTCGTCGCAATCTTTTGCCATCGTCCACCTACCTGTCTAGGTGTATCAGGCACGTCGTTCTCAGAAATGACTGTATCCGTAGGAATGCATCAATGAACCTTCAGGACAAAGGAAAGGTCACTGCGAAGGAAGGGGAGGAAGGAAAAACCTGCTAACCTCTCAGTCAGCGAACTAACCCCAACCATCTTTACGAGATCTGAATTGGGCAATCGCGTACAGCTGTACTTAGGGGAAAAGTGTGAAGCCCGTACGACCGCTAAGTACAGGTATAGGCGCAAGCGCGTCGAAAAGTACCCCACGCGAAGTGGCATGCGGCTCAATTGGGATCGGCAGATGGCGACAACGCCGAATATTAGCCGGCGTGCATGTGAATACGCCAAGGTTGATATCAGGATTCTTCGCTGGGGAGAGTTTCTCGCAAACGTCCAACAATGCCAAGGCTGATGTATCACTCGGCAGTATGCTGTTGAGCTGGCTTTCTTGTATGATCGCTGCGACTTGTAAGGAACATTAAGCTACGATCTATGACCCGGGTATCAACAACGACCGCAATGCGTATGTACAGATACACAACTTTCTCCGGCTTATTTCGCGCTGTACGCGCCGCTCACAAGCTTCTTCGCACCCTGTACACCCTTCCACACACTCGTCAACCCATCATCATCCGCGAACGGATCATCACCCGTACCACCACTCTGACTCTGCATGCTGACAGCTAAACCACTGCCCAAAGGCTGCGCATTCTCACCCGTGATCTCCCACCGTGCGTCCACATGGCCGCTCGTAGCCTCCGACTCCGTTGCAAACCGCGCAAGCAGCTTCTCAGGTGCGGCACCAACCTTGACCGTGATGTCGCCGAGCTGCCAAAAGATGAGGTTTCTTTCTCGATTGAACGTGCCCGCTGGTCGCGATAGGCAGCCAGTCGCCCTTGAGCCTTCTAAAGTGAGCGCGAGCGCAACCCCGGATAGCGTGACGCTCTCGCGTGCATGCATGTTGAAAGCGGGATTGAGTGAGTAGCTGACGATGACGCTTGCCTGGCTTGTCTCAATCTTGAAAGCCGGGGTGATAAGCAACGGTGCCTGTGAGCCGGTATCATCCGCTCGTACTTGGTACTTGAACGCCACCTGCGTCTTGGCGAGCTGTGACAAGTTGACAGAATACTCGCCTTCTTTTGGCGACTGCGTAATGAATGCAGGGTTCGGTGCGACCTTCTCCAAGCTCGCGAAGTTCTCCAAGCGGATATTCTCCGTCCCGGTTGGTGATGACAAGTCTGTCGGATTGTATGCTAAGGCGATCTCTCCAATGAGCGAGGAGCTGACAGCCTTGCCGTTTTCGAAACGAGCGCCGATCGTCTCGATGACGGAAGCATTCAGACCAGTCTGGTGCAGATCATGATGTTTGAGGCCGTGACTGCCTGTGCTGGTAAGTGAGCGGCCCGAGCGGATGGAGCCAGTATCTGTGGCGTGGTCTGTGCCAGGAGCAGCGCGAGATTCGGGCCTGAAGGGTGACTGTTGACTCATGGTAGAAGCGAAGGGCGAGAATGCCGTTGTGGAGGCAATGGCAGGAGTGAAGTTGTCAGATGGCGATTGTACAAGTGGAACAACTGGGCTATCACTTGGTGGCTGAATAGCTGGCGCCTGAGGAGGTGGTGTAGGTGCAATCTCTCGGGAGTCCTCCTTGACGAGTTGAGCTGGTGTCTGCATCGAAGGTGAAGAAGCGCTCGGCGTAGCTTCTGGCGTCTGCTCAACAGGCGGGAAGTAAGTGCTGTTGATGGCGCTAACGGGCCGGCCTTGTCTGCGCCCACGTAACGTGCCAACTCTACTAGCGACGGATGGCGGTGCTTGCTGTGAGCAAGATGGTTAGCACTGGCCATACTTCAGTATACGTGATGCTACTCACCAGCTTATTCGCCATACTCGCCAACGCCGTCTGAGAATCTCCGCTTTCCTCTTGTATTGGCGCGTTACGGATGTTGACGTTGAAAGCCGGCGCTGTACCTTCGCCAGCAGCTGCTGCGTCGACTTGCGCTTGCGAGATGATGTCTAGATGAGCAGGCGGTACGGAGAAGCCTTCGCTGTCCTTTGGTGTCTCTGCAGCTGAAGTCTCTGCCTGCGGCTCGGCCTGGCTCGGCTTCGGCGGTTCCAGATCCGCAAGATCGCCCTGGTGGCTGCCATCTGGGATAGTAGCAGCCAGCGGTGGTACATTACTTGTCGCTGAAGACATTCCGTTGACTTGCGCTGTCGGCTCTGGTCGCTGGACGGGTGTCGGGCTCGAAGTCATGTTCCTGGCAGCATACGATTGTTCCATGACCTCACTGCCCAGCCGAAGTGGCGATCGTGGCCTCTGGCGCGAAGGCGTTTCTTGTGGCGGGTCCAAAGCTGGCGACTCTTTTGACTTGCCTAACCTGCCAGAGAAGGAGTTGAACGGTGATGTTTTAGGCTTTCTCTCGGGTGACTCGGCCATTGGTGCCAGACTAGAAGGCTGCTGGCTTTGTCGATCTCGTTTCTTGCCTCCTACTACCGTGCCCAGTCGCTTCAGCCCACCGAATCTGCTTTTCTTCTTCTCTTCCTGAACAGAAGCTGAGCGCTGGCTCGCATCATCTGGGTGAGAAATGGTAGGTACCAACCCACTTGAAGATGGGCCCGCCCGAGACGGCGTAGGCACGCTTGGTCTCTGCGCACGTTCCAGCCTAGGCTTACCTTGTACGGCCTTCAGCGCGAACGTCTTGATCTCGTCCTCCGTCTGCAGGCTAAGCAGCACGTTCAGACAATGCTCAGCTGTAGTCTGGCTCTTTTGGACCATGTCCACCTCGTGCGTCTGATACTGAGTCAAGACGTCTCTTAGCAAATTGAGCCTAGTCTCATCCACTGCCTGTAGGTTCTCGAAGACATATGGCGCTTGCGACTGCCACTGCGAGTGCGCGTTATCCAGCTCCGAGGTCGCATTCGCTACTTTGCCGGCCTCAGCTTTGTCACCCTTGCCAACAAGCTTGTCGGTCTTCTGCTGCGCTCTTTCAACATCCTTCGCCATGGACGCTAGGTTGCCTTGTATCGTCGTCATGGCCTGCATCTCGCGATTGCTGCCTGTGAACTCGCGCAAGGGTCGCTCAACGTCGACTTCGATCTTTGTCGCCAGCGCAGAATGAGAGTCTGCCATCGCATCTGCTGCGCCTGTGAGGGTAGTCCATGGAACCGAGAAGATACTGCGTTTCCATTAGCCGTATGCGCGAGTGCCAGTGCCGCCTGTACCTACCCAAGATCGTCATCGTCCACCTGCTTCTTCGCTAGTTTTCGTAGTCCGGATGCATACTGCTCCTCGAGTTGTCGCCTCTCCTTCACATAGCTCTTAGTTGCGGAACAGTGCGCATTGCATCGACGGAGTCTCTTACCCGTAGCCAGTCCGCGATCGACGTATTGAGCTTGCTGACCTGCCGTACGCGATCGTTCAGGATGTCGACTGCTTGGCCCGGTTGTACTTGTGGCTACACACCATTAGCATTGGCTCTCGGTGCTGGCAGAGCTTGCGGTGGGCCTGACGATGATACTTGGGTAATCGCTTCGGACGTTGTTCATATTAGCGAAGAAACGCGCGCTAAACGCAGAAACAATACCGCAGTAATGGAATGATGCTTGCTTCTACAAGATGAGTTGCGACAGAAGATGGCGGGTTGGAGTTTCAATCTGACCAGCTCGCGATGGCGGATCTGTCGGTCCAAGTTGCCGCGCAACAGTGCTTCCTGCCCTCTTTTGGCCCCATCCGCGGTACATAACAGACTGCTCAGCAGTTCCCAAGACAAACGGACCGCCCTGACAGCATCACGGAACTAATGCAAATACAGCGCGCTGCCTCGATCGGAGCGATTCGCAACAATGGGTGATAGAAGCTCGCTAGTAGCAAGTGTCACAGGTGTGACCCGGCGGCACTCACACTCGTATGGTCATCGCGCTCAGTGCAAGCGCTCGGAGCCAGCAAGACAAAGGTCTGCAGGAGTCGAAGAACTGTTTTAAATCCGCTGCCGGCTCATCATATATCGGTATCTACCCTAGTCTGGACACACCAACCGCACTGTCGTATCCGTTTGCCCTACGATGCTTGTCGGATCGACGGCAGCTGGCATCGCTGATTGCTGAACATCATGACTTCGCCTTTTCAACCAGTCTTTGAGGCCTTGCTGCGGCGTACGAGCGTGCTGTGCTGCTCGATCGCCTTCCGTTATGCTGCTGCTGAGCTGTTGGCTAGCAATACGCCGGAACGCGCAATGGCGGTGTTGTGGAAATGCTAATCGTTCTCATCATCAGCTGAATCTGCCTACTACAATCACCTTGAAAAGGTGCAACTCATACTCATAAAGACCTCGCCATCGCCTTGGCTTCGTTGCATTGCACAATCTTCGCCGTTGAGTGGAGCACTAAGATGCGCTGGGAATACCTACGCGAACGCCTATCGGTGGACGACATAGCGATCCAATTCCATGGCCTCCGTGAAACCCAGCCTGCGCATTCGCTCTTTATTAGGAAGCGCACAGGACTCTATCGACTCTTGTATGGACACATCAAGACCTTGCCTTATTGAGATCCATGTATTGCATACGGTCGAGGTCTCTAAGCCTACGTGTTGCTGACCTGGCTCCGTTACAGTCACTAACAAAGTGTTGAAGATTCAAAAGGTACGCTGCGTTAGGCATTTGCATCGCCCGGAAGTGAACGAAACCGATAATGCCGCCGACTGTACAAGCATCTCCTTTACATCCAAGGCATTGTAATTACAAGCGGATGATACGGCAGCATCTCGGCAGCATCTCAGCAGCATGAGAGGGGATTCGAGCGCTCTGTCTGCCTGTCCAAAACTTCTACCATAAGCTCACACAATTCAGTACTGGAGCATGTCACCAACTCTTTTCGCGGTGACGCGGAAACAAGCGCGACGAGATTGAAGGGACATATATGCTCGAGGAACAAAACTATCGCCAGCGCCAACAGGTAGAAGTGCTTGCTCAAGATACAGCACGATCGCCGGCGCCATAGACTGAGGCATTATCGTCACGTGCTCCCGTCGACCGCTGAGTCAGCACTTTATAGCAAACGGTAGAGCTTTCGAGAAAGTCCTGGGAATATCCAGAATGACATGTTAGCCAAAGGCCGCCTGACCACATCGGTGACAGTCTAGCGGGTGCTGGCATCTTCGAAGGAGGTAAGACGTACTATCTGAACTGTATAAAGCTGCCCTCGAAGCCCAAGCATTCTCTCTCACCATTACAATCCAAACTACAACAATCACAGCAAGCCTTCTATGCAAAGAACCAGCTACCGACAACCAACAGTCTACCGAGTCACCAACAAAAGCCCAATCATCTACATCACCATACGCACTATGTCTTTCTTCCCACGAGTCTTCGCGAACGAGTTCGCACCAATGCTCCGAGTCCTAGATTCGCCAGCATTCCGGCTTATGGATGACTACGCCAGTCAAGCACTAGCCATCTCCGGTCGTAATGGCAGCTTTGCACCACGCTCCTTCCGCACCTTCCAGCCAAGTTTCGACGTGAGAGAGACGAGTCAAGGCTACGAGCTCCACGGTGAGCTTCCCGGCATCGACCAGAAGAACATCGAGATTGAGTTCACCGTTACGAACACTCTAAGCATCAAGGGCCGCACCGAGACCGTCAGGGAAAGAGGCCAGCGTCCAGCTGCGTCTGGTCCCGTCGAAGACCAGGCTGAACAGGCTCGCGTCACCGAAGGCAGCGAAAATGCCGAGAGCACAAACTACCACAAGCCGACGGTCGAGGACGAGAGCGCCATGTCCAACACCAATCCTAATGCCGTCCAGACCTCCGAAGCAGCAAAGAAGGCCGCCGAATCCACCGAGGTCACGCAGTCCGAGCGGCAGCCAGAGTCTGACAGCTCTCGCTACTGGCTCTCCGAGCGCAGGAATGGTCATTTTGCTCGCTCGTGGACCTTCCCTACGCACGTCGATCAAGAGAACGTCAAAGCCAGCCTGAAGAATGGCATTCTCAGCATCGTCGTGCCGAAGGCTCAAGCTCCGCAGACCAGGCGTATCAACATTGAGTAGGCTCACTGCTGGCCCTCAACAACAACACTCACCGGCGATCCATACCGGTAACACTTTCAATGTGCACTGTCACTGCTCGCACTTTCCTTTCGGCATAGCGATGGTTGCATTTCTTGTGGTATGATGATTTTACGAGGCATGCGGTGGATACTTGTACAATAGCTCACATACACTTTAGTGGATTGCTGTTTGCTGCATACTGCAACATGTCCATTTCTCTTTACGTCACAAGCCACTACGTCTCGACTTGACGCAATGGGTCGGCCTACTGCAGAGATCTCCGTGTGTCAAAACGATCGTGTGCCGCCATATCTGTCTAAAAGGGTGCGAAGGGCCTCTCGCCGATTGGTAGATCAGACAAACGGCTACTGTATTGCCCACATGTACACTTCTAGTGGTAGATTCCTTGGAGTGTTCGAGGGCTAACAATAACATTCCGCGATTGTGCTGCGGTAAGGCAAGTAGATGAAGATCGCACTGGCTACACAACATGGAAGACTCGTCACTTCGGGTAAGTAGCACGAGAAGATCGAGCACTTTAAGTGGCTGGCTGCACATGTGGCGTCGTGGTGAAACCATACCGGCTTTGCCATAGGGAAGCTCACCTATATGCTGACACCATGCTATTGGCCAGATTGCGCATGTCGGCGCCGTCCAATAGCCAGAATTACGATCACACTGTTGCAGAACTGGCGATCTGCAGGCTCTAGCGCCCTTCGGCTCACTCCTGCGAGGCCTGTCGGCACTTAAACGTGATGGAGTAGACTACTGCAGCAGTCCATGCATGCCGAAGTGTTAGCAGCGATTGATGCAAGGTACTAAAACATAGGTTAAAGCCAATAATGGAGCTTAATCGGACGTCCTCCCATCAAAAGTCTACCACTAGGCCACCGGGAACATATACAACAGAGTGTTGGCCAAAGAAGTCTGGTCGTGGAAGTCATTCGCATCGTAAGGTCGTAGATATAGCAACAACTGGGCATGTTCAGTCGTCGACCGGCGCCGGATACCGTTTGCTCGCAGCTCTGTACTGTTCCGGGTATTTGCGTGCTGCTCGTGCGTTTAATGCACTGCCAGAAAAATCAGCAAACGGCCCTGTGGGACGGGGACTGTATGCATTCACTTACTGTACTTTCTTCTGCGTCCATTCGAGATCCCGTTGAACATCTTTGGCTGCCTTCATGCCCTCAGCGAAATTTGCGCGAGTCTTGGCTAGCCGCGCTCTTGCCTGTGCTTGCAAGGCCAGCAGTTCACGGTTCTTTGCGTTCAGCTCGCCTGACCTGCGGAGGTGTCAGAGTCGTTGCTTGAACGCTCACCGCTTTGTACTCACATCTGCGCCTGCTTCACCAGGTTCTGGTCTAGCGGAATGGGGTTGTATGCATTCGAGAGACGGTCGCTCATGTAGTCCAGCAAATCCACGCTCGTCGCGCCAGTCGTCGAGCTCTCGTACTCACTACCGGCATAACTACTGGACGCGGCTGAGTAAAGACCTGCGCCAGATGTTGAAACACTCTCTGGTCGCTCGGGTGGTGATGCTGAGAGTTGGCTGTATGCCGACGAATTACGCGTATGACGAGGATTGAATGCTGGTTGTGGTGCCTTGCCAGGAACGTTGATTGGCAGCGACCCGGTAGGTTGGTACTGGTATTGGTAGTACGAAGTAGTCATGTTGGTAGCTACTAATGGTAGACGAAGTGTAACAGAAAAGGCAAATGGATGATCAGACCTGTTGACTAGGACCAAGTGTAGCGAAGGAAAGAGGAAGGAAACCTAGCTGGGAACACCACCCCTGAGCTTTTATATCTCGCCATGGACATCTCCGGAAAGCATTCTTGCTGTCTCTGCGACAACAACCACACCCTCTTGCTGCAGGCCATCATTAGCCTAAGACGGTGAGCTCCGTGATAGCTCGCGATAGTCTCTCAAACAGAGATCCTTCGATGCGACGGGCAAGGACAGAGCAGCGTGAGAAGCTCTAGACAGGGTGACTATCGCCGATGTGTCCGGAACCGTGAACTCTAGGCCAACCAGGAAGGTTGCCATTGGTCTTCTTGTCAAGCTAGAGAGCTGATGTGGGCTCATCATCGCAGCCGTGAACTGCCGTCCATGCGGCATTGGTGGGTTGTGGCTCGGTATGGAGCTGATTTGCTGACCGAGGGCGTTTGATACTGCAAAGGAGCGAGCACTATATGCACGCTGCAAACGGTTCCCCAATTCCTAACTCAATCAAGACAAGTGCGTAGCTTCGGTCGAAGAGCTCAACAGGGCTTCCATGTCCGTTTGTCGTGCGTGGGAGGCGTATGAGGTGTGCTGTCAGCTGGAGCCCATCGCAAGGGGAGGACAAGGCTCGGATGCACTCAAGCAGAGCAAGGAGAGCATCCCGGCCACGGTGTACGGCTCAGGTAGCACCGCATATATTAAGCACGCGCAGCAGCTGTCAACATCCGTTTGCCATACACTTGAACGATGTATTGACTTCGCATGTGCATGGCTACTGTTGTGCGATTGAACAAGAGGTGACGTTTTCGTCGGGAAGCCTTAGCAGCCTGAAGTTCATTGGCGGAAGACTTAGGACACAAAAGGCCGGGACGTTTTTGCCTCCCACCTTGCCACTCCGACCCAATCTTGACTCTTCTTCCAGGATCCTGCGATTCCGTCTCACATGTAGCAAGGCTCGAGCAAACGCTCGTAGATCTTAGCTCAGAGTATAAGCTCTTCAGATTAATTACGACACACACACACAACTTCACACTCAAACGCGCTGGAAGCCCACGACTTCTCTCGCGGAATCGACATTGGGCATTCACGCTTCAAATGACGGCCTCAACAGCGGCCTCTACTGCAAGCCGCAACAACGTGTCTGTCCGTCGGCCAGGAACGCGATGGTACTGTGTCACTGTAGATGCCCGAGATCGAGAAAGTGAAAGGAGATGTCAGGTCGCCCCGAAGGACCCATGGCCGAAAGCCGTGATGGCCATGCCACTCCAGTCGCTTCCATTGCCTTTGTCTTGGAGCGCAGTATCAAACCTTCCAAGGTGACGGAGCGAGAGCGAGTAGGAGCACCTTTCCTGTTTACGAAGTATATCTCAGAGGTTGTAGCCGACGACAAGGCCACTGTAGCGCTGACCCTAACGTCAATCTTAAACATTGCTTGCGGCCAAGCCGTTACATGCGACCGAATAAGAACAGACCCATGCCCTCGCAAACGCCTGGCTTCAACCTCTAGTAATACGCTTCAGACGCAGGAATGCTTGAGTTGACGTGTCAAGGCTGTGAAGAGCCTTGTATGTTTCTGTGCTCTATCGTACGCTGACTCCATCGCTTGCAGCCCGTGCCGCTCGACCAGTCCGGCGATAAGTACAGATCCGACACGAAGAAGACGTTACGCAGGAACTACGCGAAATTGTGCGGTCAATCTTTCAAGCCGCTGAGAGTCAATACCGTGGCCTGGATAAGCGATCTAGCATGAGGAAACCACCAGGCTGACACAAGTAGACCACGAAGATGGCCGTTGCCGCAACTCGGTTCCTTCACCCTTCGCACTTGGCGACACGAAGTGTTATCAATCAAAAGTGTGTCTTCGCCATCGTCACAGAGATACATGAGCAACTGTATGCTGCGGCAATGCGCAAAGTGCAATTCCTGCTCGCGAAGCCCAGACGCACCTCAAGTCCTCGACGTCTTTTGCAGTTTCACTTGAGACATTGCGTTGATACGCAAGAGCGTTAGTCGCCCAGAGCAATGCGACCGTTCATAATGTATCAGACGTGACAGGGCCTAATTAGAGTTGCGCATCGACCGTCTTCACATGTCAATGACGATATTGTTACGGATCGCGGCCGACTTTCGCAAACACTCGTTTCAAAGTTCCCTCACTATCACTTAACGCCTGCATATCGACTTTGAGCAGAACGACAGGGAATTCAATGATTGGTAGCCGCATCCTCGACACTATTAAGGCGTTTGCTGACAGGTCTAAGACAAGATGGATTCGCGACCGTCGAGCGCTGCGAGAGTGTTCAGCATCGTCGAGCTATTTGAAGCCATCGCATTGCATCTGCCACTCAAAGATTTGCTCTTCGCCCAGCATGTATGCAAAAACTGGAAGGACAACATCGAAGGCTCGAAGGTGCTCCGAAGAGCCCTGTTCTTCGAGCCGGTGAGCACAGGTGTCGCGTTCTTCTACGAGAAAAGGGTCCTGCATTGGTCACTAGACCATGTCAACTCTAAGTCCCACACGGTGGATGGTCGTACCGAAGATGTCTCGTGCCTCCGATTGTGCGGTTCCGATGATGTGAGCGACATCTTGCATTACTGCTACCACCGCCCATTATGGAGAGAGGCCGCAGAACCAGCAAAGTATGACTGGGCCACCTCGGACCACCTGCGCAACTTCTACTGGACCCAGGCGGACGATCGCTTGAGCGATACGGTGGTGGATGGATATTGGGCAGGACGTCAAAA
>Ga0058704_10001296_pt1 | contig 11794 bp, 14 predicted proteins | sample AgamicMgSfe_FD_71363 | JGI IMG/M metagenome (GOLD analysis project Ga0058704, IMG submission 71363) | Agave microbial communities from Guanajuato, Mexico - Mg.Sf.e | ecosystem: Host-associated > Plants > Phyllosphere > Phylloplane/Leaf | place: Guanajuato, Mexico | collected 2012-05-30
AGGGGGTGTCGCATGTTCATGGCATCTCCAAGCAAAATAACACCCGGTGTCTTGTTGGTGGTAGGTGGGAGCCATGAGTTTGGCATTGACCTCAATCTGTCACGCTCAAGTGCCGCTTCGAAGGACGGTCGGACGTTAGCTGGTAAACTTGGCAGAACAACATTGCGCAAGTGGCCTTTGACACCGCCGTTCGCAGTTGATGCACTTGCAGTGTTATCGGGAACGTCGACCAGAGCTCGGGTTTCGTGTGTTCCAATCTGGTAGAGCAATACTGGCGATCCATCACCCAGAATGACGTGACCGTGATTGGGTAGTGGTAAGTCGGCATCGATGAGCTCCAAAGCCCAGAACTTGGACTTTACAACCGGTTGTCTGTCGCTGAATTGTTTCCGGAATTTGCTAGCGTAGCCGTCGGAGATGATGGTGAGGTGACCAAAGTAGTAGTCGTCACGTCCGTTGGTCGTGGCCTGTACACCCACAACCTGGCCATTGTGGCCGCTCCTGATCAGATCGGTCACAGTTGATTCAACCACAGTGACATTTGGGCATGACATGGCCTTCTGTCGCAGTTTCGAAATGAAGCGACCATGGTGAAACGAGCGACCTTCTGGACGTCGACCTTTTTTCTCGCTTGCTGCTTCGTCTGACACCACTGTCTTGCCGGCACCTTCTGGATATGGAATCCTGACCTCGTTGCCGTAGTATATCACGTCGTATCCAAAGACCTTGACCGCGTCAATGTCTTCCAAGCAATCGCGCATTCCAAGTTGTTCCAAAGCGGTGACTCCTCCAGGTTGTAGCAGCTCTCCCACAATTCTGTCCGGCTGTTTCAGCGACCTCTCTAGCAATATCACACTCCTTCCTTGTTTCGACAGCGCTGTCGCAACTGCGCATCCGAGAATTCCTGCTCCGACAATGACAACATCGGCTTCATGATGGACGCGACGACGCTCTTCGAGAGGATCGCTAGGCGCCGGCGACCTCGGTGGTGAGTCCAGTATGAGCGGCATGATGGTAGATTTCGTCGATGTATAATGTTTTTGTGGTAATTAGGACATGGTAGAAAACACATTCAAAGGAGAAGTCGGGGTGTGACTTGCTTGATCGTACCACAAAATCATAATTAAACGATAGAGTTTCAGGGTCTTTGCCGGTCACGATCGCGGCGTCGAACGGATGTTTGCACATCGAGCGCCATTGTGTGGCGTGACAGTGGTGTGAACAGCTCACCAGCCACACCCTCTGGAGCTGTTCGGCCATGACGTCTCTCGCTGGCTGTCTACGCTCGTTCTTTCTGCATACAGTTATCTTCATCAAATGTTTGTTGGACTACGGGTGGTCAAACAAGGTATTTGTCAAACCCAACAAAATCGCAATCTACTAGTATCGGCAGCAAGGACTTTCAGCATGGCACCATCATTGTCCAATGCTCGCGTGATCAAGCAAGAGCCTCTTGTTAGTGAAGCACATCGTTGCATGGTAGATACATGTTAACGACCATCAGATGATCAAAGACGCAAAATGGGTGCAATTGCTCAAGTCTGCTGTCTCCAGCTAAAATTTGACGAAGCTATGCTTACATTTGCCAGGACGACTTATAACTCAGCGGACAACAAGACACGAGACTGGGAATCTGCTACCCGTCTTACTCGCCCAAAGGGAAGTCTCATCGACGGCGTAGGTATCGTGGCTATCTTGGAGAAATCTGGAGGTCCCGAGATCCTGCTGCAGAAGCAGTACCGACCGCCTATCGATAAAGTATGTATCGAAGTACCAGCAGGACTGGTAGACGAAGGCGAGACGGCAGAGATATGTGCAGTCAGAGAGCTGAAAGAGGAGACGGGCTACGTCGGAAAAGTAATCGAAGGCCCCCTCGGAAAGACTCCGGTCATGTTCAATGGTAAGTCGAGTCGAGATCAGATGACATCTGACAGCTGCGTGTCAGGGACATGTACAGAGTACAAGTACTTACTGCTGTGACCAGATCCGGGATTCTGTAACACGAACCTCAACATGGTGCATGTCAGCGTTGACATGTCGGATCCACAGAACCAAGAACTGAAGCCGGAACTGGAGGAGAACGAATTCATCGAATGCTTCACTGTGCCGCTGACGAAGCTGTACGACGAATGCCGGAGGTTCGAAAGCGAAGGCTATGCGATAGACGCTCGTGTAGGGACCATTTCGGAAGGGATAGAGCTAGCCAAGCAGTACAAGCTTACCTAGATGTTCTAGGCGAAATAACTCGAGCGTCAGTTCTTACTTTTCTGTGCACGCGATGTGGTACTGTGATGACTCGGTGAACTGATTCCAGAAGGCGGTGCGCAAGCACTCGGTCGTGAGACAGGCAGCTCACACTGAATCTGCCGTCCAGGATGCCCTTGTTATTACCCGATCTACCGTTCTCTTAATCTGTCGTTAATCTACGGGTTCCTATGTAGATACTATATCTCACGGCCGAGATTTAACGCCATCGGGGTAAAAGGACAGCCGGCGGAGACGTGTTGAGACAAGGTGTAGACAGGGTCGTAGTGCAATCGTGATACTGATACATTATAGACATTTAGAGCCCCCTGGGTACCCCTATAGCTGCAGAGGTGCGTGGTATCTAGACGTGGGGGTTCGTGCGACCAGACCCTGACTATGTCGGGATAGGTAGCAGTTTTTACTATTCAGCGCAAGCGATATCGTCTAGCATGGTGAAGCACACAACATGTCATGGAACCGAGCATTGGGTCGCTTCTTGTGACGCTCACCGTTATCATTTGCTCTTTACTGTCGTTGACGGGGACAGAGCAGACTTTCAACAAATTGACAGGGATTTAGACGACAGCGATAAGCGAAGCGCAAGTCATCTTGCAAATTATTTAGTCTGTCGCAGACTATAGTACGGTATGAAAACCGAGTCGCAAAGCACTCTGACCATTCCGCGTTGACGTTGGAGCAATGTACTTCAGATGCTTAAGCGACATGTCGGCCTGCGGCCGAAGCGGAGCGCAAGAATCCTCCGACGTTTCTTGATGTTTGCTTTGGATGACACCGAAAAGAGGGTCCCACTCATGTCTCAGACATCGTATTGTTACGATGGCATTGCGAGTCATCCATCTGGCTTTGCGGTCATGGATATGTATGCTATGGGCAAGTCGAAAGATGTCAAGTTAAAGTGGTGAGTTGCAACGAGTAAGTGACCTACGTACAGCATAGTGGTAGAAGAGTGGAAGACGCAAATGTGCCCCGGTTAATTGGCTTTTGGCTGACACGCTTCGGACGGATCGCCTGGATGTAATAAACTTTTTGACAGGTACTCAAAAAGTCCATGCGCGTCAAGTGAGTGCCTTTTTGGCACATCCTGAGGCGGAAAATTAAAAGAGTGATGATCGGAACACTGGCCAACTATCGACATGCGCATCGCCGGACATTGGCGTGATACAGTACGAGTACAAGCCTCGGTGATGTCTCGTCGACCATCGTTTGTCGTTGCCCTGCATCCGAACTGCGTGACCGGTTTGGTCGACGTGCATAATCAATGATCTACCACCATTTTAGGATGGATTTCTTGATAAGAAGTTGTGATTGGTGTTTGGTCTACACTTTTCTCTGATTTGGCCAAATGTTGTCGCTTACGTTTACCTTTGGGCCAGATGATGACCCGAATGACACCCATCTGCACCATCACCTTGTGGTCCGGGAAACCGCATGGAGCAGCTCAAGTCGCCAACGTGTTTGGGAATGATTGTCACTTTCAAGTATGAGACCACGTGCTGCAGTAGAAAGAATTAATATCCAGAGTGGGGTTTTATTGTCTACTCGCATGAATCGAGGTTCTCGTCAAGTTATTACTGTATAGACCGTGGGATGTTCCGACGATAGTCGTCTGCTTATCGAGTCAGTGAACTCATATTGCAGGGGTTCTGCTGCTCGTAATACTGTATGCTCATTCCATGTCTGCGTGACATGACGATTTCTGATGTCGACATCAACGGTAGAGACGGTGTGGTCAAAGTACAGCAGTCAAAGTTTCTTTCCGAACAATGATACATGCACCAGCAACAACTATGTATCTGGCTGGGTGCAGTTAGCGAAGCAGACTGACGAATTACAGCTGCCAGAAGCACAATGCGATCATGGACAGCAAGCGAACCGCCATGAGAGGTTGATCGAGGCGAGGGCGAGATGGTCGAGAACGGCTGGATCTGATCTGAGGGTAAGCAATGGCTGCTCAATGCGCAGCCCGCAGCGGCTAGACGGAAAGCCTACGTACGGTATTGTTGTTCAAAGGATCATGTGCTGTACAATACAGTAGGCACAGTACTGCATGTACTTTCCAGTAGAGTCGTCTTGTGGAGGCCCAGAAATTTGGGATCGCATGGTGTTGGTTGTGGCCCACTCGTGTGCACGAAAGACGGGTGGAAGCACTGGAAGGGTGTGTATAGGTCGGTAGCGCGGCGCCACCAGATCCGGCCATCCAGTAGACAGACGAAACCTGGTCATGAAGATGGGTGCGAGCAAGTCGAATGGTAACTTAGTTAGATGTGTGTAATGTACTGTACATATATTGGAGAATGGTATAGGTTCGCATCGGTATTATTCCCACTTCTGGAATTCCAAACCGTGGTTCGTTGTCCTTTGTGTCTAGTTATCACATTACTAGTCGCCCGACTGATTGAGGGAATAAGTACAAGGGTATCCATCAGCTCAAGGCGCCCAAAATTGACGTGATGATGATTTGCAGGATAGTATATGAAGACTGCCCGTTAGTTGTTTGCAAAAAGCGCTTTCAACAAGTGATCGAGGCCAATGATCAGCGGCTACTGTAGCTAATGGCGAAGGTGACATCCATGGCGCTCGTCTTGCGTTTCTTGACATGGGATTTGAGTCATTTGGCAGCTCAACAAGAGGATTGAAGTGCGGTCACTCCGATGGCCTTGCTGATCGTGGTCATGTCCTCGTCGAATTCATGATGGACGTGAAAGTATGTCGCTGCAGGTGGTGTAGTTGACATCTGTCGCGGTGCAATACGAGCTGAACTGTTCCCATGGTTTGCCTGAATACCACGGGAATCTTCCAAGGCGAGAGTGGATAGGTAGCACTGGAGCTACTGTCTGGCCGACGGCCCGCTCACGGCCCGTCCAACGTACCACCTGTCGGGCTGCGTTCGCAAGTGTAACCGAAGACAGCAAACTCAAACATGAGCGCTATTGAAGTCTGCCTGACCGTCACCCAGCGATATGTTTGAGCTGCCCTGCACAATTTTGTCGCTACTGCTACTTGTCCTTGGTAGAGAGCATTCCGAATCTTTGGCCGTACATCACCGATAGCAATAAATGTTGATGTATTCCGTGTTCAGACAAACCCCTGAGTAAGCCCGGTGGGGCATAAGGTAGAGTGTCCCACCGTAATAACAAGGTCGGATAGCGTCGACGGGGTGCTGTCAATCCGGAGTTTTATGCTCGGTGGTGTGAAATATCAGATTCGATCGAGTACGATTGTTGGTGACCTCGTTCCGCCATACTTTCGGCAAAGAACACAGCAGTGCTGCACCGCGGAGCCGGACCAGCTGGCATCTTCAGAAGAGGGAAAGTGAAGCGGCGGCTACGGTACGACTACGTGCACACCGGAAGAGTACAAGGTAAGGTATAGCAGGGTATCATATGGCATGACAATCATAATGTGGTGCACCGTGGTACTGTAAGTTGATCACGACGACAGTCTGCTTAAGCTCAAGCTCTCGCACGAACCCGTGGGACTGAACCACTTGTCCTCGCTTGTGAGCGACACCGTGGTATTATTGTGTCGATAATGCAGTAACTTTATCTTTACACGCCAGTCCGAGCTTCACAGACAGACACGGAGCAAGAAAAATTATTCTGTACTGTACAGCTTCCTCCTTTTTATGCATAGTACGATACATACCATAACAAGTGCATGGTGGTGTAGGTACTGTACAGTATGCAGGCCTGTCCTCGGAGCACGACGGTTCACGCCTAAGCGGCTAAGTCGGACGCCGTATAAGACATGGGTATGTACCTACAGGTACTGTACAGGGCAGTAGCCAAATGAAGTAGAGTACGGAGAGGTACGAGAGAGTCCCGAATACCGAAGGCACAGTAGTAGTATGGATACGTAATAGAACTCGGTCTTGACAGGCAGACCGCTCACCAAGCGCGCACTGTACTTTTTTAGTGCAGCGTACTGCATTGATGCCACCCGTCCAATCCAGACCACCGCATCGTATCGCATCATTATTCGTGGCACGCATCAGTCAGTCACATCATGCGCCTCCTTCATCCCGGCGCGCGGGTCTTGTACTCGCGTAATGATGCTTCCGTATTTTCCTCAGAGTCATGTTCCTGAATATCGTCGCCGAGCATGGCTTGCCGTTTTCTTGCTGCATTTCGCTTACAGGAAACACAGCAGTAGCACGCACACGACTTCCTGACTTGGTGGGACCAGGTCAGGTCTTGCTCCTTCCGTGTTTGACGCCGAGGTCCTTTGCCAAAGCTGCCTACTGCCCTGTACCGCACGGTAGGGAAGTTACGACTACTGTACGTGCAGGAAGAATATCTGTGACCGTACACTACAGTACAGAGCAGTACAGTACAGTATAGTACAGTATGCACGGCACCTCAAACGTGCCTTCCTGAACCGTGGGCCTGCAGCAGATCCCTCTGTGGCTATTCGTGCCTTGTGCGCCTTTCGTGTCGCGCTATTCATCGCAAGACTGCGACGGCGTGAGGTCTGTACTTGAGCAGTACCAAGAATGCTGGGCGACTCTAGCTCATCCCGATGCTTCTTTGGCCGCATAGCACTAACACCTTGGTACAGAACCGAATCAAGCACGGGCAGAACCACAGTACTACTGGACAGTAGCCTCGCACCTGCTCTTTCTGTCTCTTCCACAGTACCTACGCTCCACGCTCACGGACGACAACCGGTACAGCGACCTTCCCCGTGCGTGCTTGAGTATACCGATGGAATGGCATGAAAATTGCCTCTAGTTGGTGTGGTGCAGTCAGTCAGCCAACTCGAGTAGTAGCGCGTACGTACTACTTCTAGGGAACCACTCTACTGCACTGCACTGTACTGCACGCCCGAGTCTGCATCTGCATCTGACTATCTGCGCTGCTCTCCTCTACTCTCCTCTAATCTACTCTACTCTACTCTACTCTACTCTCGTCACCTTCCTCCGTCTGCCCTCGACTGTTCTCTCCTCGCGCTCGCTCACCTCGGTATAGCACACTTGCGGCTCCATCTCTGTGTCTCGTCTCACCCATTCGGATACATCCATCGCTACAGTACATTACACTAGTCAGCCCACTTCAACTCACTCCTGCGTCTTGCTACTGCACCTGCCACCTGCAGCGCTATAATCTACGCTGCTTTCTCTGCTACATTTCTTCTTCTTCTTCTTGTGTCTTCTTACTATACTACCGCAGCACCTTCGTCATCTAGCTGTGGTCCGGACCACTGGATCCTGCAGCTCGTACAGTACTTCTCTATCACTGCTACCACGGCCGCTTCCCGCTCTCCGCCCTTCGTACGCTCATTTACTACCGCTGCTGTTGCACGCGTTCGGGCTTGCTCTCCGAGTTGCTCCTTGGTTGATTGCTTGCCGTTTGCTTGCCTGCTTTCTTGCTTCATCAGCTATTTGCATAACTCGCTTCTGCGCCTCGCCTTTCCGGGAACTCGTAATACCATCCACTTCTCTCTACCACTACTGGTACTACCACGATCTCCGCCATTCCTCACACCTCTCGCTCCGAAAAATCTTGGATCGACCCGACCTGTTTTAGCATCTCAGTACTCCTACATCTACCGCTTCTGTTCGAGTCCATCCTTTGCAATACCTGCCATTCTCGGAATATCAATATATTCTGCACCATCCGAGTCAACCTCGGTCCGCTATCTAAAAGTCTCGACTGCCCCTCGACACTGCAGGAACCGAAAAGATAGTACTCAACTGTTATGATATACTCTCTGGCCCCACGTTGACCCATATCTGAGATTTTACCGACAGGTCTAGCCAAGGTTGGTATACTCCGCATTGTTATACCTTGTGTTGCGCTCAAGTCAACTTCGCTGGCACGTCACATCACCTCTTCCCAAATCACACCACGAAATTCTCCCGCCATTACTATCAATACCTGACTGGACCATACTGATCATCTCCCCAGTCACACCCCCTAGATGCGGCTCTTGGCAGGTTTTAAAACTTGCGTTGATCACGAATGTCGCCGAGGTCTCACCCTCCATCCCCTCTGCAGCCAAATCAGCTTCACTATACTCAGTTGAGAATGACAGAAACGCAACGGCCACTACCTCCACCGACCTTTCTAGGACGAGCGGATTCTGGCTACAGTCCTTTTAGGCCACATCTGCCCAGCTTGCACCAGTATTCACCTCCCGAGTACTCACATCCACTTCCACATCAGTATCAGCAGACTCTACCACCCATGCAACAACAAGGACAACTACTCCCCCACCGAGAGGTGCGGGAATTACCCCCTCTCCTCACCAACTCGTCAACAGCTCCAGCAGCACCATCATCATCGGAAACGAGACCAAATGCTCGAGCCGTGACCATCTCATCCCTATTATCGGATGAGCCAGCGAAACCCTCCAGGTCCGACTCGTTGGTGCCGCCTCAGCCTCTAGTACAGCTACCGGCAGCGACATCTTCGCATCCACCTTCACATCCGACTCCACATTCACATGCGCCGCCGCCGCAGCACTTTTCTCATCTAGCACGACCTGAAATGCAGCCTGTACATTACGCTTATCCACCATTCTCTCCAGTTAATCCCATCCACGCTCCTGTGGCGTTGAACCGTCCTATGCCTCCGAAGCCGATCTTTACGAGTCCGTTTGCTGGGTCGGTTCATGGCCACACGCAGCGTAGAGTGTCGTCAACTTGCAGTCCGACGGCGTCGTCTGTACACTCGCAACACGCCGTGGCTTTCGAACCACGGTCTGCTGTGTCCGAGACCTCGCCCGCCCATGAGGTATTTGTTCACCCTCCTGAACCTGAACCTGAACCTCCAGAGTTTGAATATTCCCTGAGGATGCGGCAACAGCCTATCGCAGCTAGAGCCTGTGGTTTTGGGGAAAGGGATCGCCGTGTCGTAGATCCTCCTCCGATCGTTGAGCTTATTGCTTTGGACCCCAAAACTGGCAAGCAGGAATATGAAAGCGACAGCTACACGACCCTTCACTGCGTTCTCATTGATCCTGATACTGGAGAGGATCAGTCACAGATTCCCCCTTCGAGACCCGACATGGCGAGCGCGCAAAGACTCATGGGGAACTCTCTTGCTTCTCCTTGCGTGGCTAAAGACGAAAAGGGCGTCAAGGGTTCATTTTTCGTCTTTCCAGACTTGTCTTGTCGAAGCCCAGGCAGATACAAACTTTTGTTCAGATTGCTCAAGGTCAACCCGCGCGACATGACGAATCCAGCAAAGAACCGCATCAGAGCCACGTTACAGAGCGAGCCGTTTGATGTTTTCACCGCCAAAGAGTTTCCAGGTATGAGAGCGAGCAGTGCGCTGCTGCGCGCTCTTCGAAACCAGGGGTTGAACGTGGGTGTCAAGAAGGGTAGCGCAGCCAGCAGGCGGAACGCGAGGAAGAGAATACAAGATCAGCAGCAGAGACGATCAGGTCATAATAGCGAGGGCGATGAAGACGACGACGACGACGATGACGAGAGTGAAGAAGAGAGCGATTCTGAAGACGACGATCGTCCAAAGAAAAAAGGCCAAAGGAGGGATAGAGAGGAAGAACAAGCAAAAGGCAAGAGCAGGACAAAAAAGCTCAAGAGTCATTGAACACTAGGACGACGGTTCTGTTTTTCTTTTCGAATCTTTTTCAGGGATGGAGATGAATGCATCCGCGGCGGCGTACAAGGTCAGCAATGGCATACGAATACGGTACATCGAACGGCAGCGAGCAGAAAAGGGACCTCGTCTTGGTGCAGGCGGTCAAAACTGCATGCCTCTTCCGGTCGATCCTACACATCTACTCTCCAAGAAAAACTTCTTCCTTTCGACACATGTCCAACAGCATAGCCACATTGGTTTCATGCATCTTTTCTCTGAGGACAAATTTCTTCTTTCGTTCGACACCCCACCAACAGCATCACCTGGTCGGGCTCAGCGTGGCCGGTTTGTTAGTACTTTTTTTTTGCATTGATCTGTCCACACGGCACAGAGAGCATGAGCGAGATTTCATAGATACCCTTCAGATGTAGCTAGATTATGTACAGCTGCAAATTGGTTTGCAGCATTTCCTTTCCTCCAATGAGCAGAATCTCTCCTCCCACCCGTCGCCTTCATCAGTGTCTAAGCACCAGTGCCCTCCAATCCCTCGTACAGCTTGACGCCCCAGCTCTTGCTAGGGTTGTTGTAGCGGTAGTGGACTTCATCAAGCTCCTTGAGAGTCGCATAATCGCTCTTGTGCAAATCACACTCCTTGGCGCCAAAGTTCTCCTCGATACGACTGTTGTGCGACGACTTGGGAATCACACTGGTGCCACGACTCATGCCCCACGCGAGCGCAACCTGTGCAGGCGTACAGCCACGCTTCTCAGCAATAGCTCCAACATGCTTGTTCTTGAGCAACTGCACGGGCTCACCACCACCGTAAGTCGGGTTCGTGCCCGCCAGCGGACTGTACGCCGTGACGTGAATACCGTGCTCCTCGTGGAACGCCAACCACGCGCTCTGCTGCAGGTATGGATGTAGCTCCATCTGGTGCACAGCGGGCTTCATGCTGCTGTGGGCGAGCAAGTCCTCGAGCTGCGCGGGGCTGAAGTTCGAGACGCCGATGTGGCGCGTCTTGCCGCTTTGGAGGAGCTGCACCATCGCTTCCCATGTGGGTAGATAGTGGATGCTTTTCTTGCCGGAAAAGTCGCCGACGGGCCAGTGCATGAGGTACAGGTCGAGGTATTCGAGTCCCAGATCGTTGAGGGTCGTGTCGATTGCTTCCTCTACCTTGGACGGGTCGTGGCTGGGGCTTGTTAGTTTGGGTGCTGTGAGAAGGGAGGGAAAACGTACTGGTCGTTCCAGAGCTTGGATGTTACCCAGATGTCCTCGCGGGCGAGACCGGCTTTCTTGACACCGTCTGCCAGGCCCTTGCCGACAAGAGGTTCGTTGCCGTAGATGGCTGCGCAATCAATGTGGCGGTACCCGGTCTGAAGGGCGTGGGAGACTGCTGCGGAGGCATTGGAGCGGTCGAGATTCCATGTTCCGAAGCCAAGCAATGGCATCTGGTCTAGGAGAGCAGAGCCAATTGGGACCTGGAGGTCGAAGCGTGAAGCTGTGCTCAGAGCTGCCAATGGTAGTAAGCTGGCTAGGTAATGCATTGTGATGGTTGATGATTGAATTGAGAGGGGAAAAAATGAAAGAACAGAAAACACGAAAGGTAATAATAACACAACTCTGCCGATTACTTATTAATGTACCCTGTCCGACCTACCTCATGGTTAATACGGAAGATGTCTAGCTACCTTCCATTTGTGGAGGTGATGTCACAAAAGTCGCCAATGGCATGTTTTCCCCGCATGTTGGATGGATAGCGGCAAAATGAGGTAAAATGTCACTCGAAGTCTGAGGACGCGGCATCGAACATACAAGAAACAGTAAAAGTTATAGTGAAAAGCCATAATTGTGGTATCTATAATACATATTTGAGTCATCCTCCCCTTTTGACGAATTACCTCCACTTCATATGAATAAGCATCGTTGCTGATAGCTCGGGTATTGTGAGTAAAGAAAATCAGTCTGCTATGGGCACACGAACG
>Ga0058704_10001298_pt1 | contig 11790 bp, 16 predicted proteins | sample AgamicMgSfe_FD_71363 | JGI IMG/M metagenome (GOLD analysis project Ga0058704, IMG submission 71363) | Agave microbial communities from Guanajuato, Mexico - Mg.Sf.e | ecosystem: Host-associated > Plants > Phyllosphere > Phylloplane/Leaf | place: Guanajuato, Mexico | collected 2012-05-30
ATGTGCCAATCACAGAGTCAAACCCAGATGGACGTACAACGTCGAAGAACTTTTGCGCGAGCTGTTCACGTTCGCTCGCAAACCCGGCATGAACACCGCCGCTTACAAATCAAGCACCATGTAGCATTTCTGACTCGAAAATCACCATTTCTTGACAAAGGTCATCGCAGCATAATCATATACGACTTGGTATCCTGTAGCATTACTCCGACTAATGGCCCATCTCAACATCATGCTGACGACCACGAGAATTTAGTGGCGCATCGTCATCAAAGTCCTCCCACACAGACGCCGGAGGAGGTGGTCTAGCACGGTCACTCTTGCCCCACACAATGGGTGTCTTTTCGCCCTGTTTGTAAACCTCGTCAAGACGCTTCTCCAATTGGCGGACGTTGAAGGTATTGGCCTTGATCATTCCATCGAGGAAATCACCCAGGAAGGGAATAAGGCCGATGATGAAATCCAGCGCGATCATCAGATACATCATGTTCTGAGCCGAACCAAGACCACACGAGACCTTCTTGCACTTGTTCATGATCTGTACGGCGATGAATAGATCGAGGACATCTCCGAAACTGTGCAACATTAGCAAGCGTATCCATAGCCAGCGATTGAAGAAATGCTTACCCAGGCACGAGTCCAATGACCGAACTCCAACCAAATCTCACGCCCAGAATGTTGACCAGTGACATGTCCATGCGGTATGCAGACTTGCGCACGTCGGCGAGGATCTTAGCGTCGTGCTCCGGGATGTAGTCTGGTATCGTCTTTCTGACTTTCTTCATCTTGCCGCTGCGAGGGTCCTTGACGAGCATAAAGTATGGGTCGTCGTCTCCGCCTACTGCTTTGTTGACGTATTTTTTCGCTTCACCGCGCAGCAGCTTGTTGGCTGCATATTTCCCGGCGGCCTGCATCTTGATGGGTATCAATGCTGATATTGATGATGGTGGTGGTGATCAAGAAACAATGGAGGTTGCGAAGCTCGAAGGGGTACTGGTGGATTTGGGCTGCTAAGTGGCAGTGAATTTTTGATCGTAGAGGAGGAGCAACGGATTTCTAAGACAAGATGATAATTTATCGCCTGCGTGTTTCAATGTATCGCTCTTGCTCCGCGCGATGAATCGATGAGAAAGTGGGAGTAATTGGTTGCGAGACGCCGACGCAAATGTTTGTTTAGGCGCGGTCGCAAGCGCTTGAAGAAAAGCTGCCAGTCAAAAGCTGAGCGTCAATTGTATGAAATGTATTTAGTGATATGAGGAGGTTCGGGAGCGAAGAGGAGGAATGCAATCAAAGAAGATATGCGTGCAGACACCCTTTTAATCTCGTGCTTCCTTGTTTCACGTCCAGCGAAAGTGCATATGCGGTGACGATGCAATGAAACCCGAAAGTAAGTTTGGCGTTCTTTCCGTTCAAATGAATGCGTGAGGTCATTTCTGTCGTTTCCCCGGCTGCTCAGCCTCAGCGCCACACTTGATGTTGTGGCTTGTACGTTCTATCATGGTCTAGCTTTGTCTGGGCCAATCGTATACTGCCACACATTTTTACTATCCTATGTAACATGCTATATGGCGGTAGACCCTCCAGTCGCACTGCCTGATCAAAACAGTAACAATAAATATGACGGGGTATAACACGATCACCACAAGCACGTTAAGACACTGAAGCTGCAAAGAGCATGGTTCCCGGGGTCGGCCCGAGGCCGAGCTGTCGGAGTTCAAAAGCCCCTGGATGAAGCTCGGCAGGCTGCGCGTACCGCGACGTAGCGTTATGCGTCCTCCAAAAGTTCCCGACATGTGCTTACAGAACATTCAGCTCCGGGTCGTACCAATACATCAGCAAAGAGGAGGCCTGATAATCAGCAGCATCGACATGAGCTTATAGCGACGACTACATAATACTTTACTTCCTCCAACTTCGAACTTCGATCATTACAATCTCGGAGCTCATACACCGAATCTACTCGGTCACTTGACAGCCGTGTCACGCAGGAAGGTCACAAGCTATAGAATGCAAATAATGATGCAGCCATGGGTGCTGCTCACTGTGTTGTTGCTACAATTCTCGCTTGTGCAAGCAAATGAAGTCAAGATTGTATGTCAATAAATTCCAGCACCAGCTCTATATCGTTACGATTTACGAAACAGCTGAGGATCGAGTCCTTCGGTGTCACCAATTTCCGCATTACCCTCATAAAAACACGAGCAGAGTAATGCTAACGACCAGCCTTAGAGTCAAAAACCTTCTGCGAAACAACAATGTTCGGGCATGTTCAGCAGGAAAGCCTGGGGAGGAAGCGTTGATCCTTTCATCCTCCTAAAGTTCGTCAAACCAGACAACATCCCCGATAATGAAGATCCGATAGTCAGCGTGGTCATATTCGAATGGGAGGACAAGTCACGAATCGGGGTGAAACCGGCTGAGGATTCCGTCGAGGTGAGCAACAGCAACCAGTACTCGAAGCTCTTCAGCATGGCTGACATATTCCAAGCGAGTGTACATCTGTGACACTGGCGCAGTCGAGGCAGGATACTGTAAGCAGGAAGAGGAGGGCCAATTTCTGATGGGATCAGATGCGGACAAATCGCGCTCCCCCATTGTCAATCAGGCTATTCACCTTAGGGATCCCGCCGCCATTACTTATTCGCCTATTGCGCGCACCGGATACTATTGCATTAGCACCGAGGGTTTCAACGTGGACGAATATACTGGTGTGGCCGAGTTCAGGAACGCTTATGGCGAGCTGCCAGGTGCTCAAATTGCAAAGCTACCATTTTATGGCGCTTTGGTTATCGTCTATGCCTTTATGGGCATTGCCTGGGGTGCGCTTTACTACCTCAACCGACACGATATCCTCCCAGTCCAGAACTATATCACCGCAATCCTGGTTTTCCTGGTTATCGAGATCTTCATGACCTGGCTGTTCTACGACTACCAGAACCGCCATGGTCTCAATACCGGCGCAAAGGCGCTACTGATTGTCGTCTCGATTCTCTCGGCCGGAAGAAACTCCTTCAGTTTCTTTCTTCTGCTCATCGTCTGCATGGGATACGGTGTTGTCAAGCCAAGTCTCGGAAAGGCCATGGTTCTGGTTCGATACCTCGCAATCGCTCACTTCGTCTTCGGCGTCATCTATGCGGTCGCATCTCTCTCCATCACCCCAGAATCAGCTGGACCGCTCATCCTGCTCGTCGTTCTACCACTCGCAGGTACTCTTACCGCATTTTATATTTGGACACTAAACAGTCTTGGAGCCACCATGAAGGATCTCGCCGAGCGGAAACAAACCGTGAAAGCCGGCATGTACAGGAAACTTTGGTGGTGCATCTTGGTTTCCATCATTGTCATCTTCGTCTTTTTCTTCATCAACAGTTGGACATTCTCTGGCGTCAGCAACGAGGATTTTGTACCTCAACACTGGTCGACAAGATGGTTCATCCTCGACGGATGGTTGAATTTGGTTTATCTTGGTGACGTGGCTTTCGTGGCCTGGGTGTGGCGACCGACAGCAAACAACAGAAGGTTTGCCATGAGTGACGAGGTACGTTCATTCTCAAATTGATCATCTCGACCACCACTGACCATTACAGATCGCCCAAGATGATGAAGGCTTCGACATGGCCTCGGTCAGAGATTCGCTAGACTTTGATGCGGAAGACTTGGAAGGCAATTTCGGAACCCCAGGTGCCAAACAAAGCGATCATCCGCCAGCGTACGACGCACCACGCAGCAACAACTTTCAAAGAGACGTTTCACCACTTCCGGCACCGATACCGCGGAAGCCGTCCGCTTCATTACCGAGAGAGAGCTTGGATGGAGAGACTATGTTTGCCGTGGGAGATGAAGATGACAAGTCAGATGATGACGACGACTATGGCAATGGCGAGAGCAGCAGGCTGGCCGCAAAGCACGACTAAGCCTCCGCTGCATGAATTTGTGTTCATTCTAGATATTCTAGATATCTTATCAAATTACCCGAGCGATGGGTTCTTTGCTTATCATTCTCGTTGTCGCCATAATGCCCTTAGTCCTCTGGTGACTTCGACTCACGAAGACGAATCAGCCCTGGACGAATGCTCGTTCTCACCTGGTGGTCACCGCGTTTTGCTGTCTGTTTGCGGTGCCTGCGTAGAGCGCAAAGAAGGCTGTCATGTGCATCTCCTGGAGCGCCCGAGACATCTGAGGTTCCTGCGGGCATGTCTCCTGCGATCATTGTGCTAGGCCGAACCGGTATGCCAATGGCGAAATAGTCCTGTCGTGAACATGAAGGACCACTTCCACGTGTCGTTCGGTAACCTTCACTTCTCATCCTGTCGTTCGTCCGTCGTCTTCGTTGCATCCGCCGCTGCGGCCTTGTTTTCCTCGGCCTTCTTCCTCAGCTCCGTGATCCTATCATCAATGAGCGCCACCTCGACATCGACCTTCAGCAACTTCTCCCTCAACATGCCTGCGTAATCGGCGTCACTCAACACAGACACAGGCGTCCATTTCATGTTTGCAAACTTTTTGAACACATTATCGTCCGTGTTCTGCGGCCTGTCGTCCATGGCGTTGAAGATATACTGTCCCCCTGCACCGAAAAGCGCAAACATGACACCGCCGGGGATGACATTACGTGGACCTCGAGTCACTAAGCCCACGCCGCTGCCGGCGATGGCGCCTGCGATTGCGCTGGCTGAAAGTCGCTCTCGTGGTGGATGGTAGCCGTTGTTGACGTCCCAAGCTCGTAGGAGCGTGCTGCGGCTGTACCAGTAGGTCGTTCCTAAGGCGAAACATTGCGCGCCGGATATAGCGGCGAAGAGTACGGCGGGGGTCGAGCGGATGATTCCTGCCGTTCCACCTACGAGGATGCCACCAATGCCTTTTGGGGGTGTCAGTTTGGTTGCGGCTCAAGGTTGATACATAATTTTATAATATATAGGATAATGAAAGGGAAAAATCCTTTTGTAATGGCCCCCCTATTTTCTTGCAATTTATAATATTTTCTTCCAGTTCGAGACAGACTACTAGATCAGAGAAGGGCTGGTTGTACTCACCAGTAAAGGCACCGAATTGCACCGCAGGCCAGATCAGATCAGGACCTGTCGGCGCTACAGGACGTGGAGGTCTCTGTGTAGTCGCCATAATATTCCTGAATCTGAGGCAGCGAAACGTGCTACCGTACGACGTTGGTGACAAGAACCGACGTGCGTTCAACCTACGTAACTTATTATTACCGTAAAACAAACGTGCATCTGCAGTCACCCGTACGGTACGCAACGGCAAATCCTCGGCAGATGTGGCAGAAGATCCGGGAACGACGACTGATTTTGTTCGACCAGTGCAGCACGTCCAAACCCGCGAAATAGTTCCAGATTTACCTGATCAACCACGTCACTTAGCACCGGCTTCACACACAAATTTCTACACCTATCCGCCAGCGCGCTCACACTTACTAGGCGCGTTGACTTGTATTATCCGCAATCATGGGTACGTGCAACCCGAACGGAGCATGCGACGGCCCCCGCACACGGAAGAGCGCTCGCTGTCTGTCTGACGAGAATATGTGCTGATATGCGATTCTGCAGCTCCTAAAAAGAACCAAACCAAATTGTCCATCGGCGACTTCTTGGCCGATCAATGTATGCGAATACCAAACTTAACTGGCTAGAAAGAGAACGGCAAGCTGATATAAAGTAGCGCTCGGATCATGGGCCGACGAGATGGACTCCCAGCCTTTGCCATGTACGTACATCGACTCGAGAATGCTTGAGCACGACACTTTAACGAAAGGAATTGGATTGGTAGGAAAAAACGGCTGACAAGACTCAGCTACATCCTCGAACTTTGGTGGTGGAGAGCGTCGCACATTCGGTGCTCCGTCCGGCTTCGGCGGCGACAAACCAAGTTACGCCGACCGCGGTTTCGCTGGTGAGATATTTACAAACTTCAAGAGACTGTTGGACAATGCTAATAACCTGAAGAGCGCCCTCGTTACAACACCGACCTTCCTCTTCCAGACAAGCCACCATACACTGCCCACCTGGGTAACCTCTCCTTTGAAGTAACAGAAGGCGATGTCAAGAGCTTCCTCGGCGAGTGCAATGTCACGAGTGTGCGTTTGGTCGAGGACAAACTTGACCACAGACCAAAAGGATTCGGTTACGTTGAGTTCGGCTCCGTAGACGGTCTGAAGAAAGCTTTGACTTTGAGCGAAAGCCAGTTCCAGGGCAGAAACATTCGTATCAGTATCGCTGAGCCACGTGAGTTTATCCCGATATACGCACGAGGGTTTCATCTGACAATATCACAGCAAAGGAGAGATCAGAAGCACGTGAGATTAGCGATTGGAGCCGCAAAGGACCACTTCCAGACTTGCCCGGCCAGGGCGGCAGCATGAGAAGACCATCAGACAGAGGAGGCATGGGTCGTAGCTTCGACGCGGGCTCAGATGCTGGAGGAGAGCGTGGGCCACGAAAGGGATTCTTTGAAGGCGACGACAAGGTTAGGGACTTTAGCTCTTGGGAAAGAAAGGGACCTCTTTCGCCACCACCAGGAGCTGCACCAAGACAAGGACCACGCGAACCAAGAGGACCACCAGAGGAGCGCAGAGCGTCACCATCTTGGGGAGAGGGCCGTTCAGATGCCGGATCTCGTCCTCCACGACCTGACCGTCCAGAGCGTGCTGAGCGCCCAGAACGCCCTGAGAGAGCTCCTACCGCCGCAGACATGGATAGCCAATGGCGTTCACGAATGAGGCCAGACGCCCCATCCCCAGCCCCTACTCCAGAGGCCAGTGTTCCCTCCTCACCACAAGCCCCGTCGGCACCAGCTGCTCGCCCGAGGCTAAACCTTGCAAAGAGGACCGTGTCCGAGGCTCCACAAGCCGAAGAAGGCAAGACGAGCTCTAGCATCTTCGGTGGTGCAAAGCCAGTGGACACGGCAGCACGCGACGCCGCGGCCGAGGAGAAGCAAAGAGAAGCCGCCAAAGCACGCAAGGAAGCCGAAGAGAAAGCGCGCGAGGAGAAAAAGGCCCGCGAAGCCGCCAAAGCCGAGCGCGCCGCCGACAAGAGCGACAAAACATCGCGCGAGAACGGCAACGCCAGACCAAGCGCCGAGCGCAAGCCCAGCACCAACGACGCCGTACCAGGCAACAAGCAGCAATACGAGATCCTGCGCCGCATGAACGAGGGCGAAGGCGACGACGCACCAGCCGCCGACCACGACGGCCCAGACGCATCCGCCAACGGCGACATCGTAACCGACAAGGAGACGCTGCCACAGGAGACGGTGCGCGAGGTGGTGCCCAAGGACAAAGAGACCAAAGGCGGCAACAACTGGCGAGAGCAAAACCAACCGTCGGAGCCCAGCTCGCAGGCGCTCGAGGACGATGGCTTCACTGTCGTCGCCAGCCATCAGAAGAAGAAGGGTCGCAGCGGTGGAAGAGCGCTCGCTTCGTAGATGGATGACTGACGACAGACATGCTATCTATGGAAACGATCCCCACCTTTCCGACGAAACGAATGATATACGTCTATGTGTGTCGCTGTGTCGCTGCGTGTGTGTGTGTATGTGGGCGTTGGCGTGTGGGCGCAATGAATGACTGAATGGACGAGCATGACAGGGAGGAAAAGGAGGGTCAGGGAGAGCAACTGGCTTGGCTTGGCTTGACTTGATCGAACGAATGAAAAGTTGCTACGCTACGCTAAAACATGATTTCTCTTCTTTTTCATCTCTTCTCTTCGTTGATGGATTTGTGCGTGATTTTGTATCCAGACGTTGGTAGAAGGAGCACTGGGGTTGTAGTTGACTTCGACTTTTTGAACGGATACACACTTGATGGAAGAAGATTCTTTTCTGCTTACCCACACATCGAGTCTCTACTTGGTCGTCAGCGTTCATTTCGAGACCGTCACAAGGCTGAAGTTCCGTCTTGTCTTACTATTCAAATTGGCACAACATCCTGGAAGCACACGATTTGTCAGAAAGAATACGGATGCATCTCCATTATCGTTTGCAGTCATAGTAATCGTTAGTCGCTCGTTAACACCATCCTTCGACGCCGAGTTTCAATCAAGAAAGCAGAGCTCAGCATTTCCTATCCTCGTAGTGCAACACCGCTCCAATCCGGTCGTCCGGTCCTGAACTCATTGAACTCGACCGACCCGGACATCTCCCTACCATCACTCAATCTGAGCCTCGGAAAACTGTCGTCCGCCCAGCGGTAAGGAGTCTCTGCGTCCAACGCGGCACCGTGCATGACTGGATTGGTAAAGTGTAGTGAGCTATGCGGTGGTATTGGCCGAGAGTTGGCTTGATCAGGTGTTTGGTCTGTAGCAGAATCCGAAGCCGAGGTAGGTGCGTAACCTAGCGCCTGGCGGGCATTATCGAGGATCCAAGATATGGTCGAGAAGAGTGTTGATGGTGCGCCTGACTCTTTGTGCGTAGATGCAGAGGCAGAAGGGTCTGGTTGCTGAGGCTGCCGAACGACGCAGCCTTCCTTGATACGTGCGGCTTTGGCGTCGTTCACGAGGACCAGAGCACCAGAGTGCCATCCAGCTGCTGTAACGGATAACGCAAAGTAAGCGCTCAAACCATCATCGAGTTCTACGTCTTTTGCATCGGATGCAGGTGCAAAAGGCAGGAAACGTTCCTCCCACGCACGACCTTCTTGCTCGACCCATTCGCTTACCTCTCCTTGCACGACTGTTTCGGCGCACATTCGAAGACGATCAGCTGCTTCTTCGGGGTTTGTGGCACCAGAGACGAGAAAGCGAATCCAGTCCTGCTTCTCTCGTTCGAACCAAACTTGACGACCATGCAGAGAGGCGTGAGGAACGAGTCGGCCATCGCCGCCAACGCCAGAATAGCGGATACCTCGTAGTCGACCCTCTGGAGGACCATTACCTCCAAGTCCCAGACTACCACAGCCCTGTGGCTCGTTACCATATGACGTGATGGTACCAGAGGCGTGGAGAGCGTGGAAGTGGTAGTCGCCAAAAGCCAGAGCAATAACGTTGCTTTGCTGAAGTGCTGGGATTGATTCTAGGGCAAATTGGGTGGTATGTGGATTTACTGGAGGATTCTGGAGCTGCTGCAGGTAATCTTGTGTACCAGTAAATACCGATCCATCCTTGGTAAATATTGCAAAGTTGTGGAAAGAACCTTGAACGTCTGTAGCCAGCATTTCTGCGCCTGACGATAGCGAAGTATCAGGTATCGGGACTGGAAAAGTCCTTGCAACATGCTGAGCCTCGTCGATCCACACAATTTCGCCTGCAAAGACTTTACCGGAAGAAGCGTTGAAAACAACATATCTCTCGAGCATGATAAAGTTCAAGACTTCACCCACAGACGCTTCCGATGGCTCCTGTCCGGGTTGGTATTGCACAGGTGCTGCCCTGGTGGAGAACCTCTTGCGTCGATATGCTGTATCAGGCACAATGGCAGCTTGCAAGACAAGAGCTGTATCTTCAATCTCAGTCTCGTCACCATCCCTCTTCAACACATCCCATATCACGATGCCAACCCCAGCGATGAGCGCAGCACTTTTGTCCCAACCTGCAACCACCTTGGTGACTTTGGTAGTATTGGCAGTGTCTTCTTCGGTTAGATCAATATCGATGAACTTGACGCTGTAGCCGGGTGAATCGATGTTGTTCCATGACCAGATGCGGCCGCCGTCTGAAAGACCCAGCACATGTGAACGTCCAGCAGAGAATTGTCTTATAGCAGTCGAAGGGTCGTAGTGATCGACGAGACGTTTGAAGCCAGGTGGAAATGATAATGTTTCTGGTGTCCGATGGATAGCCTGTTGATATGGAGGTTGATTTTGGATGAGACCATTCATTACACCAACAGTATATAGATCACCTTTAGATGTGAGTAATGAGGTCGACCAACCGCTGGGAGCATTGTTAGTGATTATCGATCCGTCAAGCCGTCATCTGAACCAAGGTACGCACCCTGTCTGCAAGTCTGCTATAATGCCCAACTCGCGATAGTTTTCCATTTCCGTGGCCCAAGATACATTTCTTGCTCGCAGTGCATGCCTCCTTCGCATGGCGGGAGGAAGCGCAGCTAGTCTTTCCTGTGTCTCAAAACTATGGCCGAGATTTGCTTTGGCATTGGAGCCCCATGTGAATACTCGACTCTGAGTGAGGAGTCGTTTGTAAAGTGATCTCCATCTCTTTCCATCGTGTGCTACCACAGGCTGGTTCGGCACGCGAAAGGTCGAGCGTGTACTTGAGCTCCAAAAAGCTGGGTCTTCTGAAAGATCTGGATTGCGAAGGGCTCTGCATGAGGATGTGAGAGAAATGAAGCTGGGAACGTCGAGGTGAGGCAATATCAGATATAGGACATCCACAGGAAGATCCAGAAGGTTCATTGTTGTTATGATTTAGTGTAGGCAGGGGTCGATATCTCGGATTCTGCGAATGAACAACCGTCTTGGGATCTCTGAATGCAGTCGAGTTGTCGTTCTTCCGACATGTGATTTTCTATGTCCAGCAGCACCAGGCACCTCTGATCTCGATGTTTGTGTTTGGTTTGCAGCTGCCTTGCCTGTTCTGCACACTTTACCCCAGCTACGTCAGACGGGGCTAGCTGCCAAGGGTCCTACCTGCTATAATAAGAAGATACACAACACGGCGAATTTTTATCACATTCAGTGACCAAGCTGTACAGGTTGCAGTGCATACTCTCCTGTATTGATTAACCAATGGCCAAAAATGGTTCCTTCATGTCGTGTTTTGGCCGCGGATGTCAGAATATGTGTGTGTGAGCCTTGTACTAAGAGCCACTCCACATAGAGCTTACCAATTCATACATGAAGGTATATAGATTGTTTATAGAAGTGAGGAGGATGTGTTGCTAAGCCAATTGGCGATGAGACATCCTTGGATCTCGCCAACGTCAATTACTCTACAGTAGTACCTTCTCGGATATACAGCGGCCATGTTTTTTTACTGTACTAATCTGTAAGCATGATGCAGATATGCATGCGGCCTAGTGGTGACCGTGACCCTCGGCGGCTCAGAACGTGGCGCTCGTGATTAATGAGCGAAAGGGAGGGACGAACTCGACAAATCAAGGGCAGCAGACCTTCGCGGCCAATTGAAAAAAGTCCGAGCATAACTCCGATTATGCCGCAGACAAGTGCGACGTTGGTTCCGTCACTTTGTGCTCACGTGGAAGGCAACAGGGCAGGACTGTGGAGAAGGAGGGTGTGGAGTACTCCACAGCACCAGAGCAAGTGGCAGATTGCCTGCAGTCATGCATGAACGCTAACCATGCGCATGCCACTTCGCGCAGTTCGTGTCAGCCCCTCCTGCCTTTCCAGGCCTAGATCGCAGTGGCTAGCCGTGGGTCAAAGCAAGCCACAAGCGCGCGGAGCCGTCTGATGCCGTCGTCATTTGGTTGATCTCCGGTGCGCGCTTCGACCTTCTGAGCTTGAAGCCTTGGACGACGGTAAACAGTAGTGATTCCGAGTTTTCCGTTGGAAACGCAAACGATCATTGTGTCGCCTGAACCTTTGTGTAGGGGGAAATGAAAAGTTTTTGGCCAATCGCCGTGTCTCGCAGCTTGAAACCTTGGAATTGTCTGTCTCGTGTATTCGTTTATTCGTCAGATGTTCAATGCGATCTGCAAGCAGGAACCAGAAGTCAAAGGAACCGCTGGACGGCGTGTTCCGATACAATTCTTATTGCATTGTTAGGAGTCGTGTAGCTTCTTAGAGTGGTAACAATAATGCGACAGCCCAATGCATGAGTTGTCATCGACTTGTGGAGTCAGAGGCTCGCACAGACAGCACAG
>Ga0058704_10001299_pt1 | contig 11787 bp, 13 predicted proteins | sample AgamicMgSfe_FD_71363 | JGI IMG/M metagenome (GOLD analysis project Ga0058704, IMG submission 71363) | Agave microbial communities from Guanajuato, Mexico - Mg.Sf.e | ecosystem: Host-associated > Plants > Phyllosphere > Phylloplane/Leaf | place: Guanajuato, Mexico | collected 2012-05-30
TGCTACAACCTATGTCCTCGTCTTGTCGTCGTGTACGCTCGAGCCTGCACACTCCTTCCATGCGAAGAACGCACTCAACTTCCCGATCGGTTTCGGCTCGCTTGGAAATAGCCTGAGTGCCGCAGCATGAACTCCCGCAAAGTACGGCGCATGCCCTCCACAGCACGCTGTTTATCTTCTTCGCGAATGCACTCGTCCTCGCCCGACGCTAGCTCTCCGGTAAGCTCGACCTCACCGATCTCGTGTCGGAAGCTGTCGGTGTCATTAACGTCTTGGGCAGCCGTAACTTCATCGAGCATGACGTGCACCGAGTGCTGGGTGTACATGTCTTGCACGCACCATGCCCGGCGATTGGTGTTCAAATCAGCGATTGTGATGAGGTCCTCCAGCTGCGTATCCGGTATATGGCGAGCCACGATTGCCGACACAGCTTCTTTGCCTTCGATCTCCTCAAACTGCGAGTCGGTGTAGTCGCCGCTCAGGCGGATCTTCGCCTGCCAGGCGGTCAACTCCGATGGTGGCAAGCGCGAAGAACTGTTGCGCAGCGTCGCGCTTCGCTCTTGCCGGCGCCTAACCCAGATACCCTGGCTGACGAGCCGGCGGTCGCGGTCAAGGTAGGTGTCTCGCAAGATGCTATCCGGTAGCCGTTAACATACTATCAGCTGTTTGGAGAGGTATGAACAACAGTCGTTCGACAAATGCAATCGCTTCGAATCGGAGATGCTAGTGAGGAACGATTTGAGGTACGGCGTCGGGACGAATTTACGCTCAACCTCCAGCTGAGCAATGGCTGGGTTCGATGTGCTGGTAGATGAAACTCGTCTTGCCGTCGTCAAGGTAAGTCGCTTGATCGCCTGCGGAAACATACTGTCAAAAACCTTGTTCTCTCCTTCAGTAGCAGGAGAGTACGCTCAGCGGCTCTACTGCTTGCACTTTATACAAACGAAGCCCGGATTCGGAGAGTGTCACAAACATTTTCTGTTTGCTCTGCGATGAGGCCAGAAATCAGTGCATTCACGTGCACCCGAAACGCAGTATTATGGATAAGTTGAGCGACGGTTGCCTTACATACAGGTGAGTGATAATATCTAGTATCCATAACGACGCGGATTACGCGACGCCTGCCCCCTACTGCTCGTCTACCATTCTAGAACTCAACCTCTTTGGGCAGACCGTTGCCGCAACCGCTCGCCTGACCCGGTACATCCTTGCTCCAGTCATACTCCCCACCACGCTTTATGAACGCTTCTTTGTCGCAGGTGATCTGCTTCAGCGCCTCCTCCACGCCAACCTTCAAGATGTACCCCGACTGCTTCTCCTTCGCACCGCCCTTGTCAAGGAAGCAGAGACACTCGTCCAAGATCAGGTAGCTCGACGCCATGAGATCGTTAGGCTCCGGCACGAAGCAGCGGAGATGCTTGTGCTTGCTGCAGAAGGCCTGAAACTGCTCTTTGCTGATGAGTAGTTGGCGAGCATCGCGTTTGCGCTTGTCCTCCTCTGTCTGTTCCTCAGAGGCATCGTTCTCACCTCCAACCACCAGCACCTGGAAGCACTTCCGACGGAATGGGTCGAGCTGAGCGACGGTTGCAGCCATGTCTTCCTGCCAGTTCAAGGTACAGACCACCGTGTTGAGCTTGAACTTGATCACAAGCTCGCGGCACCATTCACGCAGCTCGAACAGCATCTTGACGTTGTTGCCGGTGCCACGGCCGATTGCGGTGTTCGTCTTGTCGTCGAACGAGTCGCAGCTCACGCCCAGTACGTCAATGTACTGAGCGTTTCGTTGCAGCCATGGCTTCTTGATGAGCGTGCCGTTCGAGATGATGGAGACTGACTCCAGCTTGAGGTCGATCTTGCAGTATTGGCAAAGCATGGAGAGCTCCTTTCGGTACAGAGATGGCTCGCCTCCGGCGAAGTTGATCTTGCGCATACCGGCATCTTTGAGAAGCTTCAGACCTCGCTTCATCTCGTCCTCGGTAGCAATGTCGCTGCTCTTCTCGGTATGGAAGCAGAAGCGGCATGTCTTGTTGCATTTGCGCGTGAAGTGGTAGTTGACGGAGACTGGCACAGTGCGCTTATGGCCCTGCCGTTCACGGAAGACAAAGTAGGCTGTGGTGCCGCAGACGACGGAGGCTGTAAAGACTTTGCCGGTCGTTGTTGCGCGGAGGTCGTTGATGATCGCCATGGTGATGATCTGTGAAGGACGCCGACAATCTCTGGACCGCAGTGACCTTGAGGTTTAAGTACTACGGACTAAAACCCCTTCACTACATTCTGTGGTTTTATGCGAGGTTTGCCTCTTGCGATAAGCGTCGAAGAACAAGGAGCAAACGGCGGTCGTTTGTTTGCACTAAGCTTGTCTTATCTGCTATCGAAGACAAGCTCTTACAAACAGACTAGGAGACCGTTTGCTACAGATACACAGCCCCACCGCCTGACCACGGTCTTCGAGTGGTTTCGAGCCTAGTCACTAACGTCAGGCCTCATACCTTCCGCTTCTCATATAAGCACAGGCTCATTCCAAACACATACAAACCCTACAAGCGTCTTATCATCCGCCATAGACCCACGAACGGAGCAAATCAGCGTGGCGGTTGAAAATACCAAGCAGTCTATCCAAATCATTTTCGTGCTCGGCCTGCCAGGCGCCGGCAAGGGCACTCTCTGTAAGCGACTATGCGCAGAAGTCGGCTGGCACCACATCTCTGCCGGCGATCATCTCCGTGAGCTTTGCTCAACTACGCCCCCAAAAACAGATGCGACATTCGGCGGTATGACGGTATCGGAGTTGCAAACCAACCTGAAAGAGCGAAAGCTAGCACCACCAGCTGTAGTGCGTAAATTGATGGATTGGACCCTTGCATTTGGTCTGAGACACTCACTAACCCTGTCGCTCTTCACTTTTAGATGGTGGCAATCATGGCAGACAAGGTCCAGAAGGAGTGCGCAAGTGGCCACCGGCGGCTACTGATCGATGGGTTCCCGCGGAACGTAGAGAAAGCTGAGTTGTTTGAAGCACAAGTCGCTATTCCTTCGGCTGTATTTCTCTTCGATTGTGCAGAAGATGTTGCGAAAGCTCGGTTTATTGGGCGCAAGAGGGGCGATGACGGTGCTCAACACTTCGACAAGAGATGCGCGGAGTTCAAGCAGCTCAACGGGGCGATCGTACGTCGATACGCGGCGATTCTGACGACTGTAAGTTGATGCCAAACTTAAAGTGGCAATTGAATGCGGTACTGACATCGCGAAGCTTGACACGAGTGGCGGCGAGGAGGAAACTTACGATGAGCTAAAGAAAGCTTTTGCGGCGGCCATCAAAGGCAAGGGCGACCTGGGCTCGTGATGCAAATGGAAATCGCGCCTGGTTTTGCTCACACCACCTTTTCTTGCAAGTGCGGCGGGACGTTTAGATGTTGCGTAGGCGCAGTAATTCTATACAAATCGATAGCCGTTCGGTTGTAGGAGCGGTACTCTTAGACTGCCACACAAACACCGCAGTTGATGCAGCCGTCTTAACTTGTATGCAGACCTTGACTGCAAGGGTTCGTTCTTTGAAGACGAGTTGGCAGTGCATGTCAGCCACTCAGTCTCGTTCATTGACTCTGAAGGACAGTCCATCCGAGATCGGCAGGCTGGAGAAGCTGTACGTGCAAACGCTGTCTGTACTCTACTGGCAAACATCCATTTTGCAGCCAGTTTGACTGCTCCATCTTGGCTCTTCAATGTTATTTCCTGCGCCTAGCATCACCCAGCTGAATGCTACTTCGGAGCTGGAGAAGAGGGCAACACCGCTTCGCTACCCGGGTATAGTGTCTGGCATGAGTGGCGATGCTAAGACTGTTGATGCCAAACAGCGGCTATACGCAAGGAAATGGTCAGCCTTGAGAAGGTGGCAGTTGTGATGGGCAATAGGAGCAAGAAGTGCAGACGGGGATGCTTTGCGGAGATGTGTTTGGAAACTTTGAGCCTCAGGCATGAACGAATTTTGGCTTTGCGATAAGGATCTGGCCCGCCGACCAACCTTTTCTAACCAACGTCACCCTTCATTACCGGAGACATATCTCGAGGAAGCGATGGCGCAAGGACAGATGAAGAAGGCGAAAGCGCCGGCGCCGAAAGTGTACCTTTGGATTCAATTACAGATCTTCGGTCGGTCGCTAACGGACGGCAGCACCCAGCGCAAGCAAACCGGCTCTCGCGTGATTAAACCCAAGAAGGCGGCATTACAGAAGCAACATCAGATGAAGAAGAAGCACTCGTCTGGTCTCACCGACTTGACCGAGAAGTCGCTCGCCAGCAAAGCCGGTCACTTGGAGATACTGCGCGGAGGGAAGAAGGACAGGAAGACGGACACTGCGGAGACGAAGGCGTTGAAGAAGGCGAAGTGAGAGACTGCTTAGAAGAGCGGTCCGATTACCATACGCCATTTCGAGCCCCGGAGAAAAGATGCTACATTGCCATGAGCCAAATACGATAGAGATTAGTTCTGCGTCCATGATGCAGACATGGAGAGGCGAAGCGGCAGCGTGAGCCTTGTCGCTTATCGCAAGGCGGCATTCACATCTGCACAACGTCACGGAAATGGCACGATGTTAGATAGTTTGGGCATCAGATGATGAGGACGGGGTGGCGAGCCGAGCAAGGCCCGACAAGGAACCGTGAAGGAGGACTAGCGGCCACATGTCACCGCGTCCGCCGACTGATCTATCATACTCTACATGAACCTAAGCATAGATATAGCAGAAGGGCCCACCCAATGTCGACATAGCATCTGAAATCGGAATGCCAGCCGGCGCGTTTACGCCAAGCTCAATGATATCTTGAAGCGTGGTGTTGCGGCTGGGCGGCTCATTATCAAGCGTGATGGTACCCGCAATAGCATTCTGCCTGTTGGCGAGGTCCTGGTTCTGCCAGATCCAGTAGGTACGGTCGATCTGCGCGTGGTGCAGGAAGAAGTATGGGTCACTGGAAAATATTCTGTTAGCCCTACGGCTTCAACCATCGATGCTTGCGGAATGTGACTTACCCAGGGCTAGTGAAGATGTCTCCACCCGGGTCAGCGCCAACGAGGAAGTGTCCAGCAGTGTGCACACCCAGTCCACTAATCCCCGCAGGGAAGTTGCCTTGCATGACAGTCTGGAAGTCACCGACATTTGTATTGCCCGTGATTAGCGCCGTAGTATTGGCATCCTGGAGGTTCGTCTGGGCAGCGTAGACGGAGATATCTCTCCTCAAGCATCGAGGGTTGTACCCGAGCCCGTTGGCCTGCGGGTTGGTAGGCACGTTGGGCACCGCGGGCGATACTGGGCCAAGGTTGACGGACATGTTGGCGAAGGGGCCGCTGGTGACGCAGCCGGAACCGTTACCCGGTGGGAGCACGATGTCCGGGTCAGCGCTGGAGGGGATGTACTCGCCGGCGTACTTCTCGTACTCGCCGTTACCGCTCATAGATGTTGCGCTGCCGTCGAAAACTGGTGCATGGAGTGGGTCGATGGCATACCTAAAAGCGAAGGGTGGGAGGGTCAGTGAGTGTCTTAGATAGCATCAAGAGGTTTACCCATGGTATACGCACTTTCCCCAGTTTAGGTATGGCTGGTAGCCAGTGTAGCCGCATTCGTTGCGTAGAGCTTGTTCGTATGTCCATGTGAAATAACGATGCCATGTCAAGAAGTTGCCCTGTAAAGTCCAAAGTTAGCTGTATGCGCTTATCGCTACGCCTGGCACTCATGTGCTTACGGTCCCGTGGATGGTCAACGTCTGGTTGATGTGCGTCCCGACGAAGTCATCGTATCTTGATTTGGCGCCTGGAGCTAGGGAACCGCTCTTGGCGGGCTTGGACTGCAGGCACAGGACAGCATCGATGTAGGCTGTCTTCTGCGCGCTGCTAAGAGCAGACCACTCCTGCCTGACATAGCCGCTTGTAGTGTTGCATGTCGCCGCAGGGTGGTTCTTCAACTCGTACGCGGCGAGCTTGATGAGGCCTTCAGCAGCAAGCAGATCGGTACCAGTAGTGGAGGCAGCGGTGAACTTGGTCGTAGCGGCGGAGGCCAGAGGCACCGCCACTAGAGCGGAGGTGAAACGCATGTTCGACTTCGCTTCGGTGCGGGAACGGATCAATGAACGTCCACGAGTGTAGGTGAAGGTGTAGTCTTCCAAGCAAAGAGGAAGGAGGAAAAGCTTGATAATAAATGAAGTCGGGTAGCGGGAGACGATATGATCGACAACGGCGAGAACTCTGTGCTAGCCTACTTACAGGCCCATATCAATCGTTTAAGGGTTGTCTGATAGAGGAGATTGCTGTGCCTCACCGCAAAGCCTCCCGCGGTTGTTCGGCAATTGCCATGTCATCTGCTATCGTAGCCTATAGGCTATACATGTACTTACGCCGCATCCTATATCTTCAAGGGCCGAGGCGAGCATGATAATAGAGCAAGGCCAGGGCCTAGTCTTAAACCAGCAGAAGAATGCTACAGCTCGGCTGCTTCGCGAGGATGCGACTCCACGATAGCGGGTTACGCTACCGGAGGTCTTTGAAGGCCTCGGTCGAAGGTACCCTGTAGGCATGTGGTTGGAGCCAATGCCCACAGTACGGCAGTTGGTACGGCCTTGCATGGTCTTACGGGAGTCCTGAGCTCCAGTGGCCGGTCACATAACATCCAGTGTCGAGTGTCGCGAAGACCTGCAAATATACTCCTGCTTCTGGTGTCGTTGTTGCTCTACACTCTCATCTGCGCAGCGGCAACATCTTCACCGCCGCAGACCACACCCGGTCTCATCAACCGGTGGCAGGTGCCCGCCAACAGGCTGATCTTTTTCAACCAGATCGAGTGCGGCGTGCCCTCCACCGGATCGAGTGGATGGTCCCAAAGACGGATGATAACCCACGAGTTCATATAAACGTGCATATTGAGTGATCTCGCGTAAAGTTAGGGTTCCTTAGCGCAGACCCTGCCAGATTCGCTGCCAACCTCGCAACAACCAACCTTGCAACCTTTCTGTAATGTCCCAGTTTGGCGACACCTTACTTCCTGGATCGCGAGTATCAAAAGTCGAACTATGTGGCGCATATGAGATTCCTGGTCAGACTTATGTGTTTAGAGACCACCTGTGCCGGAGCTTGGCCTTGGGTTGCGCCAATACCGCCGGTATTCGGTGTCGCACCATAAGCGAGCAGGACAACGGTCCGCCCACCTGGCGCACCTCGAGCATGATATCACGTTCCGTACCGATAAGTCGGATGCGCTTGACATTCTTCCGGAGGCCTAGAAATGGATGGACGGTCGGCCAACTTTCTGATCCCCGTAGGCAAGGCGCCGAAATACGCGATGCGGCACGGTTGATGTGGGCCTAAGCACCGGCAGAACACACCTCAGGAGTCAGGACTCAAGTGTCGCACCTCTCCAACGGTCGCGGGTGAAGGTCATCAGGCTAATCGACGTCTGAACTGGACGCTGGAAGCTTTCAGCAGCGCCATCCTGCTCATTTCCCTGTTGGCACATACTGAATGACGCAAGCGACAATCGCCCGAAATCACTATTCCCCAAATCCTGCCGTCCGGGTCGACGTACCGCGTGCGGTAGTGTGGACATGGGGGTAGTTGGTAACCTGCGCAGGCTCAAGGTATTTATCCGTCTTCCTGTGCTCTCTAAGCGAAGGGTCAGAAAATCGAAGATCAGGCTGCCCACATCGCTTCGGTTTCAGCATGCATGCTGGCAATTATGCACTGATGGTCTTTAAGATCCTATTCAGATAGCGCTCCGAAATTCATATGGCAGAGTACCGGTGCAAATGCTCCCCTTGTGCCGTATTTTTGCGAGCCACAAAGATCGCATGAGTAGTGGTTCTGCCAACCGCAGCAACAGTACTCCTACCTGCGGAATTTGGAAGTCTACGCTGTGACAGATGTCTCTTTGAACGAGCCGCTATACTGGACTCGAGCGTTCCAATGCTCTGGCCGACGATGACCGCATTATAGTCCACAACAAACGCATGTTTCCCTTGCGACGACATAGCTATTAAACTGTTACGCTCCTTACATATAGCTCGACAACCCTAACGGTAGGCCGGGGAGCACTCCTCGTCCCCTTCCACGGCGACATGATCATCCCAATGCCACAGATACGGCCTCGATATACACCTCTTCACGATACCGCATATTGCGATGCCAGCAACATCTCCGAGATCCTCGGAGTCACCGGCGCCTTCACTGGAGCGGCCCTTATCGCGGTCATCCTACGCATGTATGTTCGAACCCGGATGCTGAAGTTCGTGGGCACGGACGACTATGTTATACTTGCTGCCATGACGTTGGCCCTCGGTACTTTCGTCTGCTTTGTAGCAGAGACCTACTACGGGCTCGGGAGGCACGACATCTGTATCTCTCCGGCGGAGATGGAGACCTTCTTGAAATGGAACTTCTTCAACTCCATCTGTATCATGCTGGGAGTCATATCGGTCAAGATATCGATCGCCTTCTTCTTGATGCGGCTTGCGCCGAGGAATGCGTGGAAAAAGGGACTCTGGGGAGCCATCGGTCTGTCAACGAGTTACACTGAAAGCAAATTGTGACTGACTTCCTGTTAGTCTTCCTCGTATGTTTCGCGCTTGCTTGCGCCGGTACGCTTGTGTTTAATTGTACGCCAGTGGCAGCAGCATGGGATGTCGCGCTGCAGGCGCTACCTTCCACAAAGTGCTTCTCCAGCAAGACGTTCGGCGACATTGGTCTTTTCAATAGCACGATCAATGTAAGTATACTGGTGGGCGGTAGCTTTGCATATGGTTACCGCGCTGACCATGAGTTCTTCTGGGTAGATCCTAACAGACTTCCTCTTCGCGCTCCTCCCTATCCCCATCATCCTGAAGCTTCAAGTCAACCTGCGAACAAAGATCACCCTAGTCTGTGTCCTCAGCCTAGGCCTCTTTGCCTGCACGGCCGGAATAGTAAAGGCGCACCTCCAGGCGGTCTTCTTCGAACACTCAGACAGCTCATGGCACGACAGTTTCATGGTCTGGAATGATCTAGAGCTCAACCTAGGTATTCTCGCCGCCTCGCTACCTTCCCTCAAGCCGCTTCTAAGCCGTCTCTTGGAAAGCACCAAGACTGCACTGGGTATGTCCGACGCGCAGTCGAAGCATCGTACGCCAGGCGCGTACCCACTACCCAACTCAGGATCGGGCTATCGGAAGCACTACGACCCTCGCGACATACACGGAATACTCGCTGATGTCGATATGAGAGATTACGATAAGACACCCTGCACGGTGGTCGAAACGCGAGTGCAAAGCGGCTCTGCCGTCTATGTGCAGCAACTCGCCAAGGTCAAGCGCTCTTACGCTGTGAGAATCACAAGCGGGGACCATACTCGCAGCGCGGACCAAAGCTGGGGAGAAGCACATGAGCATAGCAGGAGCGACAGTGAGGAAAGGTTGCGTCCGCCCGTTATATACAGGACGATGGAGATCTCACGTACGAGCGAAGTGCTGCGATAATATATGGATGACCTTGATGCGATAGGAATGCGATAGAGCATCTGAAGCCCTTGCGATTGATTTTGGCGTAAGGCTGAGGTGTAAAGAGTTATGATACCATCTACTGTATAGTGTTTGCGAGCCACAGCCATGTACAGATGCGGCCTTTGGACACCGAATGGGCCAACGATGCAGAACGGAGTGCGAAGCGATGTCTAGTCGATCACTAAAAGGAACTCAGCTGGGGACAATCACCCTCGGAAGTTTAATTTGACACATGAGTCTCGATGAACAATCACAGAGCTTCATGGGGACTTGGAGGGTGCTGCAGCCGGCAACGAAGTCCTTGTGCCGTGCGATACATGCGCTGCCAGTACTGAACCAGAGTTGACCGTCTATAAGTCCATGGCGCAAGGCTGGCCCAACTAAGTAAGGCAGGGCAAGCAAGGCGGTCAGAATTTGTACATTATCTGACAAACAATGCGCACTTCGTACTCCCGTGTGGTATCCAACGACTTTTCAGCTTCGACAATGGCGTTGCTACATCGCATGATCGTACACGACACTGTTTGACACTAGATCATCCAGATAACCACAAACGGCGCACAGATCTCGCTCACAAAGCACCGTACACCTCGCTGAAGATCGCTCCAAATCTTCACCAGACAGACATGGCAGAAACCCTCATAACCTCTCAGCAACCCGCCAAGTCCCATCAGCAACAGTATCAAACCTAACATCCCTGCCATTCGTATTAACCTTCCTTACACCGCCCGCCTCAAGCCATCGCCGCAAATTCTTACACTGACTAACATCAAATTTCTGCATTTGCTTGCACCCCTCCACCACGGACTCCACGCCTTGTCCCGTCACCCGTACACACCCGCGGACGGAAAGGTAGCGGAGCTCGAGGAGATGAAGACCCATGCATCGCATACTGTTGTCACTCACCGCTGAACCGCAAAACGCCATATTGAGCGCTCGTAGTGCTGGGAGGCCGAGGGCGAGGACTTCGGTAGCGGTGTCGGATAAAGCGCAGCAGAAGCTGAGGTCGAGTTCGTGAAGGCTGCGGCAACCGCCGACTACGCCGACGATGGCTTGGTCGGAGAGGTATGTGCAATCGGCCAGGACGAGGCGGCGGAGGTTCTTGAAGTCGTAGACGCTCCAGGAGTGAAAGCCGGCGTCGGATATAGATGTGCAGCGGGTCAAGTCGAGTGACTCGATGCGATCGGCGGCGTGGACTGCGATGTGTGCCATACTGCGGTCTTGGACGTGCTTGCAATAGGATAGAGTAAGCCTCTTAAGCTTATTCGCGCCTATTACTGTACCAGGTGGAGGCTGTGGCTGATCGTTTTGCTGCGCTTGCGCAGTTTGAGATGAGGTGCGCTTCAGCTGCTGTCGCCTGCCGTTCTGCGGTGGCGGTGGCGGAGGTTGAGGAGCGGCGGACTTCTCGGGTACGACCCAGCCCACGACTCTGGCGAGCAGGTTGTCGCCGACCTTGCGGCAATTACTCAGGTCGATCTCTTCCAAGCCTTTGGCTTTGTCAACAAGAGCAAGGACAGCTGGGCCGGTAACGTCCCAGACGGACTTCATCTTCCACATCTTTGCACCTTCTCCGCAAGCTTCTGCCAGCACCTTGAAGCCTTCATCGGTAACGTGGAAGCAGTTGCTGAGATCAATGTCTTTGGGTCTACTACCTGTAAAGGGAACGATGATGTTGCGCAGGACGTTGTCTGTTACGAAGCGATTGTAGGCTGATAGGTCTAGATTCTGGCAGATGTCGGGCGAGGTGTTGAGTAGATCCCACCAGTGTGTGGAGATCAGGCGGAGGCGCATGAGTTCTAAGATATTGAGGTGCTGGAAGATCATGACAAAAATTGAGTCCGGAAGTCGGCCTTTGCCAAAACCGGATGGCGGCCGTCGGTCTAGTGAAGGTCTTCGGGTCGTCGTGGGTGAAACGTGCGCTGGTGAAGACGGTGATGCTATTGCAGTAGGTGAAGAACTCACCCCCGGCTTGAGCGGCGAGGAGGCGATGGGTCGTAGCGTGCCGGGCGGACTGGGGCTCGGCGTTCGTAGTTCTATTAAAGGCGTCATCTGACCATCAGCAGGTGATAGAGGCGGAGCAAGCGATGATCGTCTTGACTTCGCTCGCATATTGTCAAGGTCAGGATTGAAAAATGGATCAGGATCAACTGGCTCCATCTGCGACACTGGTGACGGCTGGTCTTCAAAGGGCGGTTCCTCGAACTTGACCGTTGGCAAGCCCCTCCGCCAGTCGTTAAGATCGTCGTCCTCCTTCGTGACAGGCTCATTACTAGC
>Ga0058704_10001302_pt1 | contig 11769 bp, 7 predicted proteins | sample AgamicMgSfe_FD_71363 | JGI IMG/M metagenome (GOLD analysis project Ga0058704, IMG submission 71363) | Agave microbial communities from Guanajuato, Mexico - Mg.Sf.e | ecosystem: Host-associated > Plants > Phyllosphere > Phylloplane/Leaf | place: Guanajuato, Mexico | collected 2012-05-30
GCACAATACGCCTTCACCGAGACTGAGTTCCTGCCCGCCGACTTTGAGATGATGAGTTACTACACAAGCACGAGTCCACGGATGTGGTTTACATACAGAATTGTCTGTGCGCGGTATCTGCTAGAGGGCGACAATGGGCGTCTCGACTCACCGCCGGATGAGCAAAGGGTCTCGTCTGTGAGGTTCCCAGCACTCGTCGATAGGCAAATAACCGGGCAAATCAGCTTAGATGGCGAAGTGGTTAAGCGGCGAACTGGGAATGCCATCGAGGTTGTGGAGGTGTGTAAGACCGAGGCGGAGCGCGTGAAGGTATTGGAGAAGTGGTTTGGGATTAGATTGACAGCGGAGGAGCAAGCTGGGATAACGGGATTGGTTACTGAATTGCATGGCGGCGCCACAATAGGGAGCGGTAGCACACCAGGGGCCGGTAGCACAACAGGGAGCGCCACCACAAAGAAGAGGCCCAGGACAGAGGAGGGTCAAGTCGGATGATGAATTCATCGGCTATCAAAATTTCGCAAGATATCTCGCGGAGATTTATAGCACTAAAGCATGCCCAGCTATTGTCAAATGTCCCTCTCTCTTGCCAAGATATGCCTTTCCTTTGTAGGTTATCGAAGCCACTCTGATGTCTGCTACTGCAGGATTTGCCGACTGATGATGAAATCGGAGATCGTGGTAAGACAAAGATGTGAACAAGTGTATGCAGAGTGTCGTAGGACGTCCAGAGTACTTGCTGTTGTGCTACACCACGTGCAGCAGCCCCGAGTTCGAAAAGCGCTGGCGCCAATTCCGTTTTTTGGCATTTTCACTTCTTGACCTTTGGCAGGCGCAAGGCAGACATCGAGGAGCTACTGCCGCAAAAATCACAATGAGACTGGCAAGCTGCCTAGCTGCTCTGGAGGAGCAATGTAATGATACGAGAATGTGAAGGTGAAAGGGGGCAATGTCATGGGTGGTAGCAGGCGCAGAGTTCGAACATCGCCCCTGCCAATTTGTGCCCTTTTGCAATTCGCACTTGTTGAACATCGGCAGGCGCAACGCCACAATCGATGAAGCACTTCGCCAAAAGAAACATAGTGAAGCTGACCAGCATCTCAGCTGCTCCGCCTTTACTGCCCACTAGACCAAAACAGAGGGAAAAAAGGCCAAAAAAGAAGGAGGGTTTACCCCTTGGGGTTTCAAAGAATCGCTTTTTGATCAGGATTAAGACTCGATAAAGGGAGCGAAACGCAAGATCAGGGTAGCAGGGTACCCTATAACTAAGCAGTGCAATTATCTTCTCGAGCACTTGTAAGAGATTTTAGGTTTCATATTTTAGTCGAGCCCTCATTCCGGGGTATAGAGTCGGTTGTGTCGTTCGATTCGGTCCAAGGCCCGTGCCTTGGAGTTGTCGATTTCGCTAGTTTCGGGTTGTCGGCGGCTGCAGCTCGGTGGCCCTTAGACCTAGATGGTTCGGCAAAGGTGCAGGTTTATGGGGTATGCGTGTATGCCATTGAACTAGGTTCGGGGGCACATGGACGACGAGCCAGAATTTGGTGCTTTCAACCTTTGCTCAACCACTAGGCCAAGGACCCTGCAGCTCGTTGTTGATGGAAAATCATCATCAAGCACGATATATATTCATTGACATGTTGCTCTCCCTCTCGTGCTGCACAATGGCAGGAACATCATGATGATGTATACGAAAGGATTGTATGGAAAGGAAGGTGCGATGCGAGCATCCATACTACATTAGTATTCTCATAGTGTGTTGAGACTGCGGGCTGAGGCAGGTGCGAGCTTGAGGCGGTGACGAAATCGCAAGGTCCAAACTTGTAACCAATCTCACCCTGCCGAAAGTAGCAGCATGTGTATCATCCATCTTCTCCATCACCTTCATGACCTTCATCACCATCACAACCACGTTCGATTGTCTTTCTGCACTCATTGATCACAAATCTTTCTGGTATACATGCTTCAGTGCTAGCAATGTCGCACAACGTCACACGAACGCTCGCATCTGCACGGGCGCCAACAACATGGTGCCAACACAAACACGACATAGCGCTGGCTCGCTCTGCAATGTCTATACATCGACGACATACTACACGGCATTTGACATAGCGACATGCAAAATCTTCGGACTTCTGATTCGATGCGACGTGACGAGCTGGGGCCGGCATGAGATCCTCAATGTAGCATGATAGCACTCAGCTCGCAGCGTGGCCGGCTGTATACATGTCTTCGAATGGACGGCACACTGAATGGCGGCCAAGACACGGCATGCAGCATCTTCAATCTCACGATCTGGGCGACATGACGACTCATTGACGGCATAATCCTCAATCCGACACGGCAGCGTTGCTCGCTGGCATGACATCTGATCAGACAGTACTGTCAATCGATCCAGGAATCATTGCTGCCCGATACCTGACAACATCTGGAGCAGGATCTCCTCGGTGAATGTTGACGACGATGACGTTGCTGCTCGACTGGCTGGGCAGTGCCGTGATAGCAGAGCTACGCTGACGTGGTGGAGGATGGCTACATAGCCTGGTGAACATGGCGTGATTTCAAGTGTACTCTCAGCAACGAAAGATCCAGAATAAGGGCAGAAGGAGTGCCATAGGGACATTCCCGGAAGATCCTCCTGGTAGTCTAGATATCGACACTCTCACAGCATTGCCATTCTGGCTGCGCATTGCAGCGTGTCCGATTGTGCTAACGCTCGCCTTGACAGTTTGTACCTCAGACACCGCCCTGACGAAGGTAGCAATCAGATGAGTCATGTCATGATGCAGGACGAGCACAATGCTCAAGGCCTATCAGTATCGTAGATGCGAACATCTGCAAGTATCAAAGCACTCTGCAAGGTTGTGCTAAACCGCACTCGCTCCGAGCCGAAGATGTGTCTGTTCCAGGCCTGGATTTTTCGATTTCGAAGCTCTTTACGCGACGATGAGGGTGATAGTTCGGCCCGATGGCCACCTCGCGTCATTGGGATCAGTCTTGGTCGAATGATAGGACGTAACCTCGTTGTGGACGCGTCCTATCATCTGACTGTGATCCTGAAGTGGGAGGGAAACGTTGACTGGATGAATGGAGGGCACTGAAAACTGGGAATGCTCGACAACGTGTGACTCAAGAGGAGGCAGCGGCGACTATGTATGGGGTGCTCTGATGGTGCAGGAAGTCGTCCAGCGCGAAGTGCATGGGAAAAGAGACGACTCTCCATGGACGTGTTGACGTTGGCTGTGCCTGACTCGCCGGAATGCAGTCTCTCTATTCAGCGCAATTTCCGACAACCTGGTCCTGGTGGCATTCAGAATTGTGCGTGTGCGCGCGGAGAGAGCATGCCAGTGTTTCCGATCACACCGGTTGCTCTGCTGGAGTGAGGGAGGAGGTCAGGTTCGTCGAGCTTAGATTTCCTGGCGTTGTTTGGAATTTTTGCTCTCAAGCCAAGAGGTTTCAAATGTGTGTGTGGTGGGCTTTTCGCGAAACAAGCAGGGTAAGCACAAGACTCCGGACGAGGAGGGGTTGAGAGAAGACTTCAAGTCGTGATTGCAGTGAGAAATGCATGGCAAGGTTGACATCCTGGTTGTAATGTACATATGAATGCTATAGCTTCCGCTGCTGCGCAGTCTCTTTCCCTCAAATACCGACTACCATGTACCACGAAACACCAGGAGACCTCCTCCGACTCGACCTCCACCCCATTGGCCACCGACAGGATGACACCGTCCGCTCAAAGATCTCGGGATCAGGTAGACTCTAGTTGCCAACACTATACACTATAGGACACGTCAATAAGTCCATTCACACGCCGGTCCGCTCGCCTCACTTCGCCTCAACACTATTCAGGCAGAATAAGCAATTGACAAAATCTCGCCGTAGCAACATCCTCACACATGTAGATCACTTCGGAATGCCAGCATGGCACTAGGACATTAACAAGGACGGAGGTTCAGCAATTTCGCAGTCACCGGATCGTGCACCGTCTTCGCAGCGGAGTGCTCATCCGGTTGGAATGTCAAAGACGACCTCACACCAGCTCACTCAGGATACATTTTCATTGTCACTTTCCACCGCACATACGATAAAGATCGACCAGGATGTAAGCGCGTAGCGGCTGAGCGGGACGGTGATGCCCGTCTGCAAGACGCTGCAAGACGCCGAAAGACGATTGTACGACAAGAGACAAGAAGAGACGTTGCAGATCCGCAGGAGTCGTGCGACAGTGTGCGACGGTGTGGGATGGTGGCAAAGCAGTAGTGAGACTCTGTATGACCAGAAGAGGAAGTCAGATGCGTAGTGCGAAATGCGCAGGATCGTAGCATAATATAGTGTGCATGCATGCATGATGCACTAGAGTAAGTCGTACAAACGGTCTGCCGGAGGGGAAGTCCGTCGAGTCAGTAGGAAAGAAGAAAAGAAAATTCGTCTTGCTGTTTTATTCGTGTGGTAGATGTCGCTGCTGAAGACGAGTATGACTAGGAAGAAGTTATAAAAATGGCGAGAGTGCTGTGATAGTTGTGATCAGAAATTCTTACAGCTCTTGGCTTCATGTCATCTCGTCGCTGTGATCTGACGTCCAAAAGATCAGTAATACACTGTGCTGCAACAGCTCCACCTGCAAGCACACCTCGTCCTGCCAGCATCTCGTGAGCACGATCACAAGTATATGTATTGCCTCGTCATGACCTGACGTGGCGGTGGACATCCAATATTGCACATAGGAAGATTGTCAAGTAGCACCGGGTGTTGCCTGGTGAGGAGTGTGGTGACTCGAGTGAAGTGGCATTTTCTGACAAGTGTACGACCGGGTGAGAGGGTGAGAGGTATCAACTGAGAAATTTCCGAAGAGGAACAGGAAGGTGGTCGTTTTCGCATAGTCATGGACTCGTAATCTGTGAGGTGGGTGAGTCGTGAATCGAATTTTGGTATGCTTTGCTTTTCGCTTGTTCGCTCTGTTGTCGTGATGAATCAAGATGCTGTTTATGACTCTGCTGGCGCGCTTCGCAGGCCTAGCACGACCCCACCACACAACTAGCTGCTCCTCCTAGTGTATGCACCGCACGAGTCACATTCTCTCTCGAGCTTAACGACTAATAAAGCTCCGTCATGAAGCAGTCCGCGCATCAAGAAAATCTACGCGGACGTAGATCCTGTAACATGGCTTTTACTATATACAGAGCTGCTAATTGGCTGTCGGAAAATGTAGTGGCAACGTGGAGATTCGAAGGCTACTGCAGACAGTGCAGCATTTTTATTGCCTCTCCACTTCTGATCTCGGAGTGGCAGGAGTGTGAGAGGAATCATGGGGTCAGCAAGTGAGCTCACGCGACAGCTGGAGTAGGATTTGATCGATCGGGAAACTTTCGCAAAAGCTTGAGAAAGCTTCTGATGATGGGCCAGATGTGTGATTTCATGAGGTATGAGGAATGGTGATGCGATCCTAAGGTACTCACCACGGTTCTGCCGCCAGCGATTCTGATGCCGAGAGATCGTCACGCCCAGAGACCGAGGCTTCCTCCATCATGGGATATGTATGATCTGTGTGTATGATGGTAGGAATCAACAGGCCGAGCAGTCACACACCGAACAAAAAGACGATCAACGATACCGAAGTGGCGATGTTCAGCCGGTGCGACCGTGACTTGTAAATGATCACTAAAAGAGACTTTGCTGTGATTCACACTTGCTTACAGAGCTTCTACATCGCCGAATCTCGAGCGCTACCGAGTTGTATACGAAATTATACAGACGGGTATTGCCGTCGTCAGCGGCTTCTTTACATGATATATTGAATAATCACTTTGAAGTGACATGAAAGGTAATACAAGAGCATAAACTTTGTCTTAACTTTCGAGTTCACGACTCGCGTGGACCAGGTTCGTGCCTGAGACCTTCATGGCCTTCATGCAAGACGAAGATCTTGGCCTTGCGAATCAATAAACTGAGAATTACTGGCTAAGCACCAACCAGTGTACAGAAGGCCGACAAGTCATTAGCTTATATGCCACACCGCCAAACAAGATCGTGATTTGAATTCGTCCTGCCTAGTTGAGCATTAGTGCAGCAGAAAATCAACGAGTTTGAGTTTTGCTCAACGGACGAATGCGAATTGAGGATTATCGAGGCGACGACCATTATTCATAGAATTACATCATTCGGCCTGCCAAGGCTTCCTTACTGGCGAATTGCTCGAGGGTGTATTGGGTGTACGGAGTGGGAACTTGTTGTGTGGACTCGATATTGAACAATCCATCTCAAAGAATAATGGGCAAAACTAGGACTCATATTTCCGAGCCCGAAACACTATCAATTTCAAATGTGGCAGGTGGTTTTATCAGCAGGCCGGATCGGTGAGGATTCAGGTATGAGTGCCGTGTAGATGGACCGGCCGGGCATCCGTCGAGTGACATTCCCGCTCTCTCGCGTCCTTTCCACAACCTGAAACACCATGGTCTGCTGCAATAAGCGATGGTGGGAGGATGATCACCACCTCAGCAAAACCCAAAACGGCATGTTCTTGGCTGGCTGGCTGACTACAAGGATGAAGAACACGAAGTATTGGGCGCTGGTTCAAACGCTTGAGCATTCTCAGCTAAAAGATGAAACACTAACCCAACTCCACTGATGCGTGCAGAGCGAGGCAAGCCGACGGAATGTGCCATATACACCACCAGGCTGGAGGTGCAGGAAGGAGGATTATGAGCAGAGACGAAAGTCGCCGAAATGCACGAAGGGCAAGCTTGCTGCATGCTTGGGCTTGCGTCCGGCGATTTACTGAGACTGCATATCGTTGCTGAAGAGACAGGATCAGGGACAAGGGCGATCTAAATAAGAAACAGAGATGCAAAGAGTGAAAAGCTACACGCTTCCGTAGCGTGTTTGAGGAGGACGACCCGCGTCGAAAAGAAGAGCTAGCAGAGTATACACGGGAAGCCACTATCAGGGGTATTAAGCCGTTGCGCGTAGGGTGGGTGGACTTTCTAGAAGAAGAAGCTGGATGGCAAGACAGGGATGGCTTTTACGGCCTGAGGCAACAGTCTCCCAATACAGCACTGTCGTCATCACCAGCGGGTAGGCCATCAGTCCGGAGGAATCAGAATGAAGCACAGCCAAGGTAGTGGCATGAAGCAGCGCGGCAGAATACGAGGTCGAGCAGACGATCAACAGTAGTTCAGCCGATGGAGGTGGAGATTGTGCTTGAGCCGGGAGTTCTGCCTTTCCCATCTACCTTTTGATCATCAACAACAAACAAAAGGCATTCAGAGCGAAGATTGGCAAGCTGTTTGCCTTCAGCTTCATCTCAGCTCCAGTAGCTGCGCAGTCGGGGATATATCAGCTATTTAGATCTGCGGCGGAGCAGGTGCGAAGCAAGAGCAAATAAGAATGCTTGGCCATGCCGGGTCCTCTCCAGTCTCCAGTCTAGTCTAGTTCAGCACGCTACTCTGCCCCCCGTTGATGACTCTGATTCCAGCAGCATTTCTACTCTCCACAACCCGTCGTCCCAAAGCCATGAAATCGATGATGTGAGGTCGTCGTACTCCTTTGTCTCTTAACGCCGAGGAAGTGACTCGTCGGCGAATTGTGTACCTGGGAATACTGGACTGGCATCTGCCTCGTATGTGCACGCAGCACGAAGCTCGAGCTGAAAGTGCTTGTGCGTGCATTCTGTGTCTGCTCACGGTCGTCAGCGGCTTCATGTGCTCGGAGGGCTTCCACGGCGAGGATTCGATCATGGAAGGAGGATTGGAAGCGACTCTGCAGGGCTCTCTCGTCTCGTCTCGTCTCGAGCCAGAATAATCGTTCGATCGAAGTCGAAACCCTGTAGAAGGAGGATCCCTGTTGACCAGAACCAGACCCTAGTGTATGTGATGATTCAGACGACGGCTCAGCAGAGTCGTCCCAATTTCGGATGGCCCTTGAAATACAGCTAAATTGAGGATGGCTTTTCGAGGGCTCCAGCCGCTATCGCTACCGCCATATGTATACTGGCTTTTTCACTTTAGCCACGGCATTACTGGCATGATGGCTATTAGGGGATGATGAAGAGGCGCATGCACCTGTGATCTGCTTGACCGTCTTGCTACACTAGTGGTCGTCGTTGCCCCTATTCCTTCCGCTTATGCGTCGTGATCGTGATTGCTCTTTGTACGACCAAACTCGATTCTTGTGAGATGCGCAATCCCCACCGCCTCGCTTGTAATATTAACTTCAACTTCCTCGGTCTGAAAGTTTGTAACGTGTACGAACGTCCATCAAATCAGACAACCACAATCACGACAAGCAATAATGTCGTAATCAAGGGCAGCTGAAAGTCCATCTGCCGTTCATCTCATTATTATCATCAATATTCGTTCCTTCGTTCTTACTCGTTCTTCACATCGATGTCACCAAGTATCCGACGTGAGTGCAACGAGATTCTCGGCCCACGGATCAGACGATCAGAGACGTCTTGCTTGGCCAGCACAGTCAGAGTCAGAGTCAGCACACCGTGGCTCAGGTGGCACCCAGGTAAAGCTCCGATGCAGATGCGAGATGGAAGACCCAGCGGGCGTGTGCTTCTTCAGCCCTGCCTGCTTCTCTTTGGCACTCCACCGGCCGCATCTGCAGCCCGCTATCCACAGATCCTACGCGCCTTCTAGCGTATCTCGAACTGACTCTCTCTTTTTCCACTTTCCACCGCTTCCACCGCTTCCACTCTTCCATCCTTCCCACCTGCCGTTCTCCTCGTCCCTGGTCACCCCTCGACCCTCCACTCTCCCCTTGTCCAGCTCCAGCACGTCGGTCAGAGGTGACTTCATCCCGTCCCATGGCCACATGCGACGATGCACGGCCATGCCGAGCCTAAACTCTGTTTGATCCATGGCTGTCAGATGCTGCTGCTGCATGCCATGGTCAGGCACGGCCGACGGATGGGGTTTGGCTGGTTTGGTGATTGATATATCGCCTGCCTGTGTCGGAGCAAGCAAAAGGCAAGCACGCTCATCCATAAGAGATCTACTCCCGCCTCACTTGTACCTGGACTAGCATACACAATCACTCGGTCTAGCCTTCTGAAGATTACAACCTCACTGTCCAATATCACATCAGCATCTGATTCATCATCATCACTCACATCGACTTCGACATCAACCCTCATCACCACCACCTAGCTTTCACTCCTTCAGCTTGGTCATCACTGCAGTTCTCATACTGTACAACACTCCAGTATCACATCACATTACAGGATCTAATCCTCTTCCGGTATGTACACACTGACTTTGTGTAGTACACATGCGCTCATCGTCTTGTGTAACTTCAAGCTCTTTGCCAAGAACTTCACTGACGCTGCATGGTACAGGAGCAAGCAAATCAATCCACTCTTATACATTGGGGCACCTCACACTACATCTGTGTTACAAGATTTCCATACGTCTCATCTGAGCGTCTGATCTCACATACTTTCATCCTTCCCACGCTTCCAGGATTAACGCTCAGACATATCTTTGCCCCGAAGAAAAGATTTATAGTTTCTACATAATGAGCGGCCAGGGACGTCGAGAGTCAGAGTCTACGGCATGCCACCAACGTATAAATGGGAATGCAGCCCTTCGACATGCTTTCCCACGAACCAAATCCGATGCACACTTGCCAGCACAGGCACCAACACCACCACCCTCATCTTCGCCGGCACCACCACCGGCACCATTTCAGGCACATGCAACGTACCCATCACCAGCACCAATACCTATGCCATCACCCTCGCGGGCACCTCCCACAGAACCCGAGGACCACGAGAACGACACAAGAAGAGCTTCACAAGAGAGGCGAAGACAGGGTTCTGCCTCTTCCCAGCGCCCGAATGTGCTTTCCCCTAAGGAACCAGGGCGTGTCTCCAAGAAATCAAACACAAAAAGAAGTCCATCGCCGCCATTAATTTTGGAAACTATATGCCCCGCAGCCAGCAAGACGACAATCCACTTGGATTTGGACCCTCAAGATCCTCTGCGGAAAGCGGCCACCGTCTGGATCGACTCATTCAGACCATCAATCGGCGTCGGCACCATCGGGCAGTTGCAATCCCTCCACTTTATCCAGAGAATGCCACCGATCACAAAGCATACCTTGGGCGAGCTGGAAGCTTCTTGCATTCTCAACAATCCCAAACTTCGACATGACATCAACTTCGACCGCGAGCTACACTTCCGACCCAACCTGGATGGACCCCGAGGACAAGCAAAGATGGCGGAAGCTGAGAAGTACTGGATTGCAGTACAAGCAGAGTTCGAGCTATTCATGTACGTTGCCACAGACCCGGAGGGTGCTATACACCGAGAAACGCCTGGCTTCTACGAAGTCCTCAAGAAATACCAGCACCGTATTCCCGAAATGCTCATTGCTGCCAAGGCCATCATCCTCAGCATGAACGAGAAGTCGGAGATCCCTGGTGTTCGTGAAGCCTTGGATGTTGATCTGATCATGCAACAACTACACAGGGCAACGTTTGACCTCGCTGGTTTGTCACAATTTCTGGAGAGGCTGCTCAAGGCACACTGTGCCCCGATGCGTGATACCTGGGTCGAGAAAGTCTGTGGACGTCTTTACAATGGTGCAATCACCAATGACTGCGGTGTGGTGGTCGGCGGCTTCCGGGATCTGTTCGGTCTGCTGGAAGCTATGAAGCTCGACATTGCCAACCACCAGATTCGTCACCTTCGACCAGTACTACTCGACTCCACCGTCAGCTTTGAGCACAACTATTTCAAAAATCGAGTGGGAAACAGTATCAAGCTTGCACCCATCATGGAATGGTACAAGGCATCTAAGCAGTACACCATCCCCGCCACGGACTCACAGGTCATGTCTCCCAGAGACGTCAAGTTCCAGCAGTTCCTCAATTACTTCCTTACATGCCTCGTTGAACCAAGAAGTCTCGAAGAGCTGAAGAGAGGCAAGAAGCCAGACCCATCTCTGCCGGAAACCTTCAAGCTGGACCACGAGCGTGCCATTGAGCTCCGCCACAACATCCACGCTATTATTTATTCTTCGATCTGCACACAAGCCTTGAGCATGATCATGCAGATGACTCGTCCCACTCTTGTTAACAGACAAAACGCTACCAAGTACATCACAAAAACGCTTCCCATTCTGCTCGGTCGTGCACCGACCAACGAGAAGTGGATTGGAGCCGCTGGCAACATCGCTGTCGAGATCATTCGAGCCGCCACACACGACATCACTGAAGATGGGTCTGCCATCATCGCAGACTCCGGGAAATTCATCGCCAACTTCAATCCTACGACCATGACCGCCACCATCGAGGTCCATCTCCAACGTGCTTTTGACCAAAAGAGCACGCAATTCCTCAAAGGGCTAAGGACACACCTCCCACAAGTGATCGAGAAAACCACTGAGCTCGTCAGCCAGCACAAGGACAAGACTGCTACTGAGCTGGCTGACACATTCGTGCCTCGTAACAGTGCTGCTTTGGCATTGGAGGCGCGCAAGCAGAAGAAGATCGACGCTATGCTTCTCGCACCAACGGAAGCTGCTCTCACACCAGTCGACGAGGTTGCGAGACGCGCTGCACACATTTCTATTCTTCATTGGAGAGTCTGGGCCGATATGGTCTATCTGAAGAATGATGCATCTGAGGATGTTATCATGACCGAGGAAGAGGAGTTGTGAAGGGAGAAGAGAGTCATGTCTATTATGTGTTACGATATGACGGTCTGCAGGATTGCATCAGGGAGTATTACACAGGGCATATTCAGATTGCATATATAGGGATGTATG
>Ga0058704_10001303_pt1 | contig 11765 bp, 13 predicted proteins | sample AgamicMgSfe_FD_71363 | JGI IMG/M metagenome (GOLD analysis project Ga0058704, IMG submission 71363) | Agave microbial communities from Guanajuato, Mexico - Mg.Sf.e | ecosystem: Host-associated > Plants > Phyllosphere > Phylloplane/Leaf | place: Guanajuato, Mexico | collected 2012-05-30
GGGTGGGATTACGGCGAAGCCGAAGGGGGGGTTGTGGGTGCAGTTGAAGGAGTTGGAGGGGTGGTGAAGCGCTTTCACGACTTACGCTTCCTTTGAGCTCGCGTTTGGAATGAGACTGGCTTAACCGCAATTGTGCTTAAATCTCGAGTGTTATCGAGGAGAAGGCTTGTTGGGTTCGAGCGTGAGACCATCCATACCCCGTTCGAACCCGCTGACGTCGTACTCGTCAGGATACCTTTCAATCAGGCTTTTCAACTTCTCCATCTGCTCCCTCTGCTCCTCCGTCGGCGTCTCGTACACATCCTCCATCATCGACGATATCGGGGGATGCTTCTCCTTCTCCGCCCGGCGATACGCCTCCAAGACGTCCTTCCGCAACTCACTGCGCAAGACCCTCTCCTTCTCCTCGTCCCAGATGCCCCGGTTCTCCATGTACTTGCGCAGGCGCGTGATGGGGTTGTCGCGCCGCTTCCAGTCCTCGACCTCGACTTTGGCGCGGTAGGCGAAGGAGTCGTCCGAGGTGCTGTGGTGGCTGACGCGGTAGCTCATCGCCTCGATCAAGACCGGCCGCCCGCCGTCCTGCAGCGCGAGAGCGCGGGCTCGTCGCGTCACTTCCCGCATGGCGAGGATGTCGTTGCCGTCTACGCGGATGGTGTCGATGCCGTAGCCGACGCCGCGCGAGGCGATGCCGTCGCCCTTGTATTGATCCAAGGTGGGGGTCGAAATCGCGTAGCCGTTGTTGCGGCAGATGAACAGGACCGGGCACGAGCGGGTCGCGGCAATGTTCAACGCCGCGTGGAAGTCCCCTTCCGAAGCGGCACCTTCGCCAAAATAGCAGGCGACCACCCTCTGCTCGTCCGTCGGATTCTGCATGTTCTGCATCTTGACCGCGTAGGCGGCCCCACTGGCCTGCGGGATCTGGGTTGCCAAAGGAGAGCTGATGGTGTGTAAGTTGTACTTCCGGCTCCCGTAGTGGATCGGCATGTTTCTCCCCTTCCCGGGATCCTTCGTGGTGGCGAAGAGCTGCGCCATGAAGTCGTCTGCTGTGAAGCCCCTGTACCGGAAGACGCCGTGCTCTCTGTACTGTGTGAAGACGGGGTCGTTCGGGCTCAAGCTCGATGCACTGCCCACCGCTATGCCCTCCTCGCCGGCACTCACCATGTAAAAGGAGATTTTGCCCTGTCGCTGGGCGTCGAACATGATGATGTCCATGACCGAGACGAAAACCATGTCTGCGTAGAGCCGGAGCAGCTCGGCATTGCTTATGTCGGGCGGTCGGCGGTCTTTGTCCACAATGGAGCCTTCCTGATCGACGATGCGATACGTGGGCATGGCATCGTCGGCGCCGGCCCGCTTGAAGTGGAGCGTGTTCGTGAACTTGGAGTCGACCGCGCCTGGGAAGCGGACGCTGATGCTGTATCAGTAGAAGTGTTCCCGAGAGCTTGATAAGTACCTTGGCCTACCGATCAGAGCCAGGACGTTGGGAGACCGAGTTCGTTCTTCGCTGCTGTCTCACGCGCAGCGATGCCTCTTTCGTACTACGTGCCCACGCAGTCTTGGTAGCAGTCACCGCGCCTTTCAGCACATGTGCTGCACGCCACGATGCCATGGCGACTACATGTGCTCATATGCACCCGCATGGTCGTTCGTGAAGTTGAAGAGCATCGAGACGCTGTTTCGACAGGTAAAGCCGCGTGGCTGGCATCGGCTGTCGTCAACGAGACGGACCCTGACACCCCAGGTTCTTGGCGCATGCGGCTCAGCGGCTGTGGCTGCGGATGGCGATCCCGGGTCAACCTTATCTGGCAAGCCGATAATGTTTCTGTACGGACCGGAGCCAGATCAAAGGTACATGTACCTATTCGCCATCACATACTTCCATCAAATATGGCTTCTTTTCTCCCTCGCGCAGCCAAGCGAGCACGGCTTGCAGCGAATACACACGGCTGGGTATGCAAAGATTGTTGCCGCTCATTCACCTCCTCGGTCCGACAGCCGCAGCAACAACAGCCGGCATCGAGCCAGCATGTCAAGCAAGATGAGAAGACGACGCATTTTGGCTTCGAGACTGTGTCGGAGAGTCTGAAAGCATCAAGAGGTATATATACGATCTGAAGATCAAGTGGGGAGCAGTGGCTGAATATCATGCAGTCGGCGCAGTGTTCTCATCCGTCGCCTCCAACTATGACACCATGAACGACTTCATGTCGCTCGGCATCCATCGATTATGGAAAGACCACTTTGCGCGCTCGCTAAATCCTGGTATATGGCCGATGCCTACGGCGGGACTCGATGAATCGCAGCAAGGCCAAAGAATACTAGACATCGCCGGCGGCACGGGCGACATCGCCTTCCGTCTCCTCGACCACGCCACCAACATCAATCGCGACAACAAGACATCCGTTATCGTCTCCGACATCAACCCAGACATGTTGGCGGAAGGGAAGAAGCGATTCGCCGCTTCGCCATACCAAGCCGCGAGCCGCGTGAGCTTTCTAGAAGCCAACGCGGAAGAGCTCGACAAGATCGACAGCGGCAGCATCGACCTGTACACCGTCGCCTTCGGCATCAGGAATTTCACGCACAAGCAGAAAGCGCTGGAAGAAGCCTTCCGCGTGTTGAAACCGGGCGGCGTGTTCGCGTGTCTGGAATTCACCCCTCAGCTTCGGAATCCCGTGCTCAACGCCTTCTACAAGCGCTGGAGTTTCAGCGCGATTCCGCTGATCGGGCAGATTGTCGCGGCGGACAGGGATAGCTATCAGTATCTGGTGGAAAGCATCGAACGTTTTCCGAGTCAGCAGGAGTTCGCGGGCATGATCCAGAAGGCCGGGTTCTTGTTACCTGGTCAGAGACCCGGGGATGAGGGCGTCACGAGCGGGTGGGAGGATTTGACTATGGGTATCGCCGCGATACACAAGGGTGTCAAGCCATTGCGATGAGCTGCTATGAGCTGAGGAGGTGTTTGTAGTGCATCGGCTTCCGTACATAACGGCTCAGAGCAGTACAGAACGTCAACTTGTAATTTTATGTGTACTATGGAGCTCATTCGACATGCGCTCTCAAAAGATATTATACGCCAGTGTTCTGATCGCAACGGGACGGTGCCAGTAGTAGTGAGACATATGAAGTGTCAAGATAAATGCATGTACTTCGTAGAACGTACCAAGGCTTGGCGTGCTATAGACCTTTTCCGACTTCATCTCTCCTCTCGCTCTCAGTTCCCGTTGAAGCGCTCTCATGAAGCGTGCTAGTTTCGCGCACCGGGACAGAGCACACGCCCTGCTTGCGCCTATTGTGATTTCGTACGCTTGCAGCTTACGAGATGTACTTGGGAGAACACGCGACCACCACCTGCTTGCCCTCTCAGCGTTTGTGGCCTCGATTTATGAAGATTAACAGAGTATGCTGTAGGTAGTAACTCCTTCCGAAGTGTCTCTTGCTTCCGTTGAACCACCGTCCCGATGGCTTCTCCATCAAGAAGAGCCCCTCTTGCTATTGAGACCATCATCCGTGTCCTTACACGTCGGTGATATGCAATCTTCAGAGCTCCGCCATGCAGAGCAACATAACAGTTCGGGTGATCGTGATGGACTGGTATCGAGTACAGCAAGCGGAAAGTATGTGTAAGATTATCTGCGTTTCATACCATCATCTGTTGAAGAATCAAGAGGCCGGTTTTCATCCAGCGTGAAGCTCACCTACGTGTTGAAGTGCGAAGCTTCACCTTGTTTGTGAATGGCAAGAGAATCCGCATGTGAAAGGTGCGACCGCCGCGCCCGCAAACACGAAGGCGGTTACGATTAACCCGTTGGCGTCATCGCTACAATAGGAAGCTGCACGCCAAGCAGCATCTTTGTCTTCTCCCACATGTTGACGTCCAGCCCGCGGTGACGGTACGCATGCGATCGCTCGTACCCACCGCACGCTCCGCGCAGCTCTACATTCACCGACGCCTTCGCCCTCCCCACCGGCAGCGACGTGGATAGCCGATACTATCCGGCGCACAAGCAAACATTGGCCGCTGGCACGGTGGCGAACGCCTCGTGACGTTCGTTGACCGCTGGCTCATAAAGAACGCTGCTACTCACGTCCAACGGCTTCTCCGCCGCAACAACAGCCTGACAAGATCATTCTCCAAGGGAGTCCGATCCACTACACCCAGTACAGCGACCAGGCAGCCATTTGGCGCTGTCAACCGCGTCGATCACAACGAGCGTTCGAACATATCAAAGACCATAAGCCCGCACGCACTATGGCGGCTCCCGCGGGCGGAGCACCCCCACCACCATCAGGTGGCAACGGTGACGAGCCATGGAAGAACCCTCGAGGCAGGGGCAAACCCAACCTTCCACCCGGAATCCCTTGGGCTCCTCTAGACAACGAACACAACAAGTGGAGGATCAACACGAAGATCAAGACCTGCAAATGCAGTCTTTGCAGTGAACGGGTGACGAAGGCTAGCTACAGCTTTCAGTGCTTGTCATGCTTATTCCACATTTGTAAGGATTGTGCAGAGCCTGATGGCGCGAGTGCGCCGACTTTGAAAGCGAATGCGCACTTTCAGTTCATCGACAGGTGTAAATGCAGATACCCAAGCAAGAGGACGCCGGCTTTCAGCCGCTGGAAAGACGAACATCATCAACAGATCAGGCCTCCTCCAATGCGGTCCGAGGAGAACAGGCGGAACAAGGATACCAGCGCTAGAGGGAGAATAGACCAAACAGAAACAGAGGCTGCGACGCAAGCGGACGGGTCTCTTACTGACGCCGGACCTTCTGGACTGCGAGACGATGCATTCCGGGGTCCTCCTCCGTCGCGACCTACAATCGCCTCCAACAGACGTGATCGGAATTTGAAGCGCAAGGACTACAGAGATCCGGATACGCCATCTGAGTCAGAAGCATCTGAACAGCCAACCAGCAAGAAATCCTACCGTGGTACAGAAAGCACGAGCAAAGCCAAGCTCTGTCATGACAAGACCTCGGTTTCTAGGGTGGCCAAACAGTCCACGAAAGATGCCGCCTCATTACAGCACCTCCAAGGCGGCACCACGGTAATTGTCGGAGCTGGGATTGTCGGCCTATGTGTTGCTCGGGAGCTCGCGACCGAATTACGCACAAACCGCACAGAGCACCGGATCATCGTTGTCGACATTCAGGACAAATACTGCCGCATGGCGTCGGGCGAGTGTTCTGGTCTGTTGAGCATTGACCATGCATCGGAGAAGATCAATGGATTAGCAGAGCTGTCCAGAGGCTGCTGGGGGGAGATGTTCCGTTCCGCTGGCGCCGACGAAGTCTTTAAACTCGCGAGATTTCGTCAGTCCAGCGTCTACCATGTGCGTAACGGCCCCAAGAACGACCATGAGCATAAACCTTCCTGGTATATCGGGAAAAACAATGAAACGTTCGAAGAGAACCCACAAACCATAGGCAAGTTGTAAGTTGGCTGACCTCACACTCCTTTAGCAAACTGCTTCTGACGTCTGTTCTAGTGATACCCGAGTGCTTGTTTCTTTTCTCTACGAGCAGTGCTTGCGCGAGGGTGTAGAGTTTCGTTTCAATCAGAGGATCAACTCGGTGAGTCGAATGAAGCAGCGTGAATTCATACATGACCTCGCCGCGACTTTGGCAAACGTGGTTCAAGAACAATACACTTGATTCTTTCCTCACTCTCGACGCTGCTTGCTAATCGATTCACAGATATTCAAGGTTTCCACAAGAGACGTCGGTGCGGTCAGCATAAGTGGCTTACACGAGGACAGCGGCAGCGACAAGGTGTACTGCCAGAACCTTGTCTTGGCTGCCGGCCCGTTCACAAGCCACATCTTCCGCTGTTGCTACCGCAAAACGAAGACGGTCGATCTAGAAAATAACATACAACACGCACTCTGGCACGAGGTACCGCAAGTGTCGATGCCAAACGGAGACGACGTGGGTGTACTGCTACCCGACGTCGCACGGACGAGCAACAGTCTCGAAGATAAGGTGACCGCGGTAGCGCAACCGACACGACTCGCCGTACGCGTGGCGGCAGTCACGAAGGCTCGCGGAGAAGGCCACCTGAGTCGAACCGACGCCCTCAACCCCCAAATGACCGATCCCGTGCCGCTGCGCCAGCTGGAACGACTGGCAATGAAGATCGTCGACGGAGGCGGCTTGAAGGCTCACGATACGCGCTTCAACACTCAAGGCTTCTCGTTCATCAGCACCTCCCGCGGCGGCTTGCCAGTCATCGACAAAGTCCCGGCGTCTAAACTCGGGATCGAAGATACCGGCGAGAAGGCGGCGGACTCTCGCCCTGACGGCCTTTGGGTCTGCTTCGGTTTCGGCATGTATGGGACCGCGCTTGCGCCAGGCGCTGCTCGTGCGCTGGTGCGCAGGATGTTGGGCAAGCCGTCGGGGATCGTGGACGCGCACTTCTCTGCATAGCTGGAGTCGATTTCAAGTGCAGACATGGCGTGAGGCGGGCGAAGATTTGAGCTGATTATGGCGATCGACGGTTGGTGTTGCTTATGCTTGGACCGGTTCATGGCGGAGGCCAGTGAGGTCAGTACGTGGAGTTTACCAAAGTGGTCGATGATCTCAACGGGGGGGTGCTTTGTTAGTGGTGCGATAGTTAGTGTAAGCTCCATCCTATTGACTTGATGTCTTTCGCTGTCAAAGATCGAAAGTCGGATATCGTCACCTGGCCCAAGACCGTGAGAACGGTGTCCGGGACTCTAGATCAAAATTCACTATGTCCCGGCCAGAGCCACGCGTTTGCATGTCCTGCTTTTACCAGCTCGCGGACCAACGGACAACCCATAAGGCATACTGTTATCGCAGTCGGCTGGGAGCGTATCGACTGTTCCCACGCCTACACAAATGGTGCGAAGCGCTCCCGGGTATCAAAGCGTTGAAAAGCGGCTTCCTTCCGTTCTGGGCTTCAAAGGTCCAGCGTAATAAACGCTGGGACGGGACATGTAATATGTATATTGCGCTCACTGATCATCAAGTGCGCCAGACAGAAAAGAACGAGCATTGCACTGGAAGACGAAGGCTAAACGTTCGGGCACAACGTACTGAGTTTGGCCGATTGGTATTGCGCCCGTCGAGATCCTTCGTTCCGACAACATGGCCTTCGACAACTCGACCGGGTTGTCCGCGATCTCTACCCTTCTCGTTGGATTGGTGCTCACGGCGATCCTGATATGCGGTTATACGTGGACCAGCACCGCCATCTTCTTCCACCAAGACATCAAGAGCGTGCATGCGAAGTCAAAGCGAGACGAGAGCGCCGTGCCTCCCTTGATCCCATATGCAATCCCAGGCCTAGGGTCTACGATCTCCTTCTCCACCCAAAGAATCGGCAGCTTCTTCGAGTATCTCAGATTACTCTCCCGCAAGCACGGAGGCTTGAGTGCTTTTTCCATCCTACTGAACGGCACCCGCACGCACCTCATCTTCTCCGCACCGGGCATTGCGCGTATGTTTAAAGCGAGGGAGCTCGCGCGGGATCAGCTGGACCAACAGCTCGGCGTCAATGTGCTCGCCATGACCAAGGAAGATGCCGCCAAGGCCTTTGGGCCCGAAGACGACTTCAAGGAGAAGCAGTCGACCGCTCGCATACACTCTGAGCACTTGCTGAGCTCATCAGCGGTCAACGCGCTGACCAGCAAGTTCATGGAATGTCTGGATGCTGAGTTGAGAGCAGACCAGAGCTTGAAGGACGGCGCAGATGTTGAGCTATATTCTTGGCTCTGGCAGAAGATCTTCCGTGCTTCGACTACAGCACTCTGCGGCTCGAAGTTACTGGAAATGTACCCAGACTTCGACAAAGACTACCGGATTTGGGAGGACAACGTGCTGGGCATGCTGTTCGGCACGCCGCGACTTTTCGCCCGACAAGCTTACGCTGCTCGCGACGCTGTCGTCGATAAGTTGCAGAAGTGGCTGGAGTATGGTTACAGTGAGAGTAGTGCTAGCGGCGACCCAGACTGGGAGCCGTGTTTCGGCGCCAGGGTGGTGCGTAAGCGACATGACTTCTACAAGCAACAAGGGATCAGCATGAAAGGCCAGGCGGGCGATGATCTCATATTCATGGCGGGCATCCTGTCGAACGCAACGCCTGCTACAGGGTGGCTGTTGTTACACATCTTATCTCCAACAAGCCCACCGACTTTCAAGCAGCGCATCATGGAGGAACTTCGAACAGCCCGACGGGAGGACGGATCAATCGACGTACCGGCACTCACGAAGCTGCCGCTTCTCAATTCCGCATTCCATGAAACCCTCCGGCTTTACGTTGACCTGCTCGTTGTGCGACAAGCTGACGCTGACGTTGCCCTGGATCAGCACTATGTCCGGAAGGGAGAGATGGTGATGGCGCCAACGTGGATGACGCACCGCAACCCCGACTTCTTCGCTCGACCCGACGAGTTCGATCCCGAGAGGTTTTTGCAGGAAGATCCAGAAACTGGCGAAACGACGTACAGCGTCAGTGGGCTCAACGGCCGCTATTTCCCCTTCGGTGGCGGCCATTACATGTGTCCAGGACGCACCTTTGCGAAGCAGGAAGTGCTCGGCAGTGTCGCGGTGCTATTCTTGAATTTTGACCTTCATTTTCACAGCTTTCTGAAGCGGACGGGGGGGAAGATGGAAGCCGTGGGTTCAGACGCGACTGGGTTTCCAACGCTAAAGGACAATTATGCCGGCAACCAAGTCGTTGGTATTGAAGGCGACATGAATGTCCGGATTCAGCGTCGTGCGGTGGCCGTATAATCTCGCCGCAACGATACTTCCCACCCCTAGCCAGTCCCAAATCCCTCCGCCCCATACTCAATGGCCAAACTCAGCTTCTCGTTCAGAATCTCCGGCGTGGCGTACCGTGGGAGCCGCAAGGTTCCAAAGCAAGTAGAGCTTGTAGGTAGATGATCCACATCCCCGGGCACAATCCTCTGAATGACGAACGTTAGGTCACTTGCGCCCACTATGGGAATTCGCTCCGCCGCAGTGACGAATTTGAGCAGAAGCTTCTGCTTGACCTCCGGCCATGAACAGATAACGCGCCAGAAACTTTGCATGTATCGTGACTTGGCTTCATACCCATCGTAACGAGTCGCTTTTCGAAGTTCGTCCATGTTCAATCGTGCCGAGCCCTCGACCAGAGACTTCAAGCCACCAGGCGTGAAGATGCTCAGCAAGTGCGGGTCGAGAACGGCGTGAAAACCCTTCCGGAAAGCACGCAGCTGCGGCTCAACCGAGCCGGTTGTGAGCCAGTAGAGGTAGTCCGCAACGAATCGCTTCTTATCCGCCTCTTCCGTGATAAAGGGTGGCTCTTCGCTCGATGTCTCAAACTTCCAACCTGGCCAAACGAGGTTTTCAACGTGGATTGGAGTCGTACAATGCTTCGTGTTAGGGCTCACGCTCGCGACTGTGACTGTCTTGAGGACGTTGTAGTGCGCCCGAGGGTGAATTACCTCCATCCGCAAGCCATTGGCCTCCAGAGGAAACGAGTACTCGAGTGGGCCGACATCTTGCTCCAGAATGCTATGCAATGACTTGCACATGACTGGCCAGTCGGCACGCACGTCTTCGACGTTGGCGACGACTAAAGGTGCCGGATCCAGTACTTTGAGTAAGGTGTAGAATGTGATCGGCATGCTGATGGGCAACGTAATGCCGTTGTAGATTGCTAAGGCGAATAGCAAACCGAGCAGTTCGCACGTATAAAGCGGTTGTAAGCTGCCGGGGCGAAAGTAGCTCAAGCCGGTTGTCTCGTCGGTCGTGAACATTTGCCTCTCTTCGGCAAATGCTTCTTTGCAAAGGAGGTTGAACATCTCAATCTGCACGCCGCCGAGATCATGGCCAACCTCGAGCTCATCAATCTCGCCCAGACGTACTCGCAGAGGGCGGAGAAGGTGACTTCGTCTTCGATGCCACATCTGATTGTACGCGTCTCGCAAGACGTTTCCTCGGCTTATGTCAAGTAGCAGATAGTGCTGCGCATCGCGGTTGGTCTGCATATCCTCTATCGCCTGCGGGAAGACACGACGGCGCAACTCCGAAGAGCCCTCGGATTCCGAATGGGCATTTCGCATCCTCAGGTGGTTTATCGCTCTGAAGTAGACCGCTCGCTCCTTTGGCCCGAATAGAAATTGGTAGGTGAGTAGGAGCCTGTGGGATAGATTCACAGGAGTGGTTATCCAGGCTTTGGCCAATTTAATGGCGTCCACACGAAATGCCACTACCGGCAACGTTGTTGATTCGCTCCCAAGCAGGTTACTCCAAGCTGCAAGTAAGTTCAGGGCTGCTAGCGCAACGCTGCGTGGAGGAAGAAGCACCTCGCCATCCCAGTACGTCAGGAAGGCTTTTTTGAGGTGTAGCACGCAAGCTAAAGCGGTGGGAGCATGAGTCTCAAGCTTCTGCACCACCAAAAATACAAGATTCTGTCCAGCTTTCTCGTCCCGGACAGAGGTACCAGTTCCAGCTGTTGCCGCCAGTCTACTGACTGCACGTTCATGTTCCATTCTCAGGGCCACAGCTTGCAGCATCCTCTGCAGGAGATGCGAGTTGGCCTCGTCATGTAAACTGTCGAGTGCGGACAACGAATTCTCTATTTGCTCACCACTTGGCATCAAAAGGCGACGAGTAGGATATGCATGACCATGTGCAATAGAGTCATTGATGAAATGGAAGTCACCTTCTGTGGCCACCGAAGTCTGCGCTGACAGCCATCGGAAGCAGTCGCGAATGACGTCTGACGCTCGATCGTTAGAGAGCACGGCATGTCCAGACTCGAGGTCCTGGACTGACACGTCGGTGATGAGAGAATCCAGGAGTTTATGAAGTCGCACGAGCTCATCACCGATGGCATGACTGTAAGGCGAACCTGGTGAGCATAGCTTTCGCACAGCGGTCGTGTCACTGAGACGCTGTAGAAAGGACGAAACATCGCTAGGTCCATCCTTCTGTCCTGCCACCTGATCCAGTCGACGCGTCGCGTAACGGGAGCACAGATGTTTCTCCGGAGAAGGGCCACTGGCTATGGCTACCGCTATAGCACGTGCAGACCTTGGGGTGTATCTGCGGGTCGACCGTCCGGCCATGTTGTTATGCAGACCGGTGTAGCACATCTGCTCCGTGCAGGCAGTATCGCCGCATCCGTTAAGGAGCTGGCCGACATACTGCGTGACAACGATCGTGATGTCTTTCCGGCCGTCTGATGTTTGAAGTAGCGTGCTGTTCATCGCCGAGCAAGCTGTTGGCAAAGAGATATTACACAGTGAACATTGTGCGAAGCCATGGATTTTGAATGCTGCAAGATCATACGGCACGCTGGCATCGGGTTGCCCAATTCAACAGCTGTAGTGACAAGCGAGGAGGTGATGTTGAAAAGATGGACGTATAGAAAGCGTGAGGCGTGTGTGAGGCGGTGCGGGACCTGGCTCGTGCGGACAGAGCTCAGTATGTGCCACTCCGTTTTCTTCACTCCTTCACTCCTTCAATCTTTGGACACACACACACACACACACACACACACACACACACAGAAGAGGGAGGAATTCACACATAGGGAGGGAGACACACATAGAAAGGAATATACACACAAGGAGGGAGGGAGAGATAGAGAGGGGGGAGAGAGAGAGACACGCACATACGCACACTGTTACGATCCTACGGGTAGGGTCACGGGTTTAGAGCTCGTAGAGCGAGAAAGTATCAAGCAGTGTGATGTGGGAAGGTATAATGATTCTGAATGGTCTTCCACCTTTCAGTAAGATT
>Ga0058704_10001304_pt1 | contig 11760 bp, 7 predicted proteins | sample AgamicMgSfe_FD_71363 | JGI IMG/M metagenome (GOLD analysis project Ga0058704, IMG submission 71363) | Agave microbial communities from Guanajuato, Mexico - Mg.Sf.e | ecosystem: Host-associated > Plants > Phyllosphere > Phylloplane/Leaf | place: Guanajuato, Mexico | collected 2012-05-30
CCGCGGCGAGGCTATTCTGGATGCAACGTACAGTATGCATGCGGACCTCTTTCGGCGTCTGGGCGCATGAGCATCTGAGGATGAAAGTGAAACCCGGCACAACCGAACAGAATCTGGAGAGGGCTCCGTGCTCCCTCCACCTCCACGGGCGATAACAATTCAACGTCAAGTCTAGGTTCCACTGCTGGCTTCCAGAACACGAGAAGGCAGAGCCTCAAGTCATGCACCCGAAAGTAAGCTGCAGAGGTTTCTCGGAAAGATGGAGGCATTCGGCCAGTCACGTGTTGCTTGCTGGCCCCAAAGTCCTTGGGTTGCTGCTCGCTTCGCCTACAACAGTACTCAACGCCGTCCGCACTTCGTGGTGAGGTTCCGATAGCAGAAGCCGAACGAGGCGTATGCAATGCAGGGCCCTGTGGAAAGTAGCTCTACAGATGTTCGGTGAGCATCCTCGTGCTCATGCGGAAACTCTTTCCGCATTTAGTATCAGCTCTCTCACGCTGGAGTCCTGCCCAACGTGCTCATGTATAATTTTCAATCAACGATAGTCAGTTTACAAAGACGTCTGACTAAGTCAATTCTTTCGGACCTCTTGTCGCCCGGTATGGCAGCTGCCCAATGTCATTATTGATGGAGGAGTACACCGTCCGCCATCCCGCTCGATGGCTCAACAGCAGACCGGCGACAGTCACGACACCCAAGCCCGGGTGATCTCCGAAGGACAAATTTCGCTGCGATCACCTTAGCACGTCCTGCAAGACTTGTCGCAAGATGTGACGATGAGAGGCATAGAAGGCCCTTTCTCAGACTTGACCGCCCTGGCCTTCTTCCGCGGAGCGCTTGATGCCGTGTCCTCCGCATCCCTATCCTTCTGTTGCGCTGTCGAGGCATCGAGCATCAAGCTACTAGCTTGCTCCGACTTATCATGTGCAAGTCTCTCTGTAACTGTAGGACCTGAAAGTCGTACAGGAAGGCTACTGGACCGCCTTTCGTGCGATATTGTCGGGAGATGGTCTCGAGCAATCGAACCTACGTCCCGGTCGTCTTAGCTCTGGCCGATACGGCGGACGGTAGTCCTCTTGGCCTGGTCAGTTTCCTTCTCGCCAAATACTGCGAGCGTTGACACTGTGGCTGTCACCACGACGACACGGCCTCCGTCCGGTCCCGAAGAGATGCTGGTCACAGACTCCAGCTTAGAATCCTGACGCTCAACCTTCCGCTCAGGAGAAGCGTCAATAGATCCCCTCTCTCCTATCGAGGAACCAATAGCGAGTCCCTCACGAGGCCCAACACCATCAACTTCCACCTTCTCACTCACCGCCCTCTGAAAATCCCTTCTCTTCCTTTCCCTCTTTGACTGCTCCATCTTCGCATCACAACAAGGTCTTCCCTCAACCGTACCGCAATGCCGCCTCCAAGGGCAATCTGGCTCGAGAACCACCTTCCGCTGTCTCTCCAACAGCTCCAGATAGTACGCATAACTCATCACGGTCCACTCCCACTTACCCGTCTCGAATGATTTGCGGAACAGATTGAGCTCTAGCCGTCGCGCCTCGTACAACGCCACACCGTGCGCTAGACCATGTGGATGTGTGTTCGGGGTCTCTGGGCCGATAGATGTTGGGAGACGCGCGAGTTTGCGGTGGAAGGCTGACATGGTTGCTTTGCGAGCTGTGCCGTAGTGCTGGGAGAGATGGTCAGACATTAGGATGTACTGTCCCGAGGATATATGGACTGTCTCGTGGTATTGGTGTCCTTCTTGTACTCAAGCCATTGATGTGCCCACTGCTGGAACGAACAGATTGGAACGCGGAGTTGTGATTGAATATATAGAACCCCGGGCATCTTGCATTGTACTTCCGCTGCAACAGACTTCCTGCACCTAAACATGTTGTTTGTGCGGACGGTACGCCTCCCAGGCCTAGCGGATACACGGACAAGAAGTCTGAGGATGTTTCTTCCGTTCCGACGCTGGGAACCGTCAAACGCTGTAGGTACGAGCCGTGGTTTAATTGATACGGATCGTCATATCACTAAATCAAGCGATTTGGAGAGCAAAAGGTATCGTACAGTAAGCTCAACAAGTCAAACGCCTCAAGCATTAGGGGTAGCTACAGCCCACCAGTTATCCTTCTCATAACCCGCCTCGACCACCTCGCCGCCCGCAGCTTGAACATCGTGCTCCAGCTCGCATTTGCGGTAGAGGTGATAATATCTATGAAATGTCTTGTCACAGCCGTCAATACTCTGGCCGTCTGGCTTATGGCCGGCTTCGGCAGCAGCTCTACGCTCCTTTTTAGACTCGCGCTTGACCCATGGTACCATGACATCCTGCTCGTCGTGCTCCGTCCAGCCTCGTCTGCTGCTTTCTTGCTCGAGGGCCCAGACGTAGATCAGTACTTTGCCACCGGGCTTGAGGGTATCAAGTATGGATATGATAGCTTCGATGCGGCGCCCGGGTGTTGACAAGTGATGCACCGCAGCGATGGATATGGCAAAGTCGAAAGAGTGTGAATGATGAGGTAGGTCGAGCATGTCTGCGACCACAACGGAATGGGGTTGATGCCGTGAAGCGATGGAGATGAGATTGGTGGATCTGAGAAAGGAGACCGCATCAACGAGGATGCTCTGATGAGTGTTGAAATGAGAAATAGCCTACCTGTCCGAGCCAATGATGTAGATATTTGGGTTTACTGCTAGGTACTTGCCGTTACCGCAGCCTACATCAAGGCCGACCGAGCCAGATGGTAGTTCTCTGAGGAAGCGCTCGATGATGGGCCATGGCTACTCCTCGTCAGTCAAGCTGCGGATCTGACACGTGCACCGTATGGCAGGGCAACAGAGTGCAAACCTTGTAGCGAGTAGACGAGAAGTGAGACGCGATCTGCTCATAGACTGTATGAACGTGCTGCTCCTCGTAGTCTTCGCCTCGGTCTGCCGTATTGTCCATCATGCAGCGAATGTCGTCGCCTTTACGACACGAGCATGAAGATTGCCTCGCGCGTTATACGCTTGTTAATTGCTACTTGTGCTCGCACTTCGTAGCGCAGAGGATGCGAAGTTGGAACGGCGAGGCTATATATTTTCCCACTGGTCTTGGCGGAGATGCGCACATCCGCTAGCGTCCGTCAACTGCCAGCCAATAGCGACCAAGCAGACTCCGCGCTCGTCGCAGCTTCGAAATCTTGGCGAACTTTTCTGCCTTTCGCCCTGTTGGTTTAGGATTGATCTTGCGGAAGGAAACCCTGTACACCACTTTGCACTCACAACCGACACACTGTACCAACATCTCCTTGTGTTCGGCCACTCTATCCATCACCAGCATCTGACCGAACCGAGACACCACCCACTGCCACTTCGGCCACCATGGCCTCGGACGAGATAGTGTGGTCCATCATCAACAACCAATTTTGTTCCTTCAAGCTCAAGCTCCCGGGCAATGCCTCCACCCACCAGAAATCCACAAAGTCCAACTTCTGCCGCAACGAACACAACGTCACCGGCCTCTGTAACCGCCAATCTTGCCCGCTCGCCAATAGCCGCTATGCCACCATCCGCTCAGATCCCGCGACAGGGAGACTGTACCTGTACATCAAGAGTGTGGAGCGGAGTCACATGCCGAACAAGTGGTGGGAGAAGATACGATTGAGTGCGAACTACACGAAAGCGTTGGCGCAGGTGGATGAGCGGTTGATCTACTGGCCGAAGTTTCTGCTGCATAAATGTAAACAGAGACTTACGAGATTGACGCAGGTTAGGGTGCGGGCGCAGAGGCTGGCGAAGGAGGAAGAGAGGTTGGGTGAGAAGATGGTGAGCAGGATGGCGCCCAAGGTTAGGCGGCGAGAGGAAACGAGGGAGCGGAAGGCGGAGGCTGCCGCGAAGATTGAACGCGCGATCGAGCGCGAGCTTGTTGAGCGGTTACGAAGCGGTGCCTACGGTGATAGACCGCTGAATGTGGAGGAGAATGTGTGGAAGAAGGTCATGCGCGGCCTTGAGCGCAGTCAGGAAGGCGTGCGAGATGAGGACCTGGACGAAGGCATCGAGGAGGAGGAGTACGAGAAGGAGTACGAGCGCGAACCTGGCCAGATGGAGGCAGAGGCGGACGTAGAGTACGTCTCAGATCTCGACGAGTCAGATGACGAAGCCGGCGATATGGAGGAGTTTGATGACTGGCTTGGTGGTGAAAGTGCAGATGAAGCCGGCTCCGATGCGGCATCAGACGAAGAGGCGAGCGAGGAGGATGAGGATGAAGAGGGCGCAGACGCAGATGCAGATACGGATGCGCTCAAGAAGAAGCTCGACAGCCTCAAGCGCAAACGACCTGCTGCTCCGGCACCGAAAGCGCGCAAGAAGGCGAGCAAGGGTCCGAAGACGAATATCGAGTATGAGTATGTGCCGGAGCCGCCGGTTAGGCAGATGGAGTTGGCGAGGTAGTTACTTTACGCCATGCGCTGTGCCACGCACGACATGCTTGCTATGTAGCTTCATGCTATGTCGAAGAGTAGATACGTTGTTCCAACCCATGTTATTAGCTTAGCGATTCAGCGATACCAATAGAGAACGTATGAGTGTCAAGATTTGGTTGGGAAGATAATCGTTCATTCCCGGCTATGCTAAATCCCGCATCATGAGCACTTTCAAATGACCCCTGATGTCTCCTTCATTCCCTCTACCTCTGTGCTTCTGTCGTAGTAGTACAGCGTGTAACATCATAATCGCATCATCGCATTCATTTCCATGCAAACGTCCATCGTGGCGCGCCATGCAATGCCATATCACGCCCTCCCAAGATCGCAACGTGCCAAACTCCAACAATGCAAAAAGCAAACATGCAAAAATCGACAACGCAGAAATCAAGCATGCAGTAGCAACAACGCGCAGAATCAAACGAGCAAGACTCCAATCCATGCGCTCCTCCTATGCGCTCCTCCAATCCATACGCTCCTCCTATCCATGCGCTCCCCCACTACTCCACCCAGTAAAAGGGCTGACGGATTTCGGACGTGCTTTGCTCCAGGTGTTCACCAGTCGCATGAAGTGAGCACCCAGACGATGACGCCGAGCGTCCTCGTAAGGTGGCCTGAGCCCTCGTCGTGGGAGCTGGAGGTGGTCTCCGGGTCACGCTCGTGATGTTGTGCTCCAGTATTACGCCGTGTATCGTCGCCGTGGACCGATTGTCGTCGAGAATCTCGTAGCTGTCGTTGTTGCTGATCTCCAGATAACGCTCGTGAAGCTGAGATCCAGGTATGCGCCGTGTCTCATTGTTGTGACGCCCTCATGGTCGGGATGGAGGGTGATCTCAACAAAACGGCAGGAGGTAGCTCGTGTCGGCCAACATCCCGACCCACTCGCGCTTGCCCTCTTGCTGGCGGTGAGCTGCTGCTATGGCGCGGTGAAAAGGAGCACCGCTATCCTTCTCCTCCAGCTTCCGCCTGTCCTGAAATGGAGTCTTCTTGGGGCACCGTGACAGGAGGGGCTTCTTCTCCTCAGCGTCCTCCGCCACATTCTCCTTCTCCTTCCGCTTCTCCGCCTTCTTCTGCTCCTTCTCCTGCTCCTTCTCCTCCCGCTTCTCCTCCAGCGTCTGCACCTTCCTGAGCCTCTTGTCGAGCGCCCGGGTAAACTCATCCGTCGCTGGATTCGCCGCAGAAAACAGCTTCTCGGCCAGCTTCGTGAAGATCTTACACACCGGCCCATGGCACTCAGGATTCTTCGGCTTCTTCATCGCCTCGAACTCGAAGATCACCTTCGCGCCCTCCACGAGCCCCACGTCGACCCGATCCTCGTCCCAACGGCCTCGAGAAATCGGTAACTCGTCGCCATGAATCCTCGTCAACATCCTGTTTCGGCATGCGTCCTTAAATCCGGCCTTGCTGCGGTCCATAGCGCCCTGGACATCCAGCTTTGGGTACATGTCGATGGCGAGCTGGGTAACACTCTGGCGAAGCTCGTCGTAAGTCTTGCCGTACTTCTCCAACGAGACGTAAGGGCCATTGCGCTGCTTGAGGGTCTCCCAGGCTATGAAGCCGGTAGGTTGGTACTTGGTGGCCTTGACGTGGCGGAGGACGATCTCGACGCGACGTGGAGGTTTGCGGCTGGCGAGCTCTGCTCTGGTGGTTCTCTCGCATTGGTTGACCGGTTCCACGGTCTCTTGGTGGATGCGCTGGATATCTGGAATCTGTGAGATGGCCTGGGGATGCGTCGCCATAGGATCCGTGACCATGCGCGCATCCATCTCCTCGACGAAGCGGCTGCGCTCGCGGTACCAAGATTGCTGCTCCAGCTTCTCGCCGCTGGGAATGTTCTGATACTCGGCGCAGGCTGAGTATGGTGGTGGCGCGTCCGAGACGACGTTTGAGACGGAGTTCTGAGAACCTGGCATCTTGGTTGATGTGAGGTTACCGAGATTCTTCCTGTGACCTGGAAGACTCTTGGGAGGCGTATAGCCGGTATTGCTGTTGAGGTTGTTGGTGTGTAGAGTGTGGTGTAGTGTGGTGAGGTGTAGTGTGGTGTTGCTGTCGAGCTTGGGGGTGTGGTGAGGTGTAGTGTGTAGTGTAGTGTAGAGTGTAGAGTGTATGCTTGCTCAAGTGTGCTAATAGCTGTTTGAAGGCTTGTAGTACTGCTTGAGTGTGCTTTGTGTGTGTGTGGTGGAAAAGGTTGAGATGAAGGAAAAGGAGAAGAGGGCGCAAGACGAACCATTAAGTAGACGGAATGCGACTCGTGTGCGATAAAAATTTCTCATGCCTATCCATGGTACTGTGTTAGTTGTCCTAGAGACGCTGCTGTAGAGTTCGAAGTGCATCAGGAGTCGGCTTCGAGGATCTGTTTCTGTCGGCCCTGCGGTTGTGAGCGAAATGCGGTGGTTTGGGCGCACGCTGCATGAGATACTTTTTACTATGGCAAACCTGAGAAGCGCTTTGGGTCTCTTTTACCGTCCGAGGAAGCTAAATATGATATCGTGTCATGGGCCGTAGCCTCACATACGCACTGAGGCCATATGAGAACGGGATGAGTGGGAAGCAGAGCGTGAGCGTGGCGCAATGGACAAATCCGATGCCAAGCGTGGGTATCGAGCACCTGATCTACTCGATTAGGTGTTTCTGCGCTCCCGTAGTCGTGAGCGAGAAGCATGATTCAAGAAACCGCCAGATGACACTTGTCCATACATGACAAGATCGGGAAAGCCTTCTCGCTGTTTCGTGCGCACACCACAGACGTCGCAGTGTGCTCCGTCGCTTTCCGAGTGTACCGCCTGGATAGACATCCTGACTCAGTGTAAGGTGAGAGTAAGCGAAGAGGTCTGGCTCCGGTTTTCGATGCCTACTGTGCGTGACCAGCCATCGCTCGAATATCGGAAGTAGACGATAGGATTACCGTTTCTACTGTACCATGAGGGAGTGAGGGCTACGACCGGATTGTTCGAATCCCGGCCTTCAAATTTGCTATGGTGTCGACGCACAGGCTGCATCTTTCGCGAGCGGGCATTTGAGAGATTCCTGGCGTGCTCTGGCATCACGCACATCGGTACGGTATACGGGAGCACGATCGCTTCGGAAGCCTGAGTACAGGCGAGGCGCAAGAACGGTGTTCTCCAGCATTGGACGTGTACTGCTCAGTCAAGATGATTGTGCGGAACTCGTGTGCGGTTCTTGAGTCAAGGCCGAACTGTGAACCACGGTTTTGGGTCGTCCAGCATTTTGCAACGTCTCCTGTACCGTGGCTTGGGGAACATCGATCATGACGGACGTGTGCTAGATGAAAGTGGGAGCGGGAGTAGACTGCAACGTGGTCTTTTACTATCCGGGTCTGATGCGCAGCCCAAACAAGGTCGGCAGGCGAAACTTTTAGACGAAGCGCAGACCTAAAGCCTGATATCCGTCGGCGGGCTCGCAAGTACCAAGCAAAGGCGCACACTTACGATTTGTGCCCTGTTAATGGTTGTCTCGATATAATTGCCGTTGTGAATGGAAGATCATGCCTCGCTTGCCCTTGGTCGTGAAAGCTGGGTGGGCTGCTGGGAAAGCGGCAGCGACGTCGTCGCGCACACAGCTTCCATCCTTACCTCTGTCGCATACAACATTGCTCCCTGACACTGTCACCGTACGCACTGCTGCATTCACCTTATCAAGACATACCGCGCATCGAACCAGCTCACGTGACCCTCCCCCAAATTGAGCCGTGCCCCTCCTCTTCACCAACAGCTCTTCAGTCGCCAAACCAACACCCCATACGACATTTCCCTCTTACTTCTCGATGATCTTCGACGAACGCCTCATCTCCGCCAACGCCACGAAAGAAACGCGCGACGCGTGGGCCGAGGACCAGTGGCCGCACATCCAAATCATCTGGGCGTTCATGATCTTGCTTCACTTCGCTGCGCTCTTGCATGTGGATCCCGTGATTGTGCATTGGCTGTGTGTGCTGCTGCGAAGGGTGAATGATTCGGCGAGGCCCACAATCAGTATCGACGACTACCAATTGTTCTGAGGAGGGAAGAGTCAGGAGACAGTGTGACAGGAAGAGGGAGTCAGTGAATGTGTGCAAGGCATTCTGAAGGAGCTTGGACCAGCTGCCGCAGTTTGAAGGCATATTCGTCATACCACGACTGATACTCGCCTCACGCCGAGCGGCACTGATTCTTACGTGTACAACCTGCGACAATCAGTCACGCGACCATGTCGACCTACCTCTCCAATCTCCTCACCACCACCACTTCCCGCTACAACACCCTCCGCCGCACACTCCTCTCCAACGAAGACGACGGCAACACCGAAGACGACTCGCACATCTCCCGCGTTCTGCGCGCCTACTACACCGAGAAGGAGCGACCCTTTCCACCGTGGTTGCCGCCGGACCCGAATGACAGACGGGCTATCACACCACAGCCTGGCTACGGCGGACAGCAGCAGACCAGCGGATACTTCACGGGTGCGCAGATGAGGGTCGGACAACAGCAGGGCGGTACTGGCGGTAACAGAGGGAGCTTGAGTGACCTGTGGGATCCTTCACCAACGCCGACGCAGCAGAGTATGCAACCGCAGTCTCTCCGCGCCGGCCGGAGACCTATGGGCGCTGCACAGCCTTCAAGCAACACTCTGGCACCATCGTCCGCGGCACAGGCTAGACCCCTGCCCTCCCAGCGAGCAGGCAGCTATCAGACGATGCAGCAAACCCAATCTGCACGTTCATCAATAGATCCAAGTCCGCCTACCACTAGCAGTGGTGGAGGTACGGCACAAGAACGTCTCAAGGCGCGCTTGTGGGGCGCCGGGAGGACTACGAGTAGTACTAGCGTCAACTCCGTCGGCAGCTCAGGCGCTTATGACCAAGGCGGCGGTAGTGCTGGTGGCGGTGGGGCTTATGATACAGGCAGCACCAGTAGACGGTACGGCAGAGGGTAGACATCAATCGATACTGGCAAGCAGAGGATGGATGTTCAGGCCATGATGCGTGGTTGTTCTGGTAGACATTAGCGTGGCGTTTTGGCGTAACACAACTGCTGAACAATAGATCAATTGGCACGTATTACATGCCATCATTCAAATAATTCTCTGATGGGACACTTCCATCTCCTCTTAATTCTCTCCATCATGGCTCAAAGGTTTGATATCAGTTGCTTGTAATCCATGGTCAGCCCAAGGTCTGGGCTACCAGGGAGGAAAGGAAAGTGATGAGCAACGAGTGTTCAGCATGAAAAACACGAGATTCTCTTAGTTCGACAGTATCGACTCGTAAGTATGACTCTGGACAATTGAACAGTTGAGTCGATTAAAAAAGCTGTGCACAAACAGTAGAGTGGGTAAATCTGTATTCGCACCCACACCTCTCGCTGCCAAGCAGAGAGGCATCAAGGCGCGCAGAAAGCTAATTCTACAGATACGGGTCCGGCTCCGCTCCTTCATCGCCCATGCTTGGTGTCCTCTTATGTCGGTGTGGTATCATTCACGTCCATTTCTTCCAAACCGACGCCTCCGTTTCCAAACTCCTATCGTAAGTACATATGAAGACACATCGACAAAAAGGACAAAGTAGTATGGGGAGAGCAGAGAAAACAAAGGGCATGCCATGCCGATGAGCCAGAAGCCTGTAGCCGGACCACAATCCAGCGAGCCAGACATTAGACGACAATCTACAAGTCGTCATGCCAGCCGCCGACCCACTCCAAATCGCCCAGATCGTCCGTCTCAATAATGTCCAGGAAATTCATCTCCTGCTGTTGCTGTTGCTGCTTGTTGTTGTTGCGTTGCTGTTGTCCGCTGCTGCGTCGTATGTTCATTGGTCGTGTAGGCGATGTGGTCTTGATGGCCGCCGGAGACATGTGCTTGCGCCAGTCGGTATTACGAGCCCAGGCGTCGGCCGTTGGGCTAGCCTTTTCCTCCTTCTCCTGCTTGCGTTCCCAGACCTTGCTGTTGTTCGTCGAAGTCGAGCGAAGACGAGTCGGGCTGCCTTGACGCCAGCTGCCGGCACGCTCGCGAGACTCGGACTGAGGGGTGTTGGACTTTTGCTTCTTGTTGCTGGTGAACGGCGACAAGTTGGCGATGGCGTCGACGTACTTGCTCTTCTGCGGTGTTGGCGTGGCTGTAGCAGAAGAGGAAGAAGTAGTAGCAGCTTCCACCTTTGCACGACGGAAGTTGCCGAGTGCAGACCATTTGTCGAGGATGGAAGAAGACCGCTGCTTGGGAGACTGTGACAGCTCGAGCTTCCTATCCTCCTCGATGAGCTTGCGCAGTGGGCTGGCGGTGCCAGTACGGCTGTTGCCATCGATCTCAGCAAGGCCGGCACGTGGCGTGAGGCTGCCACGATCCTCTTCCCTGATGGCTTGAAGCTGTGGCTTGCCAGGCTTGGCAGTGTTGACACGCTCAATGTCCATGCCATCCTCGAAAGGAGTACGCTGCTGTTCATTCTCCGCCTCTTCATCTTCATCCCACAAGTCACTCCAGCTCTTGGAGAAGCCATCACCGTTGGACCCATATGGCTTTGTCTTGCTGGCAGGGCGGGTAAAGCTGATTGGCAAAGATCCGACGAAGTTGGAGAACGGCTTTGAGGCAGTCGACTTGACAGACTTGGTCGACTTGTAAGACATGCCAAGGCCAGAGTCGAGGTTGGAGGACAGAGAAGCCTCATCGGTGTCAACATACTGCCAGCCGGATTTGACAGAACCAGGGTACAGCTCGCTTTCATCATCGCGGATGGTCGAGAGCTGGCGAGTGGCCTTCTGCGGCGTCTTGAGCAAGGCGGATGCCCATGGGAAAGAGTCTTCGGAGCCCATATTCGGACTGTTGATGGACGGCGTACGGAGTGGCTCACGCGCGGCAGTAGCGACAGGCACGAGGTCGGTCTGGTCGGCAGTGCAGAAGTCATCGAGGGACTCGTCGTCGGTGGTGAAGCTGACAGCCGCCTTGAGAGCCTCCCGCACAGCGCCGAGTGAACGGTTGGCGGGATCCAAGGCCAGTGAGTGCACCAGGACGTTGTACGTGTCTTGCGACATGTTCGGGAAGACGTCGAACAGGCTTTGACGGTCATGAGCAAAGTCGGCAAACAACGGGTCCTTCTCAGTTGGCATGGCGAAGGGGTTGCGCTGGAACAGCACGTTGAGCAGGACAATGCCGATAGCCCAGATGTCCGCAGACGCCGGCGAATAGCCATAGCCGTAGACAGAGGCATCGAACTGTTCCGGCGCCATATAGCGATCAGAGCCAACCGCAAACTCCGTAGACCAGGTGTCGGCGGTAGCCAGACCGAAGTCGCCAAGCTTCATCGAGCCAT
>Ga0058704_10001305_pt1 | contig 11747 bp, 8 predicted proteins | sample AgamicMgSfe_FD_71363 | JGI IMG/M metagenome (GOLD analysis project Ga0058704, IMG submission 71363) | Agave microbial communities from Guanajuato, Mexico - Mg.Sf.e | ecosystem: Host-associated > Plants > Phyllosphere > Phylloplane/Leaf | place: Guanajuato, Mexico | collected 2012-05-30
GCCACCACCACCACCACCACCACCACCACCACCACCACAGCCTCCAGGGCCGTCCCTACGAAGGGCGACAGGAACCCATCATGCCCCTCTCCAAGTCCTCGCGCATCACCATCCTGCTCGCCATCGACTCCGCCTTCTTCCTCGTCGAGCTCATCATCGGATATGCCGTCCACTCCCTGGCCCTCGTGGCCGACTCCTTCCACATGCTCAACGACGTCCTGTCCCTCTGCGTCGGGCTGTGGGCCGTCAAAGTCGCCAACCAACGCACGAGCTCGAAGAACTATACCTATGGCTGGCAGCGCGCGGAGACGCTGGGTGCGCTCGTGAACGGCGTCTTCCTGGTCGCGCTGTGCGTGACCATCTTCTTGGACGCCATCCAGCGGTTCGCAGAGCCGCAGGAGGTCTCCCAGCCGAAGCTCGTGCTGATAGTAGGATGTTTGGGTTTGGCGTCGAATGTATTGGGGTTGTTCCTGTTTCACGACCACGGGCACAGTCACGGGTCGGGTGGACACGGTCACGACCACGGCCACTCGGACGAGGTCAGGAGCGCGGAAGAAGGACACTCGCATGCCCATGACGGTGACGAACACGATCGGCATGTCGCAGACGAGACGGGGAATGTCGTGGATGTGTTGCCACAAAATCGCATCGCTGGCTGGCCGACCACACAGCAAAGCGCCCCGACCGAAGACAGTGACGCCACGGCGGTGGACAACGGCTCACCGTTGGCCGCTAAAGCGTCCGGCAGCTCGCGTTTCTCCAAGCACCGGCACAGCAGGTCGCGGTCGAGAGGATACTCCGGCTTCGACGACATCCACGTCAACCCCGGCGCTTTCCGCAAGTCGATCATCGAGGCGAGTCGATTGGACGCGGTCGAGTCAGACGAGGGCACGGACAACGAAGCCGAGACTGCCGTCACGGAAGATCGAGCCGACTCGCACAACCACACGCACGACGAACCCTTGCTGAACGGGAAGACGCACGCCGGCTACGGCTCGATCCAGCGCAAGTCCATCGACCACCACCAGCACAAGCACGCCCAGCCGAAAGAGGCCGGCGGCAAGGGCGGTCACGACCACTCGCACGGCGACCTGAACATGCGCGGCATCTTCCTGCACGTCATGGGCGACGCGCTCGGCAACATCGGCGTCATCGCCTCCGCCCTGATCATCTGGCTCACGCACTACTCCTGGCGCTTCTACGTCGACCCGGCCATCTCCCTCGTCATCACCGTCATCATCCTCGGCTCCGCCATCCCCCTGTGCAAAGCCGCCTCGCGCATCCTCCTGCAAGCCGTCCCCACCGGCCTCAACGTCGACGACATCCGCGACGACATCCAAGACCTGCCGGGCATCATCAGCTGCCACCACCTGCACGTCTGGCAGCTCAGCGACACCAAGCTCGTCGCCAGCCTGCACGTCCAAGTCGCCTTCGACTTCAAGAGCGAGGGCTCCGCCCGCTACATGCAGTTGGCCCAGGCCATCCGCCAGTGCCTCCACGAGTACGGCATCCACTCCTCCACCATCCAACCCGAATTCTGCCTCGACCCGGACCACGACCACTCCCAGACGGGCGCCGGCCCCGAGCCCCACGATCATGATCACTCGACCGCGGAAGACGGCAGTCCCCACGGCGGCCGCCCGAAGAACGAGAGCCGCATCGGCAGTAAAGCCGGCAGCGTGCGGGAGGCCGATTCCTGCCTCCTCGAATGCGGCGACGAGTGCGGGGACGCGCAGAGTTGTTGTCCGCCGCCGAAGGAGATCAAGGACGGTGGTGGCGGGCTTGAGGAGCACGATCATGGCCGCGCGCACTGATTTTGGGAGATGGGGTCTGCTTTCGACGTTCCATCCCGCTTTTGGGTCTTCTCAAGCGTCAAGTCTTGTTGGCAAAAAGTATTCGCCATAGATGTATAAGGTATAATGTCTCTTCGGTAGAAACGACGCCGTCTTTTTCGCATCTTTCTCGAAATCGTGTACAGCATATGTATACATATCTCCGAGGGTGTTAAGAACCCCATTGAAAACATTCATTGAGCTATGGTACTGTCATACAATCTCGACCTACTACCTTAAGCAACCTAGAAGTTTGCATAGTACTATATGGATATATAACAGAATAGTTCAACTATACACATCAAATGTACTCCCGCAAGAAACACACACTCGCTCGCTCGCTCACTTGCTGCTTAGCAGCCGCTCAAACTCCTTTATTCCTCTCCGCTTGAGAATTCCCTTGAGTAGAGGAGGGAATCGCAATCAGTCTCCAAAATGGTATCGACTCTTTTCCACTCGCTATATCGACACGCAAACGCAATATATCCGAAATCGCAGAGAGAACAGAGAAGGAACAGAAGGAAAATCAAATCGCGGTTCCCCTCATCCCTTTTTTTCTCCTTTCTCTTCGCAGACGGACGAGGGAGACGCTGTACATTTCCGTTGTGAAGGATCGCGAGAAGGATCGCGAAAAGGTGTGGTATCACTAAAAGAGGTCGGAAAAAGCAGAAACATATCAAAGAAAACAGAAAATGACGCTTAGAAAAGCTTTGCGCGCACGCTCTCCCTCCCCGTGCTAGCAGGCCCATCGCTTGTTGAACTGGCTAGAAAGATGGGAAGTGGTGTATGCCGCTTCGCTTCGCATGGTATTTGAACAAAGGGGGGTAATTAGAAGAGCAAAAGGCTCTGGGTATATAAAACGATGACAAAAAGGGGGGTGTTTCAATTGGTGACGATGACCGCGAACTTCATCTGCGCACCGGCGCGTCGTGCTGGTGGTCGTCCATGTTGCCGGTCAACTCGGCGACGCGGGCTTTGATGCGCGCGACGCGGGATTCGATCGCTGGGTTTGTCGCACGTCGGTCAGCTTTTTGTTGCAACAGATCCACATGGCGTATCAGTTAAGATGTAAATTGGAAAAAGGATGGGGGACTCACTCTCTTCCCCACTCGTCTCGCCGTCGTCCGTCTCCCGCATACTCGGACTCGGGCGGCCTTGCGTGCTCTGCTCCTCGCTGGCTCGGGTCGTCGTCGTCGCCGCCGCCGCCGCTCGCTTGGCCGCGTTCTCCCGGATCTGCGCCCAGCGGTCTTTTTCTTCCGGTGGGCTGATGTTGTTGTTGTCGCCACGGTCGTCGTCGGGCACGTGACGATCGTCCATCGTCGTCTCGGATTCCGCGTCGTCGTGGGTCGGATCGCCGCGTTCCATCGGCGTGACGAAGTTGTCATCGAGCTCGGTGTCCCGGCGCTGCGGGGCGATGCGCGAGGCCAGGTCGGTATTCCAGCGCTGTTGTCGAGCCGGAGCGGCGGAGTTCCCGCCGGGAGACGGCGTGTCTTGCGTCGGGCCTTGGTCGAAGCGGGCGAATTCGTGCTCTGGGTTGGCGTCCTGGGTGTCGACGCGTGACATGTCGGCACCCGGGTCGGGATGTCCTGGAGGCGAAGATGGCATCGTCGGTTCCATTGGAGGTTCTGAACCGTCTACGGGTGAGTGGGTCTCACGGGCTGCATTTGGGGCCGCGCTTTTTGCCGACGGCTTGCCCCTCCAGGAGAGGGTGCGTCCCATGCTCGACTCAGACGGGGGGGTGAGCAGGTCGTTGTTGCTGTGACCCGAGCGTGGGACTCCCCGAGACATGCGGTTGGGGTTGTCCTTCATCCGGCCAAAGATCTTCTTCAGGCCGCCACCACCTTGCTTCTTGGGCTTCGCGTCGCCTCGGCCGTTCTGCGTAGATTCGGGACTCGACGACGGCGCTTTACCTTCCATGGTCCGCTGCGCCGCAAGCTGAGCAGCGTTGCGGGCATCGTGCGGCGAGGGGGGTGTCTGTGGCTGCGAGGAAAACCCAGTCGCTGGTGCTGACTCTGCGTCCGAATACGGCTCTGGAGCCTGCTGGCGGAAGGCCGGATGGTTTGGCAGGTTATCGGCATGCGGGACGGGCTTCCGTCCCACTTGGCGCGGCATTGACCGGAGCTCTTTGTCAAAGGGACTGTCAGACTGAGCGGGCGTCGTCGCCGGTAAGGGAACCTCCTCGGCCTCGTGCTGCAGTTCGTCAGCATCCACTGGGAACACACCAACGACAGGCGCCTTCGGTGGCAGCGGTGCCGGAGGGCCGGATGCTAGAATCGCAGGGGTACTCTCATCAGATTCCTGTGGTAGCGCGGGCAAGTCGCGATCTCTCGCCCGATGACGCTGGAAGCTCGTGGCGTCATGCGACAGTGCGGGAGCGGAAGTATTCATCCCAACCATGTCGAACGACGACGGCCGACTGGCCGCTTCCTCGCGACCCGGGCCTACTCCGGCGAAGTCGTCTCCCAGGTACTGCTTGCGAAGGGCGTCCTTGTCGTACGCGCTGGCCCACTTCATCGCCGGACTGGCCTCGTTCATCATGCCCATGGTAAGCATACTACTCGTCTTGTTCGAGGCGGCGTCGTCGTACCGTCCCCGCCGCTGAGTCGCCTCGACGTCGTTGCCAGTCGTCCGCTGTGCCAAAGCCGCTGCCGCCGCTCGAATTTTGTGGTGCTGATCGGGCGCGAGGCTGCTTTTGCTCGGCGTAGCGGAATTCAGTCGCTCGTGAGGCTCTGGAGCCGTCAGCGCATGATTGAGCGGTGGCTTCTCGGTCTTGGCCTTCTTGTTTCTGTTTCGCTTCGTGAAGCTGAATATGCTACTCTTCTTAGGAGCAATATACACGCCTTCTGCCGGGTCGGGAGAGGCGCCTTTCATCTGCTCCTCCATGACGAGCCATCGACCGTTCATGATGCTTGTCTCGACCAGTGCGCAGCGCCCGAAAACGGCTTTGCGCTCGGCGGGCTCCTCTCCCGCCAAGCTGGTCATCCAGACCCACCAGAAAGCGTCGTCAAGCTCGACATTAGCGATAGCTGCGAGCTCGCCTGGCGCTAGGTTGTCTTCTTCGCCATTCACCGCGTAAGACGGCGTCTGCGCTCTGCTACTGATTGGCGGCAACCGCTGGTCGGGGCGCAGCATCAACGAGGTGGGTGTCTGCGCACCGTCCTCGGCGAACCCTGAGGAGAGGAAGTCAGCCCAAGACGGTGTTGTAGGCCTGCCTCCCTCCGCAGTACGCGTGCGAGGTTGTGACCGCAGACCCTGACCATCCGACCTTGTGCCGCCGTTCACGCCACTCGCAGGCTTCCGACTGCTGTCCAGGTCGGAAAAGCCGAGGTTCTGAAAAGCGGACCATGTCTCCTGCTCCGTCTGACCCAAGTTGCTGGGTCGTGAAAGCGCAGCCGACGAGTTGATGGATGATATAGCGTTCAGCACGCGCTTGTTTTCATCCGTGAGCGCATCGAGCGGGTCATCAAACTCCGAGTATTCCCGAAGGACACGGTCTCTGTCGCGATATTCAAAGTGCTTCGCTCGACGCAACAGAGCGAACGGTGTTGGTGATACTGTCTCGACCAGCATGACGACTCTAGGCGTCGACCGTTGCATGAGGGAGGGTGTTTCGGGTGGGTATTCGGTTGAAGCCAACAACGCCTGGAGTGACCGTGGAATCCTCTCGATCACACTCTTCGACGGATCGGCCTCGGGGGAGAGCGAACGTAGGTAGGCGAAGAAGAGGTGACTGGAAGCGTCCGCTGCCGTCGTCCACGATTTGTAACCTCCCGAAAAGCCGTTGCCGTCATCGGAGTGCTCAAACGCCCACCAGCCCGCGAGACGCGAAAGCTTACGTCCACCAAGTCCGTTCACCTTGCCGTGCGCGGCGATCGCGGCGAGCAGGTCGAAGAAGTCGAAGATGATGTTCTTGCGCGCTGTCGACTCGGCGCTGATGGGGATGAAGGTGCTGAAAGCATTGCGAGCCGTATGCGATTCCTTCTCGCCGATCTGAAAGCCTTCGTAGACCGGCCATGTGACCACCCCGCCGGGCATTCTGCTCCAGCACCATTTGACGATGCTGCACAGGACGATGGGATCCGTGAGACGCAACTCTTGTTGCAGGCCCGCACCTCGGTACCGGCTCGAGCCCTGCGCGTTCGCGTCATAGAAACTGTGGATGAAGGTGCGTGCCGAACTCGGGTCCGAGCCGGGGCGGAAAGGCAGGAGGAGGAAGGGCGTGTCGAGTGCTTCGGCTGCTCAGGAGATCAGCACAAGTTGTTATGTAGGTAGACCAACTCGCACCCTTTGCTCACCTCTTGACTTCATCTCCACCGTGCACGCGCGTATCAGCTCCTCCACCTCGGCCGGGTCGATGGTGTTGCTGCTCCATGACGACTGCCACCGAGGCTTCTGGGGCGCGAGGGCGCTGCCGTTGCTCGATTCGGCCTGACGTTTGTTGTTGGGCGCCGGCTGTGCCCCCTTGTTCTTTTTGCGAGAGAAGAGCGGCATTGTAACGCCCCTGCTGGCAAGCCTTCACGTGGGAGAGACTTAGGTGTGAGGGGTGGGGTTAGGGATGACTCTGGTCAAGCCGAGTTGCGGTCCTGGGAGCCTCATATATCGCGGATCATGTGCCGTGCTGCGCCGTGAGGATGGCGTGAGGATGGTGAAAGGGAAAGGTGGTGAAGAGCGGGCGTGAATGTTGCGCGTCGGGTCGCGTCTTGAGGATGGTGGAAGGTCAATCGAGGGGCGAGTTGGCTATTCTTGATCAATAGCTCGCTGGCATTATTGCGGACGGCGTTCACGGTCGACGACGATGATTGCTCGATGAGGCGCTTGTCGCGACGAGAAGAACAACAACGACAAGACGGTGGCGCATGCGGCGCTCCAAGGTGGGCGACAAACGAATGGAAAAAGGGAGGGAAGGTCGTTTAATGAGATGGATGATGGATATTTGGTTGGAGTGGAGGCGGCGACGCGGCGGCCGGGGCGAACCCCTAAATCTCACCCATGCACATGGCAATCAGATAGACTTTTTGGCTCGACCGTTTGGCGCTGGATAAGTCAGCCCTGTCATCTACCGCACCTATATTGAAGCACACGATATAGCGGCATAAGCTTCATCTTGCCCATCTTTCCACCCTTGCCACATGGGTGCTTATTACACGGATACCTGCAGTGCAGATGTCGCCACCCGCCAGCTCATCGTCCGGCGTCCGCCCTGGCTAATCATCACTTGATCTGCACTTGATTGCATTCGCCACGCGGCCTGGTGCTGTATCTCCTGCCACGGCCCATACAAATGCACTCATCATTCAGGCACGCCGCCTCCTAAGTCCATCGGAAGGTCGGTATGGCCGCAGGATGCTTGGCAAGAAAGAAGAGAGACGTTGCTCGTCGTAGAGATTGATCGGGCTGTCCGCGAAACACTCTATTATTAACCTTAACGACTTTAAGGGTTGCATCAACCGCTCAATCTCGGTATTTCCTCCGTACGCGCAATCGTCAGCACTTCCATTCTACCACGATCGCGAGCTGAGCTGCCCACCACGGCGTGTGTCATTGTGACGCTCCTCAGCGCTCCTTCAACGGACTCAAAATCCCGCTGTCGAGTATCTGCCTACATTCCTCCGCAATCCCAGCCACACGCATATGCTGGAGATAACATGCGGAAACATCCTTCAGCTCCCTCCCGTCGCCCCCAAACTCCTCCCAAAGCTCCCTCACTGACGAGTACCCGCCGTTCCAGCATCTCCACGTGATGGTATCCTCCCGGGAGTCCGTCAATGGCGGGAACTGCTTGTTTTGGAACATGTCCTGCAGAACGACATCGTGATCAGGCCCCCAGCGCTCTGTTTCCCACGGCACATGGCCTCGCTGGAGAGTGTAGCAGATGGACCCGAGGGCGAACGTCTCGGTATACGCACTCGCTTTTCCGTATGTGCCGGCACCTTCACCCTCGCTTGCATTTAGGAGTCGGCCGAACGGCTCTGACACGGCTTCGAGGTCACTGCCAAGGTCCCCGGCACGGTCGAGATCGGCTAGGATGGCGTTCCAGCCACTGTCCAAGAGGACATTTCCGAGATGGATATCGCCATGGCACATTCCCATGCTCTCCAAGCCAGCGGCGGCACCGCAAAGCTGTCGCATCCATTTGTGGGCCGTCGATGTCGGGATCTTGTCCCAGACCATCCACACCTCGTCCATGTTATCCGGGTCTCTATCCTGACGCGCATTCAGGTACATCGCAAGACTGCCGTGAATGGCAAGCTTGAGGAACGTGAAACCTGGCACTTGCAAGAAGCACTGGATCAGGCCTGGAGTCGGGTTCTCCAAATCTCCCTCCAAACGCCTGAAGACCGCCTGCTCATTCGCGTGATCCTGTTGGGCGTCGGGGTCCGACCGGGCTATCTTGACCGCAACCACTTCATTCAACATGTAGACGGTCCCAGTCCCTCCTCTCATCACGAACTCTGGCGTGTACTCATCCGTCTTGCCCATTCTCGCGACCGAGCGTTCAAATTGATTTAGTCAGGGAGGAGTCGATGTAGACAATTCTCCATACTGCCTGGTCTTTTGCCTCCTACATGCAATTTCGTATCAGGTTGGATGAGGCATTGAGGGGGCTCAGAAGAAGGAGTCTTCTCACTGTCATTGCACCATGTCACGATGCGATGGTCCCATACGTTACCGCTGGAGCATCACTGTCCATGCGGAGACACTGACAAGGCGCCCAAGAGCAAGCAATGACTAAACGGTCGTTACTGCAGTCTGCGACATGAGCAGGTACGGGGTGATGGGAGGAATGAGGAACTCACAATAAAATAACAGAATAATAATATAAGAAGATCGTTCGTCCATTGTTGTTGCAAGCTGATGTCTTCAGTCCAATACTATGGTGATGTCATGCATACCACCCAATGTGGAGTGCAGGTGTTACTTCAATGCCCCTTTCCCAGTGCACCCGGCATGCAAACGGCAATGCACACTCGCCTGACATACTTCTCTCACATCAGACCTCGCATCCCGTTCGCAACACCAACCTACCAACCACACAAACCATTCGGCGTCCAGAGATACGGCAAGATGGTGAAAGACGACGAAACCGTCATCCAGTAAACACCATCCCCTGCACTTTCCCGCTGGATTAAATAGGCTAACATGATTGTTTCTATCAGGGAGTTCAATGACCTCGTCAACATGTCCGCCAGCGAATTGAAAGACTGGCTCGGGAGCGAGGAGTCCGTCGGCGCCGGATGGAGCAAAGACGACGGCTCCGGCGAGACGATTGGGCATGAGAGGTCAGTGTCTTTCTGGTGGCCATCAATAACTAAACCATTGCCGCTCCCCCGGCCACCGTAGAGAAAGGTTTTGCTCAAAGCTAACATCACCTCGTAAACTACAACAGCGGCCGCAAGATCATCCAGATCTTGGAGAAGAACCCGAAGAAAGACCCCAGCAAATACGACGACGACGACCTGCAGCACATGCGCAAGGTGGTGTCGTACAACAAGCGGCACCTGGCGCAGGAAGGCAAGGCGAAGCAGGACCCTGACAGCAAGAGTGCGAAGTCGTTGAAGAACTGGGGTCATGATCCGCAGAAGACTGAAGATTGAATTGCGTGGATTGTAGTACTTTTGTGAGAGAAAATCTAATCAACCACGATCCTGCCTAATATCCTTGGCACGCCTTCGATGTTCGCCAGAGTCTCCCGCGCGGATTGGGCAGCCGCTTCGCCCGCCTGCACTCGCTGCCGTACGTTCTCACGGGTAGCCCGATCTGCCTCCGCTGCGGCATCCGCCCAGTGTTTGCCACTTGAAGCCCCAGGGTGGACGAGGTGACTTTCATCCGCCAGTCGCGCGACGAGTCGCTCGGTCTCGGCCTCGGCCGTGGCGATCTGGCGTCGGAGAAAGCTGCTTTGCTGGAGTTGGGCTGCTTCTTCCCGTTTGTCGAACGCCAGTCGCGGAATGTGCGGGAGTACTATCTCGGACGCAGTCGGCTTGTTTATGGGAAGCTCTCCACTGTTTTCGTTGGCAATGGTGATCGGTAATGCTGACAGCTCGCTTTCGACAATAGACGGCTGATGCAGGGAATCGATGAGCCTCCGTCTCGCGGCTAGATACTCTTCGTACGAACCCTCGATGGCCTCTTGAGACGGTAATTGTGGCGTCTCGACAACACCTCTACCCGGAGTCTTGGGTATGTCGGGCGCTTGGGCCTCCGCATGGCCGATGATCGTGAGTTGGTTTTCCATCCAGCCTGTCAATACACTGAGAGCCCGCTGGAGACCGCTTATCTCTGCTTCGGCCGAGATGGTCGCCGGACCGTCGTTCGCGACACACATCTGTGAATGACCGTCTAGCCCACGCTTGGCGGACAAGACGGCTTTCTTCAGCCGCAGTACTCTCGCCTCCACATCCGGCGTCTCGTCGAATACCACCGAAGCCGATGTCGACGGAGGACTCGGCGGGTCTCCGATTCGGTACTTGAAAAAATCGTCCAGAGTTGTCGTCGAAACATCTTTGCCGGTAACGCTGATGGCCGAAACCGCTCGCTCCAGAATAGTCAATCTTCGCTGCCTTTCCCGTTGGCGTAGTAGTGGAATGTAGCCCTCCGTGACTACTTGGAGTGTTGGCTCAGTCCCGGGTGCTGTAGGAGATTGCAGATGAAATACATCAGACTTCAGTGCATCGTATCTCGCTTGTGCGACGTTGTGGGCCTGCAACGCTCGCCAGTATGCTCGTCGCACACCGCTGATTGCAGGAGGGGGATGAGATGAACTTGAAGTCGTGATCGTACTCAGGTTGGCGACAGTGAGTGGTGTGTTGTCTGTTGCAATATGGGTCTGCAGACATGCTTGAAGCTCCTGACGAATCCTGGCGACCTCGTCCTTGGGTCTGATGAATGGACTCAGGGCTTCCGCCACGTCAGGTAGCGGACATGTAAGAACACCCATCTGAACGACTTTGAATGACCTGATAGCGATGTGTCGGGCAAAGTGCCGCTCAAAGCTATTGAGCCACGACCATCGTATTCCTTGAGGTTTGTGTCCGCAAGATCGGGGTGTTTTGTTATACATGTCGGGTAGAGGTCAGAGATCTTGGTACTACGCTAGCGAGTCATGCAAAAGCTCGTTCGAAACTGAAGATTACCATCATCGCGGCGGCGAAAACGTCGCGTGCGAGGCACGTCGTCTTTTCCTACATCACCACGAAAACCGCATCCCTTTCCTTGGTCGCTCGTGGTATCGAGCCTCGCCGTCCATCATGGCGGACCAAAAGAAAGGCGACAACCCTCTGGGTCAGTACAAATATGCGGCGATGTCCAATCTGGTGCTGCAGGCGGACCGGAGATTCGTCACTCGTCGCGGTGATGAGAACACCGGCGATCCCGAGTCGCTCGCCGGTCGCATAAATCTGGGCGATATGGGATCGAGGACGGCGAGAGAAGCTGCGCCTGCTCGACCTCAGGCGCAAGAGCAGGTACGGAAGCGAAAGAGGACGGAACCAGTGCAAAGCTCGAGAGCGGCGGGCATCCTGAGCCAGGCAGATCTGAACATTGAAGGGTTGAGGTATCGACCGCGCACGGCGGCGACCAAGGATGTCTACGATCTGATTGCGACCAACGTCGCGCAAAAGATGGGCGGTGATTACGGGCTGGCCGTGACCGCTTCTGCCACCGATTCGGTGCTCGAATATCTGAAGGATGAGAACCTGAAGGATTTCGACAAGAAAAAGGAGATTGACGACATCCTCGGCATCACCCTTTCCAGCAAAGAGTTCAACCAACTAGTCAACCTGGGCAAGAAGATTACAGACTACGACGCACAGGACGAGGACGAGGAGATGGGCGATGAGGCTGGAGAGGGTGCGGAGCTCGACGAGCGACAGGGTGTGGCGGTCGATTTTGGGGACGAAGATGAGGAGGAAGAGGGTG
>Ga0058704_10001306_pt1 | contig 11725 bp, 11 predicted proteins | sample AgamicMgSfe_FD_71363 | JGI IMG/M metagenome (GOLD analysis project Ga0058704, IMG submission 71363) | Agave microbial communities from Guanajuato, Mexico - Mg.Sf.e | ecosystem: Host-associated > Plants > Phyllosphere > Phylloplane/Leaf | place: Guanajuato, Mexico | collected 2012-05-30
CGACATGGTCTTCATGCTCAAGAGCCACAAAGGGTTCACCAGGCGGATCATGACATCGGCCAACAACTCCGCAACGGCCTTGCTACCGCACACAAAGCAAGAAACCCGCGAAGCTCAGAACGCGGAAGTCGTTCGGTATCGCGCCATGCTGAACGGGCCGTACGGCGGTTCGCATTCGGATCTCGCAGCATTCGACTCTGTGTGTCTCATTGCCGGATCGACCGGTATCACGTTCACGCTGTCCGTCTTGCAGGATATCGCAGATCGCTCTACCCTCTCCGGAAAGAAGCTGCCGGTGCGACGGGTGCACTTCGTGTGGTGCGTCAAAGAGACGAGCTGGACCTATTGGTGTCACAACGAGCTGTCGTCCGCGATCGAGAAACTTACGAGCGCCGGGATCGCCGCCGAGATCAGCATCTATGTCACTTGCAGCGATGTCTTCACGGAGCAGAGCGCGGACCCCAAAGAGTGCGGCTGCGCGTGCGACAAATCCTTAGGCCGATGCTGTTGTGTTGTTGTGGACGAGGATAGAGAAGGACTGCGAGATTCCGATACTATCAAGCCCACAACTTCTGATCAGAACGCAACGAGCGGCAACGCCACGGTCACGGAGAAGACCGGCTCGTTGTCGTCTGGTCCTTCGCAGCTTGAGATCGGCCAGCAGGCCGCGACGCGCATGCCGCATCTGCCCTGCGCCGCTTTTTACTCCGGCAGACCGGAGATGTCTGAGATTCTCACCAGGTTGCTGGACGGCGCTGACGGCGAATCGGGTGTTGCTGTTTGTGGACCGATCGGGCTCAACGCTACGGTCAGGAACACGGTGGTCAGACTGAGTGACCGGTGGGCCATTCACAAGGGCACGGGAGCGCAGGGGTGTTATTTGCATGTTGAGTCGTACTCCTGAACTGGCAGGCTATGTACGCAAGTGCATCATGCGCAACACGGCGCTGAAGTTGGCGAGATCACCGATACCCCGTCACTTTACCCATCATGTCGCTCGAGATTACTGTCATGACATTGCCGAGTTGCGCACTTGTGCCTAGGGATTCAGCTTCAGAACTCAAGTAGCTGCCTACGCTTCTACACCCTCGATCAAAATCTTGATGCCCTTTGCCGCTTTGACATCGTTGAAAGCCGACTCGGCGTCAGTGAACTTCACCTTGCCCGTCACCAGCTCTTTCACGCTCACCCTGCCAGAGGTAATGAGGTTGAGTGCCGTCTGGTAATCGCCGCTGTTGTACCGGAAACTCCCCTTCACGTCGAGCTCTTTCGCGCCCATCGCACCGATCGGGAACGTGATATCCGATTTGCCCATCCCAGCCTGCACGAACGTGCCGCCGGTCCGCAGGACGTGGATACCCGCCTGGATGCAGGGCTCCGCGCCGGAAGCATCGATCGCAATGTCCGCGCCTACACCCAGATCGCCATCTCGGTTGATCCGGGCGGCGGAATCAGGCGCCGACTCACGCTGCGAGACGACGGTGTGAGTGGCGGCGTACTGCTTCGCGAACTTCAAGCGCTCCTCGTTGATATCCACCACCACAATCTTATCCGCTCCATACGCCCTCGCCACCGCGCTACAGAGTAATCCAATCGGTCCGGCACCGAAGATCACCACGCTCTGCCCGGGCTTGATCTGCGCCTGCCGAGTAATATGCACGCCAACCGCCAGGGGCTCCATGAGCGCCCCCTCCTCCAACGACACACCCTCCGGTAACTTGTAGCAGAAGTCCTCCGGCAAAACATAGTACTTGGCCAGTGTGCCGTCGAACGGCGGCGTCGCCGCGAAAGACATGTCCACGCACAAGTTGTACTTGCCATCCTTGCACCTCACGCACCGCCGGCAGGGCACACCGGGCTCCATCGCCACGCGGTCCCCGACTTTCAAGCTCTTGACCCGGTCACCGACGGCGGACACCACACCGCTCGACTCGTGGCCCAGGACCATGGGGTCCCGGACGATGAACTGGCCGATCGCGCCATGGACCCAGTAGTGGACGTCGGAGCCGCAGATGCCGGTGAACTTGACGTTGACGCGGACGTCGTAGGGGGAGGCGAGTTGGGGCACGGGACGGTCTTCGAACCTGACGCTGCCGGCTTTTTCGAGGACGAAGGAGAGGTTCTGGAGGGAAGGGTGGTGATGGTTAGCAACCCATTGATGTACGCCTCGACTGATGAGACGAGACGAGACGAGATGGGGGGGGTTTGCGGGGTAGTGATCTACTACGTTGGAGAACAGCATACCTCTTTTTGTCCCATTTTGGCGGTGTTTGCGGTCGATATCAGAAAATCGACAAATGTACTACTCTGTTACTGGGCTCCGAGCCAAGCTGTATATACCGTGCAGTCCTCAGAAATCTCTATGTAGAAGATCCCATTGCTTGACGAGCTCCAGTAGATTACCCGGGTAGCCTGAGCTCATTTACCCGGCTTGGCTCGGCCCTCCACGTACAGGTACTCGCCTTCGTTCGCCTTTGCATGTGATTGAAGGGGTTGCAGGTCACATGCTATTGCTGCCTAATCCCCCCCCCTACTCGCTTTCGCTGCCATCGACATCTCCATTCTCAAATGCGCCGCCCCCCTCTTCAATCCCCTCTTCTTCTTCGTCGTCGTCGTCGTCGTCGTCTTCTTCCTCGCTCTCGAACTCACCATCAACCTCATCGCCATCGTTAGCATCCCGCTTATCGGCCTCCCTCCTCTTCTCATCCTCCTTCCGTGCCTCCTCGGCCATTCTAGCCTTCTCCTCCCTGACCTTCCTCTGCCCAACGACATACGCTCCGAGCGGCGTCTTCTCCCAGCTCACGTCTCGCAAGAAGTCTTCCACGCCTTTCCTGTTGTTCGGCGCGAAGTCTACTTTGGCCCTCCGCTCCTCCACCCAGCGGCTGTTGGCTTCTAGCTTCTGCACCAACAGAGCCAGCATGCCATTGACTTTCTGGTTCTTATTCCCTTCGCCCTGAGCGCGCGACTGAACTACCTTAAGCCACCGCTTCAGCTGGATGATGACGGGTAACGCGAGCTCGGGGAAGGCAATGTTCTTCGCCCAGAGAATGAAGAACTCGCTCAGCAGTTCTGTCACCTGCTCGCCGACGCCATCCTGATAGATGCGTGTCCGCAAGTAGCCCTTCGCGGCACGGATGTTGGTCGTGAAATCCAGCGGTTTTTGCGTAGATGGCTTCGGCGCCTTCCGCACCTCGGCGCTGCTGAGGACCTCGCATAGCGCGGGCGCAAGCGGGATGAACGTTCCCGTGCTGAGGCTGATGCGCAGCAAGGCACGAGTGAGCTGGAAGCGGAGTGGGAAGTAGGTCGCGGTCGGTATCAATCGTAATGCTCCGAGAGTGACTTGCACGAGCGGATATATGAGCGGGCGCATCGGCGCAGAAGGGTCCATGCAGTGCGAGGAGACCACCCGCGACCAGAAGTCTAAGCCGTGCACGTATTGCCAGTTGTAGACTGTTTTGTAGCTCTCGTTGCTGTTCTTCGTGATGCTACTCCGGAGATGGATGGCAAGCTGGCGAATGAAGGAAAAAGCCGTCGTGTACGCCACGTCCTTATCGGCCAGACCCCAAAGCTCAGCAGCCGAGTTCTTCATCAAATTGACGCCGGGGAGGGTGTGCACGGTGGTATTTCTGCTGCCTTTGACGAGTCCTTGGTAGGTAGCCTTCAACACGTTCTCACGGATGCCTGCGTCACCGATAACGACCAAGCGGCGGAGGACGAGGAAGGCGGCGATGCGGGTCGCTTCGGTCGTACTGCTTGTAGACCAGACGTTTGCTGCTGCACGCGACACATCCCGTACAAGCTTCTTGAAAGATAACAGGTAAGGTAACAAAGGCAATGTCGCCGACAGTGTGAGTCTGATTGTTGAGGGGTCACTTAGGTTCTCGAGCAGGTGCAGGATGCTGGTCACTTGTGATCGCAACAAGGGAGCCAGCGTCCTGAACTTCTTCGACTCTGTAGGGACATGCAGCTTGCCGCTTTTACCTTCCTGGACAGGCAGATGGTGCTGGAAAACGGTCGGTATGTGCTTTAGCGCCGCACTGAGGAGCAGGTGGTAGACATCTGGGTCGGAGATGGAGTACTTGAACTCCTTGTCCTCATCTTCCGAGACGTGCGCGGCGGCGCGGAAGGCGAGGACGACCTCCTTGGCTGCTCTCAACGAGTGCTGTTCGACCAGCGCGGCCTCCCATCGCCTTACCAAAGCCCTGTCCACCTCGTTCTTGCCGCCTCCCTCCATCTCGTCATCCGAGTTGTCTGCCTCGCCTTTCGCCCTCTTCTGCTTCTTCTTCCTCGGCTCTGCTTCGTCATCGCTCATATCTTGGAGTTCGTCCAATTCTCCACCGAGAAGTTCGGGCTCGTTCTCCTGCAGGTACTTGTGAAATTCGGGATCGTTCTCGGCCAGCGCATCTAATTGTTGTCGATGGTCTGCGAAGTCCTCTTCGGCGGACTCATCCTCAGATGTGCCAGCTGCCTCCAGGGCCTGCTCGTCAATCGAGACATCCGAGGCAGCTTCGTCTTCATCATGTTGTCGCTTCCTCTTGCTCCCCTTTTTCGTCGGTAGTTCAGGCACCTCAAAACCGCCTTGGAAAAAGTCATCGACACTCATGTCCTGGAATGCACTCTTGCCCGCCGACTTCTGAGTCTTCGCTGCCGGTACCACATTCTCATCAGGTGCCGGACGTCCATCCTCCTCAGCCTTCCTCGCCTTCTTTCGCGCCTTGAGCTGCTGCTGCTGCTTGGTCTTTTTCAATCCTTTCCGCTTTTCGAGCGTATCCTTGAGGTGGCGCTTCTCAAACTTCTTGGTCGCCTTTGTCTGCGCCATTGTCGCTGGTCAAGTAGCAGTCGATCTGTTCTCGGTATGAAATGATAGATCGATCATCACATGCCATCAATGTCCGCTCACAAAAGTTTCGAGCGGAATTTCGTACTACCGAAGATGTTCCGGCGCAGCTGTTTCCACGCGCGCGGGGAAAGCGAGTCCCATCTCCGTCCTCCAACCACATACCCCTCCGAGGGACGAGGTTTGCTCACAGTATGTATGGAGCACAGCAACTGGCGTACGCGCCAACCCCTTACAGCTACACCCCTTCTGGCAACTTGACCGCAACGATCAACCTGGAGGAGGTCCGACCTCAGCACCACTGCCTGTTTGGAGAGGTCGCTGACGGCGGCCTAGGAAGTGAAGCTGGCCGAGAATGCCGCGGAACGCGACCTGTATGAGTCGCTGGCCGAGATCTACAGCATCATCATCACACTCGACGCGCTCGAAAAGGCGTACTTGAGGGATTCGGTTCAAGAGAGCGAGTATACCGAAACGTGCGACCGACTTCTGCGGCAGTACAAAAGCAATCTTGCCGACGAGACGGTTGCAAATGCTTTTGGCGATTTGGAGAGCTTCAAGCTGGAGTGGGACGTAGGTCAAAGGGGAATCGCGACTTTGAAGGGTGAGGAATGCTGATGTGCGTCCTTTTTACAGCTCGAAGCATCTAAAGCAACAGAGCGCCTTCGCATTGGTCTGCCAGCGACCGTCCAGACTGCGCCGGCCAACTCGCATCGCCAAACCAACTCCATCTCCCAAACGCCCACCAGCAACCTTGCGGCCACACATCTTGTGTCTGCATCGGAGAACTTCATCACGTTGTTCGATGCCGTCAAGATGAACATCCTGTCCAAGGACATCCTCCACCCGATTCTAGTCGATATCATTCAGGCCGTGAACAAAGTAACGGATCGGGATTTTGACAACAAGGGCAAGATCGTGCAGTGGCTGATCACGCTCAACCAGATGCGGGCGGCAGAGGAGTTGAGCCCAGAGCAGGCACGTGATCTGCAATTCGACCTCAACGCCGCTTATGATGGCTTTAAGGCGACGCTAGGATGAGCGCCGAAACAGAAGTCAGCTGCATGGTGGTCATATTCGGCGGATTGATGCTGCCGCGCAGTCACTTTGCTGTATCGGAGAAATCTCGGCCGTAGCCAGCTCAGGCTTGGCGCTACTTTTCTCCAGAGACAAGTCAAGATCAAGCATCAGATGGACACACCCACCCATGCAGCTGCAATGACACTCGCAAGAGCTGTGCAGAGGGCCAGCGATCTCGGGTTGGAGACCGAGAATGACGAGGTACTGGATGGTACATCCGCCTAAGCTTACATACGCTACATGCCGGCTGACCGCACCTAGTCCTCGACCTACCGCAATTGTACACAAAGCCGGATACGAAGACACTGCTCGCGATACTCGCCGACTTAAGCTCCGCGCCACGGTCATGGGACGCTACTCCACGTTCGGGTACGCCGCGCTCAGCAAATGGTGCTTCGACACCTATCAAGAGAAAGCGGAAAATCAAAAGCGAGGGTGTGCCACACTATTTGACCAAAATCATATCGAGCCCCCTCACTTGGATCGAGGATGATGGTGAGAAGGAGCGGATCTGGGAGGCAGCATCACAGCGTTTGAGCGAAAGAAGTGGCAGGAGCGCCATGGGTGCCATCAGCCGGACCTTCACGATCCCCTTGGCCTCCAAGCCCGACTCCGATACCAGCACCACTGCTGCGACTTCTGCGACTTCTGCGACTTCTATGGGAACTATGGACACAGCAGACGATATGGCGTATGAGTGTTTCCAGATCATACTCCATGAGCCAGCGCTGACTGCTGATAACTTGGGCCTCAAGACATGGGCATCCTCATACTTGCTAGCCAAGCGCTTATTGAATCTCCGAGAGACCCTCCCTCCCTTGGATGTTGGTAGTCAAGTGCTGGAACTCGGTGCCGGCACAGGGTTGGTCGGTATAGCTGCGGCTGTCATACTACAAGCGCACGTCTACCTAACGGACCTCCCGGAGATCGTTCCAAACCTAGAGCGCAATATAGACGCCAACTTTGCGATGCTCAAAGGTGTAGAGCATGGGGAAAGGGGGTCGAACGCAGAGGCGGCTGTGCTGGACTGGTCCGATCCTGCCTCTTTTGCACCTAGACTTGGCGGTGCTGCGTGCCCGCCACGATTTTTCCAACTCATACTTGCTGCCGATCCAATATACAGTACAGAACATCCGCGTCTGCTCGTCAACGCCATTGATTGCCATCTGAGCAGGTCTAACTTTGCCAGAGTGGTAGTCGAGATGCCATTGCGAGATGCCTACGCGTCTGAGCGCGATGCCTTCCGGGACAGAATGACAGGACTTGGTCTGATCGTGGTGGAAGAGGGAGAGGAGGTTGGATATGACGATTGGTCTGACGGCCGCGACGAGGAGGAGTTGGCGGAGGTTCGGTGTTGGTGGTGTGTCTGGGGTTGGCGATGACAACATCTGCATGAGCCCACGATCGGGTACGATGTCGTTGAAGGCCATTGAGCAGGATCAGAACTCGAAGTCCGCGAATCATGGGCCGGATGCTAAAGAGGTGTCGTTAACAGCTTGTTACAAAGATGCATTCCTTGAGCGCAGCGGATTCGGTACGCTATGAGTGGGTGTCGCACTCTGGGCGCGCAACCCGAGAAGCTCGACTTTGGGTTGACTACTCTAGGTAGTCTTATTTAACTTACGACTCGCTCAAAAAAAGTACGAAGCGCAGCTATTCATTGTTAAGAGCTGTGTGCACTCAGGACTTCTGTCTGCGAGACTAGCCGCGAGCGGAAGCTGTGTGTCGCGGCAAGCCGTTTGTCGGCATGTTCATTAGATGCATGAGCTCTATCGCTATTAGCCTATTGCTCTCTCGTAGCACACCGCTCGCTGGCAGGACATGCTGCAGCTACTCCTCAATGGCAAGACAATCTGTTCTTCTTCCACGACCTTCACTCTCAAGATATTCACCAATTTCCCCGTTTGACGAAAGCATGCTTAAGAAAACAGAAACACCTGTATTCGAAGTCGCCGGCCTTCTCGTGGTTCACTGCCAGACCTGCCCTAGTGTGTTCACAATGTTGTTTGTCGTGGCGATCTTCGATTCTTCACTTTGAGCCCCGTAGGCGTTACGGGCCGACAGCCAAGCGACTCCCCTGCAGCGACCCCTCCAGAGAGGAGACGATGTACAGTTCGCTCATCATGATAGGTGGTGGCATACGCTCCGATGAGCCGCAAGCGCGATTGACATCGAACATGCACTGCACGGGAAACAAGCGACCACATACGAGAGAGCTGCAACGTCCATTCTTGAGTGCTTGGTCGTCTGGCCCACCGAGCCAATCGAGATCATCCTGGCCGTGAACATGTCTCAGCCTCGACTGCCGAAGAGCTTTCTATGGGGCTATGCCACGGCGAGTTACCAGATCGAGGGAGCGCCGCACGAAGACGATCGTGGCGACTCCATCTGGGACACGTTTTGCCGTATACCAGGCAAGATCGCCGACGGGTCGAGCGGCGACGTTGCCTGCGATTCTTACCATCGCTACAGGGAAGACGTTGCGTTGCTCAAATCGTTGGGTGCGAAAGCCTACCGCTTCAGCATCTCGTGGTCCAGAGTCATCCCACTAGGCGGCCGCAACGATCCCGTCAACGAGAAGGGCTTGCAGTATTACGTCGACCTAGTGGATGAGCTCCACGCCAATGAAATCGTGCCGATGGTCACACTCTTCCATTGGGATCTGCCGCAGACCCTGTACGACCGGTACGGTGGGTTCTTGAACAAGGAGGAGTACGTGGCCGACTACGTCCACTTCGCGAAGGTCATGTTCCAGGCGATGGGGCCGAAGGTAAAGTACTGGATCACTTATAACGAGCCGTGGTGCAGCTCCATCCTCGGGTATGGCATCGGGGTGTTTGCACCGGGTCACACGAGCAACCGCGAGAAGAGTGCCGTGGGCGACAGCTCGATTGAACCCTGGCTGGTTGGCCATAACATCCTCATCTCTCATGGTGCTGCCGTGAAAGTCTACCGTGAGGAGCACAAGCCGAAGGACGGAGGTACGATTGGCATCACGTTGAACGGTGACTGGGTGGAACCATGGGATGCAGACGACCCAGCGGACGTCGAAGCATGCGAGCGTAGGCTAGAGTTCGCGATCGGATGGTTCGGCGACCCCATCTATCGAGGCGATTACCCAATGGCCATGCGCCAGCAGCTCGGGGATCGCTTGCCCAAGTTTAGTGCCGAGGAGCGAGCGCTCGTGCAGGGGTCGAATGACTTCTACGGCATGAACCACTACTGTGCGAACTACATCAAGCACAAAACGACGCCGTCGCAGCCGGGAGACTTTGAGGGTAACCTCGAGATTCTCATGCACGACAAGCAAGGCAATGCGATCGGTCCGGAGACGCAGAGTCCGTGGCTGCGTCCTCATGCGCCGGGGTTCCGTAGAATGATCAAGTGGATCTCGGATCGCTATTGTCGACCCATTATCTACGTGACGGAGAGCGGGACGAGCGTCAAGAGTGAGAACGATCTGCCGGCGGAAGAGATCTTGAAGGATGACTTCAGAGCGCAATACTTCAAGGATTACGTGACTGCGCTGGCCGAGGCCGTGACCTTTGACAATGTGGACTGCAGAGGATATATGGCCTGGAGCCTGATGGAGTGAGTACTGCCCGTTTGCTGTCTGACCCGCCGTCGTGCGCCTAACTCATATATGCAGCAACTTCGAGTGGGCGGACGGCTATGAGACTCGGTTTGGTGTCACTTACGTCGACTACAATGGTGGCCAGAAGAGACTACCCAAACAAAGCGCGAAGACTGTGACGGAGCTTTTCACCTCCCTTTGCACAGCGTGATGTGGATTCACGCGGAGACCGGTCCGGTCCTGGGGTTAAGTGGTTCTGGGTTGAGAAGATGAGAACTCGTCCAGGGCGAAGAGATCGCTTGGAAGTAAAGACTGATGACGCTCGATCAACACACTGCTTATGCAGACGTCGTGGGTCACCGTTCACAGTGAATGAGATCGTGTAGGAGTAGGGCCCAAAGCACGCAATACCAAAACCTATGCGCAACAACATCATCCGCGTAGTGTGCACTTGGGATCCAATTTTCCCAATGCACCTTCCCAACGCTAAATAAGACGCTCCGTCCCACGCGCTTGTGCACATGCCGCACTATCAGGCAATAGCCTGGGGGTTACGTTGACAGGCGGCTCGAGGTGTCTTGGGGTTTCGAGACGCAAGTTCACAACGTCCTAACGTCGTCATCGAAGTATCTGCGCAGTTTTGGCCCGGATACAGCTTGAGCGTAGGCGGATATGATGCTAGAGTGGGCGGTCCGGTGTTTGGCCGCTCGCTGCTACGAACGACCTGTAGGTCAGAGCTAGGCCGCGTGCGGTTCGGACGTCAGTCTCAGTGACCATATATAGCAGAGTTTGACCCTGGATCCTCAGGAGTTCGGCGGACGTTAAGCCGGGACGACAGAAGCACTCCGCGCAGGCAGTACCTGCGGGCTAGAGTCTGCTACATCGTCGAAACCTGCTTCAGGGCCACTGTGGTTGCTCTCGCGGTGTTCCTGCTTGTATCTTATGGTTAGGGCCCTCAACGCGACCTCGTCCAAGGCACAGCTGATGTTGTCAGTCGTGCGAGCTCATCTGAAGCTATGCACGCTGCACGCATACTGCACCGCTCGCTCAGAAACTCGCCAAGCCCGCGAACCAGAACGCCAGGACAGACTAGGAGGCAGAGTTCGCGTGGCTGACGCCATGTGCCATTCTTTTCTGCCCTTGATGATCAGCTCTGTGGCCCATCATCAGGTGCTCGGATCGCGCTAGTGAAGGCGGCGTTGGGGGTTCTCATCAGGGTGCCGAGGGCTGTAGCCCGTACGACACCGATGGGACTGTAGCAGGCTGTAGGCGGTTTCGACAAACGGGTGAACAGCACAGGTGAAGCAAGTCGACGTTGATCCGTGCACGACTCGCCTTGTGCTAATCGCGGAACTTGCGATCAAGCTGCCTCGGCATCGCGACATCTGTTTTGTGTGATAAACCGGTCTAATGGGGAGTCTTTCGACATCGAGAAATTTTGGTGCTTCCAACCGAGTCCTTTCTTCGATGCGCACCCCGCTACTGTTGCTGTGCGATAACAACCGCTTCGAGTCTTCCATGGCTCGTCGTCTCCTTGGGAGCGAGCCCGAAGTCGCGGTGAGATTGCAGCCGGCAATTGTGATGCACAACCCGATAAAACGCCTCGCGCTGCCGGATTACCAGAAAGCCGTAACTTCTCGTCAATCAGACTTTGGGACTACCAAGCCCGCCGTCGGTCGGAAAAGGCTGTCCCGGTCTCTGCCGGTCGGTGTCGCTCCATCTCTGTTTGCGGCGTAGTGAGCGCCAACTGCGGATGTTGTTGACGAACGTGATAATAATCAGGAGCACCGCAAGCGCACGTTGAGTTCGCGTACGGTGTTCAAGCGATGCTGGGCGGAAGACAACATGATTGATCGAGGGGATGAAGTGGAGTTGATTGTACCGAAAGCTGCCCGGCTACGAACACCCCCTCAGATCTTCGAGTCTAGAGGGAAACTTGGCAAAGTTATGTATCTCTTTTATCATTACAACTTAGTAGTATATACTAGCAATGATACTGAGCTTAGGATGTATATATGTATAAATATAGAAAGAATATTCTATAAGTTATATAGAAGTAATTTTACTAGATAAGATATCCTTCTTAACTTAAGATACTATGTGTTTATATAAGTTAAATGTTACGATCCTACGGGTAGGGTCACGGGTTTAGAGCTCGTAGAGCGAGAAAGTATCAAGCAGTGTGATGTGGGAAGGTATAATGATTCTGAATGGTCTTCCACCTTTCAGTAAGA